>Ga0209342_10000630_pt1 | contig 41084 bp, 60 predicted proteins | sample RifCSP16_2_FD_184023 | JGI IMG/M metagenome (GOLD analysis project Ga0209342, IMG submission 184023) | Soil microbial communities from Rifle, Colorado - Rifle CSP2_sed 16_2 (SPAdes) (version 2) | ecosystem: Environmental > Terrestrial > Deep subsurface > Rock core/Sediment | place: Rifle...
CCCCGTCTGCATCCGTGGTCGAGCGTGGTGATGCGGACGGGGCCGGGGCTCATGACGCCCTCCGAATCGTCGCGACTGTCTGCTCAGGCTCAGCGTCGAGCGTGACCACGTCCTCGCCGTCCTCGTCACGGGCCGGGGGCGCCACGCCATCAAACAGCTTCGCGCGCAGCAGCAGAATCGCCAGACCGAGACCAGCCTCTTTGGAGTCGTTAGCCGGGGCTTGGAACGCCCAATTCGTCGCGCGAATCCGCGCTGCGGCCTCATGGATGCGGCGCGGCCGCGCCTCGACGCACGAGCCACAGGGGCAACCCGGGTCGCCAAAGGCGTGGGGGGGGAGCGGATGGCAGACGAACTCGCGGGTGCTGCGAAGCAGCGTGAGAAGCCGGCGGATCATCGCGCAGCCTTTCGCGCGGATGCGGCGCCGTTCGTGTTCTCAGCGGCCTGGCGAGCCCAGCGCTGCCCTGCGTACAAAGGCAGGTGGGCCGCGGGCAGCACGCCGAGGGCTGCTAGCGCGGCGCGCTTGGTGGGCTGGCTGCGGGCGGGCGCTGTGTTCGTCGACATGAGCCAACGATAGCCCGGCTGATATATCGGCGTCTAGTCGGCGCGTCGCTGATATGTCACTTTTTTTGTCTGCCGCAAAACACTACGACATCAGCACACGTGGTCTGCGTGGCGCGGCACATAGCGAAACCCGTGTGCTTCCACCAAGGCCTGCACGTCGAACTCGCGTGCGCACCCCTCGCCAGCCAGCTTTATCGCAACGGCTAGCACTGATATATCTGAACACGTCGGCGACATGTAGGCAATGAATTTGCTCTTGCCCCGATGTGTCGGGTGATATATCGCTCGATCCATGACTCTGTCCGAATGGCTAGCGAAACAGCCCAGGGGCACGGCCGCCAGCTTGATGTGGGCGACGCGCCTGAGCCACGCAACGATATCTCGGGCCAAGCGCGGCGAAAGCGTCTCCGCCAATAGCGCCGGAATCATAAGCACTTTCACCGGCGGCAAGGTCCCAGTCGAAATATTGGTCGCTGGTGGCGCTGCCAGGCGCGCGCGCCGCGTAGCAAAGGCGGCCGGGCGGAGGCGCCTGTGAGCGCCGACGTCGCCAGCTTCACGATCACGAGGCGTGACGGCGCCGTTCACACAGTCCTTGTCGATGCTGCGGACCTGGAGCGGGTGCTCGCGGCCGGGCCGTGGCAGATCCGAGCAGCTGGGGTACGCAGCAGGCTGCATTACGCGATTCGCACCATTCGCGTCGACGGCAAGCAGAAGACGCAGTTCTTACACCGCTTCCTGCTCGACCCTGGCGACCTGGAAATCGACCACCGCAACGGCGATGGTCTCGACAATCGTCGCGACAACCTGCGCATCGCGACGCGCGCCGAGAACTCACGAAACACCGGCGTTCGCCGTGACAACTCGAGCGGATTCAAAGGGGTGAGCTTCCACAAGCAGTGCCGCAAGTGGACGGCGCAGATCAAGCTCGACGGCAAGCTGCACCGCCTCGGCCTACACGCCACACCTGAGCTTGCGCATGCCGCGTACTGCCGGGCTGCAGCCGAGTTGCACGGTCAGTTCAGGCGGACATCATGACCGTGCTTGACTGGACAGTCCGCGCGTTAGCACTGACCGCCGTCCTGAGCGCGGGTTCCGGCATCGCGCTCTATCTGAGCGGCTGTGCGATCCACGCGCTGGCCGCCATCGCGTTCTCCTATCTCACAGGCACGGCCGCGGCGCTGGGCAGCGCGCTCGAGGTGCGGACATGAGTCCCCGGCTCCGCTCCTGGGCGCTCCACGAGCCGCTTCCGCCGCAGGACCGCGTCTCCTACCTCGAAGCACGCATCCGTGGCGCGCGCTTCAAGATCGCCGAGATGAAGTGCAGCTGTCTCGGCAAGAAAGCCTACTTCGCCGAGATCGACCGCCTGCGAAGACAAATCTTCGAATGGCGGCGTGAGCTCCGGGAGCTGAGGTTGTGATCGACGCGCTGTCTGACTGGCGAGTGATCGTCGCGCTGTGGGCGATCGCAGTCGCACTTCTGATTGTCTTCAACCGTGGAGCCAGCAAATGACGTTCGTCCTCTTCGCAATCACCCTATTTTTGGCGCCGATTTACGTCGCCGCCCTGTGTTTGCTCGCTGCGCGTTGTGCTCGGTTGCCGGGGGGTGACCTGAGTATCCGCGATGAAGCGAGCATCCTGGATCCGGTCCTCGCGAATCCCCCTCGCGTAGGGCCGGGTCCAGCTCTTTCTGACGACGAAGCGCCGACCGAGCGATGGAGTCGCGTCACGGGCACCATAAACGTCACGCGCCTCGGCCCGCGCACGCTCGAAGTCGTCGAGACGCGGGCGGTGGCGCCATGAGCGCGAGCTTTACGATCACGCGCAAGGACGGCTCCACGCATGTCGTGCTTGCCGATGCCGATGACCTGGAGCGCGTGTTGGCGGCTGGTCCGTGGCACGTCGCGACGCGCCACAGGACGGTGTACGTGGCCCGCAACGTTCGCGTCGACGGCAAGCAGACTAAGCAGTACCTGCATCGCTTTCTGATGGAACCGTGCGGCATGGAGGTCGACCACGTGAACGGCGACGGGTTGGACAATCGGCGCGTCAACCTGAGGCGTTCCACGCACGCGCAGAACCTTCGCAACACCGTCAAGCGCGCAGACAACACGAGCGGCCTCAAAGGCGTATGCTTCCACAAGCAGTGCCGCAAGTGGAAGGCGCAAATCAGGCTCAACGGCAAGAATCGTCACCTTGGATTGTTCGCTACATCCGAAGCGGCGCATCAGGCGTATTGCACCGCTGCCGCTGAGTTGCATGGTGAGTTTGCGAGGTTCGCATGAGCTTCCAACTCGTCATCATCGAGTCTCGATTAGCTGGCGACGTCGCCAGCAATCTCGCCTACGCGCGCTGCCTCATGCGGTTCTGCCTGCGCCGCGGGCAGGCACCTTTCGCTAGCCACTGCCTGTATCCGCAGGTTCTCGACGACAACATCCCTGATGAGCGCGCACTCGGCATCGCAGCCGGCCTCGCCTGGGGCAACGCGGCCGCGCTGACCGTGGTCGGCGTCGACCTGGGCGTTTCCGACGGCATGCGGCGCGGCATCGCGCACGCACGCGCGTGCTGTCGCCAGGTCGAGTTCGTGAGCCTGGCCAAGTGGCGCCCATCGCGCGCGAAGGCGTGGGAGCTGGTCTACGCGCTTGAGCTGGTCCAGCCAGGCGCCGACGTATTCACGCTGGAGGCGCCATGAAGCACATCGCGACCATCGAGATCTTCGCCGACGACGACCTCGGCACGGTGCACGCCGAGGTCTCCGCGCCGCGCCGCATCGGCCGCTATCGCAGCGGCAGCTTCGCGACGGTGAGCGCGCTGCTCAACGCGGTCGCGCCTGTCGTTGCAGAGCTTCGCGACGCGCGGGACCCGATCATCCGCATCGGGGATGGGTTCGTAACATGACGGCCATGCCCTGGCCCGAAGCCGCCGCTGTTCTGTGCGTGATCGTGATCATCTATCTCAGCCAGTGCTGCGGGGTTCCATGACGGCGTATCAAGATTTCGTCGCGTCGAAGCTTTCGCTGAGCGCGCCCACGGGCATTCCCGATGCGCTGGTCGGATCTGACTTCCTATTCCAGTTCCAAGCGGACCTCGTGGCTTGGGCATTGCGCCGCGGGCGCGCTGCCGTCTTCGCCGCCACCGGTCTCGGCAAGAGCCGGATGCAGCTTACGTGGGCCCATCGCGTCGCCGCCCACACGCAGAAGCCGGTGCTCATCCTGGCGCCGCTCGCTGTCTCGCAACAGACCGCCGACGAGGCCGCGCGCATCTACGTCGACGCGACCGTCGCGAAAGATGGCTCGATGGTCACGCCCGATCGCGCTCACGTCTACGTCACCAACTACGAGAAGCTGCACCGCTTCGACCCGAGCGTGTTCGGTGGGGTGGTTTGGGACGAGTCGTCCATCTGCAAGAGCTTCAACAGCAAGACGCTCGCTCAGCTGCTCGCGGCCTTTTCAGGCACAGCCTTCCGACTCGCGTGCACCGCCACGCCGTCCCCGAACGATTACACGGAGCTCGGGACGCACGCGGAGCTGCTTGGCGTCTGCACACGCGCCGAGATGCTGGCTGAGTACTTCGTGCACGATGGCGGCGAGACCCAGAAGTGGCGCCTCAAGGGCCACGGGCGCGCGCAATTCTGGAAGTTCGTGGCGAGCTGGGCGGCGCTCGTGCGGTCGCCCGTCGACCTTGGATACGACGGCAGTGCGTACGAGCTGCCAGAACTCACGGTCGAGCATCATGTGGTGGGCGCTGACGACGAGTCCGTAAAGGCTACGGGGCTGCTGTTCGCGCAGGAGGCCCGTACGTTGATGGAGCGGCGAGCGGCTCGGCGCGGGTCGATGGCATCGCGTGTTCGCGAGTGCGCCGATCTCGTCAACAGCGACAAGGAGCCATGGGTGGTCTGGTGCCTGCTCAACGATGAGAGCGAGGCCCTGGCCAAGGCCATTCCTGGCGCCGTGGAAGTCCGCGGCTCGAACACCGAGGACGAGCGCGAGCGGGCGCTGATGGCTTTCTCGTCGGGGGCCGCCAGGGTCATTATTTCGAAGGCATCCATCACAGGATGGGGTTTGAACTGGCAGCACTGCGCGCGCGTCGCCTTTGTTGGCGTGGATGACTCGTGGGAGTCGTATCACCAGGCCGTGCGGCGTTGCTGGCGGTTCGGGCAGACGCGTGAGGTGCAAGTGCACCTCTTCTCGAGCGAGCTTGAGGGCGCCGTCATGAAGAACCTGCAACGCAAGGAGTCCGACGCTCAAGCGATGGCGGAGGAGCTCTCGATAGAAACGGCGGAAGTGGTCCGCAGCGAGGTGCGCGGGACGGTACGTGCGACGAACGAGTATGACGCGCGGCAGACCATGCGCGTACCTGAGTGGATGACAAGCGAGGGAGGCTGCTAGGTGCCGGTCATTGACCAACATATTACGGACAGATTTGCGGCGTACATGGGCGATACGGTCATGGTGACACGTGAGCTACCACCGCAGAGTTGCGATTTTTCCATCTTCAGCCCCCCTTTCGGATCGTTGTACGTTTACGGCAATTCGCCGAATGATATGGGCAATGTTCGCAACGATGAAGAGTTCTTCAAGCACTACGATTTTCTGATCTCGGAGACGAGACGCGTAATGAAGCCGGGACGTCTTGTCGCTCTGCATTGCATGAACTTGCCAACCTCGAAAGAGCGCGACGGATTCATCGGCATCAAGGACTTTCGCGGAGAGCTCATCCGAGCCTACCAGCGTCACGGTTTCATCTATCACTCAGAAGTGTGCATCTTCAAAGATCCTGTCACCGCGATGCAGCGGACCAAGGCCTTTGGTCTTTTACATAAGACCATCCGCAGGGACTCCACAATGTCTCGCCAAGGTCTGCCGGACTATCTCGTGGTGATGCGAACGCCAGGTACTAATCCAGACCCTGTATCGCACACATTCGAGTCATTCCCGATCGAGCGCTGGCAGCGCTTTGCGAGTCCGTGCTGGGTGTCGATCAAAGGCGTTGACGACGACGGCTTCGGGATCTGCGGCGACGACCAGCAGTCAGGGAACGACTCGAGTGGCATCGACGCAACCGATACGCTGCAATACCGCAGCGCTCGCGAGCACAGCGACGAGCGCCACATCGCGCCGCTCCAACTCGAAGTAATCCGCCGCGCGATCAGGCTGTGGACGAACAGCAACGAGCTTGTCTGGTCGCCGTTCATGGGCATCGGCAGCGAAGGTTACGTCGCCCTCCAAGAGGGACGACGGTTCGTCGGCGCGGAGCTGAAGCGCTCTTACTACGAGCAGGCGGTGCGCAACCTGGCGAGCGCCGTTTCGCAATCCAAACAGCCCAGTCTTTTCGATCTCGTCGAACAATCAGAGGCAGTATGAAACAGCTAGCGTTAGAGTTTTTTCCCGGCGCCGCGTTCGACGCCAACGACGGCAGCATAGTCATCGAAGCATTGCGCGAGGCCGCCGAGATGTGTCGCGGCTCGGACGAGATGCCCGACCAGCCCCTCAAGCGCTACGTGCTCGACGCCTTCGCCGATCAGCTGGAAGGAGCGATCTGAATGCAACTCGTCATCGCGAAAACCGATCTCGTCCCACTCCTCGCCGCCGCAGCTTCCGCAGCCGCGCCCAAGTCACCGATGCTCGGGCACACCATGGTGTCGCTCGACGCTGCAGACGGCAGCCTACGCGTCCGCGCTTCGGACAGCTACGTCGGCATCAGCTCGAGCACCACGTGCGCCGTCAAGTCGCCAGGTGCCTGCGCCGTTGATGCGCGCCGAGTCTTCGACTCCGCGAAGGCGCTGCCTGCTGGCGATGTCCAGATCAAGGCCACCGCTGATCATCTCGAGCTCCGCTCTGGGAAATCCGCGAAGTTCAAGATTCCGACCTTCCCCGCCGACGACCTCGCCCCGCCCCCCGCGCTCGACGATGCCAAAGCAGTGGCGTCCGTGCCCGCCTCAGACCTGCTGAGGGCGCTACGGTCCGGCTCCTACGCCCGGGACAGTGATGACAGCCGCGGCATGTCAGGCACGCTCTTGGACGCCCGAGCGGGCGAGCTGCGCGTCGTTGGATGCTGCAGTTCTCGCATGGCCGTCGCCACCATCGTCGTCGAGTGCGCGGGGTCGCAGTTGGTTCTTCCGAGTCGCGGGCTGGGCGAGTTGATGAAGCTTTGCGAGGCCCACTCGGAGGATCCCGTCGCGATCTCGTACTACGGCTCCATGGCCGTATTCACCGCCAGCACGACGACGCTGTGGACTCGTCTCCAGGACGACAAGTTCGTCGCCTACCAGCGAATCCTCGAGTCGCTCAAGGCCGTGCACACCGTGCACGTGCTGCGTGACGCGTTCCTGGACGTGGTCAAGCGCGTGTCGGTCGCCTGCGCGCGTGAAAAGACTGGTAGCTCGGCAACGCTCGCATTCGCGGACGGAGAACTCAGGCTGTCGGCGGTCTCTGTCACGGGCGAGGCCAGCGACGCGCTCGAATGCGACGCGGACTTCGCGGGCGTCATGGATCTCGACCCGGACCTGCTGTCAGCGGCGATTGCTGCGGCTGGCGAGGACGAACTGACGGTTCTGTTCAGCGATGATTCGTCGCCGCTGACGATCCGGTGTGCGGGCTATTTGGCCGTCGTAATGGGCAGGCGCAGGTAATGGACGTCCGCGCCAGCAACGCCATCGCCGCCGACCCCGAGCGACTGGGCAAGCGCCTGCGTGAGCTGCGCCGCGGCGCTGGTCTTACTCAGCTTCAGGTAGCGCGCGAGATGGGAACGTCCAGGGGCGCCCTGGCCAAGATCGAGAATGGCTGGACGCTGCCTGGATTGGACACGCTCGGCAGGTTTTGCACGGCGGTCGGCGTGCGCGTGTCGGATGTGTTGGTTGGGGCGGGCGCGAAAGGGGACGTTTTCTAATGTGGTTCAAGGTCGACGACGGGTTCCCGGAGCACCCGAAGCTCGAAGAGCTCGAGCATGAACCAAGGCTCTACATGGCTGCCATCACCGTGTGGACGATCATGGGTGCAGACTGCGCGCGACGTCTCACGGACGGCTTTGTCAGCCATGCCAGGCTAGACAAGGTGCTCTTTAGGATCGGCAAGGCGGCGCGCGATGGCGCCCGGGCCCTTGTCAGCTGTGGACTTTGGGTCGAGGTAGAGGGCGGTTGGTCGTATCACGACTGGCACGACTACCAACCCACGAAGTCGGATGTAGGCGCGTCGAGGAGGACAAAAGCAGAACGCCAGAGACGCTGGCGTAGCAAGCATGTAGACGCGTCTACAGACGCGTCTACTAACGCAGCTACGACAACGTCGCGAGACGCTGGTGAGGCCTCGCGCACGCGTAGCGCGTATCCCGACCCGACCCGACCCGACCCGGATCCCCCTGTAGTCCCCCAACCCGAGTCCGGGGTGCACGAGGTCCCACGGCCAGACGACTCGCTGGCCCGAGCTCGGAGGTACTACTCCGAGCTGCTCGAGGACCTGAGCACGTTCCCCACGTGGACCGCGCCGGCCGTGGCAAACGCGAAGTCGCTGGCGGTCTGGGCAGACAAGCACGCAGACCCAGCGCTGGCGCTCAGAGCCGCTTTCCTGGGCTTCCGACACGACCCGTGGGCAAAGACCAAGGGGTACCCCATCGGGGCGCTCGCGAACGGCGCGCAGAAGTACCACGCGGTTGGAGCCGACCTGCTCGAGCAGACCCGCGACGAGGTCGCCCAATGAGCCGGCTGGCGCTCTCCCCGCTGTTCGACCCTGAGCAAGAACGCTCCGCGATCTCGGTGCTGCTGCGGGACTACGGACGCTTCCTGGCTCTCGGGCTCACCGAGCGGCACTTCACCGTGGCCCAACACGTCGCGGTCATCCAAGCGGCCGACAGGCTCGCTGACTCCGGGGCGGCGGTCACGTTCGAAGCCCTGGCGCTCGAACTGCAGCGCGCCGGCATGGACCGGCTGATTGGTGGCCAGGAAGGCATCCTGGAGCTCCGCAGAGGCGCTCCGGGCACCGTGCTCGACGTCCAGCGCCTGCGGAAGCTCACGAGCCTCAGGGCGGTCCGTGAGGCGCTCGTGGAGGGCGCTGAGCTCGCGGGCCGAGAGGACCTGCAGGGCGCACTTGCCAAGCTCGACGGCGCCATGACGCTCGGCAAGCTGGACTCGACCGTGCTCGGCCTGCGGCAGCTGTGCGAACTCGCGCTCGAGCAAGGGAGCAGCGAGCTGCAGGCCCGCAAGCGAATCATCTACCCGGGCTCCGAAGCGCTCGAGGAGGTTTTGACAGGCTTCCGACCCGGCGGCATGTACGTGCTCGGCGCGCTTTCGAACGTTGGCAAGAGCATGATCGCTCAGACTTGGGCGCTGAACTGCGTGCGCCATGGGCTGGTGGTCGGATGGGTGTCGCTCGAGGATCCCATCCTGACCACCGGCTCACGAGCGCTCGGAATGCTCGCCAACGTCGAGCCACAGCGAATCGAGACCGGAGCGGCTCTCAGCACCAGCGAAGAGCGCATGCGGCTGGAGCGTGGTCACGGCCAGGCCATGGAGTTCGACGGTCGGTTCTTGTACACCGACTTGACCGGGCAAACGGAGCTCGACGTTTGCGCGGCCATGAGCGTGATGGCGGCACGCGGGGCGAAGCTGGTCATCGTGGACTACGTCGGCGTCATCACGTCGAGCAAGGACCAGCAGGACCGACGCAACGAAGTCCGGTACGTGGCAATCAGGCTCAAAGCTCAGGCGAAGCGGCTTGGTATCGCGCTACTACTGATCTCTCAGCTCACCATGCCGCGCGACGACGTCGGAGTGGCCCGCGAGCCGAGCAAGTACAGCCTGCGCGAATCAGGCGACCTTACCAATGCTGCCGAGGCGATCATCCTTGCGTGGCGGCTGGAAGAGTCTGACAACGCAGAAATCAATCTGGTAATGTCTAAGGGCAAAAGCGGTGGCGTCGGAAAGCACTGGACGATGCAGCGGGACGAGTCCACTCAGCAGCTTGTGGAGACGTCGAGACCGCAGTACAGAAAAAAGCAGAAGCCTGCAGTACGAGGGTTCAGCTCATGAAGTTCGAGAGCGTTCAGGAAGCAATCGTGGCGCTGCGTGAGAGGCGCCCGTTCGATTGGTCCTACTACGAGAGGTCGGCAGAGGTGGTAGTGAAGGCCGGCCTGCATTGCCGTGGCGAGCAGGTGTATTCAGACCTAGACGATGCGCTGGGAGACTGGCGAGCAGAGTACGAATGCGACGTGAGGCAGATGGCTGAGCACATCATGGAGCTCGGCGGAAACGTCGACGACGCTGTGGTTGATGGTCTGTTCGTATGGGCTGAGGCCGCCCGATGATCCGCTCACTTCTAACCCGCCTCGCCCTCCGCATCCTCCGCGGCACGCCGCACGACCCCGAGCTCTTACGCGCCGGTCTGGTGGCCGCGCAGCTGCGCGCGATGAATCTCGAGGAGCAGCTGCTCCGTGAGCGCGCGACGAATCGGGCGTGGCAGTTCTTTGCGGTCGACTCGAGGAGGCACTGATGGGCGAAGCGGAAAACATGGCCTTCCTGCCCGCCACCGTATCGGCCGGCATGTTCCCCGCCGAGCGCGTTGTCACGGTCGAGCATCTGGACGGCGTGTCCAGCTGGTTCGTGCCTGACCACTACGTCAGCTTCGACGGCGCTTCGGTACGAGTGCGCCGGCTTCATGTCGGGCTGACGTGGGAGCTGCTGGGCGTGCCGAGTCTGGACGGTAATACGGCGATCGTGGTGCGAAGAGGATTGGCGAGATGACCACCACAGACGATAGCGACAAACGGCTCCACCCCGACCCGATCGTGCGCTGCGCTTACTACGTCAAGCGCACAGAAGCCGCAGAGATCAAGCTGGCAGTGCTGCGCGCTGGCATCGAGTCGCTGGCGGCGCGGTGGGAGGAAGACTCGCGCAGCACAGCCGACCTGAACAGCGCTGGTAGCGAGATGAGGCGCTGCGCTCGTCAGGCGCGGAAGCTGCTCGGAGGCGAGACGTGAGACCGTTCAAGCCAGTCAACAAGTATCGAGCCCGCCGCACGCGCGGGTACAGCAGCAAGCGTGAAGCTCAGTACGCAGACACGCTTGTGCTGCGGAAGCAGGCGGGCGAGGTGCTCGACTGGCTCGAGCAAGTAACGATCAAACTGCCAGGCGGAAACAAGTACGTCTGCGACTTCGTCGTGTTCGAAGCGACCGGCGCAACCAGGTTCGTGGAGATCAAAGGAGTCGAGACCGAGCAGTGGACCATCAAGGTGCGCGCGCTCGAAGCGGCGCGGCCGTGGATTTTCGAGCGATTGGAGATTCTCAAATGACCGAAGAGAAGAAACGCGCGCGCAGTCCTAACAAAACCATGGAGCAGATGCTGCAAGCCAAGCTCGACGCCGTGATTAGACGGCGCCTCACCGCGCAAAATCGGGCCACAGCCGCGCAAATAGAGGAGCGCGATTTGCGGGCGCAGTCGGACAAACTGCGACGCGCTATCGACGCGCTCGATGCGCTGGCTGGTGATGGCGGGGAGACTTCGCCGTGACCCGCGGCGTATTTGCAGCGGTCGAGAAGGCTCTGTCTGGACACCTCAGCATCGGGCCCGTTACGCTGTATGGCGCCAACGCGATGCACTGGGGGGTCACCATCAGCACGCGCAGGTGGGGATACGTCTGCTTCCGGCTGCCGTTGCCCTGCTTCGGCAAGTGGTGGCCGCTCTACTTCTACGCTTCTCCGAATGCCACGCCATGGGCCTCTACCTATTCGGTCGGAGGCGGGCACAGCAAGCTCGCTTCGCTGGAGCGCAGCCTTCAAGCCGAGTCCAGGCGTCGAGCGTTCGGGCACGGCTTCTGCGTCAGCCAGAACGCCGAGGAGCTGCAGCGGATCAACCAACAGGCCAGGTACTCGTGACCCGCGGTCAACACCAACTGCTCGCCGCGGTCGAGAGGGCGGCGCCGGTGATCGCGCCATGACCCGCAACCTAGAGCTGTCTGCGATGCAGGTCTGCACGCGGCTGAGCGCGCGGCTCTCTAAGACGGCCTGCGCAGCTCGGTGGAGAAAGGCTGCCGCTATGCGGCCGGGAGCCATCGCAGATAGCTGCTGCAATTGCCGCGGTTGCCCGATCGGCGATCGCAATGCGGCGGAGCCGCCGCCATGACCGCCTGCAAGTTGCTATCGCAGATGACCGACGCGGAGCTCGAAGCTGAGGCGGTCTACCTGGAATCTACGAAGGCGAGGGCTGATTACGCCTCCCACGGCCAAATTCTTGGACTGCTAGCGTGGGAGGCGGAATCCGCTGGGATGCAATCACGGCTGGACAGTAAGCGGCTGGTTCTAGAGGAGATCGCGCGGCGGCGCGGCAAAGGCTAGCGATGACCCTGCGCGTCGAGCCACGCTGCCCGCAGCTACGATTGGTCCCGGCCGAGCCGGCGCTGCCGACGCGCGTGTCGTACTGGCGCATCGGGCTCGAGCTTCGCCGTCTGGACGGCCGCGGGCAATCGCGCGAGCAGCAGGCCGAGCAGGCGCGGCAACTGTCGCGCGAGGGGCGGCAGGCGGTCAGCAGGGCGCTGACGTCGCTGTACCTGGCGGCGCTGCGCATCATGCCGGACCAGGCGGACGAGATCCTGCTGGCGGTCGTGCTGTCGGGGATGCCGACGGGCGACGGCTTGTCGGCTGGGTCGCAGCGCGCGCGGTGGGTGCAGTCGCTACCGGGCTGGACGAAACGGGTTCTGCAGCGCCGCTGGGAAGCGAGCGGGCAGCTCGCAAAGCGCCCACCGCCGACGCTCGATCTAGGATGCCGATAGAAGCCATGGCGCACAGAAGAAACGCTCCGTTTGCGATCGCAATCAGCTCCGCCGTGCCAGCAGCCAGCGAGAAGAACCTCCTGCTCGGCAGCTGGCGGCACAGCCTTCAGGATTCGCCCTTCGGTGGCAGCATGCCGGCGCGGGCGTTCTCTGCGTGGTTCGAGGAAATATGCGATTTCTATCTCGACCTCGAGAGCGACGATGTGCGGCTGCCGCGCGGCGTCACGCTGTTGACGATTCGGATGGCCGAACGGGCGAGCTTCATCGCCGGATGGCTCTTGCTTGATCGTGGCGTGCCGGGCGTGACGGCGCTCGTGTACTGCTACTGCAAGAAAGCGAGTCAGCTTAGGAATTGCGGCCTTGCGAGTCTGCTAATCAGCAGCGCGCTCGACATGGCAGGAGACGACGAAGTCGTCCACTGCCTTAGCGGTCCTAGGGAATGGCAGAAGGCGAAGATCGACGCTTATGGCTTCCCCTACCGCAGCATCGAAGACTTCCTGCGCGCAGACAGAAACGCGGAGGCGGCGTGATTTTGAAGCTGGTCGAGTTCGTGCACAACGTGCAGCTGCCTGGTGCCACGCCAGGCGACATTCGTTGGAACACGACGCTCGTTAGTGAGCTGTACGAGCTCACCAAGAGCGGCGACGTCGTGCACGCGATGGAACGGTCGACAGGCAAGCGGCTGAGCTATCCGTGGCAATCGGTGAGGTTCGCTGAGTTCGGAGACGAGGCCACTGAGCCGGCTGATCCGGCCAACCGAGAGACAGCGAGGTAGCCGCTTGGGAAACGGAGTGGAGCTGCCAGAGGGGCTCGTCAAGAAGGCAGCCCAGCAGATGCTGAACGCGGGCGATCTGTCTGGTCGCATTCGCGACGTCGACGGCGTGCGTGAAGATACGTCGCGCAAAGAGATCTGGGTTCTCTGCTGGCAGATCAGCGGCAAGCGGTGGAAGGCGACCACGGTCGAGCCGATCACGATTCACGGGACGGTGACGTGCTACGGCCACTCGGAAGCAGCCGCGTGCGGTTCCGAGATGCGCATGGCTCTGATTCGCGCGCTCGTGCAGGGCGGCATTCATAACACCGAGGCCGAGGCACAGGCGTACGTGCTCCATCGCGTCGACTTGCGGGTCGCGCACGTGGACAGGTTGAAGTGAGGAGCGAAAGCATGAGTGATTCGAAAATAAGTTTCGGCGACGGGTACACAGCGCATGGATTCGGCAACGGCGTTGTCGTGTGCCGCAAGCACCAAACAGACGGGTCGGTGCCGTTGACGTCGGGCCGCTTCAACGCGGAGTTGGCGCAAGGCTGGTGTCAGCTGGCCATTGGCAAGCCCGAAGCCGCGAGCAGGGCCCTGGCGGTGTGCCAATGGATGGCCGACTCCGCGCCGTGGCTGGCAAGCAGCAAAGCTCACCTGGCTGGTCTCGCCGAAGAGATCGCGAAGCGCGGCTAGGCCATGACCATGGCGGCAGACGCGATCGCCGAAGCGGACGACGGGCTCTCCGAGAAGGAGCGCCGGTTTTGTGACGCGTATGCTGGCGATGCGGCAGGAAACGGCGCCAAGGCATGCAGGATGGCAGGCTACGAAGCCACCGACGCGTCACTGGCGACCATCGCATGGCGGCTGTTGAGGAAAGTCGACATAAAGCGTGCCATCGACGCGCGCATGGAATCGGACCCACTTGTCGCTGGCAGAGTCGAGCGCCTGCGTTTCCTGACCTCCGTTTTGCGCGGTGAGATTACCGACGAGAAGCTCGATGGCGAGGGTAGCCGCGTGGAGCTCAGGGTGGACTCGAAGGCTCGGCTCGCGGCTGAGGCGGCGCTGAGCAAAGTGGCGGGCGAGCACGTGCAGAAGGTCGCGCTAACGAACAGCGCAGGCGACGACATTGCGGGCGTGCCTTTGTCCGAGCTGTTGGCGCTGCGCAATGGGTGATGGTCGTGGTATCTTCCGCGCGAAGGAGCAACAGCGATGAAGGTCTGTCAGAGGCATCAGCAAGCATTCGAGAGCGCGTGTCAGTACTGCGAGCCGGAGAGCGCCGACGCAGGCTGGCTGTTCCGCAAGCTAGCCGGGGCTGGCTTGGACGAGCAGCTCGCAGCCTTCAGCGCTGACCGGCCGCCGAATCCGCATGGGCTCGCTGAGACTGCCAAGCGGCTCCACGTGCCGGAGCGCAGCCTCGAGCAGGAGGTCGAGCCTCCGCGTCTGCTCCGCATCGCGCTACCAGGCGAGACCGCGCCGACGCCTGAGCAGCTCGCGCACCGAGCCCGCGAGGCTGAGCTTTCCCGCGTCATCCAGCGCGATGAGGAGCGGGCGAAGCTGTGGCAAGAGGCGGTCAGCACGTGCTCGGTGGCAGCTCGCACGGAGCTAGTCAAGAAGGCCATGGAAGAGCGCACGGCGGTGCACAGTGAGCGCTTGCAAGAGCTGCAGTTGCAGTCCTCCAAGTTGATGGAGGGGATGCAGCTCGCCGAGACGTACCGCGAGCGATGTCAGCGTCTGGTCGACGAAGGCAAGGCCGTGTGGTTCAAGGCCGACTGGCCGAATAGAGCGCCTGAGGCTGCGCCGCCGATCACGCTCGCTGATCCGCGTGACGCCGACGCCTTCGCGATCGGGTCGCGCTGGGTGCAGGTCCCGCCCGGCGGCGGCGAGGGGCCGGCTGGAGTAGCGACCGTCACCGCGGTCGACGCCGCCTCTGGCATGGTGACGTTTGCGGACATGATGCGCGAGATCGACGTGACGGTAGCCGCGACGTATGCGGACAGAGCGCAAGACGAGCGCGACTTCGCGGACTATCTGAAGCGCGAGGTCGACGGTGCGATGGAGACGATCGACGCAGTCGGTCGGCGCATGGGAGGCTTCATCACCCGCGAGCAGGCCCTCGAGCTGCTCAACCAGCCGGTGCCGGAAGGCACGACAGCAGCCGGGCGCTGGGAGCAGGTCAACGCGTGGCTGCGCGGGCCGGAGTCAGAGCCGGAGGCTGACGAGGACGAGGACGGCGCCGAGGCCGAGCTCGCAGAGAAGCTGCCGCATCTGGTCGGCTTGGCATGCGAGGACAGTCCGGAGGTGCGCGACCTGCCGCCGCTCGAGCGCGCTGAGGCTGAGTTTCTGCTGCGGCTCGAGTCTGCCTACGACCGCGTCTCCGACAAGCACGGCCTTGACCCATGCAACTGGGCTGCGCTGTGTCTGGCGTATCGAGCGGCCAGTGGAGAGCCGTGAGCGCCGTACTCGACACCACCGAGCACGCGAAATGGTGGGTCGCCGCCATCTCCTCGGGATGGGCCGAGCAGCTGCGCCAGCGCAAGGCAGCCGTCGCAGGCGCACCGCCAGCGGGCGCAGCGGCTGATGGCCAAAGACGACATCCGGCCCCGCAAAACATGCGAAGTGGAATGCACTGGGTGCGGCTGGTCATTTTGGCTAGACGCGCTGGATCATGCGCTGTTCGCGCCTGTCTGCGCGACGTGCAAGTATGGCGATCGAGAGTTGCCGAAGGCGCTCGGCGCAAAAGAGAATGGCTGATGAGGCTTGAGCGAGGCGAGGAATGGCTCTGCTACGAGGACCTGGAAGAGCTGCTCGCGCAGGCCCCCGGCGACGTGCTCACGCTCATCCGGCCGGACTCAGTGCGCATGCCCGTGATCGTCACCCGTGTGGACGTGGTGCGCTCTAGGCTGGCGTTTCGGCGCTATGCGGGGAGCTGCTGAGGCTCGCAAAGCGAGCGCCTGAGCGGTTCGTGCCAGCATCGTGGACGTGACTCCAGACGAGTTCGTCCAGCTCTGTCGCGACATGCTCGCCCTCGACCCGCCGCCAACGCGGGTTGAAGCCGTCGGGTTTGTCGCGCTGTTTCCAGCGAAGGGTCCGCGGCTCGCAGTCGACAAGGCTCCCGACCGCGCCGACAAGGAGCCTGATCCGCGCGAGCTTACGGCTGAGCAGCGGCTCGAGATCGAGCTTCGGGCGGAGCTGGAGGGGCGATGAGCGGGCCGATCTGCTGGTACGAATCATCTCGAGAAAACGTCGCCCGCGAAGTCTTCACGACGACGGCGGCCATCGAGGCTGAACAATATACGCAACGACGCATGACGCTCCACTTTCTCGACCTGGTCGCGGACGGCAACCCTAGCGGTCTGGGCCAGCGCGCCAGCCACACCGCCACGCAACGCGAGCTGTCGCGATTCTTCAAGACCACCCCGAGCGGTTCCAGCTTCAACATGGCCCGCGCCGCGGGCGAGACCGTGACGTCGATGGTCGCGCAGCAGTCGCCGCTGCCGATCTGGATCACGAGCGGCACTGACCTCAAGATCGCGCGCAAAGCTGAAAAGAAGACGAAAGCCCACCAGTCGCAGATGAATGAGCTGCGGCGCGGCGGCGTGTTCACCGAGGCTTTCGGATTCTGCTGGCAGACGGGCACCGGCGTCATCCACGTCTACACCGGCGAGGACAAGCTCCCGAAGCTCGAAGCGGTGAACCCGCTCGAGATGCTGGTCGACCACCTGGACGGGCTGTATCGCAATCCGCGGAGCGTCCACCGCAAGAAGTTCTTGTCGAAGCGCGCGGCCATGGAAATGTGGCCAGGCAACGACGACCTGATCCGCAAATCAGGCACGAACTCGCTGGACGTCATCTCGAGCTACCTGCTGCCGAGCGGCTACGGAGACCTGTCCGAGATGGTCGAGGTGCTCGAGTCGTGGGCATTGCCGCGCGGCAAGAGCAAAGGTCGGCACACGATCTGCGTGAACATGGGCTCGCTGGTAGACGAGTCGTACGAGGAGAAAGACTTCCCGTTCGCGTTCTGCCGCTATCGAGTGCGACCGTTCGGCTTCTGGGGCTCGGGGCTGGTCGAGAGCATCCGGCCGAACCAAGAGCGCGTGAACAGGCTGATCCGCAAGGTGGAGCGAGGCCAGGACCTCGGCAGCAATCTCTACATCTTCTCGCCGGACGACGGCGAGAACAGCGTCAACCCGAACTTCATTACCACGAAGATCGCGACGATCATCCCGTACAATCCGGATATCGGGCCACCCACGCTGGCGAAGTGGGACGGGACCATGATCGACCTGCAGCAGCAGATCGATCTCGAGTTCGAGCGCGTGCTGCGCATCGAAGGCATCAGCGACACGCAGGTGAGCGGTGAAGGCGCGGGGCGCGGCGTCACCAGCGCGGTGGGCGTGCGCGCGACCGACGACGTTCAGTCTCGCCGGCTGTTTCATCCGACCGAACGGTTCGAAGAGATGTGTCTGCGTGCGTCGGAGCTTGTTGCGCTGGAGAACGACAAGCTCGCGCGAGACAACCCGCGGTACGCTGTGCGCGGTTACGTTGACAGTGCGGGCGTGAACTTCCTCGTTACGTCGGAGTGGGCGGAGCTCGAGATTCCCGACGGCCAGGCGTGCCTGAACGTCATGAAGATGAACGCGCTCCCCACTACGCCGCAGGGTAAGTGGTCGGCTGTTCAGGAGTGGATAGAGGCGTCGTTCATCACCAAGCCGGCCGCTCTGAAGCTTCTGAACTTCCCTGCGCTAGATGAATTCGCGTCTCTCGAGACGGCCCAGTTTGATCTGGTAATCAGCCAGCTCTGCGACCTGCTCGATGGCATCCCAGTGCTGCCATATCCAAGGCAGTCCATGAAGCTGGCGCTCGACCTGGGCACGAAGGCGTGGGCGAAGATGATCGTCATGAAGCCTGACGATGCCGTGATCGATGCCTTCGAAGAGTACCTAGATTTTGCGAAGGCTCAGGACGACGAGGCTGCCGCAAAGGCAGCCGTCGCAGGCGCGCCGCCAGTAGGCGCAGCGGTGCCGCAGCCTGAGCAGGTAGCGCCTCAGCAGAACGACGCGGCCAATCTCGGCATCGCGGCATGAAGGAGAACACATGTCCAAGAAACACGACGAGCCATCAGCCTTTGACTCGAAATACGACGAGGTGCCGGTCTACTCCGCCCCCGAGCCGGCCCCGGACCAGTCCGAGCAGCCGGATGCCGTCCGCGGACTAGAGCTCGAGCACGAAGCACTGCATCGCGGTGTGGACGCAATCGACGCGCGCGTTGGTGCGCTCGAGGTAGCCTTCGTGGAGCTGCATACGGCGGTGAGCGAGCTGCAGCCCGGCGTCGAGACGCTCACAGCGCGCGCGACGTCGAACGAGAAGGTGTGGGATTCGCTGTGCGGCAACGTCGAGGCGCTCACGGGGCTGGTCGCCAAGCTGCAGGCCGACGTCGACGCGCTTCGAGCGCAGTCAGCTGGCCGGGCGCGCGCCCGGGATCAGCTTGGAATCTGAGAACAACGCCGAGCAAGGAGCAATAGCAATGGCAAGTTTCGTGATTCTGCACAAAGGCGAACTGCACACGGTCCTGGTCGACGACGAGGACTACGACCGCGTCATGGCCTCTGGGCCGTGGCACGTGAACACTGGCAGCAGCAATACGCTTTACGCGGCCCGTAACGTCTACGTCAACGGGAAGCAGACAAAGCGCAAGCTCCACCGCTTCTTGATGGACGCTGGCAACCTCGAAGTCGATCACATCAACGGGAACGGACTAGACAACAGGCGAGAGAACCTGAGGTTCGCAACGCACGCAGAGAACATGCGCAACCAACACAAGCGACGTGACAACGCGTCCGGCTACAAGGGCGTGAGTTTGGAAAAGCGCCGCAGCAAGTGGAGGGCGCAGATCAAGTGCGACGGGAAGAAAATCTTCCTCGGCTATCACACCACCCCCGAATCCGCTCACGATGCGTACTGCGCAGCGGCGGCTGAAATGCACGGCGAGTTTCGGAGGACGGCATGAGTGATCTTGAAGCCGCCGCCACGCCAGCCGCCGAGACTGCGCCAGAAGCCCCGCCGCCGCCCAGCGCCCCGCCCGCACCCGCGGCCGAGCCAGATGAGCGCAGCGCCAAGGAGCGCGCGCGCGACCGGCTGGCCGCGTTGCGGGCGTCGCTGAAGGCGAAGACGGCCGATATCAAGGTCGAGCCGGCCGCAGACCAGCCAGCCGATGACGCGAAGCCGGACGACTCGAAGCTCAAGGCGGACGACGAGTCAGAGCCAGAGCCGAAGCCGAAGGGCCAAGAGAAAGATCTCGAGCTAGATCTCGCCAAGGCGAAGCGCGCGGCGGCCAACGCTAGCGAAGATCTGCGCGAAACGCGTGCGGAGCTGAAAGCGCTGAAGGAGCGCACGACCGCTGACGACGCGTCGCGCGCCAAGATCAAGGACGATCCGGTCGCGAGCCTGGCGGCGTTCAAAGAAATCTTCGGGCGAAGTTTCGGCGAGTACACGCGTTGGCTGGTCGAGAACAAGGCCACGATCGAGAGCCAACAGAAATACGCCGACCTTCCGCCCGACGTGCGCGAGGAGCTCGAGCTCGCCAAGCAGGAGCGGGCCGAGCGCGTCGAGCAGGCTGCGCAGGCTGCTCAGGCCGCGAAGTCGAGCAAGTACTCGGCGAACGTGACGCAGTACCTCACCGACAACGCCGAAGACTTCCCGCTCGCCAGCGCCGCGGAATGGGCAGCTGCTCATCTCGTGGCGACGCACGGAGTCGGCAAGGTCCGGCCCGAGCACATCAAGGCCTTCGAGGAAGGTCTCGCAAAGACGTACGTCAAGGACTTCTCGAACGAACGCGTGATCGAGTGGATCGTGAACGCGGACGAGAAGGTTCTTGCAGCGACCCAAGCAGCAATCGCAAAAGCACTCAGCAAGAAGCAAGCGCCTACCAAGAGCCCCACCGTGGCAAGCCCAACGAACGGTACACCAGCACCTGCGGATGGTCCGCGGGGGCTGAGCAACAGTGCTTCACCCGGGACGGTCGTAAGGAGCCAAGACGACAAGCCGACCCGGAAAGAGCTGTTGGTTGCCGGGATACAGAGGCTTCGTGCAGAGAAGGCCCGAGCGGGCTGAGTGCTCACGACGCCGTAAGGGCGTGCTGTAATGGCTGATCTAGATACTGGAGATGCGGGCTACCTGTTCAAGCTTTTGGCTGAGCAGAAGCTGGATGATGATGCGTTGAAGCGGAACAATCCGCTCGTGAAGTGGATGCCGAGCGAGACAGACTTCACCTCTCACCGAGGCAAGGAAGTTTCGATCGAATACACGACTGCTCAGGGCATGGGCGCGACCGAGGCCATCGCCTCGAGCACGGCCAACCCCTCCAAGGGCACCGTGTTCCTCGTGCCTCAGCGGCACTGGACGCACAACGCTGGACTGCAGCGCGTGGTGCTGCAGAACGCTGCGGCAGGCGGATCTGACAGCGAGTTCGCCGACGCAATGGTGAACGAGTTGGACGGCGTCACGCAGCAGTTCGGCAATCAGCTCGAGCGGCAGGCGTGGGGCACGAGCTCCGGCGTCCGCGGTGTGGTCGCTGTCGGCACCGCGAGCCCCATCACCCTGACCGATATCGCGACGGCGCAGCTGTTCGAGATCGGTCAGTCGTTCAGCGCGATCGATCCGTCTGGCGATGCGTTGCGCGTGGGAACCGGCGTGGTCAGCGGGATCAACCGCACGACCGGCGTCATCACGTACACGGGCACGATCACTGCGCTCGCAGTGGGCGACTACTTGATCGGCCTCGGCGACGGCGGCAATGAGCTGTCAGTGCCCGGCAACTTCGCGTTCGACGGCATCCAGGGCTGGTGCCCTGTCACCCCGAGCGCGAGCTTCCTCGGCGTCAACCAGACGACCGATCGCGAGCGCATCGCTGGCATCTACACGGACCAGAGCACGGCCTCGATCCGCAACGCGTTCATTGCGGCGCAGGCGATCACTGACCTGATGAGCGGACTAGCGCTCGACCAGGCAGCGCCGCTGTTTTGCAACCCGCTCAACTACGCGGAGGTCGAGATGTCTGTAGAGGCATCGAAGGTCAACGCGATGTCTCTCAAGGAGAAGTACGGGATCGGACTCGAGGGCATCTCGGTCGGCTCCATGAATTTCGTCAAGGCGGCGTTCTGCCCCGTCAATCACAGCTTCAAGATCGGCAAGGGCGCGTTTATCCGCGGTTCGAGCGGGAAACAACCCAAGTTGAACAACTTCAACGCGGATGGCTCGGCGTACGTCTACGACCCGGCGACGGGGACGTTGAAGTTCACGATGTCACACGACGGCAACGTGTACAGCCGGCGTCCCTATCACATCATGCGCGTCAAGGTCCGCGCGCAGACGGTGCTGGCGTAATGTCTACGGACAACACGAGCGTCTGCCCGAGCTGGGGATTCGGATACAACCCGCTCCATGCAGCTGGCGTGATGACGCCAGTGAACGGGGCAGCGCCCACCACGGTGAACGCGTTCGGACTGACGTTCGCGCGCACCGGCGAGGGCATCTGGACGGCCACCCTCAAGGAGATCCCGAAGGGTGGGTTCACGGCGATCGTGCAGGGCGTATTCGCCTCTGGCGGCCGCGAGATGCGGATGACCGCGTGCGTGCAAGCGACCGGGGTCATCACGTTCACGAACGACACGAACGCGGGCGGCGCGGCCGACGACGTGACCGGCCTCACGGCGGTCATGGTGCTCGTCTACGGCGTGCGGGGGTAGCCGATGAAGCACGGCAAATCTGGAATCGCGCTGCTGCTCGAAGGGCCGCCCGAAGACGAGGACGACGAGGAGAGCGAGGACGCTGGCGAAGAAGACGCGCTCAAGGCGTTTTTCAGGGCCGGCCGCGCAGGAGACTGGGCAAAGGCAAAGGAGGCGATGGAACAGTTCCTCCTCGCATGCGGCGTAATTGACGAGGAGCACATCGACGAGGACCACGAGATAGACGGTCCGATGATGTAGCGGATGAGCAGCCCGGCGCGAACGTCGGGCCGTTCTCCTGAGCCACCGCTGGCGGTTCAGGAGAACGAAGGAAGGAGCTGTCAGATGAACTTTGGACAAGCGATCGAAGATCTGAAGGCCGGCGCGTGAACATCACTTTCACAGTCGCGTCAGTACTCGAGAACGCGCGCCAGCGAATGGCGATCCCGGCGTTTTCGGCCAGCACAAACGTGACCCAATCGCAAAGCCTGCTCTGGCTGAATCAGTCGCTCGAGTCGCTGCAGGCGCTCACGCGGCAGAAGCTTGGCGGAGACTACGACCTGCTCACGACGGGGTCGCTCAGCACGACGACGAACTCGGCGCTGGTCACGCTGCCTGCGATCTGCGGCGAGATGCACGACCTGCTGTGGGTGAAGGACGCGACCACGATCGTACCGCTCGAGGCCATGACCAAGGACGATCTCACGACGAACGCATTCGACCCTGGCGAGTGGACGGCACCGCCACGCTATCGCCTTGAGGGCAACTCCCTTCGACTGTCACCGGTGCCGAACCAAGCCTACGCGCTCCAGATCTGGTTCACGAACCACGCCGCGATCACAGCCACCGGTGACACGGTCACAGGCAGGCTCGACTGGTCGCAGTGGCTCGAGCTCGACCTGTGCGCGAAGTGCTGCCAGCGCAAGCGCCGCTTCAGCGACGTGGCGATGTTCGAGCAACTCAAGACAGCGCTCGCCGCCGACATGTTCTCGCGCAAGCGTCGACGCGATCAGAACGCGGTCCATCAGGTGCGCGACGTTGGCATTTACGGCGAGTGGGACTACTGATGGCCGCCGACCTGTCTGACCTGCTGCAGCGTACCGGAATGGACGTGGCCTCGCTTGCGAGTCGACTGCGCGAGCTTGCACGGATCACGGATACGGTGGCCGTAACCGACGAGGTGGTGCCGCTCGATCTCGGCGTGCCACAGCTCACCCCGGGCTCGGCGCACTGGCAGCGCAGCGCGAACGCGTGGGTAATCTCCGCGCCCGGAGAAGAGCAATCGATTACCTTCAGCCTCGACGTGTTCGTGCCGCGCGGGGCGCGGGTAACCGGACTTAAGATCAGCTACGCGACGAACGCGAGCTACGTCGACGGTGACGTTGCGCTTGAGCTGATTGTACACGACTCGATCGGTACGCAGACAACGGCGGTGCAGAGCAGCGTGGTGCTCGTCCCGTCGACGACGTCGCTTAGCCCGATGCGCACGGCGCTCGCGGTCAGCAAGCGCCTGCTGATGAGCGACGGCAAGGAGACCATGCTGCGCGTGCGCTACGTCGTCGCGCGGGCGAGCAGCGAGTTCCGAGTGTACGGGCTGAACGTCACGTACACGTACACGAACCGTCCGCAGCCTTATCCGCTGACCAGACTGGTGGCTATTGCTGGTGCGCTCAGCGCGGCGATGTCGAGCTGCTCTCTGGCACAGCTGCAGCCAACGCTCTACTCGCCGGTCGCACAGTGGGCGCTGCGCGGCGCCCCGACCACGGCCATCACGTATGCGGATCGCTCTGGCAATGGTGTGAACTTTACGGGAGGCACTCCGATCCCGTGTCCAGACCTGATCTGCGGGCAAACGTGCATCACGAATAGGCCTCCTGCGCCGATCTCGCCGGGGCTCCTAACGGTCACGTCTGCGTCGCTGAGAATCGGCGGTGCGTTGACGCTCACGTGCAGGGTATGGATCAAGAGCACTGGCGCTACGCAGGTGCTGCTCGAGCAAGGCGGGTCCTCGGCAGCCAGCGCAGACAACGCGCAGTACGTGCTGTACGTCGACAGCGCTCACAGGCCTGGTCTCTTCTGGGAGACGGGCGCATCCGTCGACAACTCGGTGACGTCCACGCTCGTAGCGCCGAATGGCAAATGGACGTTCCTGAGCTGGCGTAGAGACGGTTCTGGCAACCTTACGTTCGGAATTGATGGCGTCTACGAGACGCTTGCTGGTGGCCTCCCCACTGGGGGCAGCACGTCATTCCTTACGATCATGGACGATGACGGCGGCAGATCGCCGTGGCAGGGCGGAGTGGCAGACCTGTGCGTCTGGGCCAGCAGGCTTACCGACAGCGAGCTGCAGCCGCTACAGCGCGCGGCTATGGGGGTTGGCTGATGGCCGGTGAAGAACTCAAGCTATCGTTCTTGCTCAACGGCGGCATTGACGATCGCTCGCAGGCCGAACTACGCGCACCCTTGATCCAGCAAGGCGCTAGCCCGAATCTCGCGGCGAGCATCAACACGCGCCTGTCGCCGGTGCCGGGCACCGTCACGCGCGCTCCGGCCCTCACCGCGGTGAGCGGCACGGGCACGGCCGGCGTGGACTGCTACGGGCTGCTGGCGAGCGACGCTGGCGATGCAGCTGTCGAGTTCTTTTTGCCCGGCGACGAGGGCGCGGCGCTAGGCAATCGCGCCATCTACGGTGACGGCGCAACCAGCACGGCGATCCTGCGCCATCAGACGCTTCCAGCGTCGCTGCAGAGCGTGTACGTGCCAACCGTGGTCGAGCCGTTCATCTCGTTGACCACGCCGTATGGCGCGGATCTGCCCGAGGCGGTCGCATACGACGTGACAAACGCGCGCATTATGCGCGTGGCAACGGACGCGGTTAGCGCGGCGGTCTACGGCTACGTAGTAGACACGCTTGGGCGTGTCGTAGTGCCGCTGCAGCTTCTGTTCGTAGATGCGGCCATCACGTGGCTTGGGCTGACGTGGCACGGCGCGAACGGTTTCTATGTCTGGTACGAGGACGGGACCGCACTGCGCAAGCGGCAGGTCACTGTCAGTGGCTCGCTGTTCACGGTCGGCTCCGAGACCACGGTGTACACGCCGGCCGCGCTAGGAGACCGCACAGACGTATGCCGAGTCAGCGACACGATCGCCGCGATCCTCGGCACGTCGTCTGCAAGTGCCGACGACGCCACGCTGCGCAGCCACAACGTGACGAGCGGGGCGGAGACCACTGCGGCTCTATCGGGCGTCGCGGCCGGTACCCCGACGTACTACTCGGTCGTTTGCGAGACGATCCCTTCTCTCGCTGTGCAGCGGATCGGGGTGGTTTGCTCGACGCAGACGGGGACGGCCGTGAACACGGGCGTCTACGACACGACTCCCACGGCGATCTGGGGGCCAACCTCAGAGGCCACGTTCCACGGGCCCGTTGCCTGCCGTTTTCAGGACAGCGCCGATGGCGCGCGGCTCGTGTACGCGGTGAGCGACGACTCGGGGTCGTTCTCTGGCGCGGCCGACACGCTGCGTACGCAGTTCAGGTCGCGTTCGATCGCGACCGGTGGCGCCGGGCCGTTCGTGGCGGATGTGCCTTGGATGGTTCTTGCCAACCGTGGAGCACAGCTTGCGATCGGGGCGAGGCTGTACCCCGTTTTCTGTCTGCAGCGCGCGTACTCCGGGCCAGCACAGGCATCCGTCTCGTCGCCTGACTTTGTAGACGATCCGGATATCCAGGTGTGGCTGGCAAACGAGGGCGTGGCAACCATGCAGGTGAGTCCGATCGCCCGCGCTGGCGTGGTCAGGTCTGGCGCGTCGCCTGCGCGGTGCGCCATCGACGCCAAGCTGGCGGCCGGAAGCGCGGTAGGCGTAGGCCCGAGCGTCTACTGCTCGTATCTCACCGAGAGCTCTGGCGGATTGGCGGCGTACGAGCCGCGCATGGCGGTCATAAGCGCGGTCCCGCAGACGCTGCGCTCCGCCCACGATAAGAGCGGCCTGGCCTTTGCTGCGTCCGCGTTACCCGTTCAGTGGGACGGCAACGAGCTCTCAGAGGCTGGCGGCCCGCTGTACGGGCCGAAGTTGCGGGGGACCGTCACGGGCGGCAGTGGAGCGTCGTATGCGGCTGGCATTTACTCGTTCGTGGCGATCTACGTCTGGACCGATGCGGCTGGCATGCTGCACAGGTCGCGCGTCAGCAACGTGGTCACGATGACGCTTGGAGGAACGGATGAACCCACGCTGGCGGTCAGTTTGGCGGCGTCGCTGAGGCCAGAAGTCAGGGCAGAGGTGTATGGCACGACCGCGAACGGGATCACGTTCCACCGTATAGCGGCGTATCCGACGTCGATCAGCACAGTGGTCAACTTTGCGAACTTGCCCGAACCGCTACTCGAGAGCCCGCAGATCTACTCCACTGGCGAGGCCGGCCAGGAGATCATGCCGCAGCCGCCTCCGCCGCTGCACGACGTGGCGATTGTCGGCTCGCGGATGTGGGGCATCGACGCGGAGATTCGCAGCCGCGCCGTGCACAGCAAGCTTCGCGTGAGCGGCGTGGGCTTTGAGTGGTCGCCGGCCATGGAGGTCAACTTCCCCAGCGGGGGTGGCGACCTGCAGCGCGTGTTCGAGATGCAGGGCGTGCCGGTGTTCGTGGGCTCTCGCGCCACGTTTTACGTCACCGGCGAGGGGCCGGACAACAACGGCGCGGGCGGATTCTTTTCTGCGCCCACGAAGGTCAGCGATCACGGCTGCAGCAACGCGCTCGCGTTCGGGTCGTTTCCTGGCGGGGCCGTCTGGCAAGACGGTCTGAAATGGGTGGTGATGCGCGGCATGCAAACGGCTTACGTCGCTGGCGTGCAGTGCGAGTTTACGCCGATTGCAGCGCTGCACATGCGCCGCTCGTGCGAGATCGTGTTCGTGAACCCGAGCGGCGGCGCCAAGGTCTACAACTACGAGTACGATCGCTGGACAACGTGCGACGCGGCGGCTGTTCCCGTCTCCACGCTTGGGGCGAGCGTGCCGTACTCCGACTTCACGGCATACCTGTACAGCAGGGCCACGGGAGCCTTGCTGAAGTGGGCTGACGCCACCCCCTCCGACAGCGCTGTCAACATGACGTTGGAAACGGACTGGATGCTGCTTGGTGGCGACTGGCAGGATGAGGTCATCCTGCGGTACATCGTCTTCCGCGCGAACCGCGCCGGGCCGCATGCGCTGACCGTCGATGTGTTCACCGACTACGCCAGTTCGGCGACGACGTCGCGCACGTGGACGAACGCCGAGTTGCTGTCGGTGGCTGACGCGCTCGGCAATTATACGATCCGCATCGAGCCACTCGAGCAGGCATCGCGCGCGGTCAAGGTCCGCATCACGGACAGCACGGTGGGGGAGACCGACAGCGAGGGCATGCGGCCGATCGCGCTGACGGTGTACTACGCGGCAGAGAGCCCTCTGCGCGAGGAAGCGTTCGCGCTTGACGCGGCGACGAAGTAATGGCCGGGCTGAGCTGCCAGCTGGCTACCGACAGACCTGCAAATCCGTCTCGCCGACCCTCGTGCACACGACCAGGTTACCCGTGCGCGCGGCATGGATGACGGTCAGGGCCTGGAAGAATCTGAACGCGCCGCCGCGCGCCGGGGCATTGGCGCGAGCGCGAGCGCGCTCGGCGTCGGCCTGCGCTTTCAAATGCGGGGCCCGTTGCGCGTCTGACCACACCCGCCACTCCCGCTCCTCTGGCGTTTCGAGGCTTGCCACGTAATTGCGCGGCGTCTTGACGTGCGCGACGTGAATGCAGCCGGTGGTCAGGCTTACGATCAGTGCGAGCGCGAGCTTCATGACCGTATCTTACGACCGGTCGTGTCCAAAACTTGAGAGCAAATCTCGCGCAAAGCGAGCGCCGGGCGCGTTCGGCATACGATCGCGGGCAATGGGAAGAGCTGGCACGAAAGGTAGTCGTCGACGCAAGGCACGCCGGGAGTTGCGGAAATCGGCCCGCACGGCCAAACCGCAATACCTAGGCGGCAGCGAGAATGCCGAGAAGGACCTGCTACGCACCGCCGAGCGAGAGAGCGAGTCGGCGCGTGAAGAGCGTTCAGCCGCCACCAAGCGCCTCGACGATGCAGCAGGCCGCTCGCAGCAGCTCGAGAGCGCCGCGGACCAGGATTACCGGAGCCGCCGAGCCGAGGAAACCGAGTCTCGTGGCGCGCAGCAGAGCTCGATCTCCGGCATCAACGCGGGCGCGACGTCGGCGATCGGCCTGCGCAACCGCGCGCTGCTCGACAACGACCTGAACGCCGCTGCCTCGCGCGGCATCGCGGAGAACGAGGCGGTTGCGCAGCAGCGTCTCGGGCTGCAGACGGGCCTGATCAGCCGTCAGGCGCGCGGGCTCGCCGGCAGCATGGGCGAGGGCGGTGCGCTGGCCATGCAGCAGGCCATTGCGAGCTCCGGCGCCGGCGCTGCCGAGCTCGCGGCCAAGACCGCGGCGGAACAGGCGGCACAGGCCGCGAAGATGCGGTTCGAGGGCGCGACGGGGCAAATCACCAACGCGATCGGGGCGGCCGACGCGAACGCCGCTCTCACGTACACGGCGGGCCAGGACGTGGCCGCGGCAACGCAGTCCCTGCGCCAGGATGACGCCGCTGCGCTAGCCGCCGCGAACGCCAGGCAGACGGCGTTCCTCAACGCCCGCAACGAGGCCGCAGGTGCCGGCGCGACCGCTGCGCTGGGGGCGTCCGGGCAGGAGCTTGGCTCGCAGGCGGCGCTGGTCGGTGGGCAGGTGGCGGCCAGCCAGGCCAACGAAGCAGCGCGGCTCGCGAGCGCGGAGGCGAACTCGCTCGCGGCCAGGTTCGCTCGGATGCGGACTGCGACCACGGGCGGGATGATCAAGGTCGGATGGCTGTGTTTCGCCTGGAAAATCGCGGAGTTACTTGCTGTAAAGGTGGGCTGAAGTTATGGCGCGCGGCAAGAGGCAAACGGCAGAAGAGACACTCAGGGCACGATCTGGCAAATCTTGACCGGTGGGCACTGGTCCCTACGCCAACCAATCGAGGCGATCTAATGTTCGGACAGGATCTCAGCGACGACGATCTCAACTCTGCCTTGCAAGTTTCCGGGTCGGACTATCGCGTTCCATCGGCGCAGCCTGCTGTCGGTTCGTCCGTACAACCACTGCAGACCGCTCCGCCAGCGCAGCCCGCTGCCACGCCCGCCCCGATGGCGCAGCCGGTCGCGCAGGCATACGACACGACCGAGCGCGGGAAGCCGACCGAAGCCCTGGCCAACCGCGGCATGCAGGGCATCGCCGTCAACACGACTCCGCAGGAGGCCGCTGATCGTGCAGCGGAGCGTGCGAAGGCGTCGGCAACGTCGATGGCCCCGCCGTCGACGCCTGGGCAGACGGCCGAGTCAGGGCAGTCTGGCCCTACGGATATGAGACCGCCCGCGGGCCGGCCAGACGACGGCAAAGATCCCGGCGGCAAGCAGTTTTTGGGCGCCATCCTCAAGATGTTTGGGTTGGGCTGATGGCAAGCTTTGAGATCACGCGCCGCGACGGCAGTGTGCACACCGTGCTCGTTGACGACGAGGACTTGGGGCGCGTTATCGCGGCAGGGCCGTGGCGTGTGCATGCGCCGAATAGCGGCAATACGCTGTACGCGATCCGTGACATTTACGTCGACGGAAAAAGGACGACTCAGTATCTCCACCGCTTTCTGCTCGATGCTGGCAACTTCGAGATCGACCACATCAACTGCGACGGCCTGGATAACCGACGCGCGAACCTGCGGATCGCCACGCCATCTCAGAACCAGCACAACCGTGGCGCACAGCGCGACAACAAGTCCGGATACAAGGGCGTCACCTTGGACAAGCGCCGCGGCAAGTGGATGGCGCAGATCGCACTCGAAGGCAAGCGGCGGTCGCTCGGCCTACACGCCACGCCCGAGCTCGCGCACGCGGCATACTGCCGCGCAGCTGCCGAGCTGCACGGTAAGTTCGCCAGGATCGCATAGATGGCACGACTAGAACCGCTAGGATTTCTAGGCGCTGACACCGGAGATCTGCGCCAGGCGCTCGCGGCTCAAGGAAGCGATTCGAGCTTCCTTGACGCGGCACCGGCTCAGCGCCAGCAGCCCGCACCAGTTCCAACTGCGCCAGCCGTCAACCCGCTCGACCAAGCGCTCGAGCTGAGCGGCAGCACGTACCGGCTGCCCTCAGCCGCGCCCGTGGCAGCACCAGCGCCAGCCCCAGTCGCGCCACCGCCTATCAGCGCGCAGGCGTTCGATCCGAGCGCTGGGCTGAAGCAGCTCCGCGGCGAGCAGGTCGCTGGCGTGAACGAAAAGATGGATCTGGCCACGCAGAAGGGCGAGATTGGCGCCGAATCCGCGACTCGCCAGGCCGAGCAGCACGGCTTGCAGCGCGACGAGCAGCGCGCCGGCATCGACTCCGCGAAGTCGAGGCAGGCCGCGAACGACGAGCGCCGTGCACGACTCGAGCGGCAGGCCGACGAGGCGCTCGAGGCGATGAGCGACGCGATCAAGAACCCGCCCGACGCCACGAAGGGCAAGGCGCTCAGCATCGTCGGCTCGATCCTGTCGATGCTCCCGGGCGGCCAGACGATCGGCCAGGGTTTCCAGATGCTGCAGCAGAGCATGGCCGAGGACATGAACGCCTACGCGCTCAAGATCCAGAGCAACAAGGAAGCGGCTGGAACGTTCGCCAAGATGGCCGGCGCCGAGGACGATGAGAACGAGTCGTTGTTGCGCCAGCAACAGCTGATCGGCAACATGACCGCGGCCACCTACGACTCGGCGCTGAAGCAGATCGAGAGCGAGGCGAAGTCGGACGAGGAGCGGCGCGCGGCGCAGGAGGCTCGGCTCGGCGTGCGGCAAATCGCGGTGCAGGGCGCGGTCAGCGCAAGCGAGCAGCGGGCTGCGTTCGCTGCGAAGAAAGCGCGCACCAATGCTCAGTCCGCTGCTGACACGGAGATCATCAAAGCGATCGTAGGCGCACCGTCTCCCGAGGCGGGGAAAGCAATCGCGGCGCAGTACGGTCCGCATGGACTCGAGCTGCTCGGATTGGCGCAGAAGGGCGACGTCACGCAGGCGGGTCTCGAGGGCAAGCGGGCGGACACCGAGGCGACGCGCGCCAAGCTTGCGGCAGGGCCCGCGCCGAAATCGCTCACCGATGGTGAGCGCAAGACACTGCGGCTGTTCGCGGGCGTGGCGCCGTCTGTCTCGAGAATTCGCGAGATGGCCGGCGGCCGAGGCGCGCCGCATCCGTACGCGGACAACGCGCCTGACATCCTTCGTTCGGCCGAGGCGCTGGAGGACGAGGCGGCGCTGAAGAACGTGGCGCTGGCACTCCTGCGCGACGAGTCGGGGGCGGCGCTACCGCCTGCCGAGCAGGCCGAGAAGCGCGCATCGTGGGGCGTCGACTCCGGAGATCCTGACGTGCGCAAGCGCGGGCTGCAGCTGATGTTGGCGGAGTTCGACGCCCGCAACGGCATGCTGACAGGCGAGGGCGCTGCCCCTGCCCCTGCCCCACTCGCGCCGCCGTCCGCGCGAGACCCACGGTTCACCCCTGGCCGCGTGACTCCGCAGGCTTCACAGCGCGGCGTCACACCAGCGGCGCCACGGCCCGCGCCCCTGGGTGCTCAGCAGCAGCTCGTCAATGCGCCGTACGCGCTCCCCGACGTGCAGGTGAACGTCACCCCCGAAGAACTCGCAGGCATTCCCAGCGAGTGGTTGCGCAGATAGATGGCCCAGCGCGTTCAAATCGTTGCTCCAGACGGCACCCTTGGTCACGCAGACGAGGCTGATGTGCCGTCAATGCTGGCGGACGGCTATCAGCTCGCCACGCCCGACGCGACCCCGGAGGCTGCGCCGGCATTGGAACTCGCGCCTGGGCCGACGTTGCCTGCGGTCGAGATCGTGCAGCCGGAGACAACGGAGCCCGAGCGCGTCAACGTGTTCGCTCCCGACGGGACGCTCGGCAACGTGGCCGCGGCGGACCTCCCGAGCATGCTGCAGGAGGGCTACCGCGCCGCCGACGAGACCGGCATTCAGAGGGCCGCCGAGCTCGAGTACAACGAGTCCGCGCTGGGCATCGCGCAGACCGCGGCCGAGCAGGCCGCGCAAGGAGCCACGCTCGGCGGCTACGGGCTGGCAGCTGGCGCGATCGACGACGGCTACGGCCAGCGTGTCGAGCAGCGGGCCGAGGACAACCCGATCACCGCGACCGCGGCGCAGGTGGCCGGAGCGGTCGCGCCCGTGCTGCTGTCGGGCGGCACAGGCGCAGTCGGCGCGATGGCCAGGGTCACGCCAGCGGCCCTGGCGGAGCAGATCGGCGCTCGAGCTGGGGTAGGCGCGGCGAAGTATTTCGGGGGCAGCGCAGCCGTCCGGCTGGGCGTTGCAGGCGCAGTTGAGGGCGGGCTCGGCAGCGCGGCCTTCGACGCTGCCAGCGGCGCCGACCCGGTGAGCGTGCTGAAGTCGCTCGGCACAGGCGCAGCCATCGGCGGCGCACTCGGCGCGGGGTTCGGCGTGGCGGAGGGCGCGGTCGGCGCGGTGCGCGGCAAGCTGCGCGAACAGCTCGACGCGTTCGCGGGACGTCGCCAGGCGATGCGCGTGCAGGCCGAGATCGCGGACCTGCACACCGTTGACGCGCTTACCGCGCCCCTGCCCGAGGAGACGGCGGAGCATCTGATCGTTGGCCAGGGCGACAGGCTTCTTGCTGACCTGCCAGTCGATCAGATCGACGCGGAGGTCTCGTCGGTGCTCGCAGAGATCAACGACGGCGCGGGCAAGGTCACTGAGCAGACGGTGCGCGACATCAACGCCGCGTTGCCCAAGGTGACCGGCGCAAACGTCGCGGACCACATCACGGCTCTGCGCACGAACGCATCGAAGACTGCGAAAGAGCGGCTCGCGGGCGGCGCGGCGGACCCGTTGGAGGCCATGCGCGCGGCGCGCGGCGACCTCGACAACGAGCTCGACGACATCGCCCGCGAGGTCGAGAAGCGCCGCAACCGGATCTACGACGTGCGCGACAGGATCGACACTGACGATGCGCTCGACGCGAAGCTGCGCGGCGTGGTGGAGCGGACCAAGAACAGCATCACAGCGTCGCCAGCGTCGATCACGAGTGAGATTCAGCGGCTGCAGGATGCCGTGGCTGGCACACGCGCGGCCTACGGTGACGCGGCACTGGCGATGGACGGCGGCACTGCGGCGCTGCGCAAGGTGGAGCTCACGATCGCAGACCTGTCGCCGCGCATCGGCGACGCGATCGCAGACGGCGATCTGGCGCGGGCTTACGCGTTGCTCGACCGGATGAAGCGCGTGACGCAGCGCGTGGCGAAGCGGACGCAGAGCCGCGAGGTGAAGCAGATCCTTCGCGAGAAGTCCGAAGACTTCAAGAACTACCTGATGGACGAGGCGCAGTGGGGCGACGTCGCCGTTCTTCAGCGCGAGTTCAACGGGCCTTGGAGCGAGTACTTTCTCAAGAGCGGTGACAGCGACCTGTCGAGCCTCACGAAGGCTCGCTCTGGTGACCGCGCGATCGACCCATTCGACACGTCCGAGCGGGTGAGCGGCGGGGGTATGCGCTCGTTCCTCGACGGCATCGGCGCGCAGAAGACTGAGACGGCCGAGCGGGCGTGGCGCGCGGAACTCGCTGCGGACGTGCACGACCTCGTCAACCGTTCGTCGCTGGTCGGGTCGGAGGCGGATCAGGCGCTCGCGCGTCAGGCTGCAGAGGACGCGGTCGCCATCGACGCGCTGTCGACGCGGTTCGCCGAGATCAACGCGATGAAGCCAGAGGGTGTGAAGCTCGCCAAGCTGGAGGCCGACCAGCTCAAGATCGCCGAGCAGGAAAGCAAGGAGCTCGCCCGCTCGTCTCTTGCCGCGGAGAAAGAGGCGGCAAAGGAAGCCAAGGACGCGACCCGGCTGGCCACACGCGACGCGAAGGAGATCGAGCGCCAAGCTGCGCGCGAGGCGAAGGAGTCGGCTCGCGAGGCCCGCGAGATTGAGCGCTCGACAGCCCAAGAGCTGCGCGAGCGTGCGGCGGTTGAGGCACGCGCCAAGAGCGACCGCGAAGACGCTGTCTCGACGATCGGTGCGGCATTCGGCGCTGCGATCGGGGGCGCGCCCGGCGCGGCAGTGGGCTTCGCGCTGGGCAAGCTGCCCAAAATCGTACGCGCTGGGAAGCTGCTGCTCTCCCAGACCGACGAGCAGGCCGTGGCACGTGCCGGCAAGGCTGCGGACACGTTCATGCGCACGATCTCGCGCGGGCTCACGGCAGGCGGCAGAGCAGCGCCGGCAGCAGCCGCAGCGTTCTCAGCCAGCAAGATGGCCGAGGCGATGGCGCAAGTGAACGACTTGCTTGACCCGTCGAGCCCGGCGTCGATCGACCTGCAGCGTAAGGCGAACCGGCTCGACGTCGTGCGGCCTGGACTCGGCGCGGCCTATGCTGGCTCGGAGATGGCGCGGGCGGAGTTCATTGCGTCGAAGATTCCGGCGCAGCCGCCGCAGGCGGGACCGTTCGCACGTGCGCCGCGAATGGATCCGGTCTCAGAACGCAAGCTCCAAAGATTTGTCGCAGCCGCTTACTTCCCAGAAAAGGCGCTCGATCGCGTCGCCAACGGGACGAGCTCGCACGAGGATCGGGAGGTTTTGCGAATCCTCTATCCGCAGCAATGGGCGCGGTTCGTGGACGGCGTCGAGCAGCAGCTTTCCACGCGCAAGAAACCGCCGACGTACGACGAGCGGCTTCGGATCTCCTATCAGCTCGGGATCGTCACGAGCCCTAGCACGGATCCGGCCAACCTGCCGGCGCTGCAGGCCGTTGCAGACTCGAATGTCGAGGACGCGAAAGACGCCATCGAAGGCAAGCCGCAGGCGGCCTCTAAATACAGAGCCAAAGGCGATCCAAACAAAGTCTACGGAGCGAGAACTGACGCGATCATTGATCAAAGGTAAGGGAGTTCGATATGAGCACTGCGGTGGAAAAGAGTTGCCTGGTCGGCGGAGTCGTGATCGGGCCGATTGCAGACACGACTGGTCTGACTGGCCTGCTTTATCGCGCTAACGCGAGTGTCAGCAATGGCTCGTTCGCGATCAATGCGGCGATCAGAGGCAAGTGGCTAAACATGTACGCGAAGGGTACGAACTTCCAATTCGCGTTCAGAGCGGAAGGCGGAAACGTCGCCGGCACTGCGGCTACGCTCGTCTACGACCAAGCCGTGACGCCGGGCACTGGCTCGCTTGCAGCTGGCGGGACTGTGCCAGCGGGCATCGTCACGCCGGTTCTCATTCCGTGCAATGCTACCCACCTGAGTCTCATATCCGAGACCGCGACCGGCGTCGTTGAGTGCTATATTTCTGAGTATCTGGCTGGCGGGAAGTAGCATCCAGCAGCGGTAAGCGTGGACGTAAACATCGCGATCGCCGATCAGGCCACGAAGCGTCAGGCCGCGCGCACTGAGGTCAGACGGCGCGCGCGCGTCGAGATGTCACGTCAGGCGCGCGAGAACTCGGCGCAATACAATGCCGCAGTCAAAGCCGTTCTGATCGCGACGCTGCACGACCGACAGCGCGGCGTCGTCGCCGACATCGACGCCGGTGAGCGCTTCATTTCGCTGTGCTGCTCGCGGCGCGGCGGTAAGACGTACCTGCTGGGCACGTTGATCGTGATTCTGATGCACGATCTCCCGTTCGGGCAGGAGATCGTGTTCGTTGCGCCGACGATGAAGCGGGGGAAGGAGCTGATCTTCAGCGAAGTGGCGCGCGTGATCGATGAGTTCTGCCTGCCGTGGCACATCGTGGAGACGATGGGCACCATTCGCACGACTACCGGCGCCTATTTCAGAGTTGTCGGACTCGACAAGAAAAAGCAGATTGGCCGCGTGGCCCGCGGCGGCAACACGCGCGCCTTTTTCAGCGACGAGACCCAGGAATACGCTCATCTACTGCAGGACTTCATCAAGGCCGCGTCGCCAGCGCTGGCGCAGTCCAAGGGAATCTTCATCGCCGCTGGCACACCCGGCGTTGCGCAGAGCGGATTCTGGTATGACGTCTGCAAAGGCGCGGCTGGGTTCCGCTCGTACAACTGGAGCCTGCGCGACAACCCGCACCTTGGCAGACCAGCAGAGGAGATTCTGCGCGAAGAGCGCGAGCGCATGGGGTGGGACGAGAATCATCCGGACTACCGGCGCGAGTGGCTCGGGTTATGGTGCAGGGACAGCAATCGGCTAGTGGTAGAGTTCAACCACGTCAAGAATCTCGTTGCCGAGCCGCCTGGCTACGATATCAAGAAGTGGCGCCACTTCGTGGGAGTGGACTACGGGTTCAACGATCCATGCGCGTGGGTAGTGCTCGCTGCGCATCCCAACTCACGCGAAGTGTTCGTGGTTCACGCCGAGAAACACGCTGGGTTCACCAGCGAGCAGATTGCTGACAAGACATACGAGCTCAAGGTCAGGTTCAGTCCCGTGGCGATAGTCGGTGACAGCGCCAGCGGCGGGAAAACATTCATCAGCGACTTCAATGTTCGGTACGGATCCAAGGCCGGGGTCCGCATGCGCCACGCGCGCAAGGCGGACAAGGCAGGCCGCATCTCGTTCCTAAATACTGAGCTTCGCTGCAGCAGACTACGACTAGTTGAGTCAGCGTCAGGTCCGTTGATCGAAGAAATCGAGGTGCTACAGTGGGCAGATGACGAGCGGACCAAGATACTAGAGGGCTTGTCGTTTCCAGATCACGCGTTCGACGCCGCGCTTTACGCCTTGGGAGAGTTCAGGGCGTACAATCACAAGGCGGCGAAGCCGGAGCCGACCGCGGCCGAGATGGAGCTGGAATCGATCGAGCGCAGGAACGCAGCTGCAAGGGCCGCAGAGTCGTGGGGTACTGGCTGAGCAAGGAGTAGGCGCGATGGCGAGTTTTACGATTACGCGCAAGGACGGGTCAGTTCACACCGTCCTCGTAGACGACGAGGACTACGACCGCGTCATGGCCAGCTGCACCGATTTCTGTTCGATGCTGGTGATCTCGAGATCGACCACGTGAACCGTAACGGGCTGGACAACAGGCGCGCGAATCTGCGCCTCGCGACGCGTTCGGAGAACCTGCGCAACCGCGCCGTACATTGCAACAACACGAGCGGATACCGGGGCGTTCGCTGGAAGCCAGCGCGTCGCAAGTGGGTGGCGAATATCACGCTCAACGGCCAGCAGCACCATCTCGGCTACCACGCCACCCCCGAGGCCGCTCATCAGGCCTATTGCGCCGCCGCGCGCGAACTGCACGGAGAGTTTGCCCGCACTGGCTGATCCCCGGCAAAGCGAGCGCCGGACCCGCCTGTGCGACGATGCTGGGCATGGTCGGTCGACGCCTCCGAGCTCAACGCGGATGCCCACGAGTGGGGGCGGTAGGCGGCGTAGCGTACGAGCTATTCCTGCTCGAGCAGTACCTAGCCCGCAACCTGTTCAGCTGGATGCGCGCAGACTACCGCACCGAGGCGGGCGGGAAGGTCACCGCCTTCCAAGACAAGGTCGCGCTCGAATCGGAGGGGGCGGTTGCGCCGAATGCGCGGAGCGTGGACCCGAACCATGCGTTTGCGCAGGCGAGCGGGCCGAATCAGTCGCCTGCGGCTGCCGCCAGCGCGCTATTCAATAATCAGGTCGTCATCACGAACCCCAGCGAGTCGCTCTTCTACAAGTCGACGATCGCCAGCTCGAACTGGAAGTACCACTCGCACTCGCATGCGATTTACACGGCGGCCAGGACGACAGCCGGCATCGCGTGTGTGATTCACTCGACCGCCAACGAGCTGCCCACGAACCACGGCATTTACTACCCGCTAAGACAGTCCGCGGGCATCAGCACCAACACCGCGACCGGCCGCATTTTGAACGGAACTGCCACTTACCACGCGAATAACAATGGTGATGTTGGTAGCGCACCGCTGAACACGGCGCGAGTTTACGCGTGGAAATACACGCTCAATACGGACCTAGCCATCCTGTCTGCGATTCCGAAGACTGTCGCTGTAACAGGAACGGCGTCTTCATCGAATCCAACTGGTGGGCCTATGGCACTCTTGGGTGACTCAGCTTTCGGCGGGGTGGGACTTATAGGAGACTGGGCAGATACGCTGTTCTTCAATCGCGCCGTGACCGTGGCAGAGGACGCCTTGATCCTTCGCTACTTCTTTCTCCGCTACGGTTTCGTCGCGTGAGCAGGCATTTGCAAGGCTCCGCTGCGCAGTGTGGCGGATGGAAACAGGCCGTCGACGCCGTTGCCGGATGTCCGATACTCGGTGTTACCGTCGGCGGCGAGGAACGCGTCAATCCGCTCGTCGTCGGCCCAGGCTGGACAACCACCGTCGTCTACGAAGTTCTGCAAGTGAATCCCGGCCTCGCATGCCTCGAGGTGCCACCGGACCGCTGGCAGCACTTCGGACAGAACGGCGTGCCTGCGCTCGCGGCGACGAAGCTAGACGGCGAGCTCCCGCCTGGTCTGCTGACGCTGGTCTATGCGCGCAGAGGCTTGGACGAAAACGGGGTGCCTTTCCCTTTAGCGTAGGCGTCGGCGGGACAGCCGTCGGCGCTGAACCAAGGACCCGATGATCGGAGTATTTGCATGGACGAACTGCTGACAGCTATACCACCAGACCTGCTTGCTAAGGCCTCGCCCTGGCTGCTCGGCGCCTTCCTCTTCTGCAGCGGACTGGGCTGGCTGCTCAAGCACTTCGCCGCCGCTGCAATCGCAGCCGATGGGCGTCTGTTCTGGCTCGCTCGCGTGCTCGACTGGGCAGCGCTGAATAGTAAGACCGCCCTGTCGATCGCGAAGGAAGCCAAACTCAAGTCCGAGATCGTGCAGAAAACCGATCAGCTGAATCGGGCGCTTTCGCTACCGCCTGTGAAGTACGTCAAAGAGCTGAACGGAGAGGAATAGCCATGAGTAAGCTCGCCAAAGCCGGCCGCGCCCTCACGATCATTCTTCCGATCGTCGACGGCATCTCGTGGGCGATCGACAAGATCCGCGCGCGCCGCAAGCGCCGTTTCACCGATGCCGAACGTGAGCAGGCCACACGCGAGGCCAAGGAACGCTTGGACGAGATCGTTCGCAGGGCGAAGCGTTGACCGGCGACGACAGGATCACCGAGACGTTCAGCCTGCTCGGCTCGCTGGCCGCTGTCGTCGCCAGCGCGGGCGGGCCGTGGCAGGGGCGAGCGCTGGCGGTATCCAGACTGCTCAAGGAGGCAGAGTCCGCGATCGTGCATCGGCGCAAGTCGCTGCAAGACGTGCTGCTGGATATTCGGCGCGGCCATCTGGGCCCACTGATCGACCCGGACAGTGCGCCAACTCGGGCGGAGCGTCCGAGCGCGAAGCGAAGGGACCAGGAGTAAGCATGCTGAAGGAGTTGCCGCCGTCGGCGGTTGTCGTGCCGAGATGGATCGCGATCGCGCTTGGCGAGATCGGCGTCCGCGAGAATCCGGCGCGGGGCGTGTCCAACCCCCGCATCGAGCAGTATCACGCGGTCACGAGCGCAGGCGAGGCGCTGGACGACGTCCCTTGGTGCTCGAGCTTCGTCTGCTGGTGCATGGAGATGGCCGGCGTTGCGTCAACGCGCAGCAAGGCCGCCGCTTCATGGTCGCAGTGGGGCGTCGACTGCACGCGCGGGTTCGGCTGCATCATCGTGTTCGGCAAGCACGACAAGGACGCGCGCGGCACCGGCCACGTCGGCTTTTGCTTGGGCACGACCGGGCACGAGGTTTTCGTGCTCGGCGGAAACCAAAAGCAGAGAGTCGGCATCGACGTGCGCGACGCGCGCAAGATCGTGACGTGGCGCTGGCCAGAGGCGGTCCAGCTGCCCAAGGCGACGTCGTGACCGTCAGACTGACGGTACCATCGGCGCCAAAAACTACGCCGCCGGCTTCCCTTTCGGGCTTGCACGGCGGCGCGGAGCGCGTAGGCTCAGGTTTACCACAACCTGATGTCAAAATACTCGACATACGGTTCTTGCGCAAGCGAGACGAAGCGCCTCCAGCGGCGCCAAGCAGTGCCCGGAAGTGGCGGGCGCACGGCGACAGCCGAAATAACTGGGCGTCTTTTGAACGAGACGCGAAAGCGGCCAACTCTCCTCTGCCTGATTCATGTGGGGACCGGATTGCGCGGGCGGCACAGACCGCTCGGCCCTTGCCTTGCCGCAAGGGTTCGCACGGGGGCTCGCGCCCTTTTGCGACGCCGCACCAGCTGTCCGGGTGGAGAGCCTCGCCGCATACGCGGCCGGCTGCATGTCGACAGGGTTACCGTCAGAGCAGAACGTGGCCGACGAGGCGTACTGACCTGCACGTTTCTGTAGCAGCGGTCCGGCGCCAGAGAGCCCGGCCAGACCTACCAAAGAACAGCCACCTAGGACTGAGAGCGAGAGCCCATCAGGTCCAGAAAGGGCTGGATCTAATCTCTGACCTGGCCTGGTGGGCGGCCCCGTGAATGGCGGACATTTTTCGCTGGCTCGGCTCGCTCTCGCCCGACACAGCCGGCAGCGCGATCGGCGCCTTCTTCGCGGCGTTCCTGCTGGCGACGGTGGCGCGGGTGAAGGCGCATGCGGAGAAGGCACGCGTGAAGGCCTACGCGAAGGTCGAGGCAGATGCCAGGGCGTCCAGCACGCCGACGATGCTGCCGCCGCCCTCGCCATCCATCCCCGCGCCCGTAAAGGCGCTCGACGTCCGGCTGCGCGAGATGGAGAGGCTGATTCGCATGCGCACTGAGTGGGACCTCGATCAGTGCAGAGTGCACGTGAAGGAGCTCGAGGCCGCCTACGCGCGCATCCAACAGGACGCCGCTCGTCAGGCCACGTCGCTGATGATGACGAGGCGCGATCTTGACCAGGCCCTGTCGGATGTCGCGGACGCCAAGGCTGCCGTCGCCCAGTCCGTCAGGGACCGGAACGCGGCCGACGCGCGCGCCCTGCGGGCCGTGGAGGAGCTGGGCGAACTGAAGCGCGCCATCGCCAGCGGCCACCATGGCAGCGCCGCCGTGACGCCGCTGCGGCCAGGCCCGCCCCACACAGCGAAGCCACGAGGCGCGCGATGAAACGCTGGCTCTACTGGATGCACCTAGCTGGACTCGTCGCGGCGTTCGCCTACTCGTTCGTGACAGCGTTTCTAGAGCAGCCGATCGAGCCGCTCACGCCCGCTCCAGAGCGAAGTCCGCGCGTGCATTGCGTGACGACGATATCGTGCGTCGAAGTCCCGGAAGACGGTGGCGAGTGGCGCTGAAACCACAGATGGCGATGCGCTTGCGG
>Ga0209342_10000631_pt1 | contig 41077 bp, 60 predicted proteins | sample RifCSP16_2_FD_184023 | JGI IMG/M metagenome (GOLD analysis project Ga0209342, IMG submission 184023) | Soil microbial communities from Rifle, Colorado - Rifle CSP2_sed 16_2 (SPAdes) (version 2) | ecosystem: Environmental > Terrestrial > Deep subsurface > Rock core/Sediment | place: Rifle...
TGGCTCGTTAACGCCCTGCCGTTGGCGCTGCCGTCGAAACCGTCGTACAGGAAGCCCTCGACCCACCAGTCACCAACACCCGGCATCGTCCCGGTCTGGATATTAAAACGAAGGCCATGATGCGTGGCGGTGTTGTTGAACGCATCCGTCGTTGGCCCGATCCTCAACGTCCCGTCGACGTAGACGTTGAAGACGTCGCCGCTGCACGTGGCCTGGAGCAAATACGTCGTCCCTGCCGTCACGGTGATGTTGGCCGTTGCTACCACGGTGGGGGACCCGGCGACAAGTTTCTCCAACTGCAGGGCATTGGCTGACCCGCTGGAGGCCTGGTTCAGCCTGACCGACCAGTAGTTGGAAGCATCACTGAGTCGCAGGACGATGCCATGTCCTGTCCCGACCTCGACCCTGATCCGGGCCCCAACCTGCACACTGGCGTCCCCAGAGCTGACGCTGATGACGGTGTCTTCGTCGAACGCTATTGGCCGGCACTCGCCGCTGCGAATCTCCGGCGTCCCCGCGCGCACGGTGTAGGGGCTGGCCCCCTGATCGGTGTAGGTGATCAACGGGGACAGCCGGAACCCCTGGTCGCGCGCGGCATCGACGTTGTTCGCCATGAGATACCGCGTGGGATCCCGCACGAACTGCTGCCCGAGCCCGCCCGTGAACTCTCCCTGTTCCCAGAGCAGGCGTTCCTTCTCCCCCTGGGTCTCGTCGTCCACCTGGTAGGCCAAGCGGCCTCCTGTGTCCGTCGCCAGGGTGATCGGTATGCGGGTAGCCCCGTTGACGAGCAGGACATCCCAGGGCCTAGGATCGGGCACGGAGCCGTTTCCCCTTCATCCCAGCCCGTGTCACCCACCCCAAACTGGGGATGTACTCTTCTTGGATGTAGTCCTCGACCTCTTGGTCTGTGGGCCGCTGCTGGGCCTTGCGCCGAGGGCCCCACGAGAAGCTCAACTGGTCTCGCCGCTCTAGCTGGGGGCAGTAGACGCTGACGAGCAGGAGGCCCTCCCTCTCCTCCTCCTGCTCCACGACCACCTCGATGCCCGCGTAGGAGGCCGGCGGTGGCCGGTCAGCCGGCACGATGCGGACCATTTCGCTTAGTCCAGGCGCCCGGGGAGCATGCGTCGCCTGGCGCGCGGCTGGAACCTGGCGCACATGCTCGTCCAGGTCCTCTTCCATTCGTTGGCCTGGCGGGTGTACTCGGCCTTCTCTTCCGGCGGCGCCTGGTTGGCGATGATCGGCAGCGCATACCGCAGGGTGCCGGCCACTACCCAATCCAGGTCGGCCCAGGTGACGCTGGTGTCAGCGCTCAGCGCCTCCCCAGCGCGGAACGCCTTGACCCATGGGGTCCGCCAGTTCTGACGCGTCGGTGGGTCAAGCAGCAGAAACAGGCCGGAGAGCTGCGTAGACAGGCTCAGGCCAGCCTCGTCACCGCTCACGTCCCACCAGGCCCACACGTCTTGATCGGGGGCGTCGGGCATCTCGCGGTTCGTGGCGTAGCTCGTCCCTCGCTCTGTAACTTCCATCACTTCTTCGATCTGCGCCTTGTGGCTGATCCACGTGGGCAACGGATAGCGCGTCCGGCCGTCCTCCAGCATGATGACATCATCCCACAGGCTCACGTCGCCGTTCCCCACGGCCATGAGGCGAACCTGCACCTGCACACAGCCTGATGGAGCGACGAAGTCCGAGCGCACGAACTGGTTTCTCCTTTGCGTGCTGTCCACGGCAGAAATCTCCGCGCCATTCGTCGCATCCCATATGCGCAGACGGGCCGTGCTCGTCCCGCCGGAGGCCAGCACCACCCCCTGAACGGAGTAACCATGCCCTTCGTGAACACTGATCGTCTGGTACCCATACCCGCCCGCCGATGTCGCAGTAACCGTCATGGATTGTGCGCCTCGGTAAGTGTTGCCAGCGGTGCTCTTGGCCAGCGTAGCAGTCACAGCCGTCCAACTCGTGGTCCCCGAGGCCTCCATGTCCGAGTCCGCGAGCAGAGACAGGGGGTAGTTGAGGCGCCGCCTGATCCTGCGCAGCGCCCGATCGATGCAGCGGTTCAGCTCGTCGGGATGCAGGTTATAGTGCAGTTCGTAGTCCAGGTCCGCCGTGTCCGAGTAGTTGGCCCCGCCGTGAGCTAAGGCGCCGGTCGTGTTGGTGAACCCCGAGACCGTGCGGACTTGGTCCGCCGCGGCTACGTCTGGGCGGTAGATGTAGGCGTCGCGGTGGGTCTCGGAAGGATGGCGGCTGTTCTGAAGGTCTGTATCGGTGACGGCGCCCGCAGCCACGCTGTTGGCCACGCCAACCCATCCGCCGAGTAGGCGGAGGGCCTCTTGCCGGATCGTGACACGGCTAGGCACCCTCTTCCTCTTCGAGGACCTGGGTAAGAGAACGGTGCTGGCGCACGGCGCGGGCCAGCTCCTTCGTCACGTCGCGATGGACCTGGCGAATCTCGATGCCGTGCTCGTCGTAGACGAAGTACCGGGCAAAGCCTGGCTCTCGATCCACGATCTTGACCGTTACCGTCACTTGCCCTTCCTTTTCACTCCTTTGATCTTGCCGACGTTCTCGCTGGCATAGAAGACCTGCGAGCCCTTCTTCTTGCCGTACTGCTCCTCCATCGCCCGCTTGATCTTGGAGCCCTTCTTGTTCAGGGGCATCTTTACTTGCCCTTCTTGCCCTTCTTGCCGCCCTTCATCATCTTCTCCATGTCCTTGGGCATCTTGCCGCCCTTGTGGTCCTTGTGCATGGGCATGATCTTCGTCTCCTTACCTGGTCCACCGATACCGGGGGACCATCGCCTCTTCTTCCACGGCGCCTGATGGCAGGATGCCCCGGTAGAGATACAGCAGGTGGATGCGATCTGCCTCCTCATTGAAGGTGCCATCGGGGTTGGGCAGCGGTCGGCCGGGGGGCATCGTCGCCAACGCCAACATGGAGAAACGCTTGTCCCTCGTGTCGACGCTCACTGTTCCTCCCACGTGGCGACCACGTAGTAGCGGTCGTTCGGCATGTTCCACGGGTTGAACGAGATCACGGCCTCCTGTGGCGCCCCGGCCTGGACCAGCGCGTCTATCGCGCCATGTACCTCCTGCGGCGTGGGGTGATCGAGGGTCACGCGCACCTTAATCGTCCTGGGGATTACTTGACGCTCGGGCTCCTGCACCATGGTCGTATAGGTATTACGCCCATTCGTTGCGAATCGCGGTCGTGCCGTCGTCGCTCACGGCAGAGGTCGCGATGTTTGCAGCGTCAGCGTCGTTCCTGAGCGCTTGTGTGGTACTCGTCTGAGTGATCTTGTTCCGGCTCAGGGCGAATATCCACCGGACCCCGTCTCGGAACGACGCAGTGACGGCGGGAATGCCAGCGGACTCAGTCATGGCCTCATCCCAGAACTCGTCCACCGCGCCGGCAGCCAGAGCGGCGGCGTCGATAGTGTCCGCGGTGAGCGACCCGGCGTCGAGCTGGCCCGTGCTGGCGTTGAGGATCGTGATGAACAGGCGGAAGACCTGCGCCAGCACACCGCCCAGGAACGCCCCCGGCACGATCACGAAGTCGTCGTTATCGGCCGGAGCTTCGGTCAGCGCCTCAGCCAACGTCACGATCTGCGTCGTCACCGCGTAGTCCGTAATCACCCGGGCCTGGCCCAGCAGGGCGCCGCTGGTGAAGACCATCACCATGCCGTTGAAGTGATCTGCGGTGGCTTCGGTGAAGCCGTCCACGGCAAAGCTGGTGGTCGTGGGCGCCACGTCGTTGACCTCGCCCGAGAGTCCGTGGGCACGGGCCTGCTGGCCGTAGGTCCCCAGCGTCAGGTGCCCCGCCATGGCCTCGTCCCACACGCCGTCGGCGATCTCCGCCACTGCGTCGGCCGCCAGCGCGGCAGCGTCGATGGCGCCAGCGGCGAAGGTGGCCGCGTCAATAGCCCCGTTGTTGATGGCTGCGGCCGTGATGACGTTGGCCGCCAGGCCGTTCACGGTGGTCACGGCCGTCACCGTGCCGACCGTGGAGTTGGCTGCCGCGTAGCCCGTGCCGTCGTAGAACAGTTCGGCATTGTCGGCTGCGGTCGCGTCGCCGCTGATCTGTGTCACGTCCACGCGGATATCGCCAGCCTCCTCCGGGTACATGACGATAGGCGTTGTCTTTCCCTGGGTGCTCTTGGCGATCACCATCACGATGTCGCCGTTCATCTCGCCGGCAGTGAGGGTGATTTCGTACATGCCACTGGAGGTCGTCTCCTCCACGGCTTCCTCCGTGGCGTCCGCGAAGCCGCCCGACTGCGTGGATACCTCCGAGTCAAGGCCGGTGGCGCCGCTGACCAGGTCGCCATCGGCGTCCAGGATCGGGAAGCCCAGGTGGCAGGCGACGTTCTTCTTCGGGACCGGTCTGGCTTGCGTCGGGTCGTTCGCCATCTACGCGCTTCCTACCAGTTTCTTGTACCAGTCGAGCAGGCTGCGCCGTTTGGGCGTGGGTGGCGGCGCAGCAGCCAGCTGCTGCAGGGCTTGTGCTGTGGGGATGGACAGCGCGGGAAGCAACACGTCTCCGCCTCTCTCCTTCGCCGCTTCCTCCGCTTTGCGGCGGATGGTCGTGAACTGCTGGAGCAGGTCTTGTTGTACCTGCACGCTGGGGGCGGTGATGCTGGTCAGCAGAGAGGGCCTGATGAACGTGGTCGTGAAGGGCGGGTGCATCTTTTGCCCGGCCTCGTTGCGGATGAAGGATCGCGCGAGCCGCTCCTGGCCGCTACCCTCTTCGGTGTAGATGTGCAGCTCCAGGAAGATGGCGTCCACCGCATCGCTGGGGTCCGTCGCCCTCGTGCCGGCGTACTCTGCGACGAATGGCCCCTTGCGCTTGTGGGCGAAGAGATACTTCGATCCCATCTTGAGGTGGGGGATCATGGCCTCGACCTGGCTTTCCATCTACCAGGACCTCCCGAAGGCTGGGGTCGTGGGTCGCACGTGGGGCACGCCGCCCCAGCGGCGCATGGTCGGCTGGCCGCTGACGATGCTGATGCCGGGGTACAGGTGGATGAGCTGCGCCCGGTCATTGGAGTCGATGGTCCCGTCCGGGTTGGGCAGGACGTAGGGCAGCCCATGCACCTGGCCAAAGCCCAGCAGGCTCATACGCCGGTCCCTCGTGTCCACAGCCACGTCTACCACGACCTCCCGAAGACCGAGCCGGGGCGGCCGATGCGCATGCCCGGCACGCCGCCGGTTCGCACGTAGTACGGCTGGCCGCCCGAGGGGTCCGGACACTCGAACTCCAGGGCCGAGCAGTGACCCTCGCGACCTGCGCCACCACCAACCTCATCAACCGTACAGTAGACCAACCCGCCAGCAGAGTAGTCGAATGGCGCGCCAGTTGTGCCGTCCCACGTATGCTCACGTGTCGTCCAGACTTCACTAACGTCCACAAAGTTGCTGTTACCATGGGTAACCGCGATGCTCTTCATTAATGTGACCTTGTGGTCCTGCTGCTGCCCACCAGCGGCAGATTTTCGCGTGCGCATACGAGCAATGTGTCCTGTTGTGACACCTGGGTCAGTTGTCGGTGACATACCACCTTGTAATTCTGCCAGGTCAACCGTTGTCAGCCAGTATGTGGTTGCGTCATCTGGACCCGAACCCGAGCCACGACCGGCACCGAAGCCTTCGTCTAGCTCGTCAAAGGCGTCTGCATCACCGTCACCGGCACCCTGAGACCAATTGGTATGGCTGTCGGCATCTGGAAGCGCGTACTGAACCATTTACCCCTGCCCCTGCCGACTCGTTAGCCCAAAACCCAGTACCGGGCGCGGACTACCCGGCCAAACACACCAGCCTTAACCAGGGCGGCCATGGCCTCTTGCTCCGTGGTGTAGCGTTTCCCGACCAGATTCGCGGATACAACTTCATCGACCGACGCCTCAATTACATAGCGCACGATAGCCAACATCGTAGGCATCGTTGCTGTCTCACTCATTGCAGAACACCCAGCACCTTGCGGATCATGTTCTGCTGCGCCGACAATTGGTTGCCCGACGGCATGAAAGTGATCGACCCATCTTCAGCCGTGATGCGGTATCCGATGGCGTTGCGTTCGTTTTGTGATGCACGGGAAAATCCCGCCGTGATGCTTTCGTCCCAGCCCTGGAGAATCGCGACCCATACAGCAGTCTCCGGCGGCCGCTGCGGGCGTGGCACGTTCACGTTGTCGTGCTTCCATATCCACCAGACCATGGAGCACTCCGTCCACGCCTTGAAGTGGTCCTCATGAGCCAGCGGGTTGACGGTGTTCGCACGAATCCACGCGGTCACGTCCAGCGTTGGGTCGGCCAGCAACGCTTGCCTGGCCGAGACTCCCGCATCGTTGACGGCGTAGTCCAGGTACTCATCTTGCCCGAAGAGCCAGGACACAACGACCTGAGTCTCGGGCGCCGACAGGTTGTACGAAGGCACCTCAGCCCGCACCGAGCCCGTGGGAATGAGCGCCAGAGCCAGCGCAACGAGCGCGAACCAGAACCGTGTCATGCATGCCCACCTCTTCCCACGACGTTACCTGAGTGTCTTACTGGATATGCGCGGTAACTTAGCCTGCTCATGCCGCCACCAGATTCCCGTCCGCCGAAAGCGGCATCCAATAGCAATCTACCCTCAGGACGCCTGCCGTCACGTTCTGGGTCGCCGGCGCGATAACGACGTTCTGGGTGATGGCGATGTCCTTCAGGGCAGCCGGAACCGCGATGCTGAAGGCGCTCGGGTTGGTAATCACCCAGAACTCACTCGCGTCGATATTGGTAGCAGAGCTCGCTGCCAGGAAGAGGGTCGGGGCATTGACCACGCCGAGAGATACCGTTGCCGTGGGCGCCGCCTCGGCCAGCAGTGTGCTACAGAAGGGAACGATGACGATGACGATGACGTCTCCGGTCACGTCAAAGACCGGGACGTTGGTGCCGGCGAGTCCCTTGCCCGATGTCCCGTCGAAGGTGATGGTCTTCGTCGCGTACTTGAGGTGCTCGGCGATCAGAGGACGCACCTTCACGACGGCACCACCTTCCCGTCGGGCGACAGTTTCATGTAGTAGACGTCGAACCGGATAGCGCCGGCGGTGATGTCGCTGGTCGCCGGTTGGGCAACGATATCCTCGCCAACGGCGATATCCTTCAGGGCGCTCGGCAGTGCCTCCCCATTGGCAGCAGGCGTGGCGCTCTGCCAGAACTCGTTGGCGTCGATGTTCAGCACAGTGGTGGCGGCACAAAAAAGGGTTGGCGAGCCGCCGAAGCCGCTGCCGGTCCCCAGGTTCAGCGTAGCGCCGCCGGGGACCGCGTTCTCCTCCAGGCTCACCGTGCAGAAGGGGACAAGGGCGGCCACCAGGACCTCCCCGGTGACAGTGAAGATGGCGACATCAGCCCCCAGCAAGCCCAGCCCAGAGGTGCCGTTAAACGTGACCGTCTTGGTCTCCCGCTTGAGGTGCTGGGACAGGGAGCGGTGGACATTCATGCCTTACTTGCCATAGCTCACCCGCAGGACCGCATCCACGGAGTCCTTGCGAATGAACGTGATGTTGGCGATCTCGTGCTCGTTCTCCAGCTCCAGCCAGTCGCCGGGCTCCAGGATGTGCCCAAGCAGAGCCGTCGGATTGATGTCGAACTTGAAGCGCACGGCCGCCGTCTCGACGCTGATGAGGGCCACGCGCGAGCCGCTCCACCTCGCCGCCGTCAGGTCCACGGCCGACGTGCTGACGGTGATGTCCTCGTAGGCGGCGTAGACATGGCCCGGAGCGGGCGCCCCTTCGATGGAGACAGGGAGGGGGTTATCGACCGAGACGGCATCGAGGGTATGTGCCTCGACGCTACGACGAACACGGAGTTCCACGGCTGGACCTCCTTAGACGACGTCCGTGCTCGGGATCTCGCCCCACACCATGACGACGTAGCCCGTCGCCTGGGTGCCGGTCCCAGCGATGAAGACCTCCCACGTGCCCGCGCCGACGACCACCGGGTAGCCCATCATCGCCCTGGTCACCTCGATGCCGCGGAAGTCGATCCCGGCCTCATCCGCCCGCGCGTAGGTCCGCCTGAAGACCGAGATTGGCGTGGTCTCGGCGGTGGTGTCGGCCGTGGCGAGCTGCCTGGCCGTGCAGTTGCCGGCGGTAGCCTCATAGACAGACCCCATCTTGGCGCTGCGGGGCCCCACACCGGCAGCCGACGAGGTGCCGTTGCCGATGTCGTTGCCGGCGATTCTCACGTCGATCTCGGTCACGGTGCCGGCCGCGCTCTCCAGGACGACGTTGCACATCAGGGGCAGGATGGTCGTACCAGCCGGGACCCTGATCCAGGCGTCTGGCCGGTTAGCGGCTGTCACCAGGAAGGTCAGGGGCGTGGTCACGGTGCCCATGTTGGCGTAGTAGATGCGGCCGGCCTGCCCCAGACCCTCGAAATAGTCTGCCACCACCACGGAACCGTCACGCAGGGCATGCGCCGCCATCCAGGCGCCGTCATCGGTGACCCGGCCCGGGCTCACCCCAGGCTTTACGAACAACTGAGACATGGGGTCCTCCTATCTTCCACTGACTGCCTGTCTGGCAGCCAGGTCCGAGATACTCTTGCCGTTGGGCAGCACCAGCCCAGCAGGTACGGCCTGCCGCTGCAATTGCCCCGCGCTGACAATGCCGTTCACGTCCCGCTTCAGGGCCAGGGGCCCGGGCGCTGGCCGTGGGGGCCGCAACATCTCCTCCAGGGTGAGCAGCCGGTCGCCGTTGTGGCCCACCCGAATGCTCGGGTCCAGCCACACCTTGAAGCCGGCGTCCCGGGCCCTCTGGCAGAAGGCCCAGTCCTCCGACAGCGCCAGATGCACGTCCCCCGGCCACTCAATGGCGAAGGGTGTGTAGAACATCCACCAGGATTGGTCGTCGCCCCCGGGCCCACGCCAGTTCTGATGCGCCCGCGACACGCGCTCCGAGAGCTGCTCGAAGACGCGGCGATGCACGGCCATGAAGCCGGTGCTCAGAAAGGGCACCTCTACCGGCGAGGCGCCCGGCATGAACATGACCACCTCGCCCGGCGGCAGCATCACCGCCGGCTGCGCAGGCTCGCCCCGCGTCACGTAGCAGGCGCCGATGATGTCGCGCTCCATGGCCTTCTCGCAGAGTGCGACGGCGTCCTGGGCGCGGAACCAGATGTCAGAATCCACGGTGAGGAGCACGTCGGCGTCACTGCGCAGGAAGGCGCTGGCGATGACGTTGCGGGAGCGGTCGATCTGGGCATCGCCGCGGGTGATGGCGTTGAAGTAGGGGATGCCGGACCGCTCCAGGTGGACGACGAACGCCAGCATGGCGTCGAGATAGCACGTCTCGACGAAGCGGTAGACCGCCGAGCCCAGATAGAGGTTCACGGGCTAGCTATCGAGCTCAATCCAGCGCACGGCGTAGTGCCACGACGGAGCCGTCGTAGCTGCGAAGGAGTGGACGAGCAGCGAGGCTGGCCCGACCAACAGTGGGGCTGGCTCGCCCGGCAGCGGCCAGTCGGGCACCACGTTCTGGAAGGCGTTGGGCGTCGTCGCCACGTCGTGGGTGATGATCGCGCCGTAGAGTTGGATGTGCGTGGTCACGCCCGCCGCCGTGGCTCCGGAGTAGAAGGAGCAGGCCGAAACGCGGGCGCCCGTCCCGTTCGTCGGGGCCCCAGCGCCCCCGATCTTCAGGTTGATGATGGTGTGCGCCGTGCCGCCCGAGGAGTAGCGGTTGATGGTGTCGGCCGCGATCAGGACGGTGATGACGCCACCGGCCACCGTGCCACCCTGCCGGAGCCTGACCAGCAGGGGCACCGCGGTCGTGCCCGCCGGCACGGTGAGCAGAAGGGCCGGCGTCGTGGCGACGTAGCCGGTCCCGCTGAGGGCCACCGCCGTCCCGACCGTCGGGTTACTCGCCTGGTAGACCCGGCCCTTGTTGACCCATTCCTGATACCACGGGACGGTGAGCTGCTCGCCCCTGCGAGAGAGCGCCGCCGGGCCGTCCGCGCCCGCGTTCAGCGAGGGGAGAGTAACCCCAGCGCCCTGGACATCCCATACAGCCATTGCGATCACTCCTTAGTAGGGGTATTCCCTGGTGATGTGGCACCAGAAGTCTGCGGTGCCGGTGGTGCGGGTCCCCGCCGTGTTGGCCGTGAAGCCCACGTCGATGTTGTTGGCCGCCGTGTACAGATGGCGGCCCAGGGCGGTGTAGTTCGAGCCCGACCCGCCCAGGAACATGTAGACCCCTGTCGTTGCCTCGTCCATGTTCCCATCGGCGCAGAAACGGTCCGTGTCGCCGTCGTCACCCACAATGATGATGGCGGCGGTCCCCGATCCGTTGAAGACGACTCTGGTCCGGGCAAAGAATGGCCCCACCAGGTTGCCGGCCACCACCGCGAAGATGGGGTCGGCGGACTGATCCGCCGTGTAGTCGTCGGGGGTCCAGCCGTTGCGCACGCGGCGGTCCCAGTTCACGTATGCCATTTAGGCCACCCCTTTCAGGGGCACCCGCTCCTGGCGGGCAGCCCGGTACTGGTAGTTGGCGACGATGAGATAATGCGCGAAGGCGCTGGGCGACGAGTCCCGCTCCAGGACCAGGCCGCCGTGCTCTGGCCGGGTCACGGCCATGTCCGCTGCGCAGAGCATGGCCTGTAACCGCTCCTGGGTCGGGAACGGCCCGTAGGCGTGAACGTCGTCCTCGTCTCGGTACTCCAGCCCCTCCAGAGAGCGCAGGCGGTTCATCTCGTGGGCAGCCCTGGCCAGGGCCTCACGCAGGTAGCGGCTCTCCACCGCCATGACTGCCTTGGGCCAGCAGGCTTCATGGGCCATCTCGGCGGGGAAGCTCACGATGCCCCGCCGTTGCGTGATCACTCGGCGGGTTCCTCGGCGGTCGCTGCCGGCAGCGCTGCCTTCGCTGCCTTGCAGTGCCAGAGGTGCATCCGTTTGGCGTTGCTGGCCTGGCGGCCCTTCTTCGGTGCCCAGTCGCAGTAGTCGCACTTGAGGGCGAAGTCCAACTCCGGCTCTTCGGGCGGCCCACCCAGCGACGCTACGCCGTCCTCCTCGGCCTGGGCCTCGGCGTGGGTGCCCGCCAGGGGGCTGTTGACGCTGACTCTGTTTACGCCGAACTCAATGCCCCACATCTTGCCCAACTCTTCCAGATCGGCCAGGCGGTACGAATGACGGCCGTTGATCTGGGACATCAGGTGCTGCCGCAGCATCTCGGCCGCCTCGCGCTGGTTCACGGCAGAGAAGAGCACCTCCTTCGGGCACTCAGGGCAGCGGTAATCCGTCACCTTCACGCCGACGAGTTGGGGGAACTGGACCTCTCGGTAAGGCGGCCTCAGGTGCCAGTGGTAGGCGATGATCTGCGTCACCGGGAACTCGTGGGCACCACCACGCTGGAACAGCAGTCGCCACGGCTCGTCCGCCGGGTTCCATGGCCCGCCGCGAGCGTCCTTCTCAAGTGGCTTCCCCCGGAACGTGCCGTTCGTGAATGTGCCGTACTTGGCCAGAAATTCGTAACCCTTGTACTCCATGTCGCTGCGGTACGAGCGCCAGGCCCCCGCTGTGATGATCCAGTCGGTGTCGCTGCGGCGGCGGTAGTACCCGTGCGGCCCCTTGGCCTGCGGGGCCTCTACCTCACGCAGCTCGGGATAGAGGCTCGGGGCCTCTGGTGCCATTACCATGTGGCCCCTCCTGATTCCGACAGGTTGCTACGGACACGCCACTCGAACGCGAAGAACCTCCCCCACAGGATGTAGTCCCGCAGGGGCGGTGGCGCCACGGTATCCATCTCGAAGACGAACGGCAGTACCAGGCTGGGGTCACCCCGCCGCTTGGCCTCGGCCCATAGAGAAGAGGACGGGTCGAAGGTGCGGGAGTCGAGCTGGTAACTGTACGTGGGCCCATGGACGACGATCTCGTCCCCGTTGTGCTGGTAGCCGCGGATGCCCAGCCGCTCGATCATGCGGGACGTTGCCCATGCCAGGTGCTGTTGCAGGGAGCTCGCGGTGAGCGGCATGGCGTCGATCTTGAAGCCGTGGCAGGGCGCCGCAGGACAGGAGCAGCGCACCATCGCCACGTCAGCGTCGACCGTCACCGACGCCTGCCGCCAGACGGGGCACAGCTCCTTCTCCTGGAACCGGAGCAACTGCGGCATGGTTACGACGTTCCGTACACCACCACGTTGAATACGTCGGTCGCGGCGCCGCCACCAGCCGTGATGGGCGGTTGCAGCGCCTCGGCGTAGCCGTAGATGTGCGTCGCCAGCACGACCTCGGCGTCCTGGTGGACGGAATAGATCGGGGGCCTGGTCTTCAACTGCTGCGAGCAGTAGTACACGCCCTTCTTGTGGCAGAACCAGTTGTCGGCCTGGCCTCCCGCCGGGGCCCGGACCAGGGTGGTCTTGTAGACCTGGGCGTTGAGAATCTTGCCGACATGGGCCTCCCGCACGGCGCTGCCGGCCGTCGCCGGGCCCACGTAGTCGGCGTGGGTAAAGCGGTCGATCTTGAGCATGCTGTAGTAGGTCCCCGGCCGCACGACGATGAACCTGTCCCCCTCGGGGCAGTTGGCATCGTCCAGCGCCTGGGATGCCGCGAGCCAATGATCGTAGGTGGGCTCCAGCCCCAGGGTGCCCTGCGTCTGCGAGAACGATTGCGGCAGCGTGTGCAGGTTCGTCTCGGCCGCCGCCGCCAGGGCGTAGCCGGCCTTGCCGGTGTACTTCTCGATCAGGTCGGTCTTGCTCTGCACCGCGGTGATGTTCTCGGCCGCAAAGCCCACGTGCTGGTGCGTCGCCACCGTGAACGTCTGCGAGGCCTCCGCGCTGGACGGGCCGATCACCTCCAGGGTGATGTTGGTGTTGGCCGTCTTCGTGTTGGCCGTCGGGTTCGAGATGTAGGGGATGTTCAACGTGTCCCCCGGACCACCGACCAGGTCCTTCAGGCCGAAGTCATCGCTTTCGACGAGCGCCCCGATCACGATGTTGGCCTCGACCGCGTCTCTCGTAGACGAAGCCCACAGCTCCGGGATGTGGCATGCCGCCTGGGTTATTGTGAGCGTACCAGCCGTAATACTCCCTCTTCCTTTCTTGCCTTACCCGGCTATCCCTACCGCCATCGGCAGGAAGACGCAGCCAGGCGGCGCCTGGTTGATCGGATCATCGGGCCAGATAGAACACATGCGAGGTCGCTCGGGCTGCCCGTAGACCTGGCACCTGCCGTCTTTGGCCAATCGAGAACACGGGACCTTGAAGCGGATCGAGCCGCCTCGCCACTCCCATGGCACCGCAGCATGAAACCGCACCGCGTCGCGGCCATCCATAACCAGGCCGGGATGCAGCCTCAGCCAAAGCATCTCATCGTCGATCAGGGGCCGACCAAGGTGCGCCTCGCGGGTCTCTCCTATCCTGTAGAGATACGGCACCGGCAGCTCGACGTAGCGGCAGCACTGGCCGCGATCCGAGCAGCCATCACAGGCGTTCACGCGGTCGCCTCCTCAGCCTCGGCGATGGCACCGTCCAACTCGGCGCGCCAGGCGGCGTTGCTGCCCTTGTAAGCCAGCCTCTCCCGTGGCGTCATGCGGTTCCAGCTCTCCAGGAAGGCCACGCCACCGCGGGCTACCGGGGTGCCTCGTGACACGTCGGGGGACTTCTCCTTCTGGCGCTCCTTGGCCAAGCGGTCCTCGTACAGAGCCTGGGCCTTCCTGACCGCCAGGGCATCGGACTTCTGCTCGGCCATGCGCTCAGCCAAATGCGTGACGACCGCGGCGACCATGTCCTCGAACTTGGCGGCACTGCCGACGACCTTGCGGTACTCGGCCCGATCGACCACGCCGGCGGGCAGCTTCAGGGCGTCAGGGATGGCCAGGGCAGCTTCGATTGTCCCCTGGTACAGGCTTTGCAGCGCTGCCTGCTGCTGCTGTTCTACAGCGGCGGAGAGCTTGGTGTTCTCCCGAACGTAGCGCCCCAGCTCATCGTCGTCCATCTCTTCGACGCGGCGCTGCTGCTGCTGCTGCTGCTGCTGCTGTTCCCACTGCCGCCGCTGCTGGGCGAGAAGCCGGTCGGCTCGGCTCTGCGTGAGCCGATCCAGGTGCTCACGCACCCGGTCATGAGCGAGGACCTGGCGCCACTCCTCGTCAGTCTGCGGTGCCCGAAACGGCGAAACCGCCTCCTGGGCCGGAGCAGTCTCCGGGGAAGGCGGTTCCTGGTCTGTTAGCGGGGCCGCAGGCGCAAGGGTGTCCTGCGGTGCTGCTGTGGTCTGTTGTTCGAGCTCGTTGTCTGCCAAAGTGGCCACCGTCCCTATGCACCGGGCACGGTGGCCACCGGCAACTCTATGACGTTGCGCTATTCGTTGCTACGTATACGCCTTGCGCCTCTGGTTTGTCAACTACCAGATGTTGCCGCAGCCCGCACCGGCTGCACGTGATCCACAACTTGCCCTCCAGCCGCTCGGCGAAGAGCTTGCGGCACTTCGGGTTCTGGCAACGAACCTCCATGGTTATCCGGCCCGCCGTTCCTGCGTCGCGAGCCGCTCCCGCAGAGGCCGACGCTCCTCGTAGGCGGCGCGGTACAGATCGGGCCGTTCGGCCGCAGCCTTCTTCCTGGCCGCAAGCCTCAACGGTGCCAGTTTGCCCCTGAGGAACTCCCCCCGCGCGCGGTCGGGGAGGTTGCGATAGTACGGGCGCTGGACGAACGGCGAGAGCTCCTCGTCCACCAGCTCGCCCATGTACTTGAACACCAGGTTGTCGAACTCGCGGTTGCCGCTGCTGGACACGATCTCTGAGCGCAGGAACTGCAAGCGGTCCAGCTCCTTCTGGGCCGGGTTCTTCGCCTTGACGACCGATACCCCAGTCAGTTGGCGGATGACCGGGTCTTCACGAGTAAGCGGCCCCTTTTGCGCCGGCGAATAGGCCGCCGGCAGTTGGGTCTGGGCAAAGGGTATCCGGCGCTGTAGGCCCCCGAAGAAGCCCGCCATGTCCGTGTTCCGCACGATGCGGTGCTCAGGGTCGAACTGGCCGATGGCATCGCTGATCTGCTGCAAGGGCGTGAGCAGCCCGCCTACCGTCTCGCCCGCGGTCTTCCCCGCCTGCCGCATGAATTGGTCCCAGGACTCGATGCCGCTGAAGCCCTCCAGGGCGCGGTCCACGATCTCCAGGCCGGCCCCGGCCCGCAGGTTGGCGCCGGTCAATGTCTGGATGATGGCCTTCGTATCGGGGTGGAAGAGGGTGCCATTCCGCAGGCGCTTCACCATGTCACCGATAAAGAGGTAGGCCGCAAAGGGGTTGTAGGCCCGCGTGTCAATGGTCCGGCCGTCCGGCGTTTTGATCTCGTACCATTTCTCGCCCGCCAGGTCGGACTCACGGAAGAGGTACGCAGCCCCCAGCATGGCGCTGCCAATGGCCCCGCGGCTGAGCAGGCGCATGTCGCCGGCGGCCAGCGCCGCCCGCTCGCTCTTGCTCGTGAGCAGGCCCAGGGGCCCCGCCGGGCTGAACTCCCACATGAAGCGCAAGCCGTTCAGCATGAAGCGGGGGAATGGGACCACGATATTAGCCAGCGGGATGCCATTCACGGCCTGAAGGAACTTCCAGCCCGGCCCGCCGTAGGCCGGCTGCCGCGAGAATGTCAGCTCCAGCGCTTTTTCTACGGCCCGAGAGACATCCGCCGCGGGGATGGCGTCTATTTTGCCCGAGGCAAGGACCTTCTCTAATGTCATGCCCGGCGTCGCCCGGATGCTGCGGTCCAGATTGGCCGCGAAGCTCGCGCGTCTGACCAGGTATTCCTGGAAGCGGTTGACAGTGTTCAGCACGTGGACGGCGTTCTCGCCTGCCGTGAGTAGGCGGTCTCCAACTGAACCGGTCGCCTGGCCCTGGACCTTGTTGAGCAGGTCCGACGAGTAGTTGAAGAAGAGGTGGTTGGCCTGGCTCGGGAACGCTTCAAGGACGGCATCCACCTGGCGCTTCGTGTTCACGGCCTTTGCCGGCCAGAGCGTCCGCATGAGGGCGTCCATGCCCTCGACCGGGCTGGCTGTCACCGGCGCACGAAACGCCTTCTGGAGCCCGGCCTGCAAGCCCTGGTCGAGACTGTCCAGCCCCAGGCGCGAGACCTGGGTGGTGAAGTTGCGGACCGAGGTGGCGAGCTGGGTCACGAGAGCGCCGCGCCAGATGTTGGTCGCCCGCTGCCACCAGGCCTGAGCCCGCAGGTTCGCGTCAGCGGTAGCGATCCGGGGCAGCAGATCGCCGCCCAGGCCCGCACGGTTGAGCTTCTGCGCCAGGTTCCCCAGATCCCCCAGCCGCCGGGCGGCATCGCGCACCCCCGGCCGGAACAGCGTCTCTCCCAGCTCGGAGAAGCCCAGGCCATGCTGCTGGAGCACCTGCTGCATCTCGGGCAATGGCATGCGTTCCTGCAAGATGAACTCCAGAATCTGGTCGGAGATCAACTGCTGTGGGTTACGCTGCACCCCGCCGCGGGTGAACAGGTCCTCCGCCGCCGCCACGATCTCCCGGTGGCGCGGCAGCGACAGAATCGGGTCTGTGAGCGGTCCCACGCTGGGTGGCGGCGGGATGTCCGGTGGACCCCCTGGCGGCGCGAGTCCGGTGGGCGGTGGCGTCTCCCGGGGGGCGATGCCCTGCTCAGGCACGGACGTGGTGAGCAGACCGGGGGCTCGTGGAGTGGGCTCCATGGCCCCCGGTGGTGCGGCGGCAGCGGGCGGCGGGGGCGCACCGGCCTCACGGGCGAAGCCGGGAGCGCGGGCCCGATCCGCGAAACGGCTCAACATCATGGCGGCATCGGAAGGGTCAGTGAATCGAGCCGCTGCTGCCTCAATGGCCGATGCACTGACCACAGATGTGTCCCAACCCAACTCGTGAGATACCCGGTAGGCCTCCCGGATCTGGGCATAGCTGAGCTGTTGCATCGGTGTCATGCGCGCTGGATCGGTCTCCTGGCCGACATCTGTTATCGCCCAACGCAACGAGCGGCCGAGGTCCTCTGGTGAGCCCCAGTCGAGGTCACCCAAGCGCCGAATGAAACCATGCACATCAGCAGAGGTGACGATGGGGCCCCTCTGGTCTATCCGGTCAAGCTGCTCAGGTGTTAGGCCCAGCTCAGCTTGGAGTCGTTCGAACGCGCGTCCCGCTCGGTCGGACACGTCCGCCCGTCGCTCCAACTGCGTGTACTTGAGGGCAGCGGTCTCGTCGCCGATGATCGCGACGAGCTCCGTGTGCTCCTGCGCCTCCGCTGCTTTCTGGGCACCACGGAGCTCGTCGAGGGTCATCTCGTAGAGCGGCACCACTCGGGGCGGTGGCGCCTCGCGGGGGGCGATGCCCTGCTCAGGCACGGACGTGGTCTGGGGGCCAGCCCTGGGCCGGCGCGGCCCTACCGCACCCAGCTCTTCGGTGGCAAGCCGCCTGAGCTCTGGCCCTATGCGGCGACCCACAGGAGCCAGGGCCCTGCCGACGGGGCGGGCCAGAGCGCCGGCCGCCGCACCAACCGGGAGGGGCAAAACGGCGGCCGCGCCCAGGCCGGCCTGCCATTCGGCTGACGCTGCCTCCTCGGCCTGCTGTTGCATTCTGGCCTCCCCCAAACTGAGCCGCCCGCCGGCCACGTCGCGGATGCCGGCCGCAGCGAACTCCGACGCCAGCATTGTGGCCAATCCGCCCACCGGCAGGGCAGCGGGGAGGCGGGCCAGCGCGCCCCGCCTTTGCTCCTCGGGGATAGTAAAGAACGGTGCCTCACGCGGGAATGTCTGGGGGGCCAGCTCGCCAGGCCCTTGTCCGGCGCCCGGCGGCGGCTGAGGCAACTCCTCGCCGGGCAGGACACCGCCCAGCATTTCACGCTGGGCCTGCTGGAACGCGTCGAACGATGGGGGTTTCGGCTCCGGCGGGGGTTGCTCCAGGACTGCCCTCTTGGCCGCGCGCCAGGCAGGGGTCACACGGGGGTCCGTCGGCTCCGGTGTAAGCTCTGGGCCGAGCGCCGCCGCCTGGGCGATCTTGAAGGCGCGGTACTCGTCCAGCGGCAGGTCGCGCCAGGGCTGGTAGGCCACGTCAGATGACGAGGCCCAGCAGGATCATGCCGAGTGTGCCGAAAGCTAGGCCCAGGCCGAAGGCACGGCGAGCCATCAGATCGACGGCTCCCGCAGGATGACAAGGCGCGTGATCGCACCTGCGGGTATCTTCATGGGCGACTCGACCTTCTCATCGGGCAAGCCAAGCGACTGACTGGACGTGATCGTTATGTGACGGTCGGTCCGTTCCACCAGAAAGCCCGAGGAGATGTGGTCCATCTCCTCCTCCGGGGCACTTTTTATCACGTTAGCGGTGCTCTGCCAGCCCTGCCAGCCCACGGAATCCTTCCACTCGACGTAGGCGATGGGATACTTGTTCTTGAGATCTGGCCTGGGCATCAGAGTTTCATGATGAAGAAGCAGCGGCGGCCAGGTTTGAATATCTCCACCAGCGTCACAGGCGTAATCTCCACAACCTTTACCCGCCGGTCGTCAATCAGCAACGGCTCCTCATTGGGCTGCGCACTCAACAAGACCATGCTAGTAGCTCGTGTACCGCGCGCTCGGGTTCACGCGCCCGAAGGGGAAGAACTGCTGCGCCCGTGCATAGAAGTCCGCCGGGTCCTCGCCTTGAGCCGAGATCAGGCTTTCCGACGTGGCCCTCTCGGACGGGGTCATCATGCGCAGATTGCGCGGCGTGAACTGCCCCGGCGCCAGGCCGAAGGAGGCAGCCATCTGCCCCGGGGTTTCCTGCCAACCACCCTGAATGCCACCACCGGGCGTCACCGGCCCCGGGGTTTCCTGCCAACCACCCTGAATGCCACCACCGGGCGTCACCGGCCCCGGGGTTTCCTGCCAACCACCCTGAATGCCACCACCACCCTGAACGGCACCCACCCTGAACGGCACCCCCGAAGGCCGCCCCAGACTCTGCCCCGACGCGAGCTGCGCCGCGAACGCCGGCACGGGGATGGGCTGCCCCGGGCGCGTGAAGTTGAAGTATGCGGCATAGTCGCGCGGGTTGGCCGCCAGCTGGGAGGCGTACTGCTGGCGCTGGAGGGTCGGGGCACCGCCGAAGTACCCCGTGATCTGCGCTTCGGCCCGGGCGGCCGCGGCCCGCTCCTGCTGCTGCCGGAACTCGTTCATGGCCCGCTCGAAGGCCAGCCTCTCGTTGAACTGGCGCTCCAGCTCCCTCTGGCGCCGTTCCTCGATGGCTGGCCCGTAGAGCTGGCTGAGCATCTGGTACAAGTCTGTCCCCGGCTGATAGCCCCGTCCCCCGGCCGCACCACCACCGCCGGCGCCACCGCCGCCACCGCCACCGCCACCGCCAGGCCACATGAAGTTATTGAACGCGTTCTCGGCATCAGCTTGCGACTGGTACCACCCCCTGCGCTCGCCGTTGACATAGACAACGAACCCTGACCCCTCTGGGGCTACGAAGTTCTGGTCGTCCATCAGAGTCCCACTCCTCTCTTTGCCGCCTCGAACGCGGGCATGGCCTGCGGCCTGAGGCGGAACACCTCGGGGTCATACTGAGCGCCCAGTCGAGACAGCAACGTAGCGCCCAGCCCACCCGGCTCGTACCCAGGGAAGAAATCCAGCCCCGCCGGCACCTGGTACGGCAGCAGCCCCCGCTCGTTGCTCATGACGCTCTGGAGAGCATCCTGGAACATCTTCTCGCGTTGCACTTGGGCGTTCAGTGCCTGGCCCTGGGTGAGACCGCCGCCCGTTGCGCCGCCGCCCTCCAGGCGCGCGAGGGCCAGACGGTTGGCCAGCCGGGCCGCCAGCAGCTTCTCCTCATCCATGGCCAGGTCGGTCGGGGAAGGCTGCTGGGCTGGCCGGTATGGCGTGCCCAGGGGTTGCACGTTGGGAGGAAAGCTCTCCTGGCCCAGCTCGGGCTGCTGGCGCCGGTAGCGCTGGATGCCGCCGCTGGGCAGCACGCCCTCGTACAGGCCGGGCCCGGCCGAGACAGCCCCCGGCGGTCGGCCACTGAGCCGCTGCGCCGTCTGCGCCAGCTCGGGGAGGCTCGTCACCCGTTGGGCGATGATGGCAGCCTGGAGCGGGTCAACGCCGGCGTCGACAAGGTCCCGGTAGACCTGCTCCGCAGGATCACGCGGCATGACCATTGTTAGTCCCTCCCTTCCGACGGGTCAGCATCCCGACGTGCTTCAGGAACGCCTCGCGGGCCTCGGGTCCCATCCCGGCCAGCAAGCTGTTCCATGCCTCGTCGGGCATCAGGCCCAGCCGCGCCAGCTCCTCGGCCTGCGACAGGCGCACGGTGAAGGGCGGCCTGGCGCCGCCCATGAGACGTTGTGCCAAGCGCTTGGGCACGGTCTCGAAGTGCTCGATCAGCCTGGCTGCGCGGCGCTCGTAGACGTTCTGGTCAGGCATCACATCTCCGTTGGCACGCCCCGCGGGGGCTGGCGGCGCACGCCGGCGGCGCGGCCGGGCCGCAGGGCAGCGGCGCGCCCTCCAGGCCCGGGCGGTGGTGTCGGCTGTGTCAGCGGCATACCCAGGCCCGGTGACGGCGCGAGCGGGGGCGTTCCGGGCATGGGCGCCTGACCTTGCGCCCCTTCGGCAGGCATGGGCGCCTGACCTTGCTGACTTTCCAGCACATCGAGCAGGCCCGCCTCTTTCAGCGTAATCATGTCGGTCACCTGCTGGACGTAGGGACTCTCCAGCAGCCGCTCGTACTCGATCTCCTCCATCTCGTCGTCAGCATTGGCGTGCAGATTCTGCTCGATGTGCTGCCTCCGGCTCATGGTCTTGCCCTGAACCTGCTGCAGGCCGAACTGCCCCAGGGCGATCAGGTCCGTCGCTTGCAGAGGCTCGATCTGCACCTCGGCCACGTAGTACCCGTCGATCTCCTCGGGCCCCACCGTGAGCCACCTCTTCTGCCCCTGCTTGGTTCCCTGAGCCAGGATGGGCACGGGCTCCTTGATCTTGTGCTCGACCAGCCACCACAAGAAACCGATCATCTCCTCCAGGGCCAGAACGGCATTGTCGAGAATCGGGTCGAACACCTGCCTGGCGGCCGTGGTGAGCTGGGCGATGGCGTAGCCTGGCTGGTCGAAGCCACCGATGCCCCGCAGCACGGGCACGATGCCACCGTAGTCGTTGATCGTCTTGATGGCGAACTCGACCATGCGGTTCATGTCTCGGCCGATTTCCGGCGGCGCCAGCCAGTACACCTTCCCCGTCGTCTCAATCGATGTCCCGGCCTCGAACTCGATGGCGGTGCGTTCGCTATCAGGGGTATCCTCATCCCCCTCGGTAAGGCTCCCTTCGCTCTTCTGGTTGATGAGCATAGGGTAGGAGCCCATGCGTGCCCAGCCGCGCATCTCGGTCAGGAACTCGTCGGCCATGTCCACCATGGGGATGATGTGCTCGACCACGCCATGATGAGCCCACTCTGGCTTGAGGCTGGAGGTAGACAGGCCGTCGAATGGGAAGTAGGGCAGGCGAGGGTAGTCGTGATGGACCACGTCGAGCACGCGCGCCGGGCCGCGGCCGTAGCGGGCCTCTCCGGTCAGAGCCAAGTAGGTCACCGTGCCCTCATCGCGCTGCCAATCTTCGACGAATTTCACGTTGGGGCTGTAGTCCGTGCCGTTGCGGTCGGGCCCCACCAGGTCCTCCCGGGGGACGTGGTAGCGACGACTCACCCCTTCAACATCGCGGTCGGTCACCTGGAGTACCTCGGCCAGCCCCATCTCGTCCTCGACGGGGAAGAAGGAGCGTGGGTCCACGTCCGTCCAGTCCAGTGGAATGCGCAGGCCGCGTTTCAGGCTGTCCTTGCGGGAGAAGTAGTCCGTCTCGCTCTCGCCGTCCTGCTTGAGGAAGCTGTCGAGCTTCCACGGGTCCGGCCAATGAGTCAGCTTCATAACGCCCATGGAAAGACCGATCGCCGCATCGAGCGACTGGCGCCAGACCCGCCGGCGCCGTTGCCGTTCGAGCTGGAGCAGGCAGCCCACGGTCCACCTCTCCATGGCGTTGGCGTTTTCGGTGTCCTTCCCCCTGGTGCCCCTGGGCGGCACAAGGATGCCGGGGTAATTCGCCGTCAAGATCGCCACCAGGCGCCGCAGCGTGTCGGGGACGTAGGGCGTCTTGACCTGCTTCGTCGTCTTGCGGAACCGCTTGGGCACGACGACCGTGTGCGCCAGATTCCGCATCTTCTCAAGCTCGTCCATCTTGCGGTGGAGGTCGCCGTACTGCCGCTTCAGGCGGTTGTATAGGCGGACGATCCGCTCTTCGTCAGCCAAAGATGAATTCCGCCGGCCTCTGCCGGTCCCGCTGGCGCACGGCGTAGCCGAACCGATCCACGAGATAATAGATCAGGGCCTTGCAGGCATGGTTGTTCTCCTCCATGGGCGGCCCAATCGTGTTCCCGCTCCTGTCCACCTTGCGGCGCCATACCCCCATGCCCGGCACAGGATGCGGCCCGCCGCCACACTCCGCGATGAACGCCTTGCACCGGGGATGCACCAGCAGCCGCGGCTCGCCACGCGGTTCCTGTACCCGCGCGAACTGCCTCAACCGCTCGATCCCCGGGTCGGCCAGCACCCGCTTCGTCCTCAACTTGATGCCAGCCTCACGATACCACACATGCACGACCGGCGGCAGAGCCTGGTGCTGGGTCCCCGCGATGTCGCAAACCCCACCCTTCACCCGCTCCCACAACGGCTTCCTCTTGACCAACGGGATGACCTGGTACGTGTCCAGGCCCTGCTCGTACACCTCGTCCAAGATTCTGACCTGCCCGTCCACCGTCTGCACGAACTCGACCGCATAGGCCCCCGCGTACCCGGGGTCAATCGTCACCTCGACCGGCAGCCCTTCCACCGCCTGCACGTCCCGCACGTTCTGGCGAGCCGAAAACTCCGCCACCACACGCCCCGCCGGTGGACTCGGCTCGCCAGCATGACGCTCCATGAACCGCTCCCGCGTCATGCTGCCTTCAAGCTTCAGGATCTCCGGGTCCCCCCGCCCGCCCGGATACAGGTGGCTGTTCTCCCAGGTAGGGAGCGAGAAGCTCCGCCCCGCGGCATCCGGGCTCTGCCACGCCTGGAACATCTCGGGGTACCAGCCCAATGACCCCTCGAACACCCCCGTCATGACCAACCACCCCCGCGTCCTGGCCACCCGCCCCCGCGCCCGGTAGTACGCCTCCAGCGTCTGCTGCGCCGCCTCCACCATCAGGGCCCCATCAACCCCCTGCATCGCCAGACGCCGCTCGTCCTGCGAGCTCATGGTCTCGACCACGACGCCACCCTTCAGCGTCAGCCGACACTGCCCCTCGACCGGCATGCTCACCGCCTGCACGGCCCCCAGGACCTTCGCCGCCTCGTGTACGTACTCGAACTCCTGCCGGCAATGCCAGTAGTCCGGCCCAATGACCCAGAACCGCTCCCCCCAAAACAGCCGGGCCACCAACTCCATCGCCCCAATCAACGACTTCCCCGCCCCCTCACCCCCCGCTACCAACCTCTCCCTCGCCTCGCTCCGGTGAAACGCCTCCTGCCCCCCCGGTAACGGCACGTACCCGACCTTCGACCAGATGAACCGGCGCTGCCCCCAGCTCGGCCCGGTACCCCCGTAACTCCGCGAGGAAGCCCAGGAAGGTAGCGTCAACACCATGCTCCTGCCTCTCCACCGGCTTCCCCATCACATACCCCAAAACCAACTGACACGCCCACGGCTCCCCCTCCTCCGCCGACTTCAATAGCCGATCCACCACCGCCCGAAACCGCACAGGCGTCACCCGCTCCCGAAATAACGCGTGCGCCTCCTCCTCCCCCCCCCGACGATCTAACCTCGATGCCATCCAACCCCCCCATCCTACATCCCCCCCTTGACAAACGGCAAACCGCCAGAGTAAAAGTAATCCCATGAACCCAGGGAACCCCATGAACCCGACCTGATCCCCCTCGCTCGGGCGGGCACCGGCTCGAAGGGGATACACCAGCCGGCCGTACGGTGGACCACGGACCGAACCACCGCCAGCATGCAACGGAAACGAAGCCGCACTCGCTGCTGCCCCATGGGTACAGCACCAAGCCCTGACCAGCTCACCACAACGCACCGAACCAGAAACGCGCGTCGCAGGTCGAAAGCCCTGCCACCCCCGGACCTACCCCGTGAACCCATACCCCCTACACCAGACATCCCAGTCCTACCCCCACAACCCACATAGCATCCGGAGAGCCACCAATGCGCGAGCCCCGTGGGACTCCTACCCCGGCCTACCCCCGGCCTGTTACGGCTGGTAAGGGGGCGCCAGAACGCCTGTCTGGTTCGCACTAGAGTACTTATGTAGAGCTGGGGCTCAGGCTGGCCACGGGGTAGCAGCCCAGCGGCCGCGGTAGCAGTAGCAGGCCCCGGGACCACCGCCGCAGCGTGCGCAGACAATGGATTTCGGGAGCATTACGGCCAGCAGGAGCGCGACCCGAGGCGTCGCGAGCATGCGGCTGGACCCCATCCGGTACTTCAGGCTATTGTGACGCCAGAGCCGCCTAGCGGCCGCACGATGGCGCACTGTCCACGAGTAGGTCCACCCCAGGGGGCTGCGGCGCTGGGCCAGCCGTAGGCGCTCTGCGGGGGAGATGTAGCGTGGCATGGGCATATGGTAGCACGTATGGGGACATAAGGTCGTGGGCAAGGGTTCGCGCTCATGAAACGCTCATGCAATCCTCATCTGGTGTTCTACGATGTTCTATTGACAGGGTGGACGGGCTGTGTCATAGTGGACATGTGAACAGAGGGACGGCAGGCGCGAGAAGGCGCCGCGTCAAGGGAGACAGGGGGATGTGCGAGATGGGGATCAACGGGCAGCCGTGTTGCTGGCATTCGGTGGTCACGCCGCGGCGCGCCGGGTGGCGTTGCTGTCGGTGCGACCGGTGGACGCAGACTCGCGGGGAGGTGGCGTGATGGCCGAGTTGGACTATCTGGACGACTACTACTGGCCACCCGGGTTCTGCGACGCGCTCGTGGCCGCCGCGATCGGCGCCCTGCCGGGCTACGACGACGCGCCATGGGACTGGACCGAAGAGACAGCTTGGCCGCAACGGCCCCGGCTGGTGCTCGCCTAACGTTCCGACACACCGGCCCCGAGCGGGCCGGCAGTCGGCACGGTAGGAAGACCGACCGAGAGGAGAGAGCCAGTGGTACAGCAGCGGGACGAGTTAGCGCATGACGACTGCGCCGCGTGCTACGCCTGGGCGGTGAGCCACCTGGAGATTGCGAGCCGCACCCAGTCAGGCCCTGACGGCCGAACGCACTACGTGCCGGATGGCACGCCCGACGGGCTGCCGGAGGTCTGCGGCTGCGGGCTGGTACTCTCGTGAGCACCGGGTGGACCACGATGGCGCGCTGCCGGGTATGCGGCGGCGCCATGCACGAGCTGGCCGCCGGCTGTGGTGCCGGCGGTGCGCGTGGTTCCAGAGGAGCTAAGAGGGGAGAGGCGATGGTTGAGAATACCCGGCCCGAGACGTGCGAGCGGTGCCCGGCCCAATCTGAGTATACCTGCTCGGGCTGCCGGCGGCGGTACTGCGCCGGCTGCTGGGGCAAGCATGGGGGATGCGAGTAATCACCCCGCCCATTCGAAAGGAGGAGAGAAGATGAAGGCACTGGACACGTTCACGCTCCTGGTGGGCCTGGGCGGCGTGCTGCTCATGGCGCTGTTGGTCAGGGGAGGGTAGATGACCGGCATGCCTGTCCTGAGCGGACCGCCCGGCGACCTGGTCACGGTGAGCGTGGCCAAGGTCATCCTGGGCCTGAGATCCCGCACGTGGGTCCACGAGCTGATCGCGCGCGGCGAGCTCCAGGGCTGGCGCACGCCGGCCAGGGTGCTCGTGAGCCGGGCCGAGGTTGAGCAACTCGCCCGAAAGCGTGCCCCGCAGCAGGTGGTGCCCCGATGACCTGCCCCACATCGCCCGGATCATCCGCAAGGAGTATCACAGGAGCGTGCCAACAGGCAGCGCCTCCAGGCGCTTCTTCGCCATCTCCACGTAGTCGGCCTTGATCTCTATGCCTACATAGCGTCGGCCGAGCCGGTGGGCAACGTAGGCCGTTGTACCACTGCCCAGGAAGGGGTCGAGGACAACACACAGAACCGGCTCGCCCGCATCACAGCGGCAGGATGGGCGCCAGCCGGTGGTCTCGCTCCACGCTGTCGGGTGGCTGCCGGGATGCATGCGTCTGTTGAGTACGCCAACAGCCTCATAGGTCGGCACATGCCTGCCCCGGTCTCCCCGATGCTCCCTCTCCACTACCCGCACCCACGGCGCACCGCAGCTCGGGCAGCAGCCCCGCTCGCTGGTGCCGGCCAGGACACACGGCTCGACGAGGACCTGAGGGAAAGTTGCGAAGTGCGCGCTCGGGAAGGGCTCGGTAGGAATGGTCCAGACAGAGCGCTTGTTCGCCCCTTTAAACGGCTCCCGGATCGCTTCCGCGTCGTAGTGGTAGCGCTCGCTCTTGCTGAGCAGAAATAAGTACTCGTGCGCCTTTGTTGGGCGATCTCTTACCGACTCCGGCATAGGCGCCGGCTTGCACCAAATGATGTCCGAGCGCAGGTACCAGCCATCGGCCTGGAGCGCGAAGGCCACCCGCCATGGCATGCCCACCAGGTCCTTGGGCTTGAGGCCACTGGGTGGCTTGCGGGCGACCCCTGTATTCCCGGCTGCCTGGGGCTTGATGCCACCACCATGGCCATAAGCATCAAACTTTGCACGACTCACAGCATCGTTGTCGTCACGCCCAGACTTCCCAGCCGCGTAGCAGTCGCCCTTGTTCAGCCACAGAGTCCCATCCTTGCGCAGCACGCGACGCACTTGGCGGAAGACCTCGACGATGTGCTCGACATACAGCTCAATCGTAGGTTCCAGGCCGAGCGAGCCGCGCCATGCACTGCAGCGGGAGCAAGCAGTCCCGATGCCCACGTTCCATGAGTGGCTTTGCCGCCCGCCGTGGGCGCCGCCATCAGACCAGACCCATCCCTCATGGTCCTTCGCCTGAACCTCCCGCTCCTCACTCCATTCGTGCGCGCATACCGGCTCCCCGCCCCAGACCTGCGCCTCGATCCCATAATCACGAAGCCCCCAGTACGGCGGGCTCGTCACCACGCAGTGAACCGACTCGTCCGGCATCTGCGCCAGCGCGTCCAGGACGTGCCCCTCGTAGATCACGCCGCCGGGCAAGTCATGGCTCACGAGCACGCCAGCCACCCCTCATGCCAGAGCCACCGCGCCACGGTGCTCCGGTCGCGGCCGAAGAGCCGCCCGATCCGCTCCTGCGTCCACTGCCGCTCGAAATACAGCCACCGCGCGATCTTGCGGCGGCGAGCGCAGACATCGGCGCGGCGCGACGGGCCCCGCAGCCGGTGGCCACCGAGGATGACCATCGACAGCTTCGTGATCACGCCAGCCACCCCTCGAACACGTCCAGCACCACCGCTGCCGGACCACGCACGCTCACCACACGAGCCAATAGCTGCCGTCTACCACCCGGACGACATCAGGCAGCAAGTGTGCACGCAGATGATATGCGAGCACTCGGCGCTTCCGGCTCGTTACCGCCAGCAACTCCGTCATAGATACCCCCTTAGATTCTGAGAGGTGCTCGACGATATCGCCGCAAACGTCATCCACGTCCAGGTCAGCCTTTCCCCATCTCGCGTTGCCCCCACGTTGGGCGATCTCGCTCCGTTCCATCGGGGCGAGCGCCGCCGCCCTGGCCGGACCGCCCTTCAGCCCGCCGAGGCGCCCCAGGAGAACGGCAGCATCGTGTCGAGTCATCACGCCAGCCACTCCTCGACGCGGCCCGAGGTCCAGTCGTCCGGTCTGACGCATCTCCACGTATAGCCCACATTCCCGCTCAGCGCATCCCGCCACCACTCCTGCTCCAGCGTCAGCCGGCCGCGGTTGCCCTTCAGTTCCCAGAACTCGACGCGTTGGCGCCCAGCCAGCACCAGATCGGGGAAACCGACACCATCGCCCTGCACGGCGGTACGCCATCCCCGCTCGGTCATCGCAGGACGCTGGTGCATGGTCCGCCAGCCTCGCGCGGCCGCTAACTCCAGGATGGCCGCCAGCAGCTCCGCCTCAGTCATGCTCGCTTCTCCTCTCCCGGTTTTCCGTGGCAGCGCTGACACACCCGCTCTGCTGGCCACGGCGGCAGGCGCTCCCAGTACACGCTGCCGCCACAGATGCCGCAGCGCCATGGCTCACGCTGCTCGGGCGGGACCCAGCCGCTGACGAAGGCCGCAGACAGCTTGTAGAACCGCATCCTATCCAGATGGCGCCGCCGCGCAGCCCTCGCCGCGTCCGTCTCGTCCTTCGGTGCGTTGTAGACCCATCGGCCGCAGGCCCCGCAATAGACACATTGCTGCCCAGCCTTCGGCTCAATTCGGCCCTCCCAGCCGCCACAGGCAGGGCAAGCCTGGCGCATCGGATACGACTCAGCCATCAGAACGCCCCGGGCCCCAGGCCCTTACGGTAGGCCGACCGAATCGTCCGCTCCACCTCGCGCCAGTCCTGGGCACCCTGGGCGTAGTCTCGCTCCCAGCGCAGCGCCATGTACCGTAAGGCCATGTCGAGCGGCATCTGGGCCTGCCGGAGCATGTGGGCCTCGACGTAGGCGCTCTTGTTCCGCTCCTCGATGGGCACCTCCGGACGCCATGGGGACGGGAAGCCGGCCGATGCAACGCTGCTCTCATCCTTGATCCCCACTTTGTCGCAGAGCCACTTCCAGGCCAGGGCCAGTGAGGGCGATGGATAGGGCGGGCCACGGCCCACCAGCTCGTAGCCTGGCGTCGGTGGCGCCGCTACCTGCGTGCCCTCGGCCTTCAGCTCGACCTGGACCGTCCGGCCCTCCCATTGAATCGTGAAGGCCCGCGACGGCGAGAGCTGCGCCACCTCCTGGACGTAGACGTGGCACCGCTTGCGGATCGTGCGGACAGATCGCGGGCCATCCCTCCCTAGCGCCGACAGCACTTTGCCGCCGAGGCCCACGTCGTCGATATCGATAGCGGCTAGGCCGCCGCTGGTGTGTCCCAGTACAATGCCCAGGCCGGAGGCTCCCTCCCACGGTAACGCCGCAACGGCCTCTTCCGTCGCTACCAGGTGAGTCCAGTTCGCCACGATGGGGCGCTTCGGGAAGCCGGCCAGGTCCAGGGTCAAGGGCATGGGGCACCAGCCACGTTGTACCAATATCGCGGCACACTCCCTAAGGTCCATCGGCGTATCACCCATGCCCGTTCCCTACCCATACCTCCTTAGCGTCGCACGCCCCTATAAAGGGGGGCGCGTTGCAACGCCTGTTTGCGACGCCCGTCGCAGCAACGTCGCAGGCGTTGCAACTTGCAACGCCTACCCATCTCTGGCCCAGGAAGGCACGAGCCAAACATCGCCCTCCTCACGGCCGGGCTCGGTGCCAAAGAGGTCCTTGTGGCGGCTTAGAACGTTTCTGATCTGGGCAGCGTTCAGCTTAGATGCCTCCTGGGCAGCCAACCTGCTGAGGCGAGCCCCAGGGGCATCCCTGAGGCAGGCAATCAAAGCGTCTCTATGGGTCAGGTGCTTTCTCATCTCGTAGATTCGGCCGGGGTCGTGATAGCCGATGCGGACGGACTCCTCATCGAATTGGACGCGCAGGCCAAAGGTCCTCTGGAGCTTCCCCCGGTTAACCTTCCGGTGAATGATGCCCAGATCAATGATAGATTCGTCCTCTCTCTCTCCGGCCTTCAGGAACCAGAGGCTACGCATGGTATTCCACCAGAAGATCGACCCGAATGGCCATTCGTCGTCCTTCTTGGCATGGTGGGCCAGGGTGAGGGTGGTAGGTATCCCTGTCGTGCGTAGAGCCCTGTAGTACGCCGTAGCCGTGTCTGCCTTCTCGGGGTCGCCCCCGCAGGCGAGGGCGGCCGAGTCTACGACCAGGAACCGGATGTCTTCCTTCGACGCTAAGCGGGCGACGGAATCAGCAATACTCGTGAGAGGGGCATCGGCCGCCTTGTGGATCACGCGCGCCGGCTCATGCTGGTGTCCCGAACAGATTAGCTCCAGGCGCTCCTCGTGGATGTCGTTCTCGTCCTCGAAATCGAGGTACAGCGCGGCCCCGCCACTGGTGAGCGTTGGCAGTCCCAAGTGCTCAACCCCGGTAGTTACCGCTACGCAGGTGGCCAACGCGAGGAGACTCTTGCCAGAGCCGCCGCGGGCGTACCACATGGTGTGATCCTTCTCGCGTATCAGGGGAGTCATCATGTACCCAGGAGACTCGCTCGGTTTCCTGGGTTGGAGCAGTGTCGGTGGTGCTCCTTCCTCGAACGCCAATCGCACGGTCCGACATGCCTTCTCCAGTAGCGGGTACCAGTCGGTTTCGCCTACGCGATCTTTGCACGCCTTGACAGCATCTGATTTCGAGCGGCTTCCTGTGAGTACGATCTTGCCCTCATACAGCTCCCCGTCAGGTCGGCCGGGGAAGCCATCCAGAGAGATGTTGAGCAGTGCGACCAGGTCCTCCCGCGAGTCATGAAGCCGGGAGAAGCGGAACATGGCCCCTGGCCAACTGGCGATGTAGTCGGGCCCCTCGCGCCTGATCTCTGGCGGGTCCACGGGTTACAGCCGTGCCACCAGCAGCCTCGCCTCCCGCACCAGCTCCACCGCCGTCACAGCCAGCGCGCTTACCCGCTCCAGGGGATGCAGCGCGACAAGCGCCTCCTCCAGAAGGCAGGCCGCGAGCATACGCTCCAGCTCCAGGCGCTCCTGGGTGCCCTGCAGCCCCGGCGACCGAGCTAGCTCCCGCAGCGTGGATAACAGGGTTGCGATGAATACGTCGTCCATGTCATGGCACCTCCTCGGGGTACTGGATCGCCAACCAGCTCCGGCGGGCCCATATCCCACAGGAGGACGTAGGCGTAACGCCAGCCAGCGGCATCAGATGTAGGCGCCGCTTCCCCGGCAGCTTGCACCAGTTGCCGGGCGTGGGGTCCCCGCTACGCCGCTTTAGGTCCAGCACCCGGAGGGCCAGGCACCGCTGGCACTCGGGTAGCTGTGCTTTCACGGGCGCGGTGATCTGCCGGAGGAGATCACGCCGGAGGCTCATGATGGCATCGCTCCCGCTGCCGCGCGCCGCAGGTCCGCCGTGCGCTCAGCCAGCTTCAGCCTCAGCGCCTTCAGGTCGGCGGGCCGGAGGAACAGGTCGCCCTCCATAGCTGCTTGTAGCTGCACGATATCAACATCGGTTGCCGCTGCGATCTGCTGGGCGTAGTGCTGAGCCACCTCTTCGGGCATCACGCTGTTTGATGGCGGCACTTCAGCCGCCCTGTGGACTGGGACGGGCGCCGGCCCCGGCGGACCGGGATTGACTGGCGCCCCTGCCGGCGAGGACTCCAGTTCCTGCCGCCGCTGACGTCCGAGCGCTACCAGCTCCGCCCGCTGGTCCTCTGCCATGGGTGTATTCTGCACGCGCGTCGCTAGGCCGGAGAGGGCGGAGCCGGGTGCCCGCGCGATCTCGGCCCGCAGGCCGGCCATCCACGCCTCGGGGGCATGGGGGCCGGGATCAGACGCCGGCAATGGTGCCGCCTCGGGCTGGCCCTGGGCGGGCTTTTCTTCGCTCGGCTGTGCTGCGGGCCGGCAGTCGTCATGGTGGAGCACCTCCCCTGCCCAACCCTCCGGCGCTACCACCGGCAGGTTGCACACGGCGCAGCGAGCAGCAGCAGCGCCGGGCAACTCCTCGTCTACGACCTGGCCCTCGGCGTCCCATACCTCCGGCGGTAGGTCGTCCATGAGTTTCGGGGCCAAGCCCCTGACCCTGAAGCCCATCTCTCGGTAGAGAGTTACCTCCGCGCGCTTGAGCGCCATGGCCGTGAAGTACTTCTGCGTCACTGGCTCGTAGGTACCGCCGGCCCGTGTCGCCTGGCGTTGTCTCTCAGCGGCCCGGACGACTCCGTACGCCTCGTGGGGGACCCTGCGGCCCTTCACGTAGCCTTCCAGGCCGACGATCACGTCCCCGGGCTGGATTTCATAGGCCGAGAGAACAGCAGCCGGGACGGTCCAGATTTTGCGCATGCCGTCGAAGACGGGGTTCTCGCTCAGGTCGCGCACTCGGCGCCACCCGTCGATCTCTACGTACAACTGGCCCTGATAGATCGTCAGCTCCCGGAACAGGGGGTCGAGGTGCAACTCGACCGCGATCTCTGCCAGGAGGCGCCGTTGTTCTACCGTCAGGTCACGCTCGAACTTGATGAGCCGACCGGCCTCCCCTGCCTTGATGCGCTCCAGCATCCGGTCGGGGTGCCAGACCGTGGCGTCCGTGATTGGTTCCACGCCAACCTCTCCTTCCGCGAACCGCTTCAGGTCGCGGATTTTCATTTCGTCGAACTGGAGTTTTCCCGCTCGCCAGGACGCCGGCGACGGGTCTCCGTAGTAGCCCCCCTCGCGTTGCCCGAAGGCACCACGCATCATGGCCTCAGCGGCGCGCAGGTCCTCACGCAGCTCGTCGTCCGTCATGGCTGCGTGCCGTGCGGCGTCCCGTTGCGTGAGATCGATCTCGGCTAGAGCGCGCCGCACAGGGTTGCTGACACCGCGACGCCGTACTCCTGTCGGCGTCCTCATCGCTCGTTACCCCTCCTCTCCTTGCCTTGCCCTGCAAATGCGCGTACATCGCGCACCGTGACGACCTTGCTGGACTCGTCGATGAGGGTATCCCATTCGCGCAGGTCGGCCTGGAACTCCTGCACGACACAGCCTCGTGCATCGCCGCCGTAGGAGACGTGCATGGTGGGGTCGGACTCCGCCAGTAGACGGGCGACCTCACACCCCTCGCCCAACGCCAGGGTCAGCTCGCCCACATACACCCCGTTGACGTAGACCCTCAGCCGGTCATGCCCCGGACCTTCATCGAGCTGCACCGACGTAACCGGCGAGCGTAATCTGTAGTAGGAGGTGCTCATGGCAGCGCCGCCGGCATGTGGTCGCCCTCCGCCAGGTCGTCGCACCGCTCGCATATCCCCGCCTCGGGCAGCACCAGCACGGGCGCGATGCCCAGCTGCGGGCAGTGCTCGTCCGTGGCGTGTTCGGCGCAGACGATGGCACCGAAGGTCCTGCTGTTGGGTCCGACCCCGGTGGGCCAGGGCCACGTCAGGAGGGCGCCGCACTGGTCCACGCAGCAGCCGATCAACCGGTCCTCTCTCTGGGGACACCGGGTGTCGTGGTCCGGCGGCCCGGCGATCTCGGGCTCGTTGCCCGATACGCCGGGCGGGTAGTTCCAGCCGCTCATCGAATCACCTCCACCACGACATTGATTCCCGGCCCAGCCGTAGCCGCGTACGCCGCAGAGCGCCGGCAGCGGTAGCAGAGGCCCTGCCCCGGGTCGTGTGGGTCGTAGTCGCGCCGCTCACGATGATACTCCTGAGGCAGTCGGGCGCCACAGGCTGCCCGGCGATCACCTGTTCGGATCAGATGGTGCCGCGTCCATGCTGCGTCTTCTCTGCGCCATGCGATCCACTTCTGTCCGTTCGTCATTGCCCCCTCCACTTGACCGACTGACACCGGGGGCATCGCGTTCTCGTGCGTCAGCCGCAGGGTGTCGTTCGCGGCCCACGCCTCGCGCAGGGTCTCTATGAGCCACCTCCGGTCGTCCGAGCACGTGGGACAGTTCTCGTGCCCGATGGCGATGCGGGCCAGCCTCACCTGATCCATTGGGCGGCGCCTCCTCTCCGATTATCAATGGTCCCTGCTCTTCAGGGTCATGCCACCGCCTCCTAACCGTCGGGGTGCTGGTCACGGTAGCTACGCCTCTGCGCCATCCTGCTCTCCTCCAGGCGCTTGACCTCGGCGACCGCCTCGCTCATCTCTGCGCGGGACCTTAGCAACCCCATCAGCCGACCCCAATCGAACTCTCCAGGATCGCTCTTGACCGAGTCGATCTCCTCGTGCCCAACCAGCGAGTGCTCCCGATCCAACCCAAACCCATACCGCTGCCGCATCCCCAGAATCCACTCGGCCAGGAGGTAATACTGGGCGTCAGTGTAGTCGTCGTCCGCCGTCGGCTGCTCCAGCTCGACCCCTAGATGCGTGGCGTTCCATGCCTTCGCGTGCCAGGCGATCCACTCATCCGGGACGCATTGAGCCCGCCGCCCATCGCGCCCGATCACCACGTGCGCGCTCACCTGGCTGGCCGGGTTGGAGAACCAGCGCAGGGTCGCGTCGAACTCGACGCCGTAGGCCGCGCCGCCACGGGTCGAATGCACCACGACCCCGTCCGCCGCCTGAGCGCGCGGCCCGCTGTGGTTTGGGCTCAGCGCGACGATCCACGGCTGACGGCTCACCCTTTTGGGACTATGGGGGATCGGGCGACGACCCAAGCGTCACCCGCGCCGTCCTGGTACTCCAGGACGCGAGGCTCGCCGTTGATGGTCGCCACCTGTCGGATCAGACCGCCGCCAATAGCGGTCTCGTTCTTCAGCGCCTCGACCACATAGCCGGCAGCACGCAGCTTGCCGGCCAGAACGGCCATCGCTCCGATAAAGGTTGGCATTGGTGTCTCCTCCTCCTCGACTTCGACTACAACCCGCTTCAGCTCCAGCACCGGCGGCACGTTGGCCATCTGGAGCACCCCAAACCGCTCGTCCTCGAACAGGTGCCCGAACAGCAACCAGGGCCCCCAGTCTGCCTCGGGGAACTGTCCGATGGTGCGGCGGACCAGCGCCTCGTACTCCCACCGCGCCAACTCGCGGTCGCTGAAGGTGGTCTGCGTGGAAGTGAATGGGCAGCTTGGCGCATATCGCTTGACTAGGGCGACGTAGCTTGGCCAATCTGGCGGCACCTGGACGATGGCCTCTGGCCCCGCCACCTGCACGACCTGGCGGTTCCATTCGCCTACCATCACCGGCAGCAACTCCAGCAAGCCGTACTGGCTCATAGCCTGGAGCGCATGCTCAATCCGGCTCCCACCGTAAGCGCCGCCTTCGCGCTGCAACTCGGGCGGGCAGAGCAGCCGTACCGCCGTGTCCAGGTAGGCCGGATTGCCCGGCCGGATCGGCTCGCCGTAAGTGTGGAGCGCCGTGCCGAGGCGCTTCACGGGGCCGGCGTTCAGCTCCTCGATCTTGCGCCGCAGGTCCGGCTGACCGAACGCATGCCAGATGCTCAGCTCGGGGCGCCAGGAGCCATGTGGGCCGAGACCGTCGGCGATGTAGCCGTTGGGGCTCAATGCGTCGATCCAATCCATCGCACTCAGCACGACCTCGTTGAATCCCAGGGCGGCGAATACGCGCGAGTGCGCGAACATGAAGGCGATGGCTTGGTGCTCGTCGTCCGTCCAGAGCCCGCCGCCACGGTAGCCCCACGGAGAAAAGACCCCCTCGATATTGACTTCGTTGGCCAGCACCGCGTGACGGCTTCGGTCATGGACCGAGCGGCCATCGCTGCGCACCGCGAGCCACATCCGGCCCTGCTCCTTGCCCCACTCGTAGGCCAGCGCATCCACGTCCTGCGGCCGACAGGTGGTGAGGTCGTTGGGGCTCGATCCCACGTTCGCTCTGTGTTGTATCCACGCGTTGGGATTGCGCCGCAGAATCTCATCCTCAACGCCGGACTCCCAGGAGCGGAAATGAGCGTACTCGAAGAAACGCTCATCCCAGCGGGATTGCGACTGTGAACCCACGTGGATTATTCGAGCCATGCCCACGAGGCGCCTATCTGGATGAACAGGCCTCATGATTGCACCTTCACCCGTCCACCGCCTCATAGGTGGCCGCGAAGATGTCGGGCTTGCAGGGGTAATGCTCACCCATGATACCCCGAATAATCCAGTCACCCTCATCGGCTAGCATCATTCCCTCACGGGTCCCAATTATCAGCCCCTCGTCAGGATCCCATTGTCCACCCGGTCCAATGAACTCCAGCACCTCGTGCCGATTCGTACCTAACCACTGGAGCGCCTCCACCTCTACCGGGCGCTTGCGCCACTTGCTCATGGCAGCCTTCCTTGCTCTAGGAGTAATACTCGGTCATACAGCTCCGCGTGCCGTAACTCCAAGTCGTCTACGCGTTCCTGCAGCCGTTTGATGCTCGCCTTTGCCAGTTCCTCTGTGCTGGCCTGAAGCTGATCGCTCATGAGCAGACCACCCCCTCGACCGGATGCGGCGGGCAGTCGCAGGCGATCCCCGCCATGACGCCACGCTCCGGGCTACAACCGCAGTGCGGGCAGTAGAGGTAGACCCGCTTGCCGGTCGTCGCCTGCATCGGCACGTGGCAGGACGTGCAGAGCTGCCCCGGAGCCGACCCTCCCTCCAGGTCCGCACCTGCCAGGATGCGCGCTACGTCATCGGCGTTCATGGCCACACCGCCTTCATGCGCGCGCCGTCGGCCTTCTGGATAGCTTGCTCAGCGTAGATCGCCGGTGCCTGCTGCCGCAGGTTGCCCTCGATCGAGTTGTTCAACGCCCAGGCCGCCAACCCGATGGCGAGCGCAATGAACACGCAGCCCACGATCAAGAAACTGCCATCAGACGAGACGGAGTGGTGGGCCCAGATGGCCGCCGCCGCAGCAAAGCCGCTGATGGCTGCCAGGGCTGCCAGGAACGGCACCCACTGCACCATGCCCACCCCCGCGAGATAATGCGCCTGGATTAATTCTTCCATGTCCTCCTCCTACGAGAACTGCGCTGCGAAGCCGGGCCCGACACCATCATCTCGGCGCGCCAGTATGATGCTCGCCGATACAGGCCGCAGATCGTCCACACAATCGTGTCGTCCGCGACGGACGAGAGGAGTGACAGTACTGCGTGCCGGCGACGGCCGACGGTCAGAAAGATGAACTGCTCCGGCGGCTGCCGACCAGCTACCCGACGCCAGCACCGGGAGCAGATGTCAGACTCACTCGTCATGCCTTCTACTCTCCCGCGAGGATCTCGACAAACGCCGCAGCGGCGCGTGCTAGGCGGCGGTGCCACTCGCGCCGATGAGGCGCGCCGCAGTAAACCTGCGGCGATCCATGCACCCGCTTGCGGCGCGGCAACGGCACGTGGCAGACGGGGCACTGGGGAGGAGAGGGGGCACGCCCTTGCCTCTCCTCCTCCAGAGATGGGGCCACAGGGGCTTCCGCCGCTTGCCGAGCGGCTGGCGTAGGGGTTGCCCTGCTCGCACCCACGGCAACACAGTAACACAAAGCGCCATCGCTTCGCAAGGGGCCGGTGGCGGGGGTTGTGTTGCGGGCACCGGAGCACTGGTGGCGGTGCGTACCGGACTCGAACCGGCGATCTCCTCCTTGACAGGGAGGTGTCCTGGGCCACTGGACGAACGCACCTGAAGAGTCAGGCGGGCGACTCCTGCCGCATGCTGCCTGGGTTATCCGGCCAGGCCCACTTTGGCAGCCCCCATCGACCTGCTCGCCCGGAAAGGCGGGGACTCCAACACATCGGTAGTTGTCTCGGGCCACCGGCCCCCGCGCTCCACTCATCGCCCGGCTGGGTTCGCGTGGAGCCAGTGCCCACGTCAGAATACCATAGATAGATGCAGAGAAAAACAACTGGACCGGAGCCAACGGGCATTGCCCCGCACTCCGGTCCAGTCACGAGCCCTTGGCTGAGGCAGGCAGAGTTTACCACAAAGGCAAAGCGCCTCACCCATGCGAAAGGTGGGGCGCCGGACAGCGTACCTGCTGTCCCACTCCGCCCCTGCTGCTGCTTGGTCCAGCCAGGGGCGATTGCTGCTATTCTACCAGATCGTCAGACGAGGAAGGCCACCCGTGCCCACCGGCAGCGGGAGGCAGTGAGGGCAAGCCGCCGTGCCCGATGACCGCCAGATGGACGGCATGGGCCTCTCCGGGCGGTGGCACGGGCAGGTGCAGTCGACGGTCGTGAACGGGCCGCTCCGATGCACTACGATGACCATGGCCGCGCCTCCTTGTCCCAGCACGGGTCAGGTATGGTCGTCTGCCCAGAGCCACAGTTGGGGCAGCCCCATGTGTGCTCGCAGCCGACCCGGCGGTGGTCCGTACAGATAAGTCCTCCGCTCCCGGACGTGAACGTTATGCCCGAGAGGCTGGTCTTGTTGGCGTCGAGCCCCACTGGCTTCCTACTCATCAAAGAGGTCCTTGTGGCGGCTCAGAACGTTTCTGATCTGGTGCTTGGACGCGGCCCCGCAGATAGTAGCCGACGCTGGCGGCGCTGATCGCTACGAGAGCCCCCAACGCGGGCTCGCTGCTCGCCAGCACGGCCAGGTAGACGACGGCAGCCGTCGAGGCCAGCGCCATCAGTGCCCCGACTGCCTCTCGTACTCGTTCCGGTGTCATGGCACCTCCTCGATTATAGCCCGCAGCCGCACCGTGACGCGGCGCCCGTACACGACCAGCAGGTGCGGCGTCTCGCCCGCCTCAAGTTCACGGTTCAGCAGCGTCTCCGCCTCCGCCCGCGTCAACCCCTCGGCAGCCTCAGCCGGTCCAACCAGCGCTGGAGCTCGCAGCAGGTAGTACCCCAGCCGCGTGCCCGCCCGCCGCGCTGAGTCGTTCATCAGTCCCCACGGCTAAGCGCCCAGGCAACGCCGAGCAGCACCAGCCCGATCACCAGCACAGCTCCGAGGCTGCCGGCTAGCGCGCCAATGACGAAGGCGCTCCAGCACGTCACGATGGCTGCCCGTTGATCGCCCGCACCACGACGGTCAATTCCTCCAGCGCTCGCCGCATGCCGTCACGGCTTTCGTGCGCCCGCTCGCGATCCAGCGACAGCATGTGGTAGAGGCCCTTTGACTCGGCCGTGTGGGCGTCGAGGATGGCCATGTGACGGTCCCGTTCCACTTCGGCGGCCGCCCGCGTCGCCACCCGCTCGGCTCGCTCCTCGGTCAACATCTGCTGCAGCGTCTCGACGAATTGGCGTCGCTCAGACAGGATGGCATCGAGCACGAGCTTGCCGCCGATGCCCAGGCCCCCCAGGAGCCCGAGGATCACCGCCGTCAGCAGCTCGGTCACAGGTTCACCCAGGCGCCGGCCTCGTAGCCCTCGATAGCGGCCGTGGTCGTGTTGTAGATGATCATGCCGTTCGCCGGGGTCAGCGCGTCCCGCTCACCCGTCGTCAGCCGCGGCAGGAGCAACGCCCCCGTCGTACCTCCGATGTCGATGGCCGTGGACGCCGCTGGTGTGGCGGTACGCACCCCCAAGCGGTTGTTGGTGTCGTCCCAGAACAGGTTCGCGTTGTCTTCGCTCGTGTTCCCCGACGAGTCCATGAACACGATCGATCCGGCCGTGAAGGCCGCCGCCCTCAACCTGCTCACGATCTCGTTGAGGTAGTAGGTCAGCGGGAGCTGACCCAACCTGGTGAACCGGGCGGGCCTTGGCAACGCCGGCATCTAGTTGGCCACCGCCTCAGCGCACACGATCTGGACGAAGCGGTCCTGGCCGCTGGCTGATAACCTCGTGCTCTCCGCCGTCGAGAGCACCCTGACGCTGACGACATCGACCCGGTAGGTCGTGGTGCCGTCAAGGTCCGTCAGCGTTGACGGTGTCGCGGTGTTGCGCGCGGTCCTGAGATTCGACAGGATGCCACCAGGGTCAGCCATCCCCCCGCTCTGGCGCCCTCCCCGAGCGCCGCGACTGAGCCGAGCCGTCATGACCCACTGGCGCCGTTCGTCCTGCTGGACGCGCCCGTAGAGCGTGAACCACAGGACTTCGGGGGTCAGAGCCGATGTGTTGTTCACGAAGGTGAACCGCAGGAAGACGTTGCGACCGCTGGTGTTGGCAGCGAAATAGACCTCGCTGTAGCCGTCCGCCGTGATCGTGGTGGCGCTGCCGCTGGAATTCTGGCACTGCGTCCATGAGGAGGGCACGCCGTTGTAGACATCCGTGGCGTAGTCCACGCGCAGAGGCCGTGCGGCAGCCAGGTTGCGCGCGAAGACGCCCACCCGGTGGAGGCCCTTGCCCAGGTGCCGCCGGCCGGGGCCGCCGTCCCAGCCGGAGGTGATCATCGAGTGCTGCTGGGTGGCGGCGCTGGGGGCGGCGAAGCGATTCTCAGTCCCCAGTACCACCCACCCAATGCGGTAGGACTTGCCGGAACCCATGCTGGAGTTGGGTTCTTGGAACCAGAGGAGGGGGGCGTCGAGGTAGGGCACGGTAGTCACGAAGGGCTGAACTACGTCCACGTCATCAGCCCCTAGAGAACTGGGGTCGAAGAGGGTCAAGAAACCTTGCCAGACCCAGCCTCGACCAGCCTTCCGGCCGCGCAGCACATAGCCGCTCATCGCCGCGTAGAGCCATTGGGCATCTTCGACGAGCCGGACATCGCCAAAGTTTGCCTGCAAACTATTCAGGGCGCCTACCCCCGTCATCAGAGACGGAGCAACGCGACGCAGGCTGATGTCCTCGTACTGGCCGTCAAGGTCTAACTGCCAGAGCCCGCGGTGTGCCAGCGGCACCAGCAGCGACCCATCGAAGCCGGCCAGCAGCCCCCGCGCGTTGGCATCGTTGGCCTGGGTCCGCAAGGCCGGCGTCATATGATAGATCAGCCCGGTGATGTCCGTCGTCCACACTCCGTCATCTTTGCCCACAACGACCAAATCGGCCCATGTCTCCGCATCGTTGGTATCGACTGAAGAGTCCCCCAGAGACGCAATAACGGATGACCAGGAGCCGCCATTCGTAGGGGTTGTGGAGCTACGCATTTGATTCTCCGCAGACACACCGAAGAAAGTGTCTCTCAGCATAGTGAAAGCGTAGGGCCACCACGATAGGGCGAACGTGCTTTCGGTCCACGTGTCACCATCTGCGCTGTACCAATAACTACTGCTTCCCCTGGAGACGTACAGGTTGGCTCCGTACACCGCCATGTCAAAAAGGGTCTTTAGTGTTTCGGTTGGGCGTGTTCCTATGAAGCGGTGGAGCCAATTCCCTGTGGCGGCGCTGAAACGATACACGCTCAGGCCATCGCAGAGGTACAGGCTGCCACCGAACACCCGCATGTTGACCATGCCGCCGTTGAACGTCGGCCTGTGGCTCGTTAACGCCGTGCCGTTGGCGCTGCCGTCGAAACCGTCGTACAGGAAGCCCTCGACCCACCAGTCACCAACACCCGGCATCGTCCCGGTCTGGATATTAAAACGAAGGCCATGATGCGTGGCGGTGACTG
>Ga0209342_10000634_pt1 | contig 40987 bp, 42 predicted proteins | sample RifCSP16_2_FD_184023 | JGI IMG/M metagenome (GOLD analysis project Ga0209342, IMG submission 184023) | Soil microbial communities from Rifle, Colorado - Rifle CSP2_sed 16_2 (SPAdes) (version 2) | ecosystem: Environmental > Terrestrial > Deep subsurface > Rock core/Sediment | place: Rifle...
GCTCGCCACCGAAACTCCAACGCCAACTGCAACGTTTACTGCTACCCCAACTCCTACGCAGACCTACACCCCCACCGACAAACCTACGCAGACACCAACTGAAACGGCCAGCCCGACACCATCGCCAACGGCCGGAACTAATCCCGGCGCCATTGAAAAGTATAAGGTCGACCTGCCCGGCGGTTTGGAGAATGGCGAGCGCTGGATCGACATCAATCTCACCGATCAGACTCTGGCCGTTTACGATGGCGCCGACCTTGTGGAAAGTTTTGTTGTCTCCACCGGTCGAGCCGGCACCCCCACAGTGACGGGGGAGTTCCGTATTTGGGCAAAAGTACGTCTGCAAGATATGTCCGGACCCGGATATTACGTCCGGGACGTACCGTGGGTAATGTACTTCTACAAGAGCTACGGCATCCATGGCACCTGGTGGCACAACAACTTCGGCACACCGATGAGCGCCGGCTGCGTGAATATGACCATTGATGCTGCAAAGTGGATGTACAGCTGGGCCCAGGTTGGGACTATAGTGATGGTTCACTATTAGCCTCAGTGCGATAGGCAAAGCGATTTTTTATAAATTGTTAATTCCCCTCCCATCAAGATTTATGTAAGATAAGACCTATGGCTCGGCAGGCGCTGTTTTCGGGATTGGTCGTGGACGAATTGGATCGACCGGTCTCTTCCACACAGGTCGGAGACGAAGCGTTTTACGTGGTCGACGACGACGGCTTCAAGCGCCACATCTCAGCCGAACAGATCGATCGCCAGGTACTAGCCGAAATGGGGAAAATGCTCGAAGGTCATGAACAGGAACTCAGCGAACAGGCGGCCAAGATGATGGGGCAGGACGATATTTTCACCCGTGCGGCGATTGAAAAGCAATTGGAAAGCCTGGATGAACAATTCGACCAGGTAATTAAAAGCGGCTTGCCAGAAGCAAGCCGCGCCTATTTGGGCATGAGCGGGTTCAAAGTGCGCATCAATGTCCATGGCGACTTGCTGGAAATCCAGCAGCCCGGCCGCATTGCACCCGACGAAGAATAGTCAGTCTAGTTTTAGCAGGAAACGATAAGTCAACCAGGCGGCCAGGAGCCCGGCCAGGATCGGCCCGGCAACGAATCCGCTTTGAATTACGGTGTTGATCAGTTGGTTGGCGGGCGGGTAAATCTGGAAAACTTGGCCGGCATAATGGATAGCGGCCACGGTGCCGAATCCGCCTGCCCAAACCACGCCTCCGACAACAACAGCGCCAAGTAATGAAATAAGGACATCGGTGAACGGGGGGCCATATTGTTGGCCCTCATTTGTGTGTTCTGCCATGCGACCTCCGGGAATCAGGCGCGTAATTATAGCAGCGACCGAGCAGTCGCCATTACTTGGTATAATTTAATGTTTGCTTTTTACAAATCCATTAAGGAAAGAGAATGACTAAAAGAACTTATCAGCCGAAGGTCCGTCGCCGCTTGCGCGTGCACGGTTTCCGAAAACGCATGGCCACGTCGAACGGTCGTGAGGTGCTCAAGCGCCGTCGCTTGAAAGGGCGCCATAAATTGACGGTTTCTGCAAACAACCACGTCAAGAAGGTGAACTGGAAGGCTTAAAATCACCGGTCAGCCGGCGGGGACGTTCGCGTCTAGGTGAAGCGTGAAAATCGCCTTACCAGGTCAGCCGATATCAAGCGGGTGCGGCGACAAGGAAAAACCACTGCGGATCCGTTTCTTCTGCTAGTGGCGCTTCCCAATGGGCAGAAAGGCCTGCGCATTGCTGTTGCTGCCGGCCGCTCCATTGGTGGAGCCGTGCAGCGCAACCGGGCCAAACGAGTGTTGCGCGCGGCCATCCAACCGCTGACAACGATGATCAAGCCCGATATGGATATACTGCTATTGGCTCGCCCGGGAATGCGCCCTGCCAAGAGCAGCGAGGTCCAGCACATTTTGCAAAGCTTGTTAAAAAGAGCAAATTTACTGAAATGAACGCGGAAATGTCTCACTCACGCTGGCAAATCCATGAGCACAAGGATCCCCCGCTCAAGGATCTACCGCTCTCCCTGGGCAACCTGCCTAGATACGTGCTCCTACTGCCTATACGCTTTTATCAGAATACGATTTCACATACCCTACCGGAGAATACCTGCCGCTTTTATCCCACCTGCTCACATTACACGTACCAGGCAGTCTATAAATATGGCGCGCTAAAAGGTGGATGGATGGGATTTACCCGCATTTTGCGCTGCAACCCTTTTAATAAAGGCGGCTACGACCCGGTTCCATAGATACGAAATGGATATAACTTTGATCATGACAATCAAGCGTCTTACAACATTCTTCCCCCTGATTTTCCTTTCGCTGGTGTTTTCCGCCTGCGGCAGCGCAGTTGACGCCGCCTCATGGCCAGGGTTTACGGTCGACGAAGAGAATGGCACAGTTTACGTAGCGTTCAACCAGGCGATTTATGCGCTTCAACTTGAAAACGGGGCGCAACGCTGGAGATTCCCCGCTGAGAACCAGGCCAATTTCACCACGTTTGCTCCGCCTGAATTGACAGGCGACGACCAGTTACTGATTTCGGGCTATGACCAAACGCTCTACAGCCTCAATCCGGCTAATGGGAATTCAAACTGGACCTTCGCCGGTGCAACTAACCGTTACATCGGCAGCCCATCGGCAGCGGGAGGGACCATTTACGCACCAAATTCAGACAACCGGCTTTACGCTCTCAATCCTAACGGTGAACTGCTGTGGACCTTCGCAGCCAAGCAACCGCTATGGAGCCAACCTATTCTGGTTGCGGAAACGCTGGTCATCAGCTCCATGGATCACAACGTTTATGGAGTTGATCCAGCATCAGGCGAGAAAATCTGGACTCTGGATACAGGCGGAGCGATAGTCAGCAGCCCGACGCTGGGTGAAGACGAAGTGGTTTTCGTTGGCACCTTAAAGCAGCAGGTGCTGGCGATCAACAGCGCCAGTGGCCGCAGCGAATGGAGTTACGACGCGCCCGGGTGGGTGTGGGGCTCCCCGACCTACATCGATGGCCAGGTCTTGGCAGCCGATCTTGAGGGAACTGTTTTTGCCCTGGATGCTGCCACGGGACGGGAACTTTGGAGCGTAGATACCGAGGGCGCAATCACCGGAGCTCCTCTCGTTTATAACAACCACATTTATGTACTCAACGAAAGCGGCCAAGTGATCTCATTTACTCTTGATGGAACTATCCAATGGACAAAGAACGTCGAAGCCGCGCTTTATGGTTCCCCGATTGCGGCTGGTGAACTCATCTTGATCGGAGTGGGAACTTCTGATGCGCTGGTCTTAGCACTGGATGAAAACGGCGATACAGTTTGGACCTTTGCCCCCGCCAGCCAATAATTGAGGATAACAGCATGCTCGAATTTATTATCGTTCCTTTCACCAATGTCCTGGTCTTCATTTACAGCCTGCTTGGCCAGAACTTTGGCTTAGCGATCATTGTTTTCACGCTTTTGGTGCGGTTAGTCACCTACCCCTTCAACGCGTCACAAATGAAGAGCGCCAAAGCCATGCAGGAGTTGCAGAGCAACCCGAAGTGGAAACAAATCCAGGAGAAATACAAAGGCCGGGAAAATCGCGAAAAGTTAGCCCAGGAACAGATGAAGCTCTACCAGGAGCTCGGCATCAGTCCCTTTGGCGCCTGTCTGCCGACTCTGATTCAGCTTCCCTTGATCATCGCCATGTACTGGGCGGTCACTCGCGCCTTGGCGGCCACTCCTTTACAACTACTTGGTTTTGCCCGCGGCCTTTCGCTGCCGAATGCGGCTGAGTTGATCCCATTGAACAGCCACTTCTTATGGATGGACCTTGAACAACCGGAACGGCTCTACTTGGATTTTCTACCCATCGGCATCCCTGTCCTGGCCATCATCGTCCTAGTGACCTCCTATCTCCAGACCAAGATGATGACCCCCGCTAACCCGAGTGATCAGGGCGCCCAGGTGGGACGGGCCATGAACTTGTATATGCCCATCCTCATGGCATACATATCTTACATTTACTCAGCGGGGTTGGCCTTATATTTCGTAACCACCAATGTCTTAAGCATCGCTCAGTATTACATCACTCGCCGCCCAACAGCAGCTGCGAAAACCGTTGTACCCGCCAAACCGAAACAATCTTAGACGACAGGAAAACCCTATGGAACACCGGACCACCCTCGAGATCATCGCCCCATCGGTGGACGAAGCCATCGACAAGGGCCTGGGCGAACTGGGAGTAGAGGAATCCCAGGTCGAAGTTGAAGTCCTCGACCAGGGAGGCGGCGGATTATTCGGCATCGGCGGCCGACAGGCCCGAGTCAAACTCACCCTGAAGAGCGCCGCCCAGGCGGCAGGGCTGCCGCGGGATCAGCGCCAGCCAATAAAACTTTCAGCTGCAGAAGCCGAAAACCTGGTGTCGATTACCAAGGCGACAGTGGCTGAACTGCTGGAACACATGGGTGTGCGAGCCGGCGTGGAAGTACAGATGGGCGAGCCGGATGACCAAGAAGCGCCCGTTCCGGTTTTAGTGGATATCAAGGGCGGCGACTTGAGCATCCTGATCGGGCGGCATGCCGAGACACTGAACGCGCTGCAATTGATCACCCGACTCATAGTTGGCAAAGAGGTCGGTTACGCGGCTCACATCGTTATCGATGTGGAAGGCTACCGCAAACGCCGCGAAGAAGGCTTGCGCGAACTAGCACGCAAGATGGCCAAACAGGCTGTCAGCACCGGACGGCGCCAGTCGTTGGAGCCCATGAGCCCCGCAGAGCGACGAATCATTCACATGGAATTGCGGCATAGCTCAGAGGTGACCACCGAAAGCACGGGAGAGGAGCCCAGGCGCAAAGTAACCATCGTGCCCAAGCAAATTTAATCTCTGTTTCCGCTTAGCGAGGGAGCAGGATCATTACCTTCGCCATATAGGTGTCGGGGAAGTCAGGCGGGCCGAATACAATTTCCAGCTTGCCCACCCATTGGCTCCCGCTCCGATCAGCCAGGTCCCAAAACAAAGTAACTTGGTTCTCCGCTTCGGCTCGCGAAACCTGGAGCCAGCCCGCTGTGGTAAGTTGAGCGGCGTAATGTTGTTCCACGCTTTCAAGGTTCAACTCGCTTAAGAAGTAGGTCTCGGTACTCATTCCCACCTCGCCACCGCCGCCCCCGCCTCCAAGGACTTGCGCGCCATCAGGCACCGTCAGCTCCGGGACCAGACCTTCCACGAGGTAGCCAGGCACAGACCCTTCCGGCGTTGGGGTTGTTGAGTCGCAAGAAACCAACCAGAGCATGGCTGCGCTTATAAAAACGAGCCAAGCTGAGGACCGTGGGAAATTCAACCTATGATCCGGGCCGCTCATGGCGTTGCGCCCATGAAATCCAAGGCTTGATGCACATAGACAGATTGCGGGTTGGCGTCGTATGCCAAGCGGAATTGTTCGATGGCATTGTTAGTGTCGCCCATTCTGTAGAACGCCCATCCTTTCCATATCAGCACTTCTTCCGACTCGGGTGTGATCTGCAGGGCATAATCGACCAGTTGCATCAGGTCGTCCATGCGGCCGATATTGTAATAGGCGAAAAAAGGGCCGAACTGATAGCGCAACATGCGCATGGGCAGACCGATCTCGCGGGCGCGGTCAAAGGATACCGCCGCCGGGCCGTATTGCTCGAAGAAGACCTGGTTCATCCCGAGATTGAACCAGGTGAAGGCATTCTCCGGATCTGATTGCGTTTCCGCTTGGGCGATCGCCAATGCATTCTGACGGTTTGCTTCTTCATCCCAATCCGCGCCCAGGATGGCTTTCACAGTCTCCACTTGATCTGGCTGGTAGACCAAGATGTATACGCGATTGAACTGCTGCCAAAAGGCATCGAATTCTGGGTAGCTCATCTTTTGATCCGGCCCAACATAGCTGTCCTGGAAGGTGAATTCCTGGCTGGCGTCATCGTAGCCGGTGACCAACGCGTAGTGGCCATTCCAATAATCATCCTGATAGAAATAATCGATCTCGATCATGTGGCCTTTTTCCACCATCACCGGGATCCCGGCCGCTATGAAACGCCGCAGCAGGTCCAGGTTTCCTCCAACTCGGAACATGGAATTCAGCCAGCCGACCCAGGTCTGGCTGTAATACATCAGTTCGTCGACGTTTACATTGCGGTCTTTGGTCACCGGCTTGACTTCCTCCGCTATGTCGTCCTGGTTCCCGCCCCAACCGTAATATCGCAGGTACATCGTCAGGGTTGCCGGGCCGCAGTTATTAGGCCCTTGGACCTCATGCTCGGCAGGAGTCAGCTGGATGCTGCCAGGCAATGGCGTTGAAGTTGCTTGTGGCGTAGCGGTTGGCATTGGCGGGGTTTGACTGGCAACTATAACCACTGTTTCCGAACTGAGTACCTGGGGCGGAGGCAGCACACCAGCCGGATACAGCCGGCTGGTGACATAGGTATGCGCCACCTGCAGACGCCAGTCTACGCGGATACGTACCCAGGGGATTTGATATACCAAAAGAGTGAGGAGGATTACTCCACCAACTCCGAAAAACGATCGGCGAAGGAGCATGTGGGCAAATTTTACCGACTATCTTGTTCCATTGCCTAAGACATTAATTGCGCTTATCGGGAACTAATCGCCAGCTTGAACGTCGTATCTACGAAGGAGAAAGAATGAAATCAAAGGTTTTATTGGCTGGAATAATGATGGTTATCCTGGCTGCCGCTTGTACACTGTCTGCGGAACTGCCGGGTGAGGTTGTCTTGAAGCCTGGTGAAACCGCCAGTCATGCAAGCGGGTCGATCACGGTAACCTTCGTCGAGGTGCTGGAGGATAGTCGCTGCCCGGCAGACGCCGTCTGCGTATGGGCGGGTCAGGTCAAGGTTTTGCTCGAGGTTGCGTATGGAACCGAAACCCAGCAATACACGCTGACCTTGGACACGTTGCTCGAAGGCGACGTAAATTCGGTCTCGATTGGCGGGGTTACGATTACGTTGGTCCAAGTCGATCCGTATCCGTTGGCATCGCAGCCAGCTGACCCGGCAGATTATCGAATCACACTGGATATCGAATAAACCAATTGCAGTTGAGCTGATGATATAAAGCGCCCTCGGTGAGGGCGCTTTATGTTTCCCTTGCGACTATTGCTCGATTGGCTCGCCCTCCCCATGATAAAGATACAAATCCCACTCGATCTCTTTAAACGTGCCGCTGTAGACATAATTCTCTTGAAAATATTTGTATAGAGTGCGCAAGTCCTCCGGTATTTCATTTAACGGCGTGTTCAGGGAGGGCATAAAACCTCCCGGCGGGCCGGTGTCAATGATCGTCGGGGGATCGGCCTCCATCTCGGCGATCAATTCCTCCGCCTTTTCCGCAGACATGTACTTTTCGTTCAGCAGCGGTGTCTGATACACGAACGGGATCGGCGGATGTCTGCCTGCCAGCCAGTTGATCTTCACTTCGTGCCCCAATACCAGCAGGGGTTGCTCTGGCCTCAGGTTTTCAGCGGCATACCTCACCACCGGCCACCAGGCTCGTGTGCTTGGGTCGACCTCAGGATAGGTCTGCAGTTCCCATATCTGTTTCGCGCTCGCTTGCGCCTCAGGTAATAGCTCCCGTGTCGGGGGGAGAATCAAGAAGAAAGTCAGGATCAAGGCCAGCGCTCTGGCCATCCGATTGGGTTCTGGCCAGCCTTTTCCCCATCGCCTGACTTGGGTTGAGATGTAGTGCATCCCAAAACCCGCCGAGAGCGCCAGGATGGGCAGCCAGCTCATGTAATAGTGAGTAAAGTAAAAGCCGGTCAAACTGGACAGCGCCATCTCCAGCGGCAGGCCGATAAGGATCATCAGCGCCAAAATCCCAATGGGAGAAAATCGATCTTTCCTGGACCTCTGCCACAAAAGCGCCAGCACCCATCCAGCGACACCAAGAGTTGTCGCCACGGGTAGGTTTTCAAATCCTGCCGTGACAGCGCCCCAGCGGCTCCCTTCCTTGCCGGCATCATGAAGTAGATTGAAATAGATTATTGCATCCCACAATTGCGGCAGGGCTCGGGCGAGCAGAAAATACACCGCCACAATCCCAAGGATCGACAGTCCGCCGACCACCATGATCAAAATACATCGCTTGGCTTCTTCGCTCCGCTCAGTGACAGCTTGCCACAGTTGGATAAGTCCAAACGCCAAAGGGATGCCGATAATGTTGGGCCGGAGCAAGAAGCACAAAGCCGCCACCGCGCCTATCGCGAAGAAGGACACAGGCCGCCTCGTATCCGCCGCGCGCCAGATCAGCCACAACAGCAGGAATTGAAACGGCAGTGCGAACTCCTCGGTCATGTTCCCCTTGTCCAGCACCAACCTCAATTCCAGGACGAATAGAGCCGATGCAAAGAACGCCGGCCAGGCGCCGAAAGCGCGCCTGAAGAGTGCAAAACTGATGAGCGCCGTGAATATCACCGCAATCAGTTCCAGGGACCAAACACCCCAGCGGGATTCATCCGAAATAGCTAACCCGAGGGCATTGATGTAATAGATCAGGGGTCCTTTGTGATCCCACACGTCTTTATACGGGACAGCCCCATCCAGGATGCGATCTCCCACATATAAGTAAACGCTGGAGTCGACCCGAGGCGCCAATTCCAAATGTGGGGCAATTTGAATGATCACGCAGTACGCCAATATGGTCAACAAGAGATAGGGCAGTATTGCGACTGCCCTACTGAAGAGGTCAGGCGACCGTTCAGGTGCCGTAGCGTAATCCGCTGTCATCCGTCTTTGCCTCGCATCGTTTGTTCGCAAACACCAAAACATTAACGAATCGTGCCGTTGATATAATCCGGGTCTTATGAAATATCACATCTGGACCGAGGGCTGCCAGATGAACGTGGCCGATTCTCAGCGAGTAGCCTCAACGCTGGAGCGCTTAGGCTACCACGCAGCGTCGCAGATCGAGCAGGCGGATGTGATCGTGCTCAACACCTGCGTGGTGCGCCAGCAAGCCGAAGAGAAGGCTTGGGGGCGGGTCACCTCATTGAGACCGCTCAAAGATCAAAATCCCAATCTCGTCATTAATCTAATGGGCTGCATGGTGGGAGTCAAAGGGGCTGACCGGTTGCGCAAGCAGCTGCCCTTCGTGGATGTGTTCTCCCCGCCCTCGGATCCCGGGCCGCTGGTCGCACACCTCACGCAGGACGACAGCCGCTTCATTGAACTGAGCGAGACAAAGCAACGATTCGCAGTAATGGATGGGGACTTGCGGCTGCCGGAGTCTGAGCGCGGCAGCCTGGTGGCTGCGCACGTGCCGGTCGTTTATGGATGCTCGCATGCTTGCACGTTTTGCATCATCCCCTACCGCCGCGGCGCCGAACGCAGCCGGCCGCTGGGCGAGGTCGTAGCCGAGGTGCGCTCGCTGGCGGCGCAGGGTGTGAAGGAAGTCACTCTGCTCGGCCAGATCGTGGATCGGTATGGCAAGGATGTTCCAAATGGTCCAACCCTTCCCGATCTGCTTCGAAAGGTGCATGAGGTAGAAGAAATCGAGCGTATCCGCTTTTTGACTTCACACCCCAATTGGATGACGGACGAACTGCTGGAAACCGTTGCCGAATTGCCCAAAGTAATGCCGCACATCGAGGTGCCCATCCAGGCCGGTGATGACAAAGTACTGGAAAACATGAAGCGGGGTTACACTGTCGAAGACTATCGCCGCCTGATAACTCGAATCCGCCAGATTATTCCCAACGTGTCTATCGCCACCGATGTCATTCTTGGTTTCCCAGGTGAAACTGTGCAGCAGTTTCAATCTACTTATGATTTGTTGGCTGAGCTGAAGCTGGACGTTGTTCACGTTGCCCGGTACTCAGAGCGCGAAGGGACTGTGGCCGCGCGCCGCTTGAAAGATGATGTACCCGAAGAGGAAAAGATGCGACGCCTGAAAGCCATCGAAACTTTACAGGAAGGCATCGTGGCGGAGATCAATGCCCGCTATTTGGGGGAAACAGTAAAAGTGTTCTTCGAAGAAGAAGTAAAAGGCAGATGGAAAGGCCGCACAGAGACCAATAAGCTGGTGTTTGCGCAATCCGAACGCGATCTGCGCGGCCAGGTTTTGCCAGTACAGATCACCTGGACCGGGCCCTGGTCGATGCAAGGGCGGCTGGTTCCAGATGCTGCATCCATTCGAGTTCCACTTGAGAGCATTTCAGTAAATGCTTAGAGACGATGGGCGAAGAAAAAATTCTCACCAAGCATCCGGATAAGAATAAAAGCGGGAAGCGCATCAGCAAAGAAAAATACGATGTGATCAAGCAGGCCATGCTTTCAATCCTGAGTGGAAAAGAACTCACCCACATTCAGTTGTTTGACAATTTGGAAGCCAAGCTTGCGGGGAAATTTGATGGAAACATCAGCTGGTATGGGGAAACGATAAAGCTGGACTTGGAAGCCAGGAAAATAATCGAAAGAACCAAGTCGCAACCTGTAAGGTATCGACTTAAATAGCTCCACACAAAACAAGTCCATACATTCTGCCTGCAAAAAAGGCATTTGTACCTAGCGGGTTCTGTAAGTCGCACTTTACGCTAACCCAACAACACAAAACTTCCCATCGTTTGTTTGATTATCCATCGGAGGATAAATGGGTAAGCAGGCAGAGCAAGCTAAAGACAAAGAGTTATGGAAACAGCGGGTTGAATTGGCTCAAAATCTCTTGAAACTGATCGTCGCCGGCCAAAATGGCGAGGGTCGAACCCCGCTACCTGAGGACCAATACGTAGTGTGGATGAAAGTGCTGGCCGAGGCACCCCTGGACGTTGTGCTGGGTTTTTCCCAACATCCTGAAAAGCACGGGAATTAGAAGACTATGTAAAAAAAGAATTGATGAAACGATTCAATTAAGTTTGGGTGTAAATCAAAAGACCGCCACATGGCGGTCTTTTGATTCCGATAAAAACGAAGAAGCTTATGTGGCTTCGATCGCTTCAATTGCCTCGCTTATTTCTTTTGTCGCGGTTTCCGGGCGCCCAGCTTCGATGTTCATTACGCTAGGAATGAGGAGCCCTATCACACCCATGGCCGCGCAGAGCAGGCCAGCCATAGACGCCGCATTAGGCGCAAGCCCAACTGTCGATCAACGCGGGCAACCCCGCCCATTTGGCGCGGTGAGCGATATCGGCGCGTTTGAAGTGAACGAAGGTGACTTTTCCGCCAGGGAATTGCAGGTTACCAGGCGGGCTGGTTGCATTGTTTATTAACCTCCTTGGTTCACCGCCGCTTTTGACCCGCATAATTGGGCATTATTTCACATAGCTCCCATCGATTATTGACAGCTTTTTCGAATTCCTGTATTTTATAGACACAAAATACGCTCGGGATAATTTGAAGCGTTTTACAACGAAGCAGGTCTAAAAGGGAAGATAGCAGTTCTATTCCCGGGCCTCGTTTCCTCTTCATTCATACATATCGATGTGAGGTCCGATGCATAGCACACCATTTGCAACTTCACCGGACGGCATCCAAATCGCCTATGATGCCACCGGAACAGGACCGTCAATTGTGTTATTGCATGGTGAGGGCATGACACGTCAGCGCTGGTATGACGGCGGCTATGTCGAGCGGCTCATACAGGATTTCCAAGTCATCACCATGGATATTCGGGGTAATGGCGAGAGTGATAAACCGACTAACCCGGCCGACTACACGACTGATAAACTCTGTGACGACATTCTAGCCGTCACCGAAGCTTGCCAGGTCGAGCATTTCACACTCTGGGGGTTCTCAAAAGGGGGCAATATCGGCCGCTATTTGGCATCGCAATCCGCCCGGGTGGCTAAGGTCATTATTATCGGGGTCCCCTTCGGCTCAGGAGCCTCGGGCGATTTCCGCCAGTTCATTCTCAGCTTCCGCGAGCACTGGACGCCTATCATGCAGGCGCAGCTGGAGGGAACGCTTGATTTACAGGTGCTCTCTAAGGAGGATCGGGACCAACTGCAACGCGGCGACATTCCGATCAGGTTGGCGACGATGACTGCCGTGCTGGATTGGGCCTCTATCAAGCCGGGCGATTTGCTCTGTCCAGCACTCTGGTTGATCGGTTCGAGAAATGAAGCCGCGATGGCGAGCCTCCGAGAGTACGAAGAAGCGCTCCAGCAGTCGAAGGTTCGCGTTCATGTGGCAGAGGGGTTGGACCATGCACAGGAATTCACTGAAATTGAGAGAGTGCTGCCGACGATGCTGGCCTTCACCCAAGCATAGAAGCACGCTAGACGAGGGCCGCTCGGTGGCGAAGTTCAAGCCCAACACGTTTGCGCGATCGTCTGCCTGGGTGGTTCTAACGGATTAGGCTGGTTGGACTGCTTATTAACATCGCTGGATAAAACGCCGTGTTTGACCTGCGTATTTAGGCATTATTTCACATAGCTCCCTTCGATTATTAACCGCTTTTTCGAATTCTTGTATTTTGATAAACATATCTACTAATCGATTGCCGGAGGAAAGATGGCTATCGCCAAAGAAACCCTAACTTTGCATTTCGAAGAACGAGGCACTGGAATCCCTCTACTGCTCATTCATGGCTTTCCGTTCAGCGGAAAGATGTGGATCGGGCAGTTGGACAAGCTATCTGCATCAGCGCGCGTGGTGGCACTGGACCTGCCCGGTTTTGGGGATTCGCCAGCCGGCGAAGGCCGCGCAAGCGTGGACCAATATGCTGAAGATTGTTTTGCCGTCTTGGACGCCCTGGACATCATGGAGCCGGCAGTGATTGCCGGACTCTCGATGGGCGGCTATATTGCGCTGGCCGCTGCGCGCATGGTTCCGCTGCGCATCCGCGGCTTGGTTCTGGCCTCCACACGCGCTGGCGCGGATTCCGCGGAGGGTAAAACTAGTCGCGACAAGACCATTGCGCAAGTAAAAGAAGCTGGCGCTTCCGTGGTTGCGGATAGCATGTACCCAAAATTGCTATCGCCCCACAGCTATAACGACAAACCCGCAGTGGCTGAGGAACTAAAAGAGATCATGCGAGGCGCAACCCCGGAAGGTGTTATCGCCGCGCTGACCGCTATGCGCGATCGTCCCGATGCCACCGAGGAGCTAGTCAACCTGCATATGCCGGTGCTTATCATCCACGGCAAAGACGATCAGATCATTCCGTCTTTGGAGGCCGAAGTGATGGCCAAGGCGATTCCGAATAACGACCTGCGTCTGATTGACAAAGCGGGGCACTTGCCGAACCTCGAGCAACCGGAAGAGTTCGATCGCATCGTGGAAAAGTTTTTAGTGAAATTGGCGTGATGGGCTGCGCGGTATAATCCCGCCATGCAGGTTCCCGCGCGCCTAGAACCCGTTGATTATCTGGTAATCGGACATATCACCATTGACAAAAACGCTGAAGGCACGCGCCTCGGCGGTTCAGTGGCGTACGCCGCGTTGACTGCACAAGCACTCGGCTTGCGCGCTGGCATCGTCACCGCATGGGCAGAAGAACTGCCGCCCGGACCTCTGGAAGAAATCCCGATCGTAAATGCAGGCGCAGATCAAAGCACCACGTTCGAAAACCATTACACCCCAGATGGGCGCCGGCAAAGATTACTTTCGCAGGCGCCCTTTCTTGAATATCATCTGATCCCCGAAGCTTGGCGCCAACCGCGCATCTTGCATTTGGCGCCGGTGGCTCGCGAGGTTTCACCACGCATCCTGCGATATTTCACGGATTGCACGCTGGGCCTAACCCCGCAAGGTTGGCTGCGTGAATGGGATGTTTCAGGGGAAGTGCGCGTGGCCCATTGGGAAGAAGCGGATTTGCTGCTGAGCGGCGCCGACGCTGCCGTCATTGCGCGCGAAGATGTGGGCCATGACCCTGATCAGATCGGGCGCATGGCCGCCGCCTGCCCCATCTTTGCCGTCACTGAAGGTGAATCGGGCGCCAACCTTTACGCATATGGCGAAGAGCATCAGGTCGGGGCTCCGGCTGTGGAGGCGATAGATTCGACCGGTGCCGGCGACATTTTTGCCGCGGCCTTCTTTATTCGCTTGCATCTCACCGGTGATGCGATCGACGCTGCCCGTTTTGCCAGTCAACTGGCTGCGCGCTCCGTCCAGCGCGTTGGCCTTGACTCCGTTCCCACCAGGGACGAGATCTACGACTTAATGACCGAGGCGCTCTAATATGGCGCGCATTTACACGATGGTGAATCAAAAAGGTGGCGTTGGCAAAACCACCACCACCATCAATCTCGGCGCCTACCTGGCGAACTTCGGGCAACGCGTTCTGCTTGTCGATCTCGACCCTCAAGCGAACACGACATCATGCCTGGGTATCGACAAAAGCAGCGTGAAGAGCGGGACCTACGAAGCGCTCATGGGAACACGATCCGTGGCAGAAAGCATCTTGCACAACAAACAATTCCGGCTCTCTTTGCTTCCGGCAGCGCCCGGATTAGCCGGGGCAGAAGTTGAATTGGTCGGCGAAATGGCGCGAGAAACGCGCCTCAAACGATCTGTGTCCCCTCTACGCGATCGTTACGATTACATCTTGATTGATTGCCCGCCATCGCTGGGATTGCTTACGCTCAACGGAATGGTAGCTGCTCAAGATGGGCTTATTATCCCAGTCCAGTGTGAATACCTTGCACTCGAAGGACTCGGCATGCTGACGGACACTATTGCGCGCGTGCAACGAGCCTTATTCCCCAACCTGCGCATCCGTGGCGTGTTGCTGACCATGTTCGATAACCGCACGAACCTTTCACAGGAAGTGGTCGACGAAGTGCGGCGGCATTTTAAGAAACAGGTATTTACCACGATCATCCCGCGCTCCGTGCGCCTCGCGGAAGCTCCTTCACATGGATTACCGATCCTGGCCTACTTCCCCAGCTCCCCCGGCGCACAAGCGCACCGCGCCCTGGCAGAAGAAGTACTGGAGCAGGACGGCGTGAAAGTCCCTGAGCCCACACCGCTTAGGGCAAGTTCCAGGGTCTAATGGCCGGTAAAATCCGTCTGGGCAAAGGGTTAGATGCGCTGATCCCGCCTAAGGACAGCGCCCTAACAACCAGTGATGTACAGCAGGTCCCCGTCGACCAGATCAAACCAAATCCACACCAACCGCGCAGCAGTTTCCCCAGGGAGCAACTTGTCGAGCTAGCTGATTCCATCAAGGCCCACGGCGTTATCCAGCCCCTGATCGTGAAGCGCAGCGGCGAGAGCCATTACACGCTGATCGCAGGAGAACGTCGTTGGCATGCGGCGCGGCTGGCAGGGCTAGAGGAAGTGCCCGTCGTATTGCGCGAGGCAGACGACCAGGCGCTGGTCGAAGTGGCGCTGGTGGAAAACGTGCAGCGCGCCGACCTAAGCCCACTGGAAGCCGCCGACGCCTACCAGCAACTGCACAAAGAATTCCGCCTGTCACACGAGCAAATCGCAGAAAGGGTTGGTAAAAGCCGGGTGGCGATTACCAACACCATCGGTCTGCTGGACCTCTCGGACCCCGTTAAGAAGGCGCTGGCTAACGGGCAGATCAGCGAAGGACATGGCCGAGCGCTAAAAGCGTTGGATACCACCCAGGCCCAGTCGGCCGCTTTGCGCACCATCATTTCCCAAGACCTTAATGTGCGGCAGACCGAATTGTTGGTCCGCAAATTGAAAGGCCACAAACCCAAGAAGGCTCGCAAGCCTTCGGCTCCAGCAGAGATTCGCGCGCTGCAGAATGAATTACGCAATGCCTTGGGAACCAAAGTCAGTTTACAGCACAGCTCCAAAGGCGGGCGGATCACCCTCTATTACTACTCCGACGAAGAACTTGACAGCTTAGTTTCCCGCTTATTGAAGCGCAGGTCTTGAAGCAAGAGTCGGTTCGGCTCCATGCGAATACTGCACAATGGACCCATCTATACTCTAGATCCGCGGACGCCAACAGCAACTGCCATCGCAGTTGAGCAGCGATTGGATTACACGGGCCGCGTTGTGGCGCTAGGCGACCTCGAAACCCTCAAACAAGATTTTCCAAAGGCAAAGGAGGACAATTTGGGTGGGCATGTGGTCATGCCCGGTCTCACCGACGCCCATGTGCACCTTCGCCAATACGCGCACATGCTGCAAGCCGTGGATTGCCGCACTCCCACTCGGGCGGAGTGCCTAGAGCGAGTCGCAACTCGTGCTGCAAAAACTCAACCCGGGGCATGGATCCTCGGTCACGGCTGGCAGCAAAACGACTGGCCCGAAGGCTTCGGCACTGCCGCTCAATTGGATACGGCCGCCTCGCATAATCCTGTCTTTCTCACCGCGGCCTCGCTGCACGCCGCCTGGCTCAATAGCGCCGCTCTCAAAGTGGCGGGGGTCACTTCCGAAACACCTGATCCGCCCAATGGGCGCATCGATCGAAATCTCGACGGATCACCGACCGGCATTCTTTTTGAAGCCGCCATAGGGTTAGCGACCAGAGCTATTCCGGAGCCATCGCCGGACGAGAATGTCCATGCCATTCGGGAGGCTCAAACAAATCTCTGGAATTATGGGTTAACCAGTGTCCACGATTTCGACCGCGCAGAATGCTTTCGCGCTGTGCAAACCATGCGCGAACGCGGCGACCTAAAGTTGCGCATTCTCAAAAGTATTCCCGTCGAGGATTTACAGCACGCGCTCGATATCGGGCTGCGCAGCGGCTTCGGAGACGACTTGTTACGCATCGGCGGAGTGAAAGTCTTCGCCGATGGCGCATTGGGACCGCGCACGGCCGCCATGTTTGACCCTTACCTTGGCGAACCTCAGAACCGAGGCATGCTTTTTATCGATGGCGAGCAATTGTTGGAATGGGGCCAGCAAGCCGCACTTGGAGGTCTGAGCATGGCCGTTCACGCGATTGGCGATCGAGCCAATCATGAAGTGCTCAACGCCTTTGTGCAGCTTCGCTCGTTTGAGAAGGCCAAACAATTGCAAGCACGCCGGCACCGTATCGAACATGTGCAGGTATTGCATCCGGATGATCTAAACCGTCTCGGCCAGCTTGGCGTGGTGGCCTCCATGCAGCCAATTCATGCCACCTCTGACATGAAGGCGGCCGATCCATACTGGGGAGAACGCGCAAAATATTCGTATGGATGGAGGACACAGCTAGAGGCAGGCGCCGTTTTGGCCTTTGGGTCAGACGCTCCGGTCGAATCTCCCAATCCCTGGCAGGGAATCCACGCCGCGGTCACGCGCCGCCGCGCGGACGGCGGCCCCGGCGTCGACGGTTGGATACCTGAGCAGCGCCTAACTTTGCAGGATGCGATAGCTGGCTTTACGACTGGCGCGGCCTACGCAGCGGGAAGAGAAGGCAGCCTCGGACGCCTGGCGCCTGGTTACCTGGCCGACCTTGTCGTATTGGATCAAGACCCATTTAAGATGGAACCCCATGACCTGCAGCATGTGAAATCGCTGGCGACTATGGTCGGCGGTGATTGGGTGTGGAGGGTATAATAATTAGTCCTGCCGACGTTAGCGGGAATTGCTCAGGAATCGCTCGTGTTCTGCCAAGGAGTCACGAGCCATTTCCAGTAATGTTTGCAGATTTCGCTCTGATTGATCGCTCAGATGTTGCAAAGCATCCTGCAGGTTGCGCAAATCATCTTCCAATTGGGCAACTTGATCGACCAGTTTCTCGCGCTGGCGAGCCGTTTCGCGCTGCTGCTCCTCATGACTTAAGGTAAAACTGGACCAACGCTTGTGCGCATCAGCCTGGAACGTGGACCATTCCTGGCGGAAGCGCTGGTCACCCAAACGCTGGATCTCGCCAAGCTCGTTTACGCGGCGGTTAATCTTCTCGACTAATTCATTGAAAGCGGTTTTGGCCCGCCCGAGGGCGATTTCCGTAGAATCAAATTCCTTCAGCCGACCGACAACCTCGCCGGCCAGTTGTTCAACGCTGGCGAACCGCTTGTCCCATTCCTTCCAACGATGTTCGCGGTCGGATTCTGCCAGCGACACACTCTCCATCGCCGCATCGTGTTCCTTTTGTCGCTCGGCCTCTGCAGCTGCAATCGCCTGCATGCCTTTCTCCACTTTCCGCTGAGAAAGCAGAATGCCCTCAGTCTGCTTCGCAGCGGACTCCAGCCGGGTTAATAACGCGGCCACCTCGGCATGCATTTCGGTGAGCCGCTTAGCATCTTGTTTGCTGGATTCCTCCAGACCGGCGGCGATCTGGTTGCGTCGCTGTTCGCCTGTGATAACCTCTTGAATGGATTCTTTCAACAATTCCACTTTGCCATCCAGGGCTTTAGACTGATCATTTGCTTGATTCAGCCCCTTTTGCAGAGCCTGCAATTGGCCGATTTCCTTGCGAAAGTCTTCCAGTACTCGGTTTAGTCCCTTCTGTTCCTGTTCAAAGGTTTTTTCGAGTTGCCTGCGCTCTTTCTCGAGCGTTTGTACAAACGCTTTCGTCTCGGCGCGGTGGGCTTTTAGCTGTTCCTCGAGTGAGCCAATTTTCTCACCCTGATTATTGAGACGTGTAGTATGGCCTGCAATGGCCTTGGTGGAAGCCGTCTCTTTGGAAAAGGATTTTTCAAGGTCGGCGAGCCTTCTTTCCAACGAAGCAATTCCATCTAATGTCTTTCGACGCTCAGCGTCCAGCCATTCGAGTTTCTTTTCAAGCTGTTCTTTTTCCATAGTAATTTGATTTCTTTCGCACCAGCGCGAAACTGAGCGATTATAGCATGCGGAGATTCTGAACTCTTTTAAGGAAAGAGTAATGGAAACATGGCCGCCAGGCTGGGCACTCCGGCAAGGAAGAGCCGCGAAAAAAGACCCAAACCAAGTAATCCAAAACCAGATATCACCACAAACATCCAAGCATAAGGATCTGAAAGGTCGCTTTTTGTCTCGGAGTCAATGGGCTCGACTTCTTCAACCCAGCCAGATTGTTTCCTGCCGGTTTTCGGCAATATTGTCGACACGATCTTCACACCCGCGCCTGCCAAAGCCAGGCACCCCACCAGGGCAACGACCGCTGCCCACGTGGACCCCGCGGCCAATTTCGTGAACAGCGCCAATCGCGGCGGAAAGCTGCCCAGCGAGGGTATCCCTGCCAAGGAGAACACAGCAAGAAGTAATCCGCAGACCGCCAGGGGTGATGAATTGAACATATTTCCAAGTTTTTTCAAATTAAATTCGGATTCTTTACGCCAGAGCGCGCCCAGTGCCACAGCCATTGTCCACAGACCGAGCAATTGCGGAAGCAGCAGGGCAAAGAAGATTTGCACTCCATCAGCGCCAGTCAAGCTGAACCCTAACAAGCTAAACCCTACGCCCAACATGGCGGCAAAGCCCAGTACTCGAGCCAAATGACGCTCAACGAATGCCCAAAGTCCTGAGAGTAAGATGCTGAGACTTCCTATCAATGCAACGATTTGGTAAATAAACTCACTTTCACGCAGCCACGCATAGCGGTCAAAGAAGCTAATAGCAAATATCATAGTGATTGTGGGCAGAAAAAAAAGGAGAAAACCCAATACGTAGGGATGGCTTTCCCTTGCCAGCATGGGTATCCACGAGTGAAATGGGAATAATGCCAACAGAAAAGTGAAACCCATGAGCAACAGCAATCCCGAGCGCAGGGTCAACGTCAGGTTCCCAGGGCTTGCTTCCACCCCGGTAAGAATCCAGCCGGTGAAGAGAATAAAAGGAACAGCGATGATTTGAAAGATTAGAAAACGCAAAGCCCCTGGTCCGGCCGACTCGCCGGGTGGTACTAGCAATGGAATCAGCACGAGCACTGCAAGAACGATAAAAATTGGGGCATAGAGAAATGGATCAACAGACAAAGCGGCTACAAAAAGGCTGACGCAGACGAGGCTGATGGGTACGAACAAACGCGGCGGCTTGGCGATGACGGTTCCCAGCACCCACAAGGTCTGGAAAAAGTAGACCAGTGATAGAAGGGGTCGATTTACATTGGAAAGGGTGAGGCTGCGCCCGAAAAAAGAGAGGGAGGGGAATATTTCAAACGAAAAGGGGCCGACGGTCAGCACAACATCGATTGGAAACTGCCAGGCAATCCAGGTGAGAAAAAGGCAGGTCAAGGCAACGACAGCAAGAGGAAAACGATCCGCACGTCGATAAAAAAGCAGACCTAAGCCAAGCATGCCGGGAAAAACAATCCACAGAATGGCAGAGCTCATTCGCGCGGCTCCAATACCGGCGCCAACATGAGATACGAACCTGCCAGGGCTATCCCTAGATTCAAGATGCCAAGCAAAGCCGCGACGAGCAACGAGGCTTCCACAGCCGCGTATAGGATCTCGAAACCGCTCAACAAGGTTAGCAGACCGATGATGCCTCGAAAACTATTGCTGCTGAGTCCAACCTGCAACAGTCCCATGCCGACCAAGAGCAGCCCACCCGAGACCTGATCCACACTAATTTGGCGCGCCCAACTGGATAAGGCAGGACCAGCGCCTAGAACTACCAGTAGAACGAGGGCGGACGCGAGGATGAGAAAGGCGGGAGTGGTGGGTAACCGTTTTCCATCCTCGTCGGGTTGCTCCGCTAGATTGAGCCGCGTCAGGCCTAACACGGCGCCAGCCATCCAACCGGCGACCAGCTTAACAGCGGCCAGTTCAAGCGGCCAGGAAGGTGTGATCAACAAGAACGCAAGAAAGTATTGAATTGCAAGGGCGGCCAGCGTCCAACGCCAATCGCGGTTCATTAGCAATGTCAGTGCCGCCGCGAACAAAAGTAAAAGGATAACGAAGCCGAGAAAACCTTCCATGCTATCCGCCAAAAGCATACTGCGATGCAACCGACAGCAAAAGGGTGATCAGTAACAACGCCCACAGGACGCCAGCCTGTCCTTCCAGCACGCGATTCGTCATGCGCAAGACCCAACCCAGGGCAGTAAGCATCCAGTCTATTGAGGTGTGTAACCAGCGCAGCGAAGCAACCGGTTCAACAGCCGTTATTAAGCTCCGCGAAATGCGATCCTGTCTCGAATCCCCGCGACTCGCAACGAAAAATATCGCGGCCATCGCGATCACGGCAATGGCTGGCCACCAGATTGCTTCCGTTGGGGTTAAGGACTTAGGGGCTATACCCAGGGGGAGGAGAGCAAGTATCACCGGAATCAATACCAGCCCCAACGCGCGTATTACTCTCATCCAGGGCTCGCCAACAGGCATATCTGGCATTTCGCCAAGAGCACTTCGTGACCAACCAGAAATCAAGGCGGCATGAATGGGCAGAAATACCAGAGAAATCAGCGAGAAATTACTATCAGGTGAAATGACTGTATATGGCAATGCGCTCAGTGATAGCAAGAATGCTACAACTAACGGCCCACGCCAACGGCCCGAGGATTTTGCCAAAACAAGTAAGCTTCCAACCACAAGGGTTATCAATCCAAATGCCAGCGCGATGGTCGGCTGGCCAATGGCAGCTGCCATGAGGGCCAGGGCAGCGAATCCGCGCTCAAGGGTTGGATTGCCCCCGCCTGGAACCTCGCGTTGATTCGATTGAAGCACAATGAAAACCGCAAGAAGCAACAATGCAACCAAAAGCCCAATCAACCATATTCCGTCCAAGGTAATTGGGCGGGAAAGTAAAGCCAATACTGAAGCCATCGGCAGAATTCGTAAATATCTCAATTGGATCGAATCGAAACCGCTAACCCGCTGAGACGAAAATACTCCAAGCCGCAAGGCTGCGCTGACGAGCATCAAAAAGCTGCCGAAATGATTTGATGAACTCATCACAACCCATGCGATCAGGAGCAGGAAGCTCGCTGAGATATTTGCAGGCAAGACACTTAATGCCGCCCGCCGATCCTCCGGCTTCGGGGTAAATCGAAACACGGCAAACGAAGCGACTAGGTCAACCAGGGTCCAAAAGAAGGCGAAGGTGAGCAAATCTCCGGATAGAAGCGCGAACAGGCTCGCGGTTGCCAGCGCCAAATTAACAGCCCAGTTTAACCAGGGGGCGCTCATTGCCCCTTCGACTTCCATCATGAAGAGAGCCAGCACCAGTCCTGCAGCAATGAATGCGATCTGCCAAGAAATTTCATCCAGCAAGAAGGTAATGGAAGAAACCAGTCCTTCGCCAGCCCACCAGGCAGAAAAACTCAAGGACAGGGGCAGGCGTAACCTCAGGAAAAGGAGGCTCATAAAAGCCAGCGCTGAAGCGCTAACGGCAAGCAACCAACTCGAACGAAAACCGCGCTGGAAGAGATTGCTTGCCGCCAGGAAGACCAATGCCGCGCCCAGGACGATGTGAGGGAGGAACAGCAGCATCGGTTAGATGAATTGCCCTTCCCCGCGAACTAAATATTGTCCCAGGCCGGCCCTACCTAACCATTCGTCGCCATTCACAATAAGCGTGCCGCGCAAAAACACCTTTTCGGGAAAGCCCTTTAACTTCCAGCCCTCGAACAGGTTGTAATCTGTCCGGTGGTGGCTGTGGGTTCGGCCGTAGGTTAGCTCGCGCTCCGGATCCCAAATCACGATGTCCGCGTCTGACCCGGGCTGCAACGCGCCCTTACGCGGATAAAGTCCAAATATCTTGGCTGGGTTAGTACTGGTCAGCGCCACGAACTGTTTTGGCGTCAACTTGCCTGAACCAACGCCATAGGTCCACAAGATGGGCAACCGATCGCCTACCATAGGAAGGCCATTAGGGATCTTGGTGAAATCATCCTCGCCGAGCTCCTTACCGGGAATTGACATGGATTTACCCTCATATTCAATAGATTGGCTGCCATCGAAGAAGAACGGACAATGATCGGTGCCGACGGTTTGAATCTGGTCTTTAGTGAGCCCGGCCCACAAAGCATTGTTGTCTTCTTTGGCACGCATCGGCGGTGAGCAGACCCACTTGGCGCCTTCCGGCCGCCTCAGATCATCCTCGCTAAAGAAAAGGTATTGGGGACAGGTCTCGCCCATGACCTGAACGCCGCGTTGGCGCGCGTAATTTAGCTGGTCCATCTCTCCCGCGCTGTTCATGTGAACAATATAGAGCCGCGCGTTGGCCTGCGCCGCCAGGGCGCAGGCACGAAGCACCGCTTCCACGCCACCCCAGGCCGGACGGGTGCGCGCATGCCATTCAGGCGACGTGTGCCCGGCCGCCAGCGCTTCGGAAACCAGAATATCGATTACATCGCCGTTTTCGGCGTGTAACATGGTAAGCATGCCGTGGTCGCGCGCCAATTGCATCACACGGAAGATCTCGCCATCCAACAAACGCAGCCGCCCGTTGTAAGCCATGAAGACTTTCAGCGTCGATATACCCAAAGCGAGCAGGGAAGGGATTTCTTTGGCAACCCTTTCGTCCAGCCGGGTGATGTTCATATGGAAGCCCCAATCAACGGCTGCCCTGAAATCTGCCTTGGCATGCCAGGCGTCAATCCCCGAGCGCAAGGCACCTTTGGCTGGCTGTGGCACGAAATCCATTACCGTGGTGGTTCCGCCGAAGGCGGCGGCTTTGTGCCCCGTGTAGTGGTCATCTGAGGAAACCGTGTTGAACATTTCTAAATCGAAGTGGGTGTGTGGGTCCACGCCGCCTGGCATTACCAGCTTGCCGCTGGCATTGACGACCTCGGCTTGCGGGGTTGTGAGATCCGCGCCTACCTCACTGATCTTCTCGCCTTCGACCAAAAGGTCGGCGCGAAAACTACCCTCGTGGGTAACCAGAGTGCCCGATTTGATCAACAGCATAGCTATTCGGCGTCGTCGCCAGAGTACAAGGGGCCTGAACCTCGCAGGCCAAAGAAAGCCAACAACTCAGGGTCCCACGGGAGCTCAGGCAGGTGATCTGCCCCATATTGTTGCTCTTTTTCAGCACGTTCACGCAAAGCGCGCCACAGAACTTGGCGCTCCTCATCGTGCACACTCAGGTCGTCAATGGTTTGCGCGTTGAGCACCCGCTCACCGGTTGTGTATAGGAAGGTGATCCTCTTCCAATCCGTCGCAGGAATCGGACGAGAAAGCGCTTGTAATGCCCCTAATTGCAGTTTGAAATATTCTTCACCTGATCGTGGATGATCCGAGTCTTCCTTAAATAGCTGGCCGCGAGTAGTCAACTCGTGACCCAAGACGGGCGCTACGAATTCGATGCACCATTTATGGCCGTCGCCAAAGGTGGCTGGCTGATAAAAAGCCAAGGTATCTACGGCCACTACGCGGGGAGCGGTGCGTAACGGGATGCGATACCAACCCAAGACGCGGGCGATCTCCAAATCCTTCGGCGAAGGAAGGAAAGCAACCAAAACGAGATCATTGGGGGAGGGATGGTCGGGCATGTGTTAAAAAAGCAGGAAAGCAATTGCTTTCCTGCTTATTGTAACTCGACAGGAATTCCTAGTTGAGCAAGCCAACCCTTGCGTTGAACTGTTCGATCAGTGCATCTATTTCAGGCACCTGGCGCTGCACGCCGGTCCAGTAATTGGGATCGTGCCACTGCGCCATGATTTCATCGTAGGTCTTTCCTTGCTGCTCGACCCAGGTGAAATATTTAAGGTTATGGATGCGCCGCCGATCTTGCTCCGAGAGCTCCAGCAAATTGTCTGTGCGTTCTCCCAGCAGATAGCGAGCCTGGTCGGCAGCGGCATTGAGTTCCGTATATTCTCCCATCTCGGCGTGCATCTCCTGGAGGCGGCTGCCATACAACTCCATCGAATCGGTCAGGATAGTCAGCAAAACATCGTCCGGACCCAGATCGTAATACTTAGCCATCTTAATACAGGAGAGAACGTTGCTGATGCCAGAGAAACCTAACAAGTCCAATTGATTCACGATGGATTTGGGAACGCCTTGCTTGACCAGATACTTGCGCCCAGCCGGTTCGTTAAATAGGCGCGCCAGGTTGACCACCGCATTGTCATCGATGGCAATGACTATATCTGTGTTTTTCAGATTATGGATCCAGGGCACGTGCTTGTCGCCGATGCCCTCGATACGGTGCGAGCCGAAGCCGTTCTCGAGAAGAGTGGGGCATTGAAGAGCCTCACTGGCTGCCACTATGCTGGCCGGGAATACTTGCTTCATATAGTCGCCGCAGGCAATGGTGCCCGCTGACCCAGTGGAGGAAGCCAGGCCTCGAAAGGTTCCTTTGCCAAGCTCCTTTTCCAAGACCTCTTCCATGGCATGACCGGTCACCTCGTAGTGCCAGAGGTAATTTCCGAATTCCTCGAACTGGTTGAAAATCATCAAATCCTGGCCGGAAGCGCGCAGCTCTTTACATTTGTCGAAGATTTCCTTGACATTGGATTCGCTACCAGGAGTCTTGATCGTCTCGCCAGCGATCTTCGCCAGCCATTCAAAGCGTTCTTTGCTCATGCCCTCCGGCAAAATCGCAATGGATTCGCAGGCTAATAATGCCGAGTCATACGCGCCGCCGCGGCAATAATTACCAGTTGAAGGCCACACCGCCTTCTGCGTAGTAGGGTCGAACTGACCCGTCACCAGCCGAGGCACCAGGCAGCTAAAGGCGGCGCCCACCTTGTGCGCGCCGGTAGGGAACCATTTTCCGACCAGTGCAATGATGCGGGCTGGCACGCCCGTCAGACTGGAAGGCAATTCGACGTAATTTACAGCGCCGTAGCCTCCACCTTTGGCCTTGGGCTCGTTCTTCCAAGTAATGCGGAATAAGTTCTGCGAGGCGACATCCCATAGGCCTATGTTCTTAAGGTCGGTCTTAATCTTCTCAGGCGCTTTCGTCGGATCTTTCTGCTGGGCATAGGTAGGAACAACAATATTTTGCTGCCGGGCGCGCTCCACGCCACGTTTGAGGCGCTCTTCCATCACGGTGAGATCGATCATGAAGCTACTTTCCTTTCTTGGGTTCTTCAGGGGGTTGTCGCAAAATGTAAAGGGGGCGGCCGCGCGTCTCGTCGTATAAACGGCCGATATATTCTCCCAAAATGCCAAGTGAAATCAGTTGAGCGCCGCCAAAGAACAGTACGGCAATCAACGTGGTTGCTTGGCCGAAAAAAGCAGCACTGCCAACCAAACGTAAATAAATGACCACAGGGATGGCCAGTAAGGCGATCCCGGCGGAAATGAAACCCAGATAGGTTGCCAACTGCAGCGGGAAGAATGAAAAACCGGTGATCGCCGTCAGCGCCAATCGAATCATTCGTCCCAGTGTGTAATGCGTCTCCCCCGCAAAGCGCGGCGCACGATCGTACGGAACCCCTACTTGCCGGAATCCAACCCAGGCGGACATGCCGCGCAAAAAGCGGTGATGCTCCCGCATTTGGTTGAGCACATCCACCACGCGACGATCCATCAATCGAAAGTCGCCAGTATCCAATGGGATGTCGATTTCGGTGAGGCGATTAATTAACCGATAGAAAAAAGAAGCGCTGATCCGTTTGAAAAAAGACTCCCCTTTGCGCTGACGGCGCACAGCGTATACCACTTCATGGCCATCACGCCAATTGGCAATCAACTCAGGAATGACTTCGGGAGGATCCTGCAGGTCGCTATCGATCAAGATCACGGCTTGACCACGGGCGTGGTCCATGCCGGCGGTTACCGCGATCTGATGGCCGAAATTGCGCGCGAATAAAATGGGCCGGATACGTTTGTCTTTGGCGGCGTGCTGCTGAATGATCTCGGCTGTGCGGTCCTTGGAACCGTCATCGACAATGACCAGCTCATAGGTTTCACCCAGCTTCTTCATCACCGCCGTCGTCCGGGCGATGAATTCAGGCATGGTTTCTGCCTCGTTATAAGCCGGGCTGACGACTGAAAAAACGAGTGGCTTGCTCAATGCTCTACCTCGAGAGCGCGTTTCAGCGCCGCCAGAGTAGGCTCTATGACCGGAGCCTCCCCAGCTGCCTTGCGCGCGGCGGCAACATCTTTTAAGCCGCTGCCCGTGTTGAGAACTAACACCGGGTTTCCCTCAGTGATTAAACCCGATTCGAGCGCCTTCCGCAGCCCCGCAAATGCCGCTGCCCCTGCGGGTTCAGCGAAAATACCATAACGGCCAAGAACGCTAATTGCCGACAAAATCGATTCGTCGCTGACTTTGATGTAGGCGCCGCCCGTTTCCCGGGCTGCGCGCAAAGCACGCAGGCCGTCGCTCGGCAGGTCCACAGAGATGCTGTCTGCGATCGTATGCGCTTGGACGGGTCCGATTTCTTCTGTGCCGGTTTCGAATGCATTGGCGATCGCCGCTGATCCTTCAGCCTGAACGCCAAATATGCGTGGAACCTGATCGATCCAACCCAGCGCCATCAGGTCCTTGAAACCTTTATGGATTCCCGAAATGATATTTCCGTCTCCCACCGAAACGAACACGCTGAGTGGTTGTTCCGAGCTTTGAGTTGAAAGCACCTGTTCCCAGATCTCCAAGGCGGCCGTTTTCTTCCCTTCCGCGGTGAACGGGTTGTAACCCGTGTTGCGGCAGTACCAGCCAAAGGCTTCTGCAGCCTGTCGAGAAAGCTCGACTGCATCGTCATAGCTCCCGTCAACCAAATAGACGCTGGCCCCAAAAATCAGCAGCTGGGCTACCTTCGCTGGAGGAGCCTTCTTGGGCGCGAAGATCACCGCGCGAGCGCCGGCAGCTGCGGCCATGCCTGCCAGGGCTGCCCCGGCATTGCCAGTCGAAGCGGTGACGATTACATTGGCTTTAATCTCCTGAGCGCGTGCCACCAGGACCGCGCTGGCACGGTCCTTGAATGACGCCGTCGGATTGGTGCTTTCATCCTTGACCCAGAGTTTGGACAGACTCAGTGATTTGGCCAGTTGGGGCGGGGAATAAACCGGTGTCCAACCGACAGAGCGCAACGGGGTTCCTAGGTGTCCGGGATCGCCCACAGGCAACAGTGGAAGGTAGCGCCAGATGGAAAAGTCTTGAGATATCTGGATGTCACGAGGTCCGGTAGTCTTCTTGATGCTACCGAAATCAAGAATTACATCCAGAACAGCGCCGTCATTAGGACACAGATAGGTTACATCGTGCGGGCCAAACTCACTGCCACACTTACTGCATCGGTATCCCACAAAGTTGCTCATCGGTTCGCCAACCTATCAACTCCTGACTATCGAACTACCAGACTACCGGACTAAGGGACTATCCATGTCCCAGTTTTCCCGGCTAGGGCGTTGGTGATGTTCGGCGGATCGGTGATCAATGCCTGCTTTCCGCCGGCCTTCAGGAAGAGGATGGCTGCCTGTACCTTGGGCAGCATGCTGCCTTTGGCAAAGTGACCTTCAGTAATGTACTTCTCGGCTTCAGCAACCGTCATCCTATCCAAATCCTTCTGATCGGGTTTGTTGAAGCTGATGGCTACTTTTTCTACCGCCGTCGAGATCAGCAATAAGTCGGCCCTGATCTCACGGGCCAGCAGGCTAGAAGCGAAATCCTTATCGATCACGGCGGCTGTACCGACCAGATCGCCATCCTCATTCTCGACGACGGGAATCCCACCGCCGCCCACGCCGATCACTACAAAATCGTTTTCGATGAGATTCTTGATGGCTGACGCCTCCACGATTTCCTGCGGGATCGGCGAGGCTACCACTTCGCGCCAGCCACGACCAGCATCTTCCATGAAATGCTTGCCTTCTTCAGCCATGCGTTTCTTAGCGGTAGCTTCATCCAGGAAAGAGCCAATGGGCTTAGTGGGATTCGTGAAGGCCGTGTCGTTCCTGTCCACCAGGCACTGGGTAACTACTGTCACCGCGTGTTTATTGATGCCGCGTTTCTTGAATTCATTATGCAGGGATTGCTGGAACATGTAGCCAATGGCACCCTGGGTATCCGCCCCGCAGTAATCCAGAGGAACCGGATGCAGTTCGTGCAATGACAATTCAGAACGCCGCAAAATGAACCCCACCTGCGGCCCGTTGCCATGGGTAACCACGACGTCCCAACCCTCTTCGATCATGGCGGCAATGTAACCCATGGTCTCACTGGCCGCGGCAAATTGATCCGGAACAGATTGCTTTCCTTTTTCTTTGATCAGCGCGTTTCCCCCTACGGCAACGACTGCGACTTTTTTAGCCATTAGGCGATCTCTCCTTTTCACTAAGCCATGGTCAACGCCATCACGGCCTTTTGCGCGTGGAGGCGGTTTTCAGCTTCATCGATCACCACTGATTGCGGACCATCCAGCACTTCGCTGGCGATCTCCACATCGCGATCGGCCGGTAAAGGATGCATATAGATGGCGTCATCATGAGCTGCGGCCATCTTCGTGGCATCTGTGATCCAATCCTTGTTGGCATCCTGCAATTCTTTGCCTTTAGTTTGATCAGAAGTCGTAAGCAAAGGACCCCAGGATTTGGCATACACCACATCCGCGTCTTTAAAGCCTTCCGTCATATCATGGGCTACATCGAAACCCGTTTTGTATTGCTTAGCGAGTGACTTCGCCTGGTCCATGATCTCTGGCATCAGTTCAAATCCTTTAGGGTGGGACAAGACCACATCCGCGCCAAATCGAGGTAGTTGCAATATGAGCGACTGGGGAACTGAGATAGGCTTGAGGTAGCTGGATGCGTAGGCCCAGGAAACAACGACGCGTTTGCCGCGTAAGCTGCGCGTGCTGAACTTCTCCATCATGGTCATGAGGTCCGCCAGACACTGATGTGGATGGTAGATCTCACATTGCATATTCAACACCGGTACCCGGGAAGCCTCGGCGACCAAGTTCAGATAGCGGTTGCCGACCCCCCACTCTACATGGCGGATGGCAATGCCATCGAAGTAGCGACCAAATATGTGGCCCATTTCTTTTTCGGTGTCGCCATGCGAAATCTGCGTCGTTCGTGATTCGATGAAAGCGGCGTGACCGCCTAGTTGCGCCATCCCTGCTTCGAAGGAACCGCGGGTACGTGTACTTGAAAAGAAAAACAGCATCGCCAACACTTTGTCGCGCAGCAAAGCGTGTGGCTCTCCCAAAGCGCGCTTGCGCTTCAGGTCCCAGGCTACATCGAGAACAGTTTCGACTTCCTCTTTACTAAAGTCCAGGTCGCTGATGAGATCGCGGCCGCGTAGGTCTGTCTGCATATTTAGTCTCCTAGTTCATTAGTGCAATAGTTCGATAGTTATTAGTTTTGTTGTCGCAGATAAGAAACCATACCGTTGATTAGCTTCTTCGTCTCCGTGGCCAGTTGATAACCGACTTCTAATTCCTCAGAAGCAATGTAATTTAGATCAAGGGCAAGGTATAACTGGGATTGGACTTCGCTAGCTGAACGACGCGCCATTTTGAGAAATCTGACGAATTCAGGGTGCGAGCCGGAATCAAATCCTTCAGCGATGTTATGCATCACAGAACCCGAAGAACGACTTATTTGATCACGCAAAGCGAAATCTTTAGCAAAGGCACCGCTACCGGTTAGTTCATATATACGTCTCACCAGTTCTCGCGCTTTCTGCCAGCTCTGCAAATCCTCAAATCTTTCGATCTTAGTCATTTAACTAACCAACTAACAAACTATGTAACTATCAAATCTATTCCGTTGCTCCAAGCACCAAAGCAAGCAATGCCATGCGCATCACCACGCCATTGAACGCCTCCTGCCAATAGCGTGACCAGCGGGTGATATCTACGTCGGGTGGGATCTCATCCATGCGCGGCAAGGAGTGCAGCAGGATGGCATCCGATTTGGCCTTTGTTGAGAGCAATTCTCGGGTGATCTTGTAGTTGGCGGGCGTCATACCTACGTCGCCCGAACGTTCGTCGCGGGACTTGGTGTAATCGGGTTGGACTACGGGTTCAACCAAAATGACGTCGGCATCCGCAATGGCTTGCTCGACATGTTCGGCTTCCCTGTAATTCAGGCTGTACTGATTCAACTCGTCCTTGAATTCCTTGGTCAGGGACATATCGGGGGGAGCCACAAAAGTGATGGGACAATCGAATTGGGTTAATCCGTACGCCAGCGAGTGCATGGTGCGCATACGCATGTCGCCAACAGCCAGCCAGTTGAGCCCGTCGATGGTGCCTTTTTCCTTCCAGACTGTGTACAAATCAGTGAGGATTTGAGTTGGGTGTTCTCCCCAGCCATCGCCGCCGTTGATGATCGGCACGCTGGCCCATTTGGCCGCCTCGTGGGGAGCGCCCTGCTGGAAGTGGCGCATCACGATCACGTCACCATAGAACTCCAGCATCTTGACCGTATCCTTGATGGATTCTTGGTAGAAGTCGCCTGCCCTGGTCATCTTGGCGTCGGCAAAGCCGGTCACCTGCCCTCCCAGGCGGATCATGGCCGCCTCATGAGCCAGGCGAGTGCGTGTGCTGGGCTGGTAGAACGCGGTGACCAGCGTCTTTTCCTTCAACATGTCCGTATTTTGGCGATCACGGGCAAATGGTTCCAGATCTTCGGCGATTTCGAAAACTCGGAAAAACTCCTGGCGTTCGAAATCCTTCAAAGAAAGAATGTCTCGTCCTGCAAAACTGCGCATTTAAAGCCTCCGTGGGTTTGGGATTAGTGCTTAACTCGTTGAACGCCGCGGCTCTACGCGGCGGATAACATGGAAGCGGAAATAGCCCGGCAGGAAATAGGAGCGGGAAAGATCGATCACCGAGCCGTCCATGGAAAACAAGGTGGATTTGAAATGCAGCACCACGTCGCCGCGTTGCATATGCAGCGCCCGGGCTTCATTCGATTCCGCTGCGGCTGCATGAATCTCTGTGTCTGCGCTGGTTACGCGTAAGTCCGATTTCTTCAGCAGTAGATCCAACACCGAGCCGCTGAATTCACGGCGAAACTCCATTTCGCCAAATAATTTATCTGGCAGCACATCTACCAGATAGGCAATTGGGCGGCCTTCCGCCTCCATCACGCGCGAAACGTGAAGCACCTGCGAATCTTTCAGTAATTCGTGCTCTTCAGGTTCAGCCACGCGGCGCTCGATTTCATAATTACCCATCCGCACGGGCAGTCCGACCCGCTGGGCCATGCTCTCGATGCTTTCCAGCAACTCGAGCCCGGTATCGATCACGCTGGTGGGATGGACGACAAAGGTACCTACACCCTGGCGCCGCTGGATGAGCCCTTGTGTCTCAAAGGTTCGCATGGCTTCGCGCAGCGTGGCGCGCGAAACGCCCATCATCTCCGCCAACTTGGGCTCAGTAGGCAGCCGGTCTCCAGGACTAGTCTTGGCGATCAGCTCGCCTAACTGGGCGTGAAGCCGATTGGAAAGAATTCCAGTTTTCAACATTTCAATTTGCCAGCAAACGCTTCGCAGCGCGATTGTGCTTCTCGACCAATCGCGGCAGCTCGATAGTTTGCATTTGGCCCTCCTTCACAACAAAGTTGCCGCCGACCACGGTGTAATCTGCTTTGGCCGGCGCACAGAAAACGATGGCAGCCAGCGGATCTTGTAACCCACCGGCGTAATTAAGTTGATTCAGATTTACCGCAAAGAAATCAGCACACTTCCCTGTCTCCAGCGAGCCGACATCCTCCCGCCCCAAAACCGCGGCGCCGCCTCGCGTGGCAAGCTCCAGCGTCTGGCGTGCCGTCATCAGATCCGGAGATTCATCGCTTGAGCGCGACGCGCCGCGCAAACCCGCGTCCAGACGTGACAGAAGCATCGCCTGCCGTGCTTCTGCCAACATGTGTGATGAGTCATTGCTGGCCGAACCATCTACACCCAGACCGACTTTCACACCCGCCGTCAGCATCTTGGTAATTGGCGCGATCCCCGAGGCAAGGCGCATGTTCGACGAGGGGCAATGGGCGACACCACAACCTTTTTCAACGTAGCTGGCTATCTCTTCATCGTTGACATGCACCGAGTGCGCGTACCAGACATCTTCGCCCAGCCAGCCCAATGTTTCCATCCAAGCCACGGGACGTAAGCCGAAATGTTCTCGTGTGTAATGCTCTTCATCCTGAGTCTCGGCTAGGTGAGTATGCAAATGCACCTTTTGCTGTCGCGCCAGTTTCACTGTCTCTTTCATCAGGTCCTGCGATACGCTAAAAGGGGAGCAGGGAGCCAGGACAATTTGGGTCATGGAACCAGGGTTGGCGTCGTGATACCTTTCGACCAAGCGCGCGCTATCAGCAAGAATGGCGTCTTCTTTCTCAACAACGGTGTCAGGCGGCAGGCCGCCCTGGCTTTCACCGACGCTCATCGAACCGCGCGAGGCATGGAGTCGTAAACCAACTTCGCGAGCCGCTTCGATCTCATCATCCAACCGTGATCCATTGGGAAAGATGTAAAGATGATCAGACGCGGTCGTGCAGCCTGAGAGTGCAAGCTCGGCCAACGCCGTCTGGGTGGAGACGAAAATATCCTCAGGCGTTAGGCCGGCCCAAATGGGATACAGGCTCCTAAGCCAATGGAAAAGGTTGGCATTCTGAGCTGCGGGAACTGCGCGCGTTAGCGTTTGATAGAAATGGTGGTGGGTGTTGATCAGGCCGGGGAGAACGACATATCCAGCTAGATCCAATACTTCATCCGCAGAATTCGGAAGCTCGCTTGATGGGCCCACCTGCTCGATGAAACCGTCACGAATAAATAGACCAGCATCGGCAATCTCACGACGCTGGTCATCAAAGGTGGCCAAAATGGCCGCATGCCGGACAAGCAGAGTAGGCATATCCAGTTGTCAGACAACTAGTGTAACTGAGGGAGGTTAAGTTGTCAAACAGCCAAATGCCCTCCTCTATGAGGGCAAATGCACTATTCAGCGGGGCGCAGTGAAAAGGCGATGGGCCCGAAATATTCGAGTTCCCAGGCTGCCCCACATATCAGAATGGTGGTTTCTTTCACAGCGGTCAAGAGACAACGCACAATCGGTTCCCCTGCAACCGGCTCAAAGCGAATCAAAATCCCAGGCTCGCCGGTGGGAAGCATAACCGGCTCCTCGGTGAATTTATGGTTTGCATTCCCTTCCCTGAACCAGGGCAAGGCTTGCTCGAAATCAATACCATAATCTGCCTGGGGAAGGATATCCATCTTTTCTCCTTCTTCAGGCAATCCTTCACCTTGGGGACGGGGGCCAGTTAACTCATCGGGGTCCCAACTGTGGATGGTGACGGCCGAGTAAGGCACGTCGGGCAATGCACTGATGGTCCAATCCGCCGGGTAATCAAAAGCATAGCCCAGGCTCTGATCTACATATGTGGTAATTGGGACCAAATCAGCAATAAGGGTCACCGGGGTTGCCGAAGGCGTCTCCATTATCGAAACACTCGCTTCTGTTGGCTCAGTTGTGACGGCCTGGGATGTAGGATTTGCCTGCCCACAAGAGACACGCAAGACAACCAAAAGGGGAAACAAGATTGGTTTCTTCATATTATTTCCTGTAGCTGAGTTTTTCCTGAGGCCAGACTGAGGCTATATCGTATCCGCTAATTCAGCCGCGTGCAGCGTATTCTCCAACAGCATCGCGATGGTCATCGGCCCCACCCCACCTGGCACTGGCGTGATCGCGGAGGCCACCTGGCTGGCTTCCTCGAAGGCTACGTCGCCCACCAATCGATAACCTCGCTTGGCGCTGGCATCATCCACACGGTTCACACCTACATCGATCACCACGGCGCCCGGTTTCACCCAATCGCCGCGCACCATCTCCGCCTTCCCAACCGCAGCCACCAATACATCTGCCTCACGGCACACGGCAGGCAAATCCTGGGTGCGCGAGTGGGCAATGGTCACCGTGGCATCCGCTTTGGTGAGCAACAAGGAGATCGGCATACCAACGATATTGGAGCGCCCCAAGACGACTGCGTTGGCGCCAGAAAGCTTAACCTCAGCTTCGGACAGCATGCGCATGATGCCCGCTGGAGTGCAGGAAACGAAACGTGGCGCGCCGCCCTTTTGCGCCAAATAGCCAATATTTTCGGGATGCAGGCAATCGACATCTTTGAGCGGGGAAATGGCCGACTGAATCGCGGCGGCTTCAATCTGCTTGGGCAAAGGGACCTGAACCAGGATCCCGTGCACTTCCGGGCGAGCATTGAGCTCGGCGATAACTTTTAGGAGCTCTTGCTGACTCGTTTCCGCAGGCATTTCGAAGCCAAATGAAACCATGCCGACTTCTTCGCTGGACTTGCGCTTGTTGCGCACGTAAGTTTCCGAGGCCGGGTCATGTCCCACAAGAATAGTCGCCAGGCCGGGCGGTGTTTTTCCGGCCGCCGTCCGAGCAGTAACCTTCGCAGTCGTTTCGGCGCGCACTTTTGCGGCTAGAGCTTTTCCATCCAGGATCGTGGCTATCATCGGTCCTCCAATTTTTTATTATACGTTCGCCTCAATGCGCCAACGTAGGGGCTTATGTCCTCCCTTATGGCTGCCAAAGCTACTTCGCTTGCCTTCTTCCAGTCGCCCAGTTTCTGAAAATCGGCCTTCCTTCAGAAAGCAAAGATGGCGCGGCCGCGCCATCTTTTTACCCTTGTCTACTTATCTACTTGTTTACTTCTGTAGTCCTTCTACCTAAATGTCCAGGTTCCGAACTTCTTTGGCATGCGTCTGGATGAATCGTTTGCGTGGAGGCACTGCTTCGCCCATCAGCATATCGAACGTGCGCTCCGCATCACGGGCGTCTTCAATGGTCACCAGCAAAAGATTGCGGTTGGCCGGGTCCATTGTGGTCATCCACAACTGATCGGGGTTCATCTCACCCAAGCCTTTGTACCGCTGAATGGAAGCTTTCTCGGATTTTTTCCCTAATGCCTTCAAAAAAGCGTCGCGTTGTTTTTCTGTATAGACCCACTGTACTTCTTTGCCATTCGCAATACTGTACAAAGGCGGCTGCGCAATATAAAGATATCCGTCCTCGATCAGCTTTTTCATGTAACGGAAGAAAAACGTAAGCAGCAGCGTTCGAATATGGCTGCCGTCCACGTCTGCATCGGTCATGATGATGACATGTCTGTAGCGCAAGCCATTGATATCGAAGTTATCTCCAATGCCTGTGCCCAAGGCCGAGATCAGCGCTTTCACCTCGTTATTGCCCAAGATTTTGTCCAGCCGGGCGCGCTCGGTGTTGAGGATCTTTCCGCGCAGAGGCAGGATCGCCTGAAAATGCCGGTCACGCCCCTGCTTGGCCGAACCGCCCGCCGAGTCACCCTCGACGATGTAAAGCTCGCTCCTTTCCGGGTCCCGTTCGGAGCAATCCGCCAGCTTGCCGGGCAGGGTTAAGCTCTCCAGGGCAGACTTGCGAATCACCAGATCGCGGGCTTTGCGAGCCGCATCTCGCGCTCGCGCCGAAGTCAAGCATTTTGCGACGATGGATCGCCCGGCGGAAGGATTTTCATCCAAGAACGTTGCGAAGTTCTCATTGACCACCTGGGCGACGTAGGTCTGCACCTCGGGGTTCATCAGTTTGACTTTGGTCTGGCTCTCGAATTGCGGATCGGGAACCTTGACGCTGACGATCGCAGTCAGGCCCTCGCGGATATCGTCGCCCGTGAAGTTGGGATCGGATTCCTTGAGCAAACTATTCTTACGAGCGTAATCGTTGATCGTGCGAGTCAGCGCAGAACGCAATCCGGTGAGATGTGTACCGCCATCGATGGTATTGATCGTATTGGCAAACGCAAACACCTGTTCGCTATAGGCATCGGTGAACTGCACCGCCACATCGACGATGGTGTGGTCGAGCTCTTGTTCGCGATGGAAGACCGTATGCAAAACCTCATGGGTCCGGTTCAGATAGCGCACGAAAGAAGTAATGCCGCCTTCAAAATAGAAGGTGATCTCTCTGCCGTCGCGTTCATCCATCAATTTGATGGTTACGCCGCGGGTGACAAAGGCCATCTCACGGAACCGCTCCAACAAAGTTTCAAAGCGGTAATCCAGGTCGCCTTTGAAAAGCATCTTGTCGTACTTGAAGGTGGTGCGGGTTCCGGTGGTCTCCTCTTTCTTCATCTTGCGAATGGATTTCACCGGCGCTTTGGGCTTGCCGCGTTCGTACCGCTGGAAATACACGTGCTTATCGCGGTTGACTTCTACCTCGCACCATTCGGATACGGCATTGACCGCCGATACACCGACACCGTGTAAGCCGCCCGATACCTTATACACGCCGCCGCCGAATTTTCCGCCCGCGTGCAATGTGGTCATCACTACTTCCAGCGCCGATTTTCTCTTGGTCGGGTGCTGATCCACGGGAATGCCGCGGCCGTTATCTGCAACGGTCACGCTGCTGTCTTTGTGGATGGTGATTTCTATGCGGTCACAGGCGCCGGCTAGCGCCTCGTCGATCGAGTTATCGACCACCTCATAGACGATATGGTGCAAGGCTTTGACATCCGTACCGCCAATGTACATGCCAGGGCGACGGCGAACGGCTTCCAGCCCCTCTAATACCTGAATACTCTCAGCCTTATAGGTTCTTGGCTGTCCTTCTGCCACTTGCTTACCTCCGGTTCTTAATTAACGCAGAAATCTGGATTTCTCACCCCATTCCATACCTATTCGATTTGAACTGTCGATCTCGAATCACACCTTCAAACGAATTTCGTATGTTTGTTCTATATTTTACCATATCGAGGTCACGCTTGCCGCGACCCTTTGTCTCCAACCGTAGCCAACCCGGAGCGGATATTGAACCTTGACTAGGCTATAGACTTATGTAAAAATGAAAAGTCACTAGTGCTTCTTCTCTGGTTAGTTTGCAAAAAACTTATGGTTACAAAAGTAGAGGTGCGCGCCGTGCACCTCTACGTCTAGGCATCATTGGAAGCCTAGTCGAAAGGAGGTGAGGTATCTCGGAAGCTATTCGCCCATAATCGCTTTTTCACTTCCATGGAAGACAATTCAACTTGCAAGTTTTTCGGAGGAGTAAGAATGTCTAAAAAAGTATTTGGTTTGTTAGGGCTCCTGACGGTTGCCAGCCTGGTGTTGGCGGCCTGCGGGCCAGCCCCTGCCACGGAGCCTCCCGCCACTGAAGCGCCTGAAGCCCCCGGCACCGAGGCTCCCGAAGCCTTCGAATGTATGGACGCCATTGGCTGCGTTGAAGTTGCCGCTGGTGATCCTATCCGCATTGCGTCCGCGCTGGTCATCTCCGGCCCCAATGCCTCACTTGGCCTTGACTCCCAATACGGTGTCGAGATCGCCATTCAATTCAAAGGTGACGTTCTCGGCCACCCGGTTGAGCTCCAGGCTGAAGATGACGGCTGCAATGCCGAAGGCGGACAGGCTGCCGGCCAGAAGGTCGTTTCTGATCCCAGCATTGTGGGCGTCATCGGCACTAGCTGCTCCGGCGCCGGTGTGCCCATGGCCCAGGTGATCTCGGATGCCGGTTACTTCATGGTTTCTCCATCCAACACGGCTCCGTCTCTGACGGATCCCGATCAAGCTTGGAGACCCGGTTACTTACGCACTGCCCACAACGATAAGGTGCAGGGCGCAGCCATGGCCGACTATGCTTTCAATGTGCTCGGCCTCGCCACCGCGGCTGCGATTCACGATGGCGATCCTTACACCGAGGGTCTGGCTAATTCCTTCCGCGAAGCCTTTGAAGCGCTGGGTGGCACCGTGGTGGCCTTCACCGCGGTCAATGTGGGCGATACCGACATGCGCCCAGTGTTGACATCGGTTGCTTCTGCTGAGGGCGGGGCGCCGGAATTCCTGTTCTTCCCGGTGTTCACCAACGAGTGCGTTTTCCTAGCCATACAGGCTCTTGAGGTCGCCGGGCTTGAAAACACCGTACGCGCCGCTGCAGATGGCTGCTTCTCAGACACCGTGATCACCAACCTCGGTGATGCCGAGGAGGGCATGTGGTTCTCTGGCCCCGACCTGGCTTACGCCAGCGCCACGTATGAGGAATTCCTGGTTGCTTATCAGGAGAACTACGGATCCGAGCCGCTGTCCGTGTTCCATGCGCACGGCTTCGATGCTGCTAACATGATCTTTGCTTGCATCGAGTCCACCGCGCATCAGAATGCGGAGGGCGACCTGCTCATCGGCCGCCAGGAAATGCGCGACTGCTTATATGCCACCTCGGGTTTCGAGGGCATTACAGGCACGCTGACCTGCAATGAGTTCGGTGACTGCGCCGACCCCAAGATCGCAGTTTACGAGATCGATGGCGGCGAGTACGTCCCCGTTTATCCCTAAACCTCAGATCAATGGTCAATAGCTAGTCCAGTATTAGGCCCAGGGCATATGCCCTGGGCCTAATCTGAAACCGAGGGAGCCCCGGCATGGACCGTCTTAAGTCTTTTTCAGTTATCAACGCGTTTCTGTGGTTGATGCGCGCCGCAATTATCGCAGTTGTCGCCTGGGGGACCATTCAGACCATACTGAACAATACAACTTCCACTCGCGCCTGGACCGACTTCGTCATTTTCGGTGTCGCCCAGGGCAGCATGTACGCCCTGATCGCCATTGGCTACACCCTAGTCTACGGCGTTTTGAAAATGATCAACTTTGCCCACAGCGAATTTTTCATGTCGGGCATCTTTACGGCCACCTCGGCGGTTGCAATCCCCTTGAACGCTTCGGGGTTCATGGCAGAGCATCCGTTCATTACCATGATCCTGGTTAGCCTCGTTGCCATTGTGGTTTCCGTGACCGTCGCTTTGCTCACCGAGCGCATTGCCTACCGCCCCTTGCGGACGGCTCCGCGGCTGATGGCGCTGATCACTGCCATCGGCGCCTCGTTCTTCTGGCAATACTATTTCAGTGGATTGCTCGGCTCACGGGCCAAGGGCTTCCCCGCCATCGATGCGCTCAAAGGTTCTGTGCCGTTTCTAGGCACACAGGTGTTGAAGACGCACATTCTGGTTGTGATTGTCACTATTCTCTCGCTGCTTGCCCTCAACTTTTTCATCACTCGAACCAGGGCAGGCATGGCCATTCGCGCCGTCGCCGAAAACAAAGACGTGGCCGCACTGATGGGAATCAATGTCAACCAGACCATCAGCCTCACCTTTGTCACCTGCGCCACCATGGCGGCGATCGCCGGCGTGCTCTATGCGCTTGTGTTCCAGCAAGTTCACTTCTATATGGGGTTCATTCCAGGGATCAAGGCGTTCACAGCTGCCGTGCTAGGCGGCATCGGAAACATTCCAGGCGCCGCGGTCGGCGGCTTATTCCTGGGGCTGTTTGAATCTGTTGGCCCCAGCCTGTTCCTGCAGAGTCTGGGCATTGCGTCGTTCAACCAGTTGAAGGACGTAATCGCATTTACCATGCTAGTCTTGGTGCTCATCTTCCGTCCGCAGGGCATTTTAGGCGAGCGCCTCACTGAGACGAAAGCCTGAGGCGACCATGTCGAAACAATTGAATTTTGATTGGCGGCGCACGCTGCTGCAGGGTAGCATGGCAGGCTTCATTTCTCTAAATATTTCTGCCATCGGTATGGTGGTGCTTTTCGGAGAGCGGTATCTGATCGCCGGCCTGATCACCATGGGCCAGGCCGCTTTTCTCCTGGCCCCAGTAGGCATGGCTTACGCTGCGGCAAAGTCGACACTGGGCAAATGGCGAATATTGACCGGCTTGGTAAAGGCAGCTGTAATTGGGCTGGTAGCTTCATTATTCTTGGTTTTCCTAGTGTGGGCCGAGCGGATATTCGACTTGCGTTCCGTCCTACTCAACGTTTCCCCGAAACTGATCAGCTTTCTCACCTTCGGTGCTGGCGCAGATCAGGGCTCTTTTCTATTGCCAGCCGTCACGGTGACCGTTTGCCTTCTTTCCGCCGCGGCTGCCTTTATTCCGGAACGCATCCGCAAAGCGTTGTTTTTTGGCCTCGGCCTCACCGCATTGGTTGGCCTACTTTCCCCAATCCTGGTCGAACGCGTTAGGAATTTCCTTGGCCAAAGCACGGTGCGGGTGTTGTTTGCATCAAACGCATTACAGCTCTGGCCAGGGATCATTCTGGCAAGCGCTGGAGCTATTCTGTACGCGGGGTATGGCTTCGCCGCCTCTCGCCTTAAGCCAGCAAGCACACCTAAATCGGCCCTGGCTACTAGAATGGCCAGGCAGGCTCCACTTTTCCTTTTACTCCTCTCCCTCCCGTTTTTCCTGGGTACCTACCTCACGGAAGTCACCAACAATGTGGGCATCTACCTGTTGATGGGTTTGGGGCTGAATATCGTGGTTGGATTGGCGGGGTTGCTG
>Ga0209342_10000637_pt1 | contig 40940 bp, 53 predicted proteins | sample RifCSP16_2_FD_184023 | JGI IMG/M metagenome (GOLD analysis project Ga0209342, IMG submission 184023) | Soil microbial communities from Rifle, Colorado - Rifle CSP2_sed 16_2 (SPAdes) (version 2) | ecosystem: Environmental > Terrestrial > Deep subsurface > Rock core/Sediment | place: Rifle...
GATTTTCTCGGCCAACGTGCCCACTATGAATTACCACACCCTGCATATGTCGCACGTTTCAAGGGAAAAGAAACAATGGCATCTTACCTGGAGGCTTTGAAATGATGCCCTGGCAGGCACTAATTTACGCACCTCTTATTGGTTACGGGGACTTTGTAGCTCCTCGCGGGCAACCAACAAAGGAGATCATAAATTGGAGCTTCTCATTTCAAAATGATCAGCGGTTCATTTACCATAAACTGATGCCGATGAACCTTGACTATTTTGCCGTTGAACTAGCTTGGTATATCAAGGCCGATAAAAATGATGTATCAATCACCGAACATGCTGGGATTTGGAAGGATATGCTCAATGTTGACGGCACCTTGAGCTCGAATTATGGTTATCTTTTGTGGGGCTATGACAAGGCTCCATTGAAGTGGGTTGTCGCTGAGTTGAAACGTGATCCAGATTCACGACGTGCTATCGCCCACATCAACAGACCTCGTCATTTTAGGCCAGGGGTCCGAGATATTCCATGCACGATGTATTTTCAGTTTCTTCTCAGAAAGAATAAGCTGCAAACCATCGTGCATATGAGGAGCCAGGACGCTATGTTTGGGCTCCGTAATGATTTACCATTCTTCTGGTTCGTTGCCGACGTGGTTGCAACGTTGCTTAATAAGGAAACTAGCGTCCTACACTTAACTGTCGGCAGTTTTCACGTCTATGAGCGCCACTGGGAAAAGGTGAAAGCTGTCGTGAAGCATCCAGGTGACTGGCAAATTCCAACAATTGATTGGTCAGAGGAGGTGGCGCTTGTCGTCAGCAAACTCACGACGTGACTTAAAGCACAAGGTCTTTATGGCAATGGCCATAGACCTTGCCTGGCTTTCGACCTGTTGTCGCCGAAAGGTTGGTTGCATTTTAATTGATAAACGGGATAGGATTATCGGGCTTGGTTACAACGGGGTCCCAGCGGGTGAGATTCACTGCACGGATGTTCAATGTCCTGGGGCATTTGCGCCTTCAGGCACCGCACTAGAGCTCTGCGAAGCTATTCACGCCGAAGCCAACGCCTTATTGGTCTGTGAACGACCCTTCGAGATTGAACGATGCTATACGGTAGCTTCCCCATGCCTTCACTGCATTAAATTGCTCCTTAACACAAGTTGTGTTGATCTTTACTATACTGTTGAATATCCTCACGCATTGGCTAAGGAAAGATGGCAAAGAGCCGGAAGATTTTGGCACAAACTATGACAAGGCCATTGTTTGTGCATGATACGGGTTGGCGGCCACCAATTGAGCCACCAAACCTTGAGGGGGTAATGGCGCTTGCAATTGACTGCGAGACTCATGACCCGGAACTTGAGACCATGGGCCCTGGTTTTATCCGCGGTGCTGCCACTACTGTCGGTGTTGCTCTTGCGACTGAAGATGCTCAGTGGTATTTCCCACTCGATCATGCCATTGAAAACTGTGCCTGGAAAGTAGAGGACTGGCTAAAGGAAGTCTTGGCATATGACCGTTCCTACATCTTCGCCAACGCCCAATACGATGTTGAGGCGTTATGGTCACTTGGCATTAACTTGAGTGGTTATTGGTCCGATATTCTAGTTGACCAAGCACTTATCGATGAAGAATTCGCACCAGGTTACTCACTCGAGGCGGTCGCGCAACGCTGGCTTGGTGCAGGAAAGGCAAGCGATATCCTTCTTAAGAACGCCTGTCACTATGGTGCACAGAACCTTGAAGATGCTATGAAGATGATGAAATACTTGCCAGCTAGTGAGGTTGGTAAGTATGCTGAGATTGACGTGCGACGCACATATGATGTGAGCGTTGCTCAAGAAATCTATCTTCAGGAAAATAATCTTACGGAGATCATTGACCTTGAGCGTTCAGTCTTACCCTTAGCGTGGCAGATGCGACGCAACGGCGTTCGTTTCAATCGCGAACACGCTGTAAAATTGAACGCTGAATGGTATCAGGACGAAGAGGAGACGCTCAAAAAGATCGTTAAATCAGGTTTCAAGGTTGATCCCTGGTCCTCAAAAAGCATTGGGGCTTATTGTGATCGGAACAACATCATCTACATGAGAACGGCCAAGGGAAATCCATCTTTCTCGAAAGATTTTTTTGAGCTGTCAATCCACAAAGACCCGGTGATGAAGCTTATTGGGCACTATCGTTTAATCAATAAGATGCGTCGCGACTTCATAGGTTCATGGTTAAAGTTCAGCGAACATGACGAACGAATTCATTCACGGTGGCACCAAGTGGCTACTGAAGACGGGGGCACGCGTTCCGGGCGCTTTGCCTGCACGGACCCAAATCTTCAGCAAGTGCCAGGACGCCATCCAATATATGGACCACTGCTTAGGTCACTTTTCCTCCCTGAGGAAGGTCAGCAATTCCTGAAAGGAGACTACAGTGGTCAAGAAATTCGAATAGCTATCCACTATGCCTATAAACTTGGGTGCACTGGTGCTGCCGAGATCGTTCAACGTTACCATGACGATAAATCGTTCGACTTTCATGGAATGATTGCTGAGATGGCGCACATTAAACGAGATGATGCAAAGACGCTAGCTCTCGGTAGTCTTTACGGTATGCAAGCCAAAAAGGCGCAAGCGTCCGTGGGGCTCAGCGAGCGAGAGGCAAGGGAAGCGTACAATAATTACTTTGCCGCGGCTCCTTACTTTAGGGAACTTGCTGAAATTGCCATGGCCCAGGCGGCCAAGCGCGGTTGGGTTAAAACGTTCCGTGGCCGCCACCGACATTTCAAGGATCCAATGGACTTTCATAAGGCCTTGAATTCCGTGGTGCAAGGAACCGCAGCCGACATGGTTAAGCAGGCAATGGTCAATATCTGGAATGAATTACAGCTCGTGCCATTAATAACTGCGCATGATGAACTATGCTACTCTGTGCCTGACGAGGATATGGCCATGCACGTTCAAACTTTGATGGAAGATGCCCTCAAGTTGACCGTGCCAATGTTGATTGATGTTAAGTTAGGAGCAAACTGGTGACCGAAAGAGACCTTTGGGTTCGCTTTAAGCTTGCCGCCACCCAAATGGGAATGGTGCCTGAGCGTTATGAGAACGCCGCCACCTTTGGCACGTTTGATGCCTCTGTAAGCTGGAATAATAATACTATCTGGGTAGAATTTAAGGCGACGCAGTACGACGTCCTTAAACTTTCACAGCTTCGTTGGGCCCGTGCTCGCTGGAAACATGGTTGTACTAACGATATGTATGTGATCTACCACCACCGCGTTGAAACTTGCCTCCAGACCCTTGAGTATCCACTCAAGGAAGGTGGTAAGCTAAACATTGAGCACGCCATGGTCTTCCCCTCCATGGGAGAGGTGCTCATGACCATAAGGGGAAGAACGGAGAAACTATGAACGACATAACGAAGTTGTACGAGAGTGAGGTTAAGACCCCTGATCCAGGGAAACTTGGGGAACTTTCTTCCCTATGCCTTCAGATGTTGACACAGGAGCAGGAAGTTCAACGCATCGAGGAGCAACTCAGTGAGGCGAAAAAGCTTTTGCAAGACTTTCGCGTCTCAAGAATTCCTGGCTTGATGCAGGAGCTTGGGATAAGCGACTTGAAGCTCGCCTCAGGTGCGCACATCTTTCTCCAGCGAGTAGTCTCTTGCCGATTGAAACAGCTTGAGAAGATGCAGGCGTTCGAGTGGCTTGAGGCGAACGAGTTCGGTGCCATGATCAAGCACGAGCTGAGCACTAGCTTTGGTCGTGGCGAGGGAGAGTTAGCGAACAAGGCTGCTATGGCGCTTATCACCATGGGACTCCAACCGAGCCTGACCAAGGACGTGCACTTTCAGACACTATCTGCCTGGGCACGTCGGCAACTTGAAGCAGGCGCCGTGATCCCGGAGAACTTGTTCGACCTCTCCATCCTTAACCTAGCAAAAATCAAGTGAGGCAACCATGAGTCAAGACGTCACAAAGGTCGAGACGCAACTTCCCGCAACTCTCGACTACAGCAAATACGCGGGTCAAGGGACCGAGCAAGCAACGGCCGGGGACTACGCCCTACCGTTCTTAGCCATCCTTCAAAAACTTTCACCGCAGTGCGACGAGAACAACCTACTCTACATCGAAGGCGCCAAGGCAGGAATGGTGATTGAGATGGCGAGTGGGCGACTGCTTGATGGTAAGCAGGGTATCAACGTGGTGCCTTGCTATTTCCGCAAGGACCTCGTCGAATGGACCCCGCGGGAAGGTGGCGGTGGCTTCGTAAAGTCGCACGGGTGGCAAGAAAAGCTCATGGAGCAGTGCGAGCGAAATGACCGTGGGCAGCTCATCCTACCGAACGGCAACCTCTTGGTGGACACGAAATATCATTACGTCCTCGTGCTCTTGCCTGATGGTCCCATTCAGGCGGTTATCTCTATGACGTCTACGCAGTTGAAGAAATCGCGGAAGTGGCTTTCCATGATTCAAATGCGTAAGATGACGTCGGCTGAGGGTAAGTCGTTCATCCCGCCATCCTTTGCCTTCATGTACCGTTTGACAACGGGGCAAGAGAGTAATGAACGCGGAACATGGTTCGGGTGGCAGATTGAGATGGGTCCGCCTCAAGATATCGTCGAGGTCGCCCACGCTGCCATCAGGTTCCATCATGCCATTGCCTCGGGTTCAGTGAAGGTAAGTGACCCGATCGCAGCGCAAAAGGACGATATCCCGTTCTGAGTATGGTTACTCCTGGGTCAAAGGTCTGTAATAAATGTAGCATTGAAAAACCTGCGACCCGGGAGTATTTTCGTAGATATGGTCATATATGCAATGTATGCTTTAATGTAAATAAACGAGCATACTGGAAAAAAACGCGCGATAAATGGCTCCCTGATCTTGCTAATTATCGCGCTAAGAATGACGTACGCCTTATGTTAAGAGGAGATATACGGCGAACATTTAAGGATGATGTTCATAAACTTCCAGCAATTTTTGCTGAAGCTAGGCGATTAACTAAAGAGACTGGTATAAAACACGTAGTTGATCATATCATACCTCTCTTTAATGAATATGTCTGTGGACTTCATGTAAGCTGGAATTTACAGATATTAACGGATCAAGAAAATAAATATAAAGGAGGCGTGTTTGACACTAACACTGTATAAACATCAAAAAGATTGGCTAGCAACTCATTGGGAAGCTACAGGCCACGGTCTCTGGCACCAGATGGGATGCGGCAAAAGTATAATTGTCTTACTTAACTTAAAAATGCTGCATGCCGCTGGCAGGATAGGCGGGATGCTAGTAGTCGCCCCTAACGGGGTCCATGCCGTGTGGGAAAAGGAGGTAAAGAAGTGGCTGCCTGAGTTCAGGGTCGTGACGTACTATTCACGGAACTCGATGCCTCAGCGCCAAGCCATAAAGGAATTGTTTCAGAACACTCAAGGTGTGCGTGTATTAGCGATCAATGCGGAAGCCCTATCTTATCCAGCGTCAGAGGCCGTTAAACTTGCCTATGACTTCCTAAGGACCGTGCCGTCCATGATGATAGTAGACGAGTCTACAGTAATCAAGAACCCAAGGGCTATGCGGACCAAGGTCGCCATGAAGTTGTCCCAATTTGCCCGCTACCGTCGAGTGCTTACTGGCTCACCAATCGCGGACAATCCGTTCGACTGCTGGTCCCAGCTCGAGTTCCTTGTACGTGGTGCCACGGGCATGAACTACTTCCAGTTTATGAAAGAGCACGGGGTTTATGAGACAGTCTACATGGGCACTCGTTCATTTACCAAGGTCGCTGGTTACAAGCGCCTGGACCAGCTCAAGGCCCTGATGGAGAAGCACGGCACCTTCATCTCGAAGGCAGAGTGCCTGGACCTTCCACCGAAGGTTTACGAACGACGCGAGGTGGAGCTTGACGCGGCGCAGCGTAAGTTGTACCAGTTAGTCAAGAACGATATCTCGGTAATGCTGGCAGGGAATTACATTGAGCCGGTCAACGCGATGGCAAAGCTCCAGCACCTTCACAATATTACGCTTGGCTTCGTGAAGCAAGATGAGGGCACCATTGAGTGGGTGTCCGAGACTCGTGTCGCGGCGCTCATTGACTTGCTTGAGGAACTTGACGACAAGGTGATTGTCTGGTGCTCCTCGGTGCCAGCGCTCCTGAAACTTTACGAGGTTATCATCGCACGCTTCGGCAAAGATTATGTTGTCAAGTGCCATGGTGATGTAGACCCGCGCCAGCGACCCCTTGACGTTCAGAAGTTTCAAGAGGTTAAAGCATGCCGGGTCTACCTAGCCAACCAAGAGACTGGCGGTTACGGTGTAACGTTAACCGCCGCTAGCTTCGAGATCTATTTCAGGAATAGTTACTCCCTTGAGGATCGCCTGCAGTCTGAAGACCGAGCCCACCGAATTGGGCAAACTAGGTCGGTGACCATCATCGACATGATAGCACCAGCAACGGTAGATGAACATGTTCTCTTAGCGCTTGAGCGCAAACTAGATATTGCTGCCCACGTTGTCGACTTTCTTAAAGTTGCGGCTAAATAAACCCTACAGTTTACTTTTGAAAATCGGGGGTATACAATAAATAATGAGTCATAAAGGACTCAAAGATCACGGAAGCAGGCTCCGCGCTCCTACAACCTGGTACGGCAGGGTGTCTGCACCGTACACTTTTTGGGAGATAGAGTGAGCCTATTGTGCCAGTATTGTGGGACCAAGGCACCAGTAAATGATCCAAATAAATGGTTCTATACTGGCATAACATGCCTTGCTTGCTACTACAAACGACTCAAGCTGAAAAAGCAAAGATTGAGGGATCCTCGGGGTGATTGGTATGCCATGCGACCGAAATATCCCAGGAGTATAGGTTAATATGCCTAAGTATCCTTACACTCCTGGATATCCACTTGATATATTGATTTGTCGGGTGGATATATTTCGGTGAGCCTCAAATCCAATTTGGTTAAGGTTAAATATATTTTAGGAGCCATAAATGCCATCACTCGTTGAACGCCACGCCTTCCAGTTAGCCCACTACTTGTTCTGGGAGCCAAGTGAAGATCAAATCGCTACCATCGTAACGGCCATGTCGCACATGCTAATAGATTATGAGGAGACTGTCGACAACAATTTCGAACCTCCCCACTTGAGGAGACCCTTATGACTTTTCGGCCCATGTTAGCGGCCAGGCTTGAAGACCTCTCGCTCCTACGATACCCGGTCCTTGCATCCCCTAAACTTGACGGGGTGCGGGCGATCGTAAGAGACGGGCGCGTGCTTTCACGGAGCTTGAAGCCCATCCCAAACGCGTCAGTTCAGGCAAAATATTGCCGCCTTGAAGGTTATGATGGTGAACTTGTCGTTGGCTCAGTGACCGCTGAGGACGTCTACCTTAAGACCGTTTCAGGCGTCATGACAGAATATGCTCCCCTGGGTAATGAACTTTTTTTCATAGTCTTTGACAACGCCGGCTACCCTCACCTTCCTTTTGAGAAGCGCCATGTAACCGTAGACCCCGCCTATCGGCTCCCTCACCTGTTAATTTCAGGTGAGGCAGAATTACTTGCGCACGAGAAGAAGGTCCTTGAACAGGGCTTCGAGGGCCTCGTTACCAGGGACCCGCTAGCAGCTTACAAGTACGGTCGCTCAACTCCGCGTGAGCAGGGGATGATGAAATTGAAGCGGTTCAAGGACGATGAGGCCCTAGTCGTTGAGTTCGAGGAACTTTACTCGAACCAGAACGAAGCCACGCAGAATGAGCTTGGTTATACTGACCGGTCGTCTCACAAGGCGAACCTTGTGCCAAGGGGAACGCTAGGGGCACTCGTGGTGCGGTGGCGCGGGCTCATATTCCGTATTGGTACTGGCTTCACAGCTGACGAGCGTCAGGCCATTTGGGCCGCCCGTGAAAGTTACGTTGACCGACTCGTTAAGTTCAAGTACCTTGAGGTAGGGATGAAGGACCTACCAAGACACCCAGTCTTTCTGGGGTGGCGTGACAGCCATGATATGGAGGTAGAACAATGAAGCACGATGGAGAATTTGGCTTGCCATTTGAGCATCGTGCAGGCGCGGCCCCTGTCAGCGCGGAGATGGCGCTCCTGACGAAAGAGCAAATATCCCATGATCGAGTTTGTGATGATTCTAACCGATGAGAGGAGATGAAATGGAAAAGAAGTGTGTTTTGCAGGGACTTGCAATTGTGGTGCTGGATCGGGGTTTTGTCTATATCGGCAAGACCGTGATAGAGGGGGATTGGTGCGTAATCGAGAGCGCCAAGAATATCCGGGTGTGGGGAACTACCAAAGGACTTGGCGAGCTTGTAAGTGGGCCGACCTCAAGCACGAAACTCGATCAAGTCGGAACGGTGCGCGTTCCGATGCGTGCGGTCATCAGTGTTATTGATGTGGACGGTGCGAAATGGAAAGACTTCTGACGCTTGACGGCTACGGCTCCGGCTCCGGCTCCGGCTCCGGCTCCGGCGACGGCTCCGGCTACGGTGACGGCTCCGGCTACGGCTACGACTACGGCGACGGCTACGGCGACGGCTACGGCTACGGCTACGGCGACGGCTCCGGCTACGGTGACGGCTCCGGCTACGGCTACGGCTACGGCGACGGCTACGGCTCCGGCTACGGCGACGGCTCCGGCTACGGTGACGGCTCCGGCTACGGCTACGGCTACGGCGACGGCTACGGCGACGGCTACGGCTACGGTGACGGCTCCGGCTACGGCTACGGCTACGGCGACGGCTACGGCTACGGCTACGGCTACGGCGACGGCTACGGCTACGGCTACGGCTACGGCTACGGCCAATCGAGTTCTACGTGATGGCAACTGACGAGGAGAGCGGGCGATGAGGAAGGAGGAGAAGCGGGTCATAAGGGCAGAGCGCGCTTTAATTGATGCGGTCATGGGGAAACCGTGGAAACTATTGGCGACGTGGATGCTAGTGCCGTTTCCGTTAGAACACATCAACATCATTATTTCTGACGTGAACAAAGTAGATTTTGCCTGTCGTAACCTTGTTGCGGAACGAGCCGCCCTTCAATCCAGGCGGAGGCGCAAATGAACGATGAAGCGATTAAACTTTTTCAGGACTGTCAGTGGTTGCTGCGCGGTCAATACGACCCGTATGGTCAGACGTTAGTTCTTCGTATTGAAGCCCTCCTCGCCCAATCGAAAGCCGCACCGGAATCTAAATGCGTTTGGTTAATAGAACGTGGGCAGCAGGAGAATCACAGTCCGACTATATGGTGGAGAGCAGCCGCTTGGGAATCTCTTCCTTATGCCGGTCAATGGACAGAAGATGCTAATCAAGCGCGGCATTTTCTTACGGCAGACGAAGCACATCATTGTGCCTTAGTGCATGTTAAGCATTCCTTCAGGATTGTAGAACACGTCTTTTTGAAAGCCGCGCCGCAGATTACGGAGTCCGCGAGGGCCGGAGTAGCCGAGGCTACAAGAACGTCTGCGAGCGAGGCCCCCGACAGCGGGGAAGGGATGCCGGAGGAACCGTATGTTATTGGCGATACTGCGTGTCCTGCGCCGACTCTGCCCGAAGCTGTGTTAGCCATTGCCGCACACATAGAGTTGGATGCCACGGAGGAAGCGCAACAAGAGGCGGCGGTGTTGCGTCAAGCTGCTACTGCCCTCTCCCTGCGCGAGAAGCGAGAGCCGATTACGGCCAAGTTCCTTGAAGAATGCGGATACGTGAGAGGAGGTGGAACGCAACTTATTTTCCAAGGCGGCGATAACATCGCACCTACTGCGGTTGAACTCTACAACCCGGAAACCGGGCACGCCGTCCTTGCGTTTGTCGGTGTGCAAGAGGCCCTATTGGAGAAGGGAAAAGAACATCAATATGTAAAACGCTATCTTTATTGGGCTGCGCTCGCCGCCGCCCCATCAGCGGGAGGGGAGGAGAGATGAGTCTCTGCCCTTATCCGACGATTCGCTTCATCGCCTATGGCGCTCGTGATCCGCATAAGATTTTCGTGCCTGATCCAACTATGCGCGGGCGCTATGTATATACCGATCCCTGTGTTGCGAAGGTTGCTTGCCCCGTTTGCAAGTCGATTCCCGGCGAGCCATGCAAACGCCACTACGGGCCGAGCATTAGCTATCACTCAGGAACACACGCAGATCGTCGCGGCTTAATGAAAAGAAATTACGGAATTCGGCTAGCTGAAGATGTGATCAAACCTCATATAAAACTCAAGGTGATACCATGACCAACCACTCCGGGGGCAGGACGCCTCAATACATTCTGGATTTCATAAAACAGATTTGCCCCGAGTATCCGAATTTGTATTTGGCGTCATTCAACGAAGAACTATGTTTGCGGGATGCGACAGAGTTAATTCTGAGCCTACAACGCCAACTCTCCGCCGCCCAGTCCGCGCTGGCCGTAGCCAATAGCCGCAACCAGGAGGAGATCGAGGCCGACCGCGCCATGACACGGGCGCTGGCAGTAGCCGAGACTGCCGGAGTGGGTGGTCAATGCGCGACTTGCAGCTTTCGCTATTGGGAGCACAAAGGCCACATCATCCCATGCCCGCTTTGTCGTGCCGAAGCTGCAGAAGCCCGCGCAGGGGAGGCGGAGAAGGATGCGAGGAGGTATCGTCACATGCGTAACAACGCAGTTGTTCAGGATAGAAATGGCCCCGGACTTTACTGGTATCTGCCGCGCTGGAACCGTGATCTACCAGCGGGAGAGCGTCTCGACGCCGCCATCGACGCCGCCCTCGGAAAAGAAACTTAAGGCAACGACAGGCCGGTAGTTGACTTACCGCTCGCCTCGCAAGTAACCGTGCGCTCAACCTTAAGCTCAATCGTGCACGGCCCCTCAATCTGCTGCGCGGCGCAGGCGTTAAGAAGCAGGCAGCTGAGGAATAGTAGGAAAGGTTTCAAATGGAAGCCTTAGCTGGTTAGCTTTCACCATCTCGTTCCTGAAGCTCTCAATCGCCGCACCGGCTTGCCGCGTCTGCTGCGCGCCCTCGATCAGGAGAATAGGGATGAAGGCCATCGCGCAGTCGAACTTGTCGATGCCCTTGCCGGTCTGCGGGTCATTCCCGAGCAGGTGGACGTAGAACTTGCACTGGTGCTCGATGCAGGGCTTCTTCAACAGCGGGCAGTAGCTTCCGCTCATGGTTAGTCCTTCGTCGCGATGATAACGTCCGCGAACTTGAGGTTGAAGTTGCTAAACGTATGGAAGTGCGCAGGCGTAGTATGCGCGTGGGAGCCACCACCGCCCGTTCCCAGTGTTGTCTGGGCCGTCGTATTGGCGCCAGAACTATCTGAGGCATTTGCTCCGTTCCCAGAAGCACCAGTGCGATTTGCTCCAAATTGATTTCCACTAATCGACACCGTTTGCTGGTGCGTATGCGCGGGTATCTCAGCCTCTGTCAGCGTGAACCCCCCGCTATTTCCACTACCGTCTGTCGCCGTTGTTTTTCCAACGCCGAACACTACGCTAAAGTTGTCAGCCCCACCCGTTGTCGCCGTGCCGGTCTGGAAACGCAGCGCGGCGTCGTTGTAGAGGGCGTTAACCTCCTTTGTCCAACCCACAGGAGCGGTGGTCTGCTGCCACAGCGTCCGATCACCAGTGACCGCCTGAGCATAACGTGCGTCGGCCTGCCCCTGGGTAAGGGTAGATGCCGTTGGAAGCCACCCCGTGCCGTTCCACTGGTAGGTGACACCAGCAACTGGGGTAAAGAGTTGCCCGACGGTAGGTGATGGCGGGAACTGGAAGGCCATAAAGTTCCTTTAGGTCTAAAAATCAGGTCTAAAAATCAGGTCTAAAAATCAGGTCTTGATGATCTTGGTCACTACGGCAGAGGGCTGCATGACGTTAAAGGGGGTAGCTGTGATGATATTTGTGCGATCTACCAAAGTTCCAGCACCTACGGAATAAACCCCTCCACTGCCCCTATAATACAACCATCCTTCACCAGAAAGAGTAGCAGGCATTTCTGAATCCAGTAAGGTATGCGTCTCTTCCCCGCCTACACTTCCCACCGTATTGCCGAGCGTCGCCGTGCCAGTGCCGCCTGAACCTACCGCCGTTCGGCGGGCGAAGTTTGGCACGTTGAAGTTCGCCCCCGAACCTCCCCACGTGTAGCCTATCGCGGCGAACAACGTCGGCTGCGCGGCGGTCGTGTAGCTTGCCCCGTCACAAAGCACGTAGCCAGTCGGGGCCACGGTGCCGCCGAAGTCAAACATGGCGCCTGCGGGCACCCCACCCTGTGACGTTGGCACACGACCACTAGCGTCCAGGGACGCCACGCCGTTCGCTACCCCGACCGACCCCAGGGGCACGTAGGCGCCACCGAAGCTATTCACCCCAACAGACACTAGGGTAAGGTCCGGGTTCTCATACTGCACGTAAAAGTTGCCGGAATCAGACTCAAACCAAAGATCACCCTTGATAAAACCTGAGGGAGGTGCGTCGCTCTGGTCTACCGATGCCCCGAAACCTACAGCTATCCCTGAAACGAGGGTAAGGCCGTTGGCGTTTACCTGTAGAATGTCAACACCGGCAGCCACCAAGGTCCAGGTATTGGTGCCCGTGCGCCGTAGACCATTGTCCGAGTCATTGGTGAAACGCATCCCTGGCGCTGATAATGAGCCGTCGGTCACGCCGAACGGTCCCGTCATGCCACCGCGACCAGCACGGTCCAGGGAATTTGTGAGCTCGTTCCCAATATCCGACATTGATGGGTTCGCCCACCCTGTGGATTGGATCGGGGTCCCTGTTTGCACGGGATTTGATGGGGGCAGCGTGTAAGTTCCTGAAGCGTCACGTGGCATATGTTACCTCATTCACTGATATTGGCTCCAGCAACGCCACCTGGTACGGCACCAAGGGTCGGTTGCTTACGGAGAAGTTTAATCAGGGCCTTCTGGGCGGCGTAGTCCCCGCGAAGTGCCCGCTGGGCTAGTTTCGTACCAAGCACCGGGATCATTGCAGCACCAGCCGCGGTCGCCGCAGGTCCACCGAGCATGTAACCACCGGCGAGGGCCGCGTAGGCTGGCCACGTGCCACGACCTGGTGGCTGTGCCCGCTGGACGAACTGCTCCCCGAGCTTAGCAAACTCCTGAAGCTCTGGTTGCGCCTTTGCCGTCTGACGAAGTTGTCGTGGTGTAAAGGCGCCGCCGCCACCGGCCTTCTCTCCTGCACGTTCAACTGCCGAGAATTTACTGTACGGTTCTCGAAGTTTCTCAATCATGGCACCTGCAGGCTTGTCCTGACGACCAATCATGCGATAGACTTCGTCAGCAATGTCCCCCATCAATTTACCAGTCTCTTCCTCTGATGGTCGTCCACCACGTAGTTTATGGGCCAATTGGCGCAACTCAGACTGACCTTTGAAGAGCGTAGGACCCTCAATGAACGGGGCACCTGCCGCGGCGGGCATTGCTTCTCCAGCAATGTCCCGGATGGGCGGTGCTGCACGAGGACCAACCTCAGCACGTACCGGCCCAACTGCGGTCCCTGCAGGCGGGGGCGGTAAAGCGCGTGCGGTGGCGGTTGCCTGGGGCAGCACGGTCCCCGCGGCAGGTGGAGGGTTACGCACTTGAGAGTAAACATGTTTCTGGAGAAGTGACTCAACGTACTCTCGCTGCGCCTGCGTCATATAACGCGCAGGATCATTTATGGCCTTGGTGACGAACTCCTCGAAGGGTTCGTCAATGGAAATCTTCTTACCTCTCAAGGCATCTTCGTAAAGGTTGGTGAATTGCTTGCGGACACCCTCGATGGCTTCCTCAGTCGTGCCTTCAGCACCCTTCGGCACTGGGCCACCTTCAGGCAACGCTTTCTCGATAGCCTTTTCGCGCCACGTTTCCTGTCCTCGCCCACGGCGTCGGGCTAGTGCTTGACCAAGGACAGGGATGCCGGCAAAACCTTCCTCCAACGCTCCCCACGTGCGACCAGCCAGCGTTGAAGGGTCGGCGCCCTGACCAGCTGAAACCTCGATACCTTCACGGCGAGCACGTTCAGCACCAGGAAGCTGAGGCACTGGTTTCCCGGCCCTACCAAGGATGGCTGAAAGTATCCGTTGACCTGCAGCGCCACCAAGGCCGCCAGCAACGACACCCTTTCCTTGATCTTCTGGCGAGGTTAGGGCACCAGCGGTCATCCCCTCAATTGCCGCGGCACCCACTGGGGTAAGCGCGCGACCAGCAAGTCCCAGCCCTCGGCCGGCAAGTTGCGCGGCCTTCGCGGCAGGCAGCATGGTAGCCCCGACCTCGGTGCCGAACCGCGCTACCTTGCCCGCGGTGCCCAGACCTTCCATTGTTTCATCAACACTCTCCTCAATACCTAAGCGTTTTTCAAGCGCCTGAGGCAGGACGGCTTTCGCAATTGTCCGGAAGCCTGCACCTGAACCGGCAAGTGCACGTTGAGGAAGCGACATCTCAGCGCCAGTTTCCTTGATGGCCTGCTTACGACGCGCTTCTTCGGCGCCAGGCGCCATGACGGCCTGGACGCGTTGTTCTTGCGTATGCTTCCTGACGGCAGCGTCCATTACCGCGTCTGAAGTCTCGTCAGGAAACTCCAGCGTAGTGCCGTCAGCTAGCTGAGCAGTCTTAGCCATTAGGGTTGCCTGTTACCCTGGGCGTCATACTTAATGACGTTACCTCCCTGGGCCGCGGTTGCCCCAGGTTGAACCCCGGGACCAGGACCTTGAGACGAGCCAGCAACAGAGCGTTTTGCCTGAAGTTTCTGCGTTATTTCGTTATATTTTCTAGAAGCTGACCTCATCTTATCTTGCACAATTCTGGCTGTATCTCCAGGGTGAGGAACAAAATCTTTAAGACGAATTCGCTCGCCATAAGACATTGCGGCACCGGCCAAGTCGTGAGCTACCTGGTAGCCTTGTTCCATTACATCAGCCCTAAATTCAATCTGCTCAGGAGTAAACACCTGTTCCTGTAAATAACTTTGTCCAGGTATATCAGCCATAAGAGCTAAAGTGCCACCAGCCACGCCGGTGCCAAAAGCTTCCTGAGCTTCAGGAGTATTTAACTTAGCGATCACCTTTCGAGCCCTATCGCCAAATTGTTGAGCTACCTCAAGTTTTCCAGTCTCCTTCTCAAACGCACCACGTTGACGCACCTCACCAGTGTATGGCGTAAATTCTCCGGCCTTAGCGCCTGGTTGCACAAACTGCCCTGACTTACTGTGCACAAGTATTGGCTTGCCAGCGGCGTCCACGCCACTAAAGCTATAGGTGCCTGCTTGACCAGCTGCCATTTGAGCTATTAGACGACGATTCTCATCAGAGGCACGGTCAGCCAGGAATTTGGCGTAGTCACGTGCCTCCATCTCAGTCATCCGTGCCTGTTCTTTCGCAAGTCTATCAGTCTTTTGCTTGCGGGTATATTCAGGGAACACGGATAGTCGACCAGAGATCGGGTCATATTCACCATGTTCCGTAAGGCGGCGTTGTTGCTCCCCCATCGCCTGTTTTAGTATCTTACCGCCTACGTCTCCAAGCGGGCGATCACCTGAGAGCTCACCAAGAACGCCAAGCTGACGGTTCCGTTGATTTTCTGCCTGACGCCGCGCAAGCTCTTCAGGAGAAAACATCTGCGGCATGGGGGCCGTTTCTAGACCCTCTTGTTCCTTGATCAATGCCGCAATTCGTGCAGCGTATGGGCTTTGGAATTCAGCCACGTTAGTATTCCCCAGTATCCTCAAAATCAGGATTGGTGGTTTCGTTCAATGGCGCAGGTTGCTGTGGAAACAACGCGTCAAAGAAACGACCACGTCCTGCCGCCTTACGCTGACCCATGCCCTTCATGCCTGTGCGAAATTGCTCCTGCTCGCGACCAGCACCATAACCTGCCAATCCCTGTGCTACGGCACCGAAGACATTCTTCGACGTTCCAGGCGCCAAGGCTGCGCCGCGAAGGGCGTCAGACATGGTCATCTGCTTCAGCATCGCCTGAATTTCGAGATCATCTCCTGACATTTCAAGGATAGCCTTGATTGTTTCGGGGTCAATCTGTTCTTGAGGCATCATCTGTGCCATGCTATAGCCCTCCGTAATTAACCATCAAGTAACCAGACGCGTGTCGCTTAACAAGGTCTGGACGAATTCTTTCAACTTCCTGCGCCATAACGCCAATTCCATGACCCCATGGGGCATCATATTCATAGACGCCAATGCCGAGTGGGTGAGTGCCTACACGCTGCACGTTCCACTTCAAGCGAGCGTCTGAGAAAGCGAAAAGTGCGCCTGTGCCCGCAAGCTGTCCAAGCCCACCCCAAAGGTTCTGATTTGCTTGTTGTTCAGCGTTATAGGCCTGCATGCCGTATTGTCCCTGCATACCAGCCGCGCCAAGCATATTGGCAGGTTGTGCGGCGCCAGCTCCTTGAAAGGATGGCATCTGTGGAGAACTCACCTGTTGACCAGTCAGTAAGGCGTTCATCTCATTGATACTGATGCCCCGACGTTGCGCCTCTTCAGCAATCGACTGTTGGCGAAGTTGCCCCTGATAGCCTCCCTGCGCACGTCCCTCACCAAAGGACGCTTGTAGATTTTGAAGGTCCTGGCGTGATTCTTGGTCAGAAAGCCGACGCATCTCGGTCTCGTAAGCTTTACTCCCGATCGTAATGCCTTGGTTCGCGAGCCGCTGTTCCATCTGCTCGCGCGCAATTTCACGTTCAGGTGCTTGAAACTTCTGGGTGCGCCCGTACGCTTCCTGTTGTGCCTGCTCCATTGAACCAGGAGCGTTAGGCATCGCACCCCAATTAAACGGCTGGTCAAGAGCCTGGCCGGCACGCTCGATCTGCTCGGACGCTAGCTTACTCCGGCCACCTTGGACCGCTAATTGTTCATCCAAGGCACCTTGAAGGCGCGGGTCCAACGTCTGTGTCTGGGTAAACCGCGTGATTGGTTGACCAGTAGCCGGGTCAACGTCAGCGTTCGCACCCCAACTCGTACGCCCCCACGGGGTGATTTGTTCAGGACGATTGGCCCACGTTTGTCGAGTTATTGCCTCATTAGACGCCGCTCCCTGAGCCTGCGCTGCACCAGCGTAATCAGGAGCTGCAGGTGCTGAACCCTTACCACCCTGTGCGGTACTGGCCCAATGGAGTAACTCCGGCGCTACCCCAAGCCTAATGCATTCCCGGAGCCGTTGGCTGAACATTAAACACCTCTACTGGTTGAATAGCGCTTAAATTTACGAAAGATGGTTGTTTGATACGTGACAACCATCGGCAATCTTTCTTATCCATTTTAAGAACGTGTAGAGAGATGCCTGGCTTCCACCCATCCTTAATTATGTCAAAGGTTTTAAAACCAATACGTTTATCGAACCTAAGCGCCTTTTCATTATCCCCTGGCACGGTTGCAATAATCGACACAAAGTCGCAAAGGACAAAGGGATAATGAAAAGCAACGTAGAGGAAAGTCTTATCAAGCCAGTTTACACCTTCACCAGCAATGTGCATTGAGCATACACGCCCAATGAAGCTGTCATAAGCAACAACTGCATTAATCATATGCGGCTCATGATTAGTAACGTGACCAATCAGCCGAAGTTCAGGTGATGCGCGCACCGGCGACCCGCGTTCATTTAAGAACGAGAACAGAAGAGCTGCCTGCTCAGGCGTGCGTGGGCAAACTATCACATTAAACCCCCAGGTTCTGTGACGAACGTCCAGTTAACAAAGTATGTTCTTGGAAGACCACGTCCAGTAAAACGAAGACTTCCAAAATAACCGAGGCCTGCAATACCAAACCAGCCACGGAAAGTGATTTCTGGACCACCTGACCAGAGACTTTGGTCCCAGAGAGCTATGTCCCATAAAGATGGATCAGTTCCAATAAAAACTGGCGAACCAGGAGTGCTCCCAAATCCCCAATCAGGATTTATTTGGGCAGCGATTGATGGCTTAAGCTGTCCTTGAAATGTTAAGGCTGCATGCAAAAACCGCTTTATGCGCACAGGATCACCGTTCGGGACAAAGGCGGATTGGACCTCAATACCTATGTCATTTCCCACAGCACCTGTTGAAAGAATTCCGTCGGATGAGGCATTCTCCTCAAAAGCCTTGCCAACGATGCCATCAAGCGTGCCAAAGTAAAGTTCACCCTGGAAATTTTCACACGTTAGCATCGGAACGCCATCAAATGTTGACCAGGCGCGTGAGTTTATGTCCATCACCCATTGCCTGTTCCTAGTATCAATTGCGTCAGGCATATTGATAAAGATGGCTTCAAGCTGCGGCAGGTAACGAATCTCCCAATACTGCGTAAGCACAGTATTACGGACAAAGTTAGCGAATATCGGGTTTATTTTGAACGAAGCCGAAGCATCCTTATCAACGGTCACACCAGTCTGCTGAAGTAGGCGTGAAAGAAAGACGAGACCAAACTGGGTAATCATCCCCAGGTCACCACCATAACGTGCCATGAACCGTCGACCATTTGGCGGGCGCCCAATGAACCAGCGGCCGATGATACGGAACGCGGCAGCGCTTGAAGGGTCAGTTCCCTCATAGATTAAGAGGTCGCCTTCAGAACCTGCAATTATGAGTTTATCATCGATTCCATCGCCACCGTCCACGGTCCATGAGGCCATGGCCTTTATGTCCCCACCATGCACCAGCAAGGGCCCAAAGTCAAAGGCGGTAGAAGCTCCGATAATGGAGTTAACGCCAAGGAAATAGGTGTCAGCCGTTAGGTTCTTAATGAACCAGAGCCGATTCTTCCATGACATCACAAAGTCAAAGTCAATCGCGGCAGCGCTTCCTGCGCCAGAGATATTAGCTGTTTGGTTTATCCATCCACCAGTAGCGTCAAAGGTCCAGTAACCACCACCAGCGGAGACGACGCAGAGAAAATTGTTCGTTGGTGTTGCAAAGTTTACCCAGCTAAATTCGCCGGGCTCCAACTGTCCTGAAATTGTCGCAGAAACAGGTGGGATGGTTGACTCGTTCGTCTGCGCGGTAACGTCATAAATCTTACCGTCAGAGCAGGCGGCGAAAAGCTTAGCAATCGCCGACGGACCAAGTCCCCGCGGCGGGTTATACGGCATGATCGTGCGAACTTCACCGGGAATGAGTGAAGCCCACCGACGCCAACCAGAACGGAACTCAAGACCGTAATTACGTACCAAGACGTTTGATGCCTTGATCGCAGACTTTGCGTCCATTTGAGTTAACGGCGTCATAAAATCGAGGCCGCCAACTGGTGCTGGATAAGTATACGCCTCATGCGTCTTCGTCACACTAGCGCGACGTGGCACGGTCGACATCAATGAACGTACAGGTCTAAGGCTCATGAGCCATATCCTGTATCAGGAGCATTTGCTGAACTAATGAGAGGCATTCCAGTTGTCCCAGAAAGATTATAGACCAGAGCACCTTCATCACTTCCCGCACGTGAATCGTATTGTGTCTGAAAGTCACGCATCGCGGACGCACTATCAAAACCCTTATACTCTAGCCATTTTACGCGCCCAAGTAAAGAAATCAACTGACCATCAAGAAGGAAAGTATCACCGTTCTTGTTGGCATAGTTCTTGAATAATGTTGAGTCATCTTGATCACGGACATAACCTCGTGAGATATAATATGCCGTGAAAGGCTGAGCGGTAGGGAAAGGTGGCGCCAGGAACCAAAGCTGATCATTCCTAATCTGCCAGTACAGGGACGTAACTGGTGTCCACTTATTAACAAGGTACGCTATCCATCCCTGCGGCGAGATTGGTCCAACGGCCGGCCACTGTTGTGACGTGGACCATTGGGTTACATCAACAAAGCGCCCATAATCAGGCGGAAGATCATACGCCTTTTCCGTTTGTCCCTGAGAATCTGCCAGAATGCTCAGGTTAAGCTGTTGACGAAGTTCCTGCCAATCACGCATAGCAAAAAGATCTGATGCCGACTGATTCAACGCCTCAACCATCTGCTGCGTTGAAGGATCAGTTGAACCAGCCGCATCAGCAGGCACAGGTTGCCCCGTCAACCGACAAATTGTCGTAACGCCCTGACTTAGGGTCGTCTGCGCAATAATGTCATACGTTGGCATGCAGCTCCTTGGGCTGTGAACGTTGCAGTTTGGCGATCATCTCACCCTGCTCTTTCAGGGCATGCTGCAATACGGCGATATCGTTATCACGCTTCTCAAGCTCAGCCTGCATCTTGGAGAGCGGTGCCGCTTCCTTGGCAGCGTCGAGAAATTCCTGTGCCTTTTTCTTCAGTGAAATGGCTCCAGGCATCTTGAGCATTACGTCATCACGAAGGGTGGCAAGGTGCTCTACCGTGCGCACGCCAAAGTAACGAAATTCCTCAATCTGCGCCAACGACATCTGGTTCCACGCCTCTAACGGAGTTCCTACAAGAACTTCTTTAGAATCCTTGTTAGAGCGCACCCAATCGTCGTATTGCTTGCCAAACCTTTGCTGATCCTCTATGCCAATAGGGCGCACAATGACAGTGCCCTTATCGCCAGGGATCATGATCTGAATGAATTCGACCTCAGTAAAGATTGGACGACCCTGCGCCTTGGTCTGTTCCATATCTTGTGAGGCCTTCTTAAAGAAGCGAATGGCGAGTTGTTCATCACCAGCGCGCGGTTTCGTGAAACCTTCATGATCGTATTCGAGCATTTCCATCGTCTTTACCTCCAAGCTAGGTCGAGAAGGGCCCGTCTCGCCGGCGGGATTAAGTTGGTATTTCTGCCACAGCCACGACCAGCTTTCCAGCCGCCGTGTAAGGCAACCCTGCGTTATAAAACGCGATAGCCCCAGTTGGGTCAACAGCTACCTCGTCGCTAGCCACCATAGGCAACCCACCTTGAGAATAATGATCTATTGACCCAATCGAGGTAGCGCACAAAATTCCGTCAAGGGTATAAGCAGCACCTTGTGCATAAACTTGAGGACCAGCGTTATTTCCCGCGAGCAAGTTCGCTCCAGCGGTAGGAAGCGTTGGCGTTCCACCATTGAAGTTGGTAGGAGGGAGAGCGTTAGCAATCCGTATCCTACCGGTAGCATCAAATGATAAAACGCCAGAGTTAAGCATTACCGTATCCTCGATGCCTGCATCGATACAAAAAGTGGGGTAAACAACCTCCCTGCCTGATCTGCTTTACCCTGAACCGTCAAGGCATCCCCTGAATTCAGTTCTGCGATGCCGGAAGTGGACGATGCAAAAGCACTGGTCTGATTGGATGCGCCCGCGCCTATCGTAATCGGTGTCTCAACCCCATTCCTGAAAACAGTGAATTGAAAGTCAGCCCCTGCAGGTATTGTGCCGACAAAATTCATAGTTAAAATGTAAATGCCCTTGGATAGGAACGCCAAGCTATCCGTAAACTGATCAAAAAGACAGCCTTCTGGTGATAACCCAGAAGTAGCGAAATTAGGAAAAGGCACGTCAAACATCGTAACTAGTGAATATGCCACCCCAAAAGTTTGAGGGGTTAGTGCTGCAACCCCCATGCCACCCCATGTGGATGGACAAAGCGCCACAGGAATCTGCCCAATACCAGCCATCTGCAGAGGCGGTATAACATTTCTGTTCGCCGCCAAGGCAGCAAACATTGCCGACTCCTGGGCCTGGGTAAGAGCCACACTAGCTCGCTATAGCTAGCGTCGTCGTGCTTGAGCCGTTCGCTGACTGGTTTATGGTGAGTGATACTCCTGAACGGTTAACCCAACCAGCCTCGGTCGCCGCGCCATTCGCCACGGTGCCCGCCGCCGTCACCATCTTAAGAGGAAAACCAAGGAACGCGGGCCCCGCACCACCATCCCGTGAGGCCCCGTTACCTGCTCCACAAATCGCGACGCCTGCGGTATATGGAGGAGAACCAGCAGCACCTGCCACGTTCGCTCCACCGGCACCAGTTACCTGGCGCCCTCCACCGATATACATGAAGGCGGAGTTGATGGTGTTGATGGTGCCTTCCTGCGGTGTGGTTTCACCAGGAACCTGATTGTCCGTGAACCCTGCGCGAGAGATTGCCCCAGGAGCCGTGGCTGGAACATCACCAGGCTGAATGGCGATCACTGGCAACGCGCTGTAACCGATGCCCGTCTGAAGGGCACCGGTTGAAGCTTTGTCCGAACTGTCTTTATCGAGCGGAGAACCCTTGGGTCCAGACAACGGGTCGAAGATAACGAACCGACCCGTGCTTGGGTTTGCCAGGTTGTCCGCGTTTGTCGAACCTGGAAGTCCTGCTGGCATGAGCGTCTCCTGTTAGGTGATCTGTCCTTGATGGAACGGGCGATCGATGGTAACGAGCGCCAACCCCGTGGAAGGCACGCCGGTCGAGCTCGCAAACTCTGCGTTGAGGATCTGCTCTCCCGCCACCGCCGCATCGTCCACGCTACCAGCGGTCGCCGCTAGCATAAACACTGCCGCGCCAATGACCGTTGCGTTTGGACTTTTGACTGGTATGGTTCCCTCGACAGCGAACCAAGCAAATGAACCCGAAGGCACAATGTTCAGGCTGATTACTACCGGGCCCTCACCCCCAGTCGCCGGTGCCAAAATCGCCCCCACGTTCGGATCCAGCTCACACACTGAACCAACCACAATGTTCGCGCCACCAGCCTTGAGGTAGACTGCCTCACCTCCCAGCGGAACAGTGCCAGCTTGGTCTGATATATAAGCTATTGAACCCGTTGGAATCTTCTGCGTGGTGCTTACATCATTGATCGCTGGCCAACCCACCCGTTGATCTACCATTTGAAACGCCATGATTATCTCCTTTAAGGAGCGGGGACCGAAGTCCCCGCGGTTCCTTAGTTAGTTGCTGGTCAGACGGCCCTGGAATGCGTCACCGCAGGTCGTCAACGCACCAGCCCACGCCAGGATGGTGACTTCCGCGTCCTGGTTAATCGCGTAACGCTTGTTCGGCGCCAGAGGCACCATATTGCGTTGCGCGTGTGGCCGCCACTTGAGATACTTCGTGTTGAGGAAATACATGGTCTTGGTCACGGCTCCCGTTCCGTAGGCTGAGGATGGGAAATACAGGCCACCGTCAAGCACCACGTCCGCGTCCATATACTTGATGGACGGGAAACCAAGCTTCGCCGAGGAAGGGTCCGTGAACCGCTGAATCGCCTGCAGACTCGCCATGTAAATACCCCACATGAACGAGTCGCAAGGAATCAGGTCAGGCCTGTCCGACCCACGCACCAGCTGCGCCCAGACGTCGTTCATCGCCTGTTGGATCGTGGCGGCGGTGAGCGCGGTGGTTGGGTGCGAGGACCAGGGACGCCAGAAGGACCACGTGGCGCGGTCGATCGAGCCGTACGTGCCGGTGGCAATACGTCCTGACGTACCGGACGCGTTCGCAGGCACCACAGCCTCCAGGCCCACGATGGTTTTGCCGCCGTAACCTGTGCCGTCAGAGTAAACACCCTGGGACAGTAGGTTGGACATGGTGGATTCTGCCACCGTGATGCGACCGTCCAGCAGGTCGATCATCTGCTCCTTGCCGGCATTTTGCAACATCTCCAGGCCAGAAATGGTAACTGGCACCGCGGCCTGCTTCATGCTGAATTGTGCCGCGCTGATCACGTCCTGTGCCGCAACGGGCAGCAGGTCGTAACCAGAATACCAGCCAGAATTGGCGTTCTCCGCGAAACTCAACTCCTCGAAAATCGTGGAGCCGCCGGAGATGGTTTTGACGTTACCTCGCTGACTTAGCCGCGACAATATGGCGTTGTTGTTCGTGGTGTTGTCAGCGATCTTCTTCGTGCGAGACTCAATGGTCGTCGCGACGATGTCTGTTACGTTTGGGAATGCCATTTAAGGCTCCTTTTGCTAGTTGAGGGAAACTACGCTCTTATTACACGCGTCCGGTAAGATGAGCCTCGCTTCTTACCTTCCACTCAACGAGGCTATGGCTGCCTCGATAGAACCACGAACCGTGCCGTCCGACGCTACAACCCCACCAGGTGCGCCAGGTGACCCAGTGATGCTGACTGCTGCCGCCTTTGCGGCCTGGGCTGCCTGCGTCAACTTCTGCTCGGTTTGCGTCGTCTCCTGAACTTTCACCAACTTCGAAATCTCAGGATGTAACATTATAGCCTGGCTATAAGCTGTCTGTAAACTGACCTTCTTGTTTCGGCGAGCGGCTACCTCCATAATATCCGCCATGAGATCGCGGACATCATGAAAATACTTATTTTTCTCGTCTGTCGCAAATTCCTCAAGCTCGCCATCAACTTCCTCAGTTACCTGTTGATTATGCCGTGCTTGTTGTTCCGCGAGCGTCCCTAAGAGTTGGTCAACGCGTGGGTCACGAAACTGGGCAGCACCACCTGCGCCATTACCAGCCTTTAAGGTGCCAGCCAAGGCTGCATCAAGCAACTCAATAGGCACCTGGAATTGATTGATTGCGCGTGCTACCGCCATCGCCTTCTCGTGCGGCGTGCCCATACGCAAAAGCGAGCCTGTTTTCAAGTACTCACTAAAGGCAAGGAGTGGAGAACCTTCCTGAGCGATAAGCATCGCGTAAGGTTGTGCCACCTTTTGAAACTCTTGGTGAAATTCCCGCGCCTCTTTCGAGTTCTGAAGCACCCGATAAACCTCAGACTCACGTCGATGAATTTCAACCCGAACATTCGAGGGAAGTTGTGCCCATGACTCACGCGCTTCTGGCTTCCATGAAGGTGGCGCCTTTGTGAGACGGTCCTGCCACTTAGCTTCATCAGATTTTACTTCACCAGCCTTTAGTTCGACGGCCTTGGCTGGTTCCCCAACTTTTCCCAAGGTTTCGGCCTTCGCAGGTTCTTTAACCTCTCCTTCACCGCGAAGAGCTGCAGGCTCAACCTTTACAGGTTCAATCTTCGCAGGTTCAATTTTTGCAGGTTCAATTCTCGCAGGTTCAACCTTAACAGGTTCAACCTTTGCCTGTGCTACCTCCACCTTATCAAAGGCGGCAGCAACATCACTGCGAGAACCACTTTCCTCTATTTTCGCTGCTTCAGCCATGGGACCCTACCTTTCTTGTCTAAGCTCTGAAATGATGCGTTCAATGTCACGGGTATAGACCGGAGAACTTGGGTCCATAACTCGCTCATAGGCAGTACCGCTAGATAGCCGTGGGCGTACGCCAGGTTTCAACTTCATTGATTCCCCTACAATACTAGTGCCGTACGGATCCATTAAATTACCGTGTTGCCAACCAGCTTGCCCAGCACGTGCCCGTGTCTCACCTAGATTACGAAGGTAAAGTTCACGAGAAAATCCTGGATCACCTAAACGTGCGCGTAACAAACCCGCGCGAAGTTCTGGTAATTGACTGGCTCCACGTGGAAGCGTTCCAAGATCACGAATTAGGTTATCAATCTGTTGTTGAGTAAATCTTTGGTTGGCCCCATATGGAAGATTGTGAAGAAAATCAAAACCATGGGTTGATTCATGTCCTATCACACCACTGAGTTCTTCAGGCGTAAGCTTACCACCAGCACTTACCCCAATCTTAGGGACCTCACCAGGGGCCCTTGGGATGCGAAGATTACCACGAACATTTCGAGGTAAATCAGTGGCCTGGATCACCATATTTTTAAGCGAAGGATTTTCAGCAAGCATCTCAGGAGCGTCTATTACCTCTGAATACTTTAATGGTCTTCCTTCCTTAATCCTAGAAATATCCACTGCTTTAGGGGTATGAATTGCCTCAATATCCCCAGCAGGTCCAATGGTTAACTTTCCTTCCGATTTTTGCCACGCTTCACCGCCACGACCTTGGGCCCGTAATTGTCTGGCCATCTCATACATTTTTTCAAGTCGTTTTGGTATCTCTTTAATCCCCAGGCGAGTTAGCACAGCTTCGCTTTCTGGTGAATACGTTGCCCCTGATAAACTTAACAAGCCTGCTCTGGTCGCTGCCCTACCAATAGGACCAAGTGCGGCTGTCAAGGCCCATTCAGACGGTGTTTCACCAGCGACATCAGTAACAAGTCGCTTGGTGCTCTTCTCCAACTCTGCTGGAGAAAGAATTCCTGTTGCAGGAATTTCCATTAACGTCTCTTATCTAGTAACTTATCAATTGCCCGCGCAACGTCGTACTTTCGAGATGGATCAATGCCGCGCTTCTCATTTATTCGTTGTTCTTCAGCCTTGCGCCAAGTCTCCTTGAAGTCATCGGCAGTAGTAAGACCAGTACGTTTCATGTAAGCTTTGTGCTTTACCCGACTTGAGATGTCAATACCATCACTAGTACGAAGACCGTCATAATAACGGTCCCCAACAATAGCCACGCGACGAATTTCGTCTCCCGATCTGTAATCAAGAGGCACCTCCGTCAAAACACCGTTAATTTGGACGAACCGGCGTTTCACGTCCACCTTTCTGATGGTCAAGTATCACATTGATTGGTTCAAGCTGTGCCTCAACCGTGGCTCTCTTCGCTTCAGCCTGATTCTTAGTCGCCTGCGACATTTTTTCCACCCCTTCAGCCTGAGTTTTCTTCAGCTCAGCTATTTGCATAGGCGTGGGCTGTGCCGGAGGCTTCGGTTGCTGCATCGCGGTGAAGGCGTCATCAAGCACGGTCTCAAGTTCCTCACCGCCCTTGTAGCCAGCAACCGCCCACTGCAGAATCTTGATCAAATATGGCCCAGAAGCAGGCGCCGATTGAATCAGTGGCATAGACATCCCAATAAATTGGGCAATGCTCTGAACCACGCCAGTTCTTTCTTGTTTCTCTGACAACCACTCAGGAGATGCCATGGAATCTGCCTGAACTTTGATGCGAAAAGGCATCGAGGGATCTTTTAACAGTTGAATTGCCTGTTCTGCATACTTTGCATCAGACGAACTCATTATCTGGCTCTTTTTCATCAACTGCTGTGGTTGATAGAGCGAGGTAATGATCGCTGCCTTGAGCTGAAGGCCGCCCTGCACAAAAAACGCGATAGTTGCCTGAGTGCGCCCAATTCTTGCGCCCCCGAACTGAGACTTCAACTGCTGGGCACCCAATGTTTCGTTAGGGTTGGACATCCCACGCATAATATCCGAAATCCCAAGCACCTGATAGATTTCCTGGACAAGTTCAGCCTTACGCGCGGTCAACTTTTCCATCGTCGCAATGATCATGTCAAGTGGAAACCAGTCAACAGCACCTTTAAGCCCACCTTTCTCAGCAAACATGGCCCAGTTGTTGACTGGAATCATCTCGTTCATGGCTTTTGCCGACAAGATGTTCTTTACACCTTCATTGTTCTTGTCGTAAACACCAGCGACACGAACTGCCTCAACAAGAAGGTGAACTCGTGTAGTGACCAGGTCCAATTCCTCATATTGATCCTGCGCCATGTAGTATTCACAGCGTGGGATGATCGACTTCGTGGTAGTCGAAGCAAGCAAGGGTGGTGGGCACGGAAAGAATCCTGGAAACTTGATCGGAGCTTCCTTGAAGTCGAGGATGGTTGGTGCGTCCTTAGACCACCAGTAAGCTTTCTTGGTCTGCTTGTCCCATATCTCATAAACCTGTGCCTGTTCAACAACTGAAACAAGCAAAGGATTATCATCTGGGCGCAACGAGGAAGTTGTGCGCTTGTCAAAGTTCATTGAGTTCGCGATAGGTTCACCAAAACGCGCTATTACCTGCGGCTTCGTCATATAAACCCGGCGTGCAGCCCACCGACAATCACGCCACCGCCGAATGGGCGAGCAGAGAAAGTCTTCCCACCGCACAAAGTCGAGGGGAGATTTTTCATCAACGATGACCTCTATCTCACGCGCTGGAACCATCTCCATCCCAGTAGATGGATCCGTGGCAGCTGGCTGCATCTGCTTCGCCGTCTCAACCTCGTAACGCGCCCAAAGCTGCCCAAGTCCAACGATCAACCTATCAAGGATCGCGTCCCTGAAAGTTCCACCATCGGACTCTGCCTCACTTTGAATATCGTTTTGGATAACGCGTTCTAGAATGTTCGCCGCTACTCGCGCCACGTCATCATCAGGATCCTTGAAGGTGCGTGAGACGTCAACCTTTGGTGGGCGCGCGTAGAGTGCCGCGATCATTACCTCCACGTTTGACCAGAAAAGATTAAGCACCGAGGCACCATCACTAACTCCCCCGATGCCACCTTCCCGCTCGTCGAGGTAACGTTCCTCTACCCGCTGTGACCGGGTGACGAATTTCTCGAACCACTTATTGGCTGCGATAATTTCCGCTGACCAGTAATTTGCCAACTTTACCGGATCATCGGTCGGAAACTCAACGCTCGTAAGGTCAGCAAGATTAGTAGCCATTAAACACGCTCCCTGAGCCGACCATTCGCCGGTTTATCATGTAATTGGTCAAGTGAAAAGGCGTAGTGGCTTCCCTTCGCCACGCTAACCTTCTTATCCTCTTCCTTTATCTTCTTGAAGTGGTGCGCAAGCACTGACGCCCCGTAAGTAAACGAGTCTCCTCCATGCGACGCCCAGTCATGGAACGGTTCCTTCGAGTACATTTTTCTTTCGTCATCATAAGAGTACGCCCACGCACGTAAGGCGGTGATGCCGCGCGCGCACAGGTCGCGTTGGAGCACGCACCTAGGAAAAATTGCCCTCGCGGCGTTAATCCTGTCCGCTATACGCATCATAGGCAGCAGGGTGGTTGGCAACCCGCTATCGATGAACTGTTCCTGCGCCGAGTAACGTGTAGCGAACGTCTTTGCCTTCGCGTCGTGTGGGAGGTAGACCATCTGGTACTCGTACGGCTTGAGTTTCAGCTTGTCAATCCAATCTTGCGCCTCGAGCCCACTTTCCTCCTCATAATCAATGAGGGCGATCTTGTCCGGGTAAAGTTGCCAAAACCACCACGCGGAAGAGTCCCTGAAACCAATGTCTGACGAGGCGATGACCGGCCCACCTTCAGGGTCCCAGAGCTGAATGTCCGTAATACGACCCTCACGCTCCGCCAACGCCAACTGCTGCCCGAGCACTGAACCAATCGATGCTGACGAAAAATCACAGTAAAACTCTTGCTGGATTAACTCTTCAGGCATCCCGGCCCGCCGTTCCTCCTCAATATCTGCCGGCGAGAGAACGTTAGTGTCTTGAACGGTCCTGAGTGAAACAAACCACGAGGGATTGCGCTGAGCGATCTGGTAAAGCTCAAAGGCGTGGTTGTAACCGCGTGGGGTATACAAGAAGGCTGCCCACCCACCGTTCTCTCGAAGGATTGGTCGCACAAAATCCCACGCGCGCGGGTCAGCAAGCGACCACTCAGAGAACAAGACGCCTACTGGGTTCGCCCCCACCAAGGTATTATAGTTGTCCGACCCAACGACCTGGTAGAGGCTACCAGAGCGCAGCTTGAGCGACATCTCCGTCGAATTTGGCTCCGCCGCCCGTACTTCCGGGGGAAAGACGGCATCGATGAGTCGGACACCTTGAGTGGTGATATTCTCCCAAACGACCTTTCTGCCCTGGCGCTGCGTGGGCAGCAGGTGCCAGTACAACCCTACGCGTTGGAAGGCGGACTTAGCAATCTGGTGCGCTCCCACAAGGTCCTTGCCCGCCCGTCGATGCCACACCGCGCACGCGCGTGTCCCGCCACGGTCCATGAACGACATGAAGTCGCGCTGGTACGGGCGGGGCGTAAAATTGTGGGGGAGGACTAGCTCAGGCATCCGTAAGCTCCAGGGGCGTCATTACAAATTTACGAAGGACGCCATACTCCTGGCAATCTGCGTGGGCACACCGCACCGTAATTTCTGGGTCAACCTTATCAGTTGATGGATCGCGGACCCCGAGCGACGCGCCCTTGACCACGTACATGACGCTGCCACACGTGCCGCACGCTAGTTGTCCTACGATGTAGGCTTGAGCCATACTAGTTTAACTGCCGCGGCTCGTCTGGGAGTGGTTCCGCTGAACCCTCAATCAAGCGTCCTACAGGAATTTCCTCACCTTCCTTTTTGATGATCACGGTCAGGGGGCCTCCGCCCTTACCCACAAGCTCCGTGGGGATGAGCCGACCGACTAGGGAGACAAAAACTCGCGCGTTCTCCCAGTTGGCTTGAGAAAAGGTCACTAACCAATCTGCACCTCCCAATCGATCAAAAGCCTCGCGAACTACATCACGGAGAGCTTTCTTGTTCTGGGCATCAGTGAGGTTGGACACTAGTAGCTCTCCTTCCGCGAATGCCCCGGATTGCCGCGAAGCTTACTGGCGGTCATCTTCTGCTTTGCCATGTCGGCGTCGACAAACTCCCGCGCGACCGCCCTTGAGGGACCACCTGCACGTGGTTTCATGCCATGGGCGACGGCGCGCATGAAGTCGGCTTGCTCTGGTGATTTGCTGGGCATTCAAGGCTCCTTGAAATATAGCGCACGCAGGAACATTATAAGCCCTTGAAAATAAAGATTAAACAGACAGTATCTATCAATCGAGCGGCATTATATAATGGACTATGCTTAAAAAATGCCGACGTTGTGGTAAAGAACTTGAGGCGGACCTGACCAACTTTAGGCCGGCTAAGGGGACCGCGTTGCGGGCAGAGTGTAGGGCGTGCTATAAGCGCTATGCCAATGATCCCGCCAGACGGCGCAGGAAACTCTATACCAACAGGCGGTGGCATAGGTTACACAACCCGAAGACTAAACTTTGAGCCGTCTAACGCGTGGGTAGCACTATAAAAATTTCGTCTGATCGCACGCCCTACCCCCCAGGGCCCAAGTCCCCTGGCGCGAGACACACGAACCTCGGAACTCGGCCCAATGATAATGATTATCATTATCAATAACATAGCTATAAGTTTCCTTTATACTGGTATAAGTTCTACTTATACTCCTCATTTCACCATGTGGCATTTCATAATGTGGTATTTCACCATGTGGTATTCAAGTACAACTGACAATAATTGTCACGTGACAGAAATTGTCAGCAACTGACAGAAATTGTCAGTCTCCTATAAATGTAACAAAGTGTAACAGTTGTGTACTTTTCATTTCATTCATTTTATAATGCTTTTACGGTCGAATGAGGCCGGATATTAGGAGAACTATCATGGAAATCGTCATCGAAACATCCCGCACGAGCAAGCAGTACTCGCTCGTTGACGGGGCCGAGAAGCCGAAGCTTCTCCCGCGTCAGGCACAGTATGTGTTCTACGCAATGGAGAAACTCGGAACCTTCGCGACGCCGGAAGAGATTGGGAAAGTCGCGGTGGAACTCGGAATGAAGACGCGGCAACCGGCATCGAGAATCGTGCAGTACTACCTGCCGACTCTCAACAAGAAAGGTGTGATCATCAAGTCGTAGCAGGGTGGAGGGGCGGGGAAACCCGCTCCTCTTTTCTCTTGAAAGGAGACTGAGGTGGAATTACTTGGGCTCGTGTTGCTCGTAGTGGTGTTCTGGAACATCTGGCGGGAATGGAAGGACGACCAGGACAAGTAGGGAGAACCAGGGTCGTCAGGCCCTGGTTTTTTAACCAAGTCCCGCGGTCCGCGGACCGGGGAGATTGCCATCAGGCGCGCCAGGTGGGGACCAAGAACCTCGGGCCGAGGAGCCGGCCGTGAGACAAATGGCGCGCCAGGTAGGACCAAAGAACCAATTTCACGCAACTCGTATCTTGGACCGCGGACCCCTGAAGGTAGTCAATTAACACGCCAGGAACGATTTATAACTGCAGGATAACCAATGTAACTGTTATATTTTGGCCCTATATATATAATCATATTTTATGATATTTTATTTAGTTATATAGAGCCTAGTTACTCGGAGTTACTTAAGTTATTAGATATTCTTATTGTTGGTTACCACCCAAGTACTCTTAGGCTGATCAATTATAGTAACTATATTTTCTCGGATAATCCCCAGGGTATTTACTTTTGACCTCCCACGTGATACAATGGTCCCGTGGCAAATGAGCCTTTTGCTCACCCACAACTACCTTAGGAGCTATCATGAAGATCGAGCACCCGCAAGACACGGGTAAGATGAGGACCGCGAGGTCCCCGGAAGATCGTCGACCACCCTCACCTTCAAGTTCTGTTGAGGGCCAACCTACAATAACGCCGCCAGTGAAAAACTCCCTCACTACGTACGTGTACGATCCCAGGTCCGACGTCCCTGGCGCGGTCGCCTCGCTTCCTCTTCAGGCGCGGGTCATCTGTCAAGCGGCGGGAAACCTCGTGGCGAAGGGGGTTGATAAGTTCACTGCCAAAGACTTGACGGCGGAGGCGGTCACGTGTGGTCTCGTCACCCGGCAACTTCCCGAACGTATCATCGCCTATTACCTGCCGGAACTCAAGCGCCGGGGCATAGTGAGGCAAGTCTAGTGTTCTACCTTGTGGAGGTCACTGAGCCGGGGCCCGAGTTCCACCGCGTCTTCCTCACGGACCATGACCTTGATAAAGGAAGGGTGTGGGGTCGTAAGGCGGTCATTCTCGCAGAGTTTGAAGTGTCCACGTTCGAGGTAGCGAGGATGCTAGTAGACGACACCTCGTTTGTGCGCGTACCAGGGCATGGGTTCTTTAACCATTAAAGGAGAGTCGTATGAAGAAGCATAACCGTAAACGTAAGATGCACTACAAGCACCCGCGGCACTACGTGAAAAACGGCGACAAGCAGCCTGAGATTGTCACCGAGATTCATCCATCGCCTCAGCAGCCGGTGTGGAACCCACCGCGGAAGGCTGATCCGTGGGCGCATAGGAGCGCTGGCCTACTCTGTCAGACGTGCATGTGGTTCGCACTCAAGGCAGGTGAGGTCGGGCGGTGCCGGCGCAGGGCACCATCGCCCGATGGCGCCCTTGGTTGGCCGGTCGTGTTCAAGGCTGACTGGTGCGGGCAGCACAAGCTCGACGAGACCAAGATAGACTAGTGAAACTACTAGTCCTCGTGACGTTAACCGTGCGCCTCTGGTGCCAGTGCCCTTACCTCACCTGGGGAGGGGCCTGGCGCCGGGCGCGTACATTTATAGGAGCCTATCGTGAGAAAGTACGTTCTAGTTGACCATGGAAGTATCAGCAAGGAATTCTCAGTTCAAGAACTCATTAGTGAAGTGGACCTTACCGATGAGGAACTTGAGGAGGTGCTTGACCTTGAAGTTGACGTTGAAAAGCACCTTGAGGATAATCTGGTGATCGTGCGTAAGAGCTAGGGAGATGACGAATGAAAATGTTTGAAATCCGTGGATGGTTCGTGTTGAAGGTCGTGGGAATTGTAATTCTGATCTTCGTTATTCTCCAAGTTCTTCCTATATAGGTGACCTATGATGATTGCCAGGCAAGCCATCGAGGAGCTAATCGAGCGAGCCACTCAAGCAAGGTGGAAGCACCCTGGTACCAAACAACGGGGCCAGGAGTATCGCTTCTGCGTCATCTGCCATGGCGAATGGTTCGTCAATGCAACACCGTATCACCGACCAATCAAGCAGGGCACTGTGCACTTTAGTTGCCCTATTCAGGAGTTGGAGAAACTTTTAGGAGACTAACATGACAAGCATCAGGATACCCATGCACTGGGTGAAAGAGACCAAGAACACCAACCGCTACGAGGCGGATGGGTTACCAAACTCACGGGACGTGGCTGGTGTGCAGCCGCCGGTGGATTGCATCTACCTCCAGAAGGCAGCCGTCCCTGGGCTAACGCCACGCAAGGTAATGGTTGTGGTGGAGTTCGAATGAGACTTAGGCGAAGAGGTGAAGTAAAGCGCTGGCTATACCCAGTGATTGCTCTGGGGTTCGGGGTCTGGCTTGCCTTTAAGCCGGCAACACCAGCGCCAGCCCTGGAGCGAGGTCCAGGCACCGGGTGTCGTGCACTTATCAGCCTACATAACGACGCGCCAGTAATCCTGGAGTGGTGTCAACGAACAATTTATAAGGACTAAAGTGAGAGAATTTTTCTACACATCAACAAATAAGCGAAGACGAACCACTGAACGTGCTGCAACCTTGGACGCTGTGGCTACGGTCATAACAAATAAGTGGCCAGGTTGCGACATCATTAGCACCAAGAAAGGCGTGGTAGCGCACGTTTCAGCGACCTTGTTTACTACAATCATCCGCCATGGGGCGCCACGGAAGATTCACAAGTAAGGCTGATAAAATGGATTTTACATTTTAATTTAGCCGTGATACAATAATATTTCGCGCCATGGTTTTATAAGGCGCACCTATTATTGATCAACTTGGTAGGGGGCTTAATGGCGACCGCGCAAGACGGTTCAGGACCAGTTGTTTCTTCAGGGGTTTCACTTCATCAGTTTCTTCAGCACATCAGGGCTCAGGGGACTTCACCAGAGTGGCAAGGCCATTGTCCCGGGCACGACGACAAGCAGGCGTCGATGCACGTTACGTTAGCGGCCGACGGCAAGGTTCTCGTTAAGTGTCACGCGGCTTGCGACAACCAGGACCTTCTCATCGAGAAACTTCGCCAAAAAGGCCTATGGCCTATCAAGGTAAGTACTGAACAGGCTCGGCTTGCGGCAACCACTGTAGCGGCAGCTGCCAGGGAACGTGAGTTTGAGAACCTGACGGCGACTGATGAGAAACCACCACGGCCGTCAACTCCTGAAGGTTTTCAATTCGTTAAAATCCATGAATACCGTGCGCGTCAGGGACACTTACTCGGTACGGTTACGCGGTTCGAGGAGATACGTCCCAATGGTGCGCTAGGGAAGCCAGCCAAAAAGTTTATCCCAACCTTCTACTTCATGAAGGACGGGTTGGCGCAATGGCTTCACAAGGGAATCGCCCTACGTCAGTTTTACAACCTCCCGTCACTCAATAAAGAAGGGCCGGTTATTATCGTCGAGGGAGAAAAGACGTGTGATGCGGGCATTCCACATTTCCCTAATCAGCCGCTTATCTCCCCAATGGGAGGGCTGCAGGGATTTAATCGTACCGACTTCCTGCCCTTGCGTGGTCGTGACGTAGTAATCTGGCCAGACGCTGACGCCAATTGGAAAGAGAACGCGGAAAGCTGGGCACGCTCACTAAGCCCTATCGTCAATAGTATCAAGATCGTTCACTTACCACGAATGATCGTTGAAGGTTACCCAAAGTGGGATCTTGCTGACCCACTTCCTGAATACCTTTCACTGGTACGGCGACTTTATGCCGAGGCCCGTCCCTTTATGGGCGTCGCCAACGTCGCCTTCACGTGCATTACCAAGGCGGAAGATCTTCGCGAGTTTTATGTTAAGGTCTTTATCCAACACTCAGTCAACTACGTGCACTTTACTACTGGTCGTTCACTCTCACAGTCACAGTATGATGATCATTTTCGACGGTTCACGAAGTCCCGGTTTGGTCTGTTACCAAGCCAGTACCTTATTGAGGGCCCAAACTCTGAGGCGCGAATTTTTGATGAATTTGCTTATGAACCAGACCAGCCGCGGCTCTATTTCAGTAAAGAACATGGAAGACATTCCTACAATAGATGGACACCGGGCAAGTTAGAACCGCGCGAGGGCGACGTTTCACCGTTCCTTGAACACCTTGAATGGCTATTGAACCCAGAAGACCGGCTTGAATTCATTAGACGCCTTGCTAACCTTGTCCAAAATCCTCGAAATAGGCCGACTTCAGTCTTCCTCATTCAAGGCAAGCAAGGTGTCGGTAAAAGCTTGATCTTTAACAACTTCGGAAGCATTGTAGGTTTCAACAACTATTGTGTGGTTGAGCCAGACATCATCCTTTCTGGCTACAATTCACTCTTCGCCTGTAAGACATTACTTGTGCTTAACGAGTTTACTGACTTTAACAAGCACGAGTTCCTTGACCACGTTAAGGGCTTCATTGCCGACCCAACTACGACAGTCAGCGAGAAGTACGTTCCATCGTACCAGGTAAGCAATCACACCCACATCTTTGCTCTTACGAACCAGGAACGACCAGTTCACCTCGTGGCTGACGACCGGCGGTTCTATATCGCCAGGTGCGTGCCAGTTGCCCCAAAACCTATTAACTATTATGTATACTTGGCTGATTGGTTTGAAAAGAACATGGACGTTTTATTCTGGTATCTCAAGAACTATACGATTGGCGATTGGAACGCTAAGGCAATTCCACCCATGACCCTAGCAAAAACGTCTGTAATTCAACGCTCACATAATAGGTGGCTTGTAGAGATCGAGGTCTTGATAAAGGAAGGAGAGCTCAAGTATAACATCTTTAAGGAATCTGAATTCTTTAAAGTGCTTAAAGCAAATGGTATAATTGTTCCGCGTCATGAAGAGGTTATGGAACATTTGCGCGCTACTTTTGGCTCACAAGTTTTTCCTTATCTGGAATACCCTTACCATTATCGAGGTGTAACTCTTTTTAAGAAGGCAAATTTCGTTGTCCTTCAACCAAACCTTTACTCTGAAAGCCCTCTTGATGTTATCGATCTTTACAATAAAGAGCGAAAGCATTCCGAACCTGAGTCAGATCTAATTTAATTCCGCTTGTTTACTTTTGATCATCGGGGGTATACAATATTCTTAGAATCACAAATGGTGATTCTTTACAGGAGGTTATATGCACGAAGTTGAAACGATGGCGTTTGCAGGAAATGTTCCATGGCATGGTCTCGGGGTCCCTGTTTCACACGACCTGGAACCTGTCGAGATGATCACGAAGGCTGGGTTGACGTGGTCAGTCGAGGCCCTCGAGGTCAAGCTTCCTAACGGCGACACGGTGCACAACTTCAGGGCACTCACTCGCCGTAACGTGTTGAATGAGCTGGACGTCTTTGGCCCGTGTGGCCCACGTTACGTTCCAGTTCAAAACTCCGAGGCTTTTGCCTTCTTCAAGGAGTTTACGTCCGTCAGCGAGATGCAGTTGGAGGTCGCGGGTGCCCTGAAGGGTGGACGTTACGTCTGGGCTCTGGCACGCTTCAACGAGGAATTGGACCTGGATGGGGACGTGAGCAGGAACTATGTGCTGCTCGTCTCTCCCCATATCTGGGGTCAATCGCTCAAGATCCTCTACACGCCAATCAGGGTGGTTTGCATGAACACTATGACCTCGGCCCTGAACGCGTCGGCGTCCCTTGAGCAGTTTCGTCACATCCATAACTCGCGCTTTGACCAGTACGCTATCGCGCGGGCGAAGGATGTCCTGCGGCTGGCGACCGTGCTCTCTCACGAATACGCCGACGCTGCAAGACTGCTGGCCAAGATTCAAGTCACCGAGCGACAGGCGTCAATGTTCTTTGCCAGGTTGTTTAAGCCGGCAATGGAGGTGGCGACGGAGAAGGAGTTGGCGATTGATACGACCGTTGGTCACTGGATGCACTTGCTTGGCACGAATCCTGGCCACGACCTGCCGTCGGCCAAGGGCACCGCATGGGGCTTAGTGAACACGGTAACGTACGGCCTTGACCACCTTGCAGGGGCGCGTGAAGACAACCGCCTCTACTCTGCGTGGCTGGGACCCAACGCGCGTAAGAAACAGGAAGCGTTCAAGTTGGCCTTGGCGATTCCCGCCTAACTGGTTCAACTGACAAAGAGTTTTAATGGCCTATGTACATTTTTATTTGGCCATGTTACAATGATTTTGTAGTACGGTGAAGTAACTTTAACTGTCCCAGAAAGGAGACAACCATGTTGCTCAAGTTGAAGATGGCGCGCGAGGTGGCAAAGGACGAGAAGCTGACGCCGCAGGCTCGCCAGATGATTCAAATCATCCAAGACGCCGGTCCCGAAGGTGTTGCGCGTGAAGAGCTCGTAGCTGAGTTGACGAAGGTCGTGAAGACCCGGCAACCGGTCGAGCGCATCGTGGCCTTCTACGCCCAGACGCTGGGTCCCAAGGGCACGGGCCTGCTGTACGTGGAGAAGACTTCCACGGCAGCTCCCAAGAAAGCGAAGGAACCCGCGGCGGCCACGGCGTAAGGTCAGAAGTAATGTGCAGGAGAGTCTCTCCCTATGGGGAGAGACTTCTCCCTTTTCCATTTACAGGAGGCGATATGAACAAAACACAACAAGCTCAACTTCTCGAGGTAGTGAAACAGCTTGAAACACTTAACGGTATCGTTGAGAAAATCGCTAGGCCCCTTGGGGATGAACTTCGTGATCTTGAAGAGAAAGAGAATCGTACAGACGCTCAAGATGAACGAATAGATTACCTGCAGTTCGTCTGTGAGCAACTTCAGACTTGCTCAACAAAAATTGACGAGGCTGTTGAAGAACTGGAAGAGGCCATCAGTGCCTAATCCGAACAGGGAATACGATAAAACACACCTCAGCATTGATACCGCTGAAGAGCGCATTCTCATTCATCGAGATTATCTGGCGCACTGCCTCAGGTGGTCGCATGTCGTCAAGCGGCTGTATGAAAAGCATCGATACAAGACGGCAATGATCCTTGACGTTGGCTGTGGTAAGGAGATGCCACTGGCGAAGCTCCTTTACGCTAACCGCATGACGGGCGCCAAGTATTGTGGCGTGGACATGAACGTTCTGGAGCTGCCTGAGATGGTAGCTACCGCGGCCGCCAACGAGAAACTTGAGGTCCACGTCAAGGGGCAATGCGATGCGGCTGAACTCTCCATTTCATCAACAGCGGCGCCAGAGAAGCGGCTGCCATGGTTACCGAACTTCATCGTCTGTTACGAAGTCTTCGAACATATGCACCCGCGCATCGCTCGTAAGATGCTAGAGACCCTGCGTGAAGTCATTGCGCCAGGTGGGACCATGTTCTTTTCCACCCCGAACTGGAACGGTGAGGCGGCTGCGAACCATGTGAACGAGACGAAATACCAGGCTCTTGCAGCCATTCTTGCCGAGACAGGTTGGCACGTTGAGCGTAACTATGGCACCTTCGCCTCCCAGCGTGACTACGTCCATGAGATGCTCCCTGAAGAGCAGACCATTTTCCATAAGCTGTCAGAATATTACGACAGTAATCTTTTATCGATCATGCTAGCGCCATTATATCCGGAATTGAGCCGTAACGCTCTCTGGGTGTGTTCACCGAGCATTGCACAGGATGGGCTATTGGAGCATGTCGAAGAACCCTGGTCCCAGCACCGTGATTGGAGGGACCTTGCATGAACGTCTTCAAGAAAGTAACTGAGTTTCATAAGCACTACAGCCTGCACTGGCACCGTAAGAAGCCTGAGCTTTTGCCGCACTTCATGTACGTTACCCGTCTTCTGTTTCTTCGCGAAGAATTGAGGGAGTGGGAAAAGGCGCAGGAAGATTGCGACCTGGAAGGATCGCTAGATGCCATGATCGACCTCATCTACGTGGCCTCGGGAACGTTACACCTTATGGGCTTCTCTGCCTCACGGCAGGCTGAGGCCTTCAAGAGGGTTCATGAGGCGAACATGGAGAAAAAGAAGGTTCGCTCAGAGACAGAAAGCAAGCGGGGCACTCTCTGGGATGTAAAGAAACCGAAGGGGTGGAAGCCACCAGATCTGAGGGACCTATGCCAATAATAGTTGTAGACGGTTGTGACGTTACTGGGAAGTCCACCATAGTGGATGCCCTGCGTCAATTGGTCCCTCATTCCAGGTCACTGCACTTAACATATCGGTGGCCTGGGAAAATGGACCTTTACCACCTCGCAGCTTTTCGTTGGGCCACCAGGCATAACGCAACATTAGCCATACTTGACCGGTGGTGGCCGTCAGAGTACGTGTATGCCGGCGTCTATCGTGAAGGTAGCAAGTTCCCTCTCATGAGACGTTTACTTGACCGTGTGGCTTTACGATATGGTGTATTATATTGTATAACGCACAGGGCTGATAGGGACGTGCAGGCCAGCGCCCACTTAGCTTCCTCAAAAGAACGTGAGGAAATGTACGCGTCAGATGAAAAGATTAAGCAACTGCACGATTGGTACGTTAAACTGTACCAGCAAAATTCACATAGGAGAGACTGGCGTGCTTACAACCTTGATCTTCAGGGCGGACATCTTGCGGCGACGTGCTCAAATCTTTATGACCAGGTATTGTCGTTGGCTTTTATGGAAGCTACGCACCCTTTTCAGGATTATGTTGGTACTCGTTTTGCTGATTATCTCTTCGTTGGTGACGTTGCTAATAGCCGCGGCCATCATCTTGGGTGGCCTTGGTTTTCGTACATTGGTGCGTCTGCAACGATGGCTCAAGGGCTCGAGGAGGTCGGTATAGGGGAAGAACGCTGCATGTGGACTAACGTTAATTCAGTGAAGGTCCCTAATGAGGAACACCAACGGCAATTGTCGCAATTTCTTAAAGGTTTTAATGGACAGGTTGTGGCGCTGGGCAACGTGGCGCGAGATTTTCTCGGCCAACGTGCCCACTATGAATTACCACACCCTGCATATGTCGCACGTTTCAAGGGAAAAGAAACAATGGCATCTTACCTGGAGGCTTTGAAATGATGCCCTGGCAGGCACTAATTTATGCGCCCCTTATTGGTTACGGGGACCTTGTAGCTCCTCGCGGGCAACCAACAAAGGAGACCATAAATTGGAGCTTCTCATTTCAAAATGATCAGCGGTTCATTTACCATAAGCTAATGCCAATGAACCTTGACTATTTTGCCGTTGAACTAGCTTGGTATATCAAGGCCGATAAAAATGATGTATCAATCACCGAACATGCTGGGATTTGGAAGGAAATGCTCAACGCTGATGGCACCCTAAGCTCGAATTACGGCTACCTTCTGTGGGGTTATGAGAAAGCTCCACTTAAGTGGGTAGTGCGGGAGCTAAAGAATGATCCAGATTCACGACGTGCTATCGCCCATATCAACAGACCTCGTCATTTTAGGCCCGGGGTCCGAGATATCCCGTGCACGATGTATTTTCAGTTCCTTCTTAGGAAGAATAAGTTGCAAACCATCGTTCATATGCGTAGTCAGGACGCTGTGTTTGGACTTCGTAATGATTTACCATTCTTCTGGTTCGTTGCCGACGTCGTTGCGGCGCTGCTTAATAAGGAAACTAGCATCCTACACTTAACTGTCGGCAGTTTTCACGTCTATGAGCGCCACTGGGAAAAGGTGAAAGCTGTCGTGAAGCATCCAGGTGACTGGCAAATTCCAACAATTGATTGGTCAGAGGA
>Ga0209342_10000638_pt1 | contig 40894 bp, 37 predicted proteins | sample RifCSP16_2_FD_184023 | JGI IMG/M metagenome (GOLD analysis project Ga0209342, IMG submission 184023) | Soil microbial communities from Rifle, Colorado - Rifle CSP2_sed 16_2 (SPAdes) (version 2) | ecosystem: Environmental > Terrestrial > Deep subsurface > Rock core/Sediment | place: Rifle...
CTCCCAAGGACGGGGACCGCGTCACATTCGGATCGACGGTGCTTCTGAAAGATGAGTCAGGAAAGGAGTTCCGCTACTGGATCGTTGGGTCCGACGAAGCGGAACCCGCGAAGGGAAAGATCTCGGTGCTGGCACCCCTGGCCCGGAGTTTGATTGGCAAGGAACTCAGCGAGGACATCATCGCTCAGACACCGGGTGGAAAGAAGCGCTACGAGATTCTCGAGGTAAATTTCCCCTGGGAGTAGTAACCCCAGGAGAGTAGCGCGAGGCTCCGAACGCGGGCACCGGCGGGCGATAGCCTGGGCGCCCGTGCTGCAATCAAGACCGGAGGGCATCCCTCAACTCGCGGGTCAGGGTTTCAACAGTCCCCCGAGTTCCTCCCGCGAGCTTCTGCCGCCACTCTTTTTCAGTTTCAAACCGGCGGTCCCCGAGCCGGGCGCTCCAGGGCTTGATCGCCTCGCGAATCGCGTGGATGTCAAACGGATCCTTCTTGAGCTCGCGGGCCCGCGCCATCACATCAGGGACCACCCGAACGAACGCCCTGAGTGCGGCTCCCGTCTTGATGGAGTACTTCCGGCCCGCCCACGCGTGAGGGAAGACCTGAGCGAGACCTTTCACGTAATTGAGGAAAAAGCGCTTCGCGCCCTGACGCAGATCTTGAATTTTCGCTGAGCCTCCAACCTTTTCCACGGTCTCGAAGAGATCAACCATCTCCTCGGCGAGTGGTGCCTGGGAGACTTTTCCGCGACCGATCCCGAGCATCTTGACCTCACCATGAAGCGGCGAGGTCTCGTCCTCATTCAGCGAACGGATAACGTCGTGAGCGAGCGCCTGATTCGGATCGGGGTAGAGCTTCCGCCCCGCCAGGCTGACGATGTGTGACGGGTTCAATCGGGTGTGTTTGGCATTGATCGTGACGAAGAGCTCCACGATTTGCCGGGCATCCAGCGAATCGAAGAGCACCGCCGGGACCTCAATGGCCGGGAACTCCCCCGATTGGGTCAGGGCGTGGAGGGCCAGAAGCCGGTGCTGGCCGTCCAGGACCCGGAGAATCCCGGGATCTTGCGGGATTTGGAGAAGCCCCAAGTCGTGGTGACTCGTAGCAGGGGTAAAGGTGAAGCGCTTCTCAGAGGTGATGATGACCGCTCCGGGGATGGCAGGGAGCGTTCCAGCCTCTTTGCACTCTCGGTAATAGAGGACCAGCTCTTCGATCTTGCGACGGATCACTGGTCGCTGATACGCTGCCTCGCTCTCTCCGATCCGCTTTTCTAGAACTTCCCAATTCACTCTGGCTCGGGGAGTGCGTTTGGTCTTCTGGACCTCCTTTGGCGGTCCCCCACTGTATCCCAGCACCTCAAACCGGACTAATCGATCGATGTCCTTTGCAGTGAACGACGCCTGGTAGAACTCCACGCCGAACTGCTTCACCCGGTGAGCCGGAACAGTGATCATTCACTCCTCCACCGCGCAACTTGAAGGCCAGAGAACCGTAGGCGGCAAAAAGCCACCCACACTCTAGACGAAAGGTTTATCCGTGTCAATGTCGGCATTCCCTCAAAGCCTTAGAAATGCGCCCTAGATGTAGGGTTCAAGCTTACTTTATCCACAATATGTGGACAACATGGGGATAATCCTAACGATGGCAAGAATTCCTGTGCCGGGCGGTTGTCGGCCCCTTTAATTTGACAAAGCGACACTCGGACAGTAGAGTCCCACGTAAGCGCAACCGAAAACGAAGCGCTTGGCTGTGTCGCGATCTGATCGGGAGGGGGGTGTGCCATGGCCGGAAAAAATTTTGAGGAGTTAGAGATTGGTCAGGTTTTCCATCACCAGCCCGGCCGCACCATCACGGAGTCTGACAATGTCTTTTTCACCTGTCTGACCATGAACCCCCAACCGCTCCATCTGGACGCGGAGTTCGCCAAGAACTCGGAGTTCGGACGGCCGCTGGTGAATAGCCTGTTGACCTTGGGGATGACCATCGGACTCTCAGTCGGCGACACCACGCTCGGAACCACGGTGGGGAATCTCGGTTTCGAGAAAGTGGAGTTTCCCAAGCCGGTCTTCCACGGGGACACGCTCTACGCGGAGACCGAGGTGGTTGATAAGCGCGAATCGAAGTCTCGTCCTGAGTGGGGGGTGGTGACGTTCGAGCACCGGGCGAAGAACCAACGAGGGGAGATCGTGATGCGCTGCCGAAGAGCCGCGATGATGATGCGAAAGGCCACGAGAACTCCTGCGGGGTAACTCTCGCCCTGTTACTACGAGACACCGTGACCCGCCTTAGACGCTCCCTCCACTTCGTTCCCGGTGGAAATGAACGGATGGTCCAAAAAGCTCTGGCGCTGCCGGCGGACGGTCTGATCCTTGACCTGGAGGATGCGGTAACAGTTGAGAAAAAGGCTGAGGCCCGCGTGACCGTGACCGGATGGCTCAAGCAGCTCGACTTCGGCCGAAAGGAGCGGCTGGTTCGGATCAACCCGCTCGACTCGGGCTATGGGGAGGCTGATCTCGAGGCCACGATTCCGGGAAGGCCCGACGGGTACGTGATCCCCAAGCCTCGACGGGCAGAGGACATTCTTGCGGTCGCCGCGATCCTCGATCGCCTCGAAATGCTGCAGGGGCTCTCTAGGGGCAGCGTGAGGTTGCTCGCGATCGCCACCGAGTCGCCGGAAGCACTTCTCAACATCGCCGAGATCGCCAAGGCCAGCCCGCGGCTCGTGGCCCTCACGTGGGGGATGGAAGACCTCTCAGCGGCGATGGGGATCTTGCAGACGCGGACAGGGGAGGGGGAGCTGCTGGATCTCTTTCGGTATGCCCGCATGATGACTCTCCTTGCCGCATCCGCGGCGGGAATTGAGGCCATTGACACCGTCTTCACCGACATCCACGATCTGGATCGGCTCAAGACGGAGTCTCTCGAAGCGGCTCAGATGGGATTTGCCGGGAAGCTCTCGATCCACCCCAGCCAGATTGATGTGATCAACCAGGCATTCATCCCTTCAGCCAGCGAGGTCCAAGAGGCAGAGGCGCTCCTTCAAGCGTTTGAAGCCTCTCGGGCCGAGGGGGAAGGGGCGTTCAGGTTTCGAGGTCAGATGATGGATGCGCCTCATGTGAGCCGCGCAAAAAAGCTTCTTGAACGCGCTCGCTACACGGGCGGCTGACCGATGAACCTCAGGGTGTTGGGGTGTGGCGGGGGCGAGCAATCCGGGAGGCGACTGACTTCATTTCTGTTGAACGGTTGCGTGCTGCTGGACGCGGGCGCCGCGACCGGAGCGCTTTTACTGGAGGAACAGGCACGGATCCGCGCGGTGCTCTTGAGCCACTCCCACCTTGACCATGTCGTCGGCCTCGCATTTCTTGCGGACAACCTTGCGGTGAACAGCCACCAACCTCCTGTCCCGATCTTCAGCATTCCCGAGGTCCTCGACATTCTCCGCGAGCACCTCTTTAACGATCTGCTCTGGCCCGACTTCACCAGATTGCCGAGTCGTGACCGGCCGGTCTTCCAACTCTCGCCGCTTCAGCAGGGAGCCGAAGCCAGTGTTGAGGGGCTTGCCGTGACGGCCATCCCAGTCGACCACACCCTCCCCGCGGTAGGCTACCTGATACGAGATCAGAAGAGCGCGATCCTCTATACCGGAGACACCGGCCCGACCGAGAAGTTGTGGGCAGTCGCTAGAGAGTGCCAGGACCTCAAGGCCGTGATTGTCGAGACAAGCTTTCCCGATCGGCTGGAGAAGCTGGCAAAGCAGAGCGGTCACCTCACGCCTGGAATGCTCAAAACGGAGCTCGCGAAGCTCTCGAGAGAAGTTCCCGTCCTGATCACCCACTTGAAGCCGCCTTTTGTCGTCGAGATCCAGAAGGAGATCGCCGCCGCGAAGGGGAACCTCGTCCTCCTGGAGGACGGCCAGCAGTACTCTTTTTGAAGTGAGGATTCCCTCGACGGCAATCAGGTGGCTTGTCCGCTACGGCGAAGGCCTGCGGGCGAGGATGAGACCGAGCTGGACCTGCTCTTCCTGACCCATCCCGGTTGTAGTGGTCGGGCGGAAGCTGACGGTGACGGTGATGCGTTTGGTCCCTGTGTCGGGACCGGGCTCGATCATGACGCTCCGGCGAAACGCCGGGAAACCGGGGATTGCCCCATAGTCTTCATCAGGGAATCGCCTGGCAACGAGGTTGTCCGCTTTATCGGTGTAAGTCGCCTGTTTCACGCTCTCGGCCATCGCCTGAGCGAGGGCAGTCGCCGTAGTAATCAAGTGTGATCTGTTGATTGCCGCGAGCCCAAAAGTTATCCCCCCAGCGACCCCACCGCTTTGAAGCGCCAAAGCCCCAGCGATGCCGAGGAGAGCGACCGTCAAGATAAACATCGAGAGGAGAACTTCGATAAGGCTGAACCCGGGAGCTTGAGGGGCGAGCGAAACCTTGTAGTTCTTACGGGCACGCAGCGACGTTACTGCAAGTGACTCTAACCCGTCCTGTCGGGTTGACAACAACATCCATCGTGGACGTCGCAGCCTGGTTTCTAACCGTATACCTGCCGGCTGCAACAGCCGCGCCGAGAGATGTGAAGGCGATCTGCGGAGAAATGGTGAAAGCTGCATTATTTGAAAGCGTGAGGTTGCCTGCACCATCGGTTCCGGGGCCTATCCAAGGTGCCCCTCCGGGACACGCTCCAAAATTAAAGCGGACCTGATTGCCGCCAGAGGTGACGCATACGGTTTGGTTTCGAGTGATTGCGAGCTGCCTTGCATGATTGAGCAGCGTTGCGACCTCCTGGGCAGCCCCCCGCGTCTGGGCAGCCTGAAGATAGCTCAAAAAGTTTGGGATCGCAATGGCTGAGATAATCCCGAGCACACCGATCACCACGACCAGCTCGATCACCGTGAAGCCGGTTTCCGTTATCCTCGAAAAACGCCGAGGTACCATTGGAGTAACTCCTCTCCCCAAAACAGCGTGGCCATTCCGCCGAGGGCCAGAAATGGACCGAATGGCAATGGGTCCTTCCGCTTCTTCCGTCCTGTCGAAAGGACGCCAGCAGCCACGAAACCACCGGTAAAGACCGCGAGAAAGATCGAAACAAGGGTGAGTTTCCAACCCAAGAACGCTCCCAGCATTGCGCCGAGCTTGATGTCGCCACCTCCCATCCCGCCTCGACTGAGGATTACGACCAGATAAAATATTCCGCCGCCAACGAGACTTCCCAATAGCGCGTTGACGATCGAAACCTGCCCGGTAAGAAGATTCGAGAGCCAGCCCACCACGATTCCAGGCAGGGTGATCCGGTCCGGAAGTAGCTGGTGCTCGAGATCGATCGCCGTCAAAACGATCAAGCTCGAGATTAGGAGCAAAGCAGGGATCAGTTGCAACGTCAACCCGAAATGGCCGGCTGCAAAGCCCCAACTCAAGCCGGTCAGTGCCTCGACTAGAGGATAGCGCCAGCTAATCGGCTCTCGACAGTTTCGACATCGGCCGCGAAGCCAGATAAAACTCAGCAACGGGATGTTGTCATACCACCGGATTTCCGAATGACAGCTCCTACAGTGCGATGGCGGAGACCAGAGATTTTCCTTCTCGGGCAGGCGGACAATCACTACGTTAAGGAAGCTGCCAATGATTAAACCAAAGATAGTTGCAAGCGCAGCAAACGGGGAAAGAGCACTACTCATGAAGATAGGCCCTCTTTGCGAGGGATGTTAACACCACTTCAGATCAAGGGGAAGATGCCGTGAAGCCGTCGCCGGTTGAGAAAACCTGGAATGTCCCCGGAGGCAAGCCCGGCGCAGGCGTCACGTAGTTGTACGTCTGTACCCCTCCCTCGACAGTATTGGTCCACCCCAGAGGCACACGTGGGAGAGGAGCAAAGAAAGGGCCGGCAGTCGCTCCATTGATGCCCGTTTGAGCAATGGTCAGTGCGAGAAGGCCCTGACCGTTGCATAATCCACCAGCGACACTTCCACCCGAGGGGGGAAGGCTTTCGCAGTGGATGCCGTAGGCTGCCAGCGCCCCAGCGAGCATTCGCGTATCGGCCTGCGCCTTGGCGACCCTCGCCCGAGCCTGGATATTGGCATAGAGAGGAAGGGCAATCACCGCGAGGATTGCGATGATCCCTACCACGATCATCAGCTCGATGAGCGTGAACCCGGTCTGACTTTTCTTGGGCCTGGAGACTCTCATGTTGGACGAGTAGTGTAATGAGGGGGAGGGAAACCGACCCCCCCCCTCTCATACTGCGGATCCGGTTCTTGCTATGGAGAGCTGATTACTCCACCAGCCACGCCCAAAGCCGCCCCGGCACCCGCGGGAATTGACCCAGCAAAGTCCGTGCAGCCTGCGGTGCAGTTAGAAAACACCCTGAAGGTTCCTGCCGCACCCGCGGCCAGAGGATCGGGGTTGGCAACGGCATACACTGCCCATCCAGCAGGTGGTAACGGGAGTGGAGCGATAAATGGGCCTGCCGCCGGAGAACCTGGAGGGCCAGCAACTTGGACGACGGTCAAGGCGGTCAATGGGGGGACACCAACCGTCGCCGTGGCTCCAGGGACACAGATATCAGCGACAGCCGTACCGGGAAGGGCACCGCAATGCCCCGCGTAGGCGACGATAGCCCCTGCTAAAGTCCTGGTATCAGCCGTGGCCTTCGAGACTCGAGCTCGCGCCTGGATGTTGGCGAACAGTGGGATGGCGATGGCTGCCAGGATGCCGATGATGCCCACGACGATCATCAGCTCGATGAGCGTGAAGCCGCGCTCACCCTTGATGTGAATCCGTTTTCTCCAAAATTCCATCACGATTTGTTCCTCCTCCTGTTGGATGGTCGGGCCTTGTGGCCCAGTTGTGTGAGGCCGCTGCAGGGAAAACTGCATCTCCTGTGCCACGGCATTGTCGTAAAAGGTCCCTACCAAGTGGCGGGGAAATCGGAGAAAAAGGGATAATTTCCTAGCACACTTCCCATTCTTGGCAGTCGAAGAGATTTGAAGAGACGGGCTGCTAGAACCGTAAAGCGGCAATCGGAATGACAGTGCCTGTCACTTTCAGCGGGTATGCTTCTGGAGCTCGTCGTAGAGGGACCTGACGATGGTTACCTTGGAAGCCTTAGCAGTGAGAAGAAGGGGGAGGGAATGAATCCCCTCCCCTGGAAGAGACAAAAACGAAACAACAAGCAGAATGCTGAAAAACCCCTGTGAGCCGCAGGTTGCTCAAAAAGGTCCAGATGCAAGGCGGCGAGGAAGCGAGGAGTGAGACGTACTTAGATGTACGTCGCAACGACGAGCGACGACCATATTCCCCGTTCGAGCGCGGGCTTCGCTCGCGTAAGCTCTTGGGGGAGGTTCGGAAGGGGGGCGTGCCCCCCTCCGAGGAAAGCCTTCGCCGCAGATGGGCCTTTTTCAGCAGCCTGCTAGGGGCAGGTCGCTCGGGTGCCGGCACTGTGGGCGACGATGCCATCGCCTGTAGCGCAGACAACAAAGTTGCCGTTCGAGGCACCACCGCCGGGGGCTGTGTCAGCTCTGTACGTGTACGCGGCCTGCCATGCGGGGTTACCACCGGTCGGAGGGGTGGGGACTGACGCAAGGAACGGCCCAGCCGCTTGGTTCTGTCCGTTAGTAGCCGTATTCGTAAGGGCGGTCAAGCCTGCCGCGCCGTTTGGTGGCAGCGCTCCCATGTGGGCCGAGTAGACACTGACTGCTGAGGCGATTGTTCTTACGTCTGCTTGGCCCTTTGCAATCCGCGCCCGCTGCTGGATATTCGCGTAGAGCGGGATGGCAAGAGCCGCCAGAATACCGATGATCGCAACAACGACGACCAGCTCGATGAGTGTGAAGCCGCGCTCCCCCTTGACACGAATCCTCTTTCTCCAGAGTCTCATCACGGTCTCCCCCCTCTTTTGGGCGTTGGGGCCTTCTGGCCCAGTTGTGGAAAGCCGCAGCCGAGAACACTGCCGCTCTTGTGCCGCGGCACTTCTAGAGAAGGTCTTACTGCTTCGCGGGAAAATCCGAGAGAAAAGGGTTGCTTCCTAGCGCACTTCCCATTCTTGGCCGTCTCAAGGACGGGACGGCCGGTAGAACGTTACTGCCAACGCCCCGCTCACTCCTCTAGGGCGCTCTTCCCCTTCGAGAGATTGTGCTTCTGCAGCTTGTAACGGAACTGACGAAAGGTCATCCGGAGCAACTCGGCTGCGCGAGTCTGCACCCCCCCGGTGCGCTCAAGGGCCTTCAACAGTAAAGCGCGTTCAATTTGATCCAGATTCGCCTCCAAGTCAAGCCCTTCTTCTGGAAGGTCGACATCGATTCCCTTGGGAGGACGCTGGCGTCGCACAGCCTCGGGAAGCGCCTCGGCAGTGAGCACATCGCCCGTTCCAAGAACGATGGCCCGCTCGGTTGCGTTTTCCAGCTCGCGAATGTTTCCCGGCCAGTGATAGTTCTCGAGAATTTGAAGCGCTTCGGCCGAGACCCCTTTCATCTCCTTCCCAAGCGCCTTCCCGAATTTCTGTAGGAAGTGCGTGGCAAGAAGCGGGATGTCCTCGCGCCGCTCTCTTAATGCAGGGAGGTGGATCGGGATCACGTTAATCCGATAGAAGAGGTCTTCTCGCAGCACTGCCTCCGCGACTGCTTTCTCGAGGTCTTTGTTGGAGGCCGTGATGAGCCGGACATCAACCTTGATATCTTTCGTGTCGCCGACCCGCCGGATCTCTCGCTCCTGAATCGCGCGGAGCAGCTTTACCTGAAGGACCCCCGGAATCTCGGTGATCTCGTCGAGGAAGAGCGTGCCGCCATCGGCCGCGGAGAAGAGACCGGTCTTGTTGGCCGTCGCTCCAGTAAAGGAGCCTTTAACGTGGCCGAACAGCTCGGACTCCATCAACCCTTCCGGGATGGCGCCGCAGTTGACCGAGATAAACGGCTTGTCTCTACGGTTCGAGTTGAAGTGGATAGCCCGCGCGACCAGCTCTTTTCCGGTCCCGCTCTCTCCAGTGATCATCACTGTCGCAGGACTGTCAGAAACCTTTCGAATTGTGTCGAAGATCTCAACGAGCCTCGGGCTCTTCCCGATGATATTTTCAAAGCCATATTGAGTGCCGAGCTGCTTCTTGAGAAAGAGGTTTTCGTCCCTGAGGCGTTTGCGCTCGAGGGCGTTCTTGATGATGAGCTTGATCTCGTCAAGCTTGAACGGCTTGGTGATGTAGTCATAGGCGCCGAGCTTCATTGCCTCCACCGCGGTCTCAGTGGAGGAGAACGCGGTGATCATGACCACGGCGGTCTGCGGAGAGAGTTCCTTCGCGGCTTTAAGCACCTGAATGCCATCAACCTTCGGCATCCGCACGTCGGCGATGATGGCATCGAAGGTTTCTTTGCGGATCGCCTCGATGGCTTCTTCACCCCCTCCGGCAGTGATGACCTCATAGCCGTCCTTCTGGAGCATGATGGAGAGAAACTCCCGCATGCTCTTTTCATCATCAGCGACCAGGATTCTCGCGTCAGTCATCTGTTCTGAACTCCGTTAGGCTGTCAGGACAGCCGATTCCTGGGGAAGCAATAGCAACACCGTCGTCCCCTTGCTGATTTCACTTCTCACCTCAATCTCTCCCCCGTGATCCTGCACCATCCGGTGAGCTAATGCAAGACCGAGTCCGCTCCCCTGGGGCTTGGTGGTGAAAAACGGCTCCAAGACGTTCGGAAGATCCTCGCTCGGAATCCCGTGGCCTGTGTCAGATACCCAGACTTCAACCCAGGAGCCGCCAGAGCGTTGAACCTGCTGAGCTCCCACGCGCAGCTCTCCGCCCTCGGGCATCGCTTCCACGGCATTGAGGCAGAGGTTCCAAAACGCCTGGCGCACCTGCTGAGGATCGAGCTGCACCGGAAGATTGGGTGGATATTCTCGGACGACCCTCACGGTTGCCGGCAACTGAGGGCGCCGCTCGATCAGGATCAGCACCTCTTCGAGGATCTCGGCAAGATTTGACGGGCACCGATGGAGAGGATCAGGGCGGGCATACTCCAGGAAATTCATGATGGTCCGATTTAATCGATCAGACTCTCTTAGTACGATTTCCATCAGCCGTCCACTGGTCTCGTCGTCGGTCCGTTCCTTTGCTAACAACTCGATGGCTCCGGATAGCGAGGCCAGGGGATTTCGGATCTCATGGGCGATGTTACCGGCTAATCTCCCGACGGTGGCCAAGCGATCCGCAAGCCTGATCTGACGGTCGGCCCGCTTGATCTCCGTGAGATCCCGGCAGATCCCGATCACGCCGACGAGATGCCCTTTTCCCGACAAGAGCGGCGAAAACGAGATTCCGAGCGGGACGTCTCTTCCGTCCTTCCGGCGTATGTGTGTTTCAAATCGCCGAGACTGCCGGCTTCCTTGACGCGTCGCGTCATCCCAGACCTCCCCAAAATGGATCTCAGGACCAAAAAAGAATTCGAACGGCTGGCCGATCATCTCAGACGCGTCAAAGCCAGAGATCTCCTCGGCGGCTCGATTGAACGCGGTGATGGTGCCCTTTCGGTCGATGGCGACCAGCCCGGCGCCCATGGATTGGAGGAGCAACGCGTTGAACGCTTGGAGATCGTCAAAATTTTCCTGCTGAACTGAGAGCGCTCGATGGGCTTTTTGGAGCCGTTGGGTCAATACGGTCCCGAGCAGCGCGACCAGGAAGAAAACCGTCGAGTGACTCACAAGGGTGAGCACGAGCAGCCCGTCAGGGTCGATAAACTCTGAAAGTGAGGTGCTGAAAAGATACGGCGGGATCAGAACGCTCCCCGCATACAAAATGCTGGAGAAGGCCGCTACCCAGAGGCTTCCCTTCGGCGAGAGCAGGAGGCTGGCCGCAATAATGACGGGGACGTAAAGAGATGCAAAGAGACTCCTCGCCCCACCTGTGCTGGTGACAAGGGCTGTCACGACCATGACATCCAGTGTCAGCTGACCCCAAACGAATCGCTCGACCCGGAGCTTTCGCTGGGCGAGCGCCAGCGCGGTCAGTGATACTACCGCGGCAGCCGTGAGCGAGCCGAGAAACGGGATCAGGTGGACCGTTAAGAGCCTGGCCTGGTTTAAGTAAAGCCCGAGGCTCAGGAGCAGGAAGACAGTAGCGAGCCGGATAATGGGGAGCCAGCGAAAGAGCGGCCCCGGAGTTGGATACGGCACGAGTTCTCCCTATTTAATCAGCGTGACCATCTTGAAGATCGGGAGGTACATGGCAATCACCAATCCGCCAATGACCACCCCGAGGAAGACAATCATGATCGGCTCGAGAAGCGAAGTCAGGCCCGCCACCGCAGTGTCAACCTCGTCCTCGTAGAAGTCGGCGATTTTGTTCAGCATGGCATCCAGGGCGCCTGTCTGCTCGCCAACAGAGATCATGTGGACGACCATGGGAGGGAAAACCCCGCTCGTCTTGAGCGGTTCAGCGATCGTCTTTCCAGCGGTCACGCTTGCGCGCGTCATCATCACCGCTTTCTCCACGATCTTGTTCCCAGCGGTCCGAGCGGTGATGCGGAGGCCTTCGAGGATTGGAACGCCTGACGAGACCAACGTGCCCAGGGTGCGCGTGAATCGGGCGACCGCGACTTTTCTGATGAGCGTTCCAATCACCGGGATCTTCAGCAGCAGGGTGTCGATAAACGTTTTGCCGTTCTCGGTCTTGTAATAGGAACGAATCGCAAAGACGACACCCACCATCGCCGCGATAATCAGGAGAATGAACCGGCGCACGAAGTTGGAAAGTCCAATGACGATTTGGGTCGGAAGAGGAAGCTCAGCCCCCAGCCCCTCGAACATCTTGGCAAATGTCGGGATGACGAAGGTGAGCATGAAGATCACGACGAGCACGGCCACGCTCACGATCGTGGCGGGATAGATCATCGCGGTCTTGATCTTGCGCTTCAGGGCCGCGGCCTTCTCAATGTAGACGGAGAGGCGCTGAAGGACCACATCGAGAATACCGCCGGTCTCTCCGACCTCGACCATATTGACATACAGCTCGTCGAACACTTTAGGATGGCGCTTGAGCGCGTCCGCGAGTGAAGCGCCGGCTTCCACATCGTGAGCAGCCTTGCCTGTGACGGCCCTGAGGCCTTTTGCGTCGCTCTGCTCCGAAAGGATCGTCAGGCACTGGACCAGAGGAAGCCCGGCGTCGATCATGGTGGAAAACTGACGGGTATAAATCGCGAGGTCCTTATCCTTGACGCTCCCTCCTAAGGCGCGCAGCCCGGCACGCAGCCCAGTCTGCTGGGCCCTTTCTTTGATGGCGGTCACGAAGACCTGGCGTCGCCGGAGTTCACCGACCGCGGCGGTGCGGTCGGGGGCCTCGATATCACCCGAAAGTGCTCCTCCCTGAAACGTGCGTCCCTGATAGGCAAAAACTGGCACGGCTTTTCCTCCTACCGCCTGGCCGCTGAGAGCGTGGGCTCTTGAGTCACGCTTCGCCCGGCCAGAAGCTGTTGAAGTTCGTCGGGGAGCGTCGAACGATTCAACGCCTCCTCCCGACTGATCTGTCCTCGCTGGACCAGCTCAACGAGGGAATTGTTCATCGTTCTCATTCCAAATTTGTGCCCGGCCTGGAGGGCCGAATAGATTTGATGGATCTTCTCTTCGCGGATCAGGTTTCTGATGGCCGGCGTCGCCACCATGATCTCAAGCGCGAGCGCCCGCCCTTTGCCATCAGGGCGCGGAATAAGCTGCTGGGAAAGCACTCCTTCCAGCACGAGGGAGAGTTGCGCCCGCACCTGGGGCTGCTGGTGCGGCGGGAAGACGTCGATGATTCGGTTCATTGTTTGAGCTGTAGAGTTGGTGTGCAGAGTGCCGAACGTCAGGTGACCGGTTTCCGCGATCGTCAGCGCGGCTTGAATCGTTTCGAGGTCCCGCATCTCGCCGATCAGCACGACGTCCGGGTCCTGGCGGAGGACATACTTGAGCGCGAGCTTGAACGACGCCGTGTCTGCGTTCAACTCCCGCTGGTTCACCACGCATCGCTTGTGCGAATGGATATACTCGATCGGATCCTCAATGGTGATGATGTGCTCGGCGCGCTCGGCGTTGATCTTGTCAATCATCGCGGCGAGCGTGGTGGATTTTCCTGAGCCGGTAGGGCCGGTGACGAGGACCAGCCCCTTGGGACGGTCCGAGAGCTGCTTCACCACCTCGGGAAGCCCCAGCTCTTCAAACGAGCGGATCTTGAATGGAATGGTTCGGATGGCCGCTGCGACCGCTCCGCGCTGCCGATAGATGTTGGCTCGAAATCGGGAGAGCCCTTGGATGCCGAACGAGAGGTCCAGCTCGTTTTCCTCCTCGAACTTTTGCTTTTGCGCTTCGTTCAATACGCTGTACGCCAGCCGCTGGGTATCAGCGGGGCCGAGTGGCGGGAACTCAGAAAGCGGTGTGAGACGACCATGCAACCGGATCTGGGGTGGCGTGCCGGTCGTCAGGTGAAGGTCTGACGCCCCTTTTTCCACCATGATTGTGAGAAGGTCGTGCATCGTCATAGGCAGTATTCTCCCTTCCGAGTTTTAGAAGCGAGCAAAAGCCGTGCCACCTGGCTTTTAGCCGAAGGTGACCCGTAGGATTTCTTCGAGCGTGGTAGACCCTTCCAACACTTTCTGAAGACCAGCCTGGCGCAGGGTCTTCATCCCTTGCGAAACAGTCATTGCTTTGAGTTCGCTGGCGGGTGCGCCGTGAAGAATGAGGTCTCTGACCTCTTGCGTCACCGGCATCACTTCGTAAATGGCCATCCGCCCGCGCATCCCGGTATAGTTGCAGGCCTGACACCCTTTGCCTTTGTACAAGGGCACCGGATCCTTTCCCTGAGAAACGTAGCCGTGGATCGTTAACGCCTCAGGGTCGACGAGATACGACTCCTTGCAGTCCGGACAGACCTTTCGGCAGAGCCGCTGGGCGAGGATGAGAAGCACGCTGGCGGAGATCAAGAACGACGGGATCCCCATATCGCACAGTCGCGCGATCGTGGATGGCGCGTCGTTCGTATGTAATGTCGACAACACTAAGTGGCCGGTCAAGGCGGCGCGGATCGCAATCTGGGCGGTCTCGAGGTCGCGGACCTCGCCGACCAGGATCACATCGGGGTCTTGCCGGAGGAAGGAGCGGAGAACGCCAGCGAAGGTTCGTCCGATCTCTTCTTTGATCTGAACCTGGTTGATCCCTTTAAGGTTGTACTCCACCGGGTCTTCGGCGGTCATAATGTTGATGTCCGGGGAGTTGATGGTCGTCATCGCCGAGTAGAGTGTGGTGGTCTTCCCCGATCCGGTGGGGCCGGTGACGAGGACCATCCCGTGAGGACTCGTGATGGCCTTTTTGAACTCAGTCAAGCTCCACGAATCGAATCCCAGCAGGCCGAGGTCGAGCGCGAGGGATTCCTTGTCGAGGAGTCGCATCACGATCTTTTCCCCGTAGATCGTCGGGAGTGTCGAGACGCGGAGGTCGATCTCTCGATTGTGGTAGCGGATCTTGATCCGCCCGTCCTGGGGGAGCCGCCGCTCAGCGATGTCCAAGTTCGCCATGATCTTGATGCGGGAGAGGATCGCGGGCTCCAGTCGCTTGGGCGGCGTCATGATCTCTTGCAGCACGCCATCGATCCTGAACCGAATGCGGAAGACTTTCTCAAATGGTTCCAGGTGGATGTCGGACGCCCCGCGACGGATCGCATCGCCGAGGATCAGGCTCACCAATCGAACGACCGGCGCTTCCTCAACTGCTTCCTTCAGCTCGAAAACATCGACCTGGGTTTCGTCCTCATCAACAACCTCGAAGCTTTCTCCTTCGAGGTCTTTGATCACCTCGGTAATGGCGGAGGAGGAGGTGTCGTAGTTTCGGTCGATGGCCTTCCGAATTGCGCCTTGCGAGGCGACGACCGGAATCACGTTCAAATTGGTCATGAACGCGATGTCGTCTAGGGCGAAGACGTTGGTTGGGTCAGCCATCGCCAGCGTGAGCGTATTGCCGATTCGGCGAATCGGGAGAACCTCATACTTCCTGGCAATGGGGGCAGAGACCAGCTTCAGCACGTCTGGGTCGATGTCGAGCTGGGAGAGCGTGATCGAGGGGATGCCGTACTGACGAGAAAGAAAACCGATCAGTTGGTCTTCATTGAGGTATCCAAGACGGACAAGGATAGAGCCGAGCTTCTCATTCGAGTTTTTCTGCTCGACAAGCGCCTGCTGAAGCTGCTCTTGTGAGAGAAGTTGTTCGGCTACCAGGAGGTCGCCGAGTCGGCGGCTCATGTCTACTCCTTTAACTAGTTAGCTTGGTTCAGGGGACAGAGTCCCCCGGGGTCAAATCTGCAAAAGCGGAAATTGTGCAAAAAACGTACCTATTTCGCTGGTGTTAAGCGAGCGAGCGTCTCCTTGAAGACTCTATAAGCATCGTCCTGATAGATGACAAAGATGACCTTTTGAAGTGTCGTGGGCCCGGCAGTGAGATGCCGAAGCAACGTCGACAGCATGGCTTCAGCGGCCTCAGCCATAGGGAAGCCTCCGACACCGGTGCCCAGAGCGGGGAGTGCGATAGACGTCAACTTGTGATCATCCGCCAAGCGAAAGGTCGAACGGGTGGCCTGAGCGATCTTCTGTTTATCAGTCTTCCGGTCCTCACCCATAGCTGCCGCGTGAAGAACGTAGGTCGCATCGAGGTTTCCCGCCGTCGTAATCACGGCCTCACCGACCTCGATTGGGCCAAGTCGCATCGCCTCTTCTTCAATGATCACTCCGCCTTTTTTCTTGATCGCGCCCGCAACCCCAGCGCCCATCGACAGCGTTGAGTTCGCGGCATTGACGATGGCGTCGACCTCGACCTCCGTAAGATCCCCTTGAACAATGGAGATCTCCGTTTGGCCCACCTTTACCCTCATGGCTTTCATTTCCTCCCTTCGGTGCTCGGGACATAGATTGGCGTGCTGATCCTCGTGAGTCTGCGTGGCGGGCATCGGTTCACGGTATGATGCACCACGCTGAGTGTAGTTGCTCTTGGAACGAACGATCGAAACCGCATGAGCAGGAGCAGTTCAGGAGCTACTGTCGCTCCGTTTCGTTCAACTCCTGAGCCTTCACAGCTTCCCAGAAACGGTCGAGCTCTTCCAGCGTGGAGCTGTGAAGTGTCCGCCCTTCTTCCACGGCCATGCGCTCCATCCGTTTAAAGCGGAGGATGAACTTCTCAACAGCCTGCTGGAGTGTTCCTTCTGCACTTATCCGAAGCAGCCTGGCGACATTGACGACTGCAAACAAGAAGTCTCCAAACTCTTCACTGGCTTTGGCCCGGTCGTCTCGATGAAGGGCCTCCTGAATCTCATGGAGCTCTTCTTCCACTTTCTTCCAGGCCGCTTCAGGGGCGTTCCAGTCGAACCCGACTCGTGAGGCTTTTGCCTGAATCCGCTCGGCCCTGAGGAGCGCCGGCAGCGTTTTTGGAACACCGTCCAGCACCGATCGGTGCTGTCCATCACGCGTGCCTTCGGCGTGTTTGATGGACTCCCATTGAGCGAGCGCCTCACTCGCGCTTCGCACCGAGCGATCCCCAAAAACATGAGGGTGGCGGCGGACCATCTTGTCAATCAACTGCTGGAGCACGTCCGCAATGGAGAATTCGTTGAGTTCCTGAGCGATGTGGGCGTGAAAGACAACCTGAAAGAGAAGATCGCCAAGCTCTTCGCGAAGCCCACTTGCAGCGCCTTGGTCCAAGGCCTCGAGGACCTCGTAAGTTTCCTCCACGAGGAACGGCTTCAGAGAATCGCGAGTCTGCTCGCGGTCCCACGGGCATCCCCCCTCGGCCCTGAGACGGCGCATGACTTGAAGCAGTTCTTCGAAGAGTGCGCCGGCGTGAGTGGCCATGTGGGCGTCCTAGGCGGTGGCTTCATTATACACAAAGGCCGGGCTGAGACCCACTCTTCTTGAGCCCGCCTTTCGGCTATGGTAGGGTGAGTGCGAATTCGCCGATTCCATGCTGCGAGGAGGAGCGCCGTGAATGGACCGGACGAACCCGAGGCGGGCTATACGGTCGTCGATAAGCGCGGACAGCGTCCCGAAGCGGAAGAGGAACTCTCTTCCGGACCCCGACAGGCTCAACCATTTCGGGAGTCACCGCGCGCCCGAGAAGCGCGGCCTCCAACAGATGGACCACCCCCACCGGATCTCTCGTCACTCTTCTTGATGCTTGCGCACTCGGCGCTTGTTCATCTTGGAGAGGGCGGCGATCCATCCGTTCCCAGTCAGCCCCGAGATCTCGACGAGGCCCGATATGCGATCGACCTCCTCGCACTGCTCCAAGAGAAGACCGCGGGGAATTGTACTCCTGAGGAGAGCCAGCTCGTCGAAGGGCTGCTCTACGACCTGCGCCTACGGTATGTCGATAAGCTAAAGGCCGGATGAGCATGGGCGTGGCAACGGTTCGATTGCAAGTGAGCACCAGGGGGAATGGGGCAGTCATCGATCTGACTCAGCAAGTGGACGAGGCCGTGAAGAAAGCCCAGCTCCGGGACGGTATCGCGATCGTCTTCGTCCCTGGCTCGACCGCGGGCGTGACGACGGCCGAGTTTGAGCCTGGAGTTGCGCGTGATCTAAGTACGGCGCTCAGGCGGCTCATCCCTCCTGACGGCGATTACTGGCACAACCGCATCGATGATAACGGCCACGCTCATGTTCAGGCCGCGCTCTTGGGCCCGTCGGTGACAGTCCCGTTCAGCGATCACACCCTCGGACTCGGGACCTGGCAGCAGATTGTACTCGTGGACTTCGACACTCGTGCCCGCCAGCGCGAGGTAATCTGCCAAATCATAGGTGAGTGAAGCGCGAGCGACGCCTACGACCGGCGGAGCGTCACGATGGCTCGTCCCTCTTCGATGGTGATTCGATCCACGGACGTGGGAACCCGCCACTGCATCAAACGGCTGCCGGCCCCGCCGAACAACCACGACAGGAGCCACGGAGAGAGAGACTGACGTCCTAGAGTAAAGTCTTGGGCCACGAATTCTCCCCTTCCGCGCTCGACCTTCACTCGGCCTTTGACACTGATCCAGACCAGACGGTTGGTTGCCGACTGCGGAAGGTACTGAGCGATAAAAGAGAACGGGTAGCCGGCCAGCAGATAGCGAAGCTCAGTTTGGCCCTGAACCTCGATCGTCCCTCGTACGAACTGGACCACCATGGGCGAGATACGGATCTGTTCACTTTCCAGAAGGTGCCTCTGGAGGAAGGCGTTCAATTCTCGTTGGCTAATCACGATCGGATCTCTTCGGGATGAGATGTTGGCCTCCCGCAGCATAATCTCAGCCAGTTTTTGCTGAAACCGTCTACCATCCTCCGGGCTGAAGTCCTGTCGGGGGAGATCTGGGACTTCAAAGAGATTGGTCGAGAGAGCGATCCCTCCCAGTAGAACCACGGCAACGAGGGCTATAACCGCAATGATCGAAAAGCAGCCGATGCATCCAAACCTGGTCATCTCAAATCCCTCTCCAACTTATCCTTTGGGAAGCAACCCTAACAAGGGCGAATCGTAACTGTCAATAAAAAAAGGAAAAGTCATTTCTCGCCAGCGTCATCATTTTCATGACTTGATAATCTCCCCATAAGATGATATATCGATAATGCACTCAATAGATTTCGGACCGGAGTGAATCGTACCGATACCACAAAGTGGAACAACTAGAGGAAAGGGGATTTTCGCATGGCAAAGGTAATCGGAATTGACCTTGGGACGACGAACTCAGTTGTCGCGGTGGTCGAGGGGGGGGATCCTATCGTCATTCCCAACCAGGAGGGGAGCCGTCTCACCCCTTCTGTGATTGGGTTCGCGAAGGACGGAGAGATTTTGGTTGGCCAGGTCGCTAAACGCCAGGCCATCACAAACCCGGAGAACACGGTCTTCTCCATCAAGCGGTTTATGGGGCGGCGCCACGACGAGGTGCTGCACGAGGCGAAGCTTGTTCCGTACAAGGTGGTGAGGGCAGAGAACGGCGACGCCAGAGTAGATATTCGAGGAAAGGTCTACTCTCCTCCGGAGATCTCGGCCATGGTGCTCCGCAAGCTCAAGGAAGCGGCCGAATCCTATCTCGGCGAAAAAGTCGCGCAGGCCGTGATTACGGTCCCCGCGTATTTCAATGACAGCCAGCGGCAGTCCACGAAGGACGCCGGGACCATTGCTGGCTTGGAGGTCTTGCGGATCATCAATGAGCCGACCGCGGCTGCCCTCGCATACGGACTTGACAAGAAGAAGGACGAGCTGATCGCGGTCTATGACCTCGGTGGCGGCACGTTTGATATCTCGATCCTTGAGATCGGTGATGGCGTCTTTGAAGTCAAGGCCACCAACGGCGACACGCATCTCGGCGGCGACGACTTCGACCAGCGGATCATCGATTGGATCGCAGACGAATTCAAAAAGGAGCACGGCATCGATCTAAGGCGCGATCGGATGGCGCTCCAGCGGCTGAAGGAAGCCGCCGAAAAGGCCAAGTGCGAGCTTTCCACAACGCTGCAGACAGAGATCAACCTTCCGTTCATCACCGCTGACGCCAGCGGCCCGAAGCATCTGGTGATCACGCTCACGCGCGCGAAGCTCGAGGCGCTGGTGGCGGACCTGGTTGAGCGGACGATCGGCCCCTGCCGTCAGGCCATGCAGGACGCCGGGGTTTCGCCAAAGGATATTAACGAAGTCATCCTGGTCGGCGGTCAGATCCGAATGCCGAAGGTGCAAGAAGCCGTTCGTCAGCTCTTCGGGAAGGACCCGCACAAAGGCGTGAACCCCGACGAGGTCGTCGCGGTCGGCGCCGCAATCCAGGCGGCAGTGCTGGCGGGTGAGGTCAAGGATGTCTTGCTCCTGGACGTGACCCCGCTCTCTCTCGGGATCGAGACGCTGGGTGGTGTGATGACCACGTTGATTCAGAGGAACACGACAATACCCACGAAGAAGAGCGAGACATTCACCACGGCTGCGGATAACCAGACGCAAGTGGAGGTGCATGTCCTCCAGGGCGAGCGCCAAATGGCTCGGGACAACCGCACACTCGGCCGGTTCCACCTCGTGGGGATTCCTTCTGCGCCCCGAGGCGTCCCGCAGATCGAAGTGACGTTCGATATCGACGCGAACGGAATCCTGAACGTCTCGGCGAGAGATACCGCGACCGGGAAGCAGCAGGCGATCACCATCACCGCGTCGTCCGGTCTTGCGAAAGAAGAGATCGAAAAGATGGTGAAGGAGGCGGAGAGCAACGCAAGTGAGGACCAGGTACGTCGCCAGGAGATTGAGCTGAAGAACAACCTCGACTCTCTCGTGTACACGACGGAGCGGACGCTGCATGAGCACGGCGATAAGCTTCCCGAGGCTGACAAGAAGTCTGTCGAGGATGCGCTGACGGAAGCTCGGGAAGCTTTGAAGGGCGAAGATCTGTATCGGATCAAAAACGCGCAGGAACGCCTAACCGGTGCCTCGCACAAGCTGGCCGAAATCATGTATCGGGAGGCTCAGGCGCGCCAGCAGGGGGCAGCGGGCCCGACTGGCCCCCAAACCGGGGGGAAGCCGGCGGATGGCGAGGTCGTCGATGCCGAATTTGAAGACCTCGGAAAAAAGGGCTAGCGCGTCGAACGCTCCGAGGATGGCAGCACCTTGACCACGGCCAGACGGGATTATTACGAGTTGTTGGGCGTGCGAGTCGACGCGTCGCCACGCGACATCCGACTGGCGTACCAACGGCTTGCCCGTCAGTGTTCCCCGGACCTCAATCCGTGGGACGCGCAGTCGCGGGTGATCTTCGAGGAGATCCACGAGGCCTATCGCGTGCTCAGCGACATCTCGGCCAGAAGCCTCTACGACCGCCTGGGACACAGCGCATTTACTCGGACGGGGCAAGAGCAAAAGCCGGGATTTTCCCGCTCACGCGCAGTGAAAGGAGAAGACCTTCAGTACCCTATAGAGCTCTCCCTCGAGGACAGCCTCCGCGGGCTCATGGCCTCATTCGAGGTTCACCGTCTCGGCCCTTGTTCAGCTTGCGGCGGCGCCGGAGTTCCCGCAGGGGCCAGCCCGGACGTCTGCTCAGAGTGCGGCGGGAGCGGGGAAGTCTGGCTGGTTCGAGGGAGCACGAGGATCCCCTCACTATGCAGTGTGTGCAAAGGCTCAGGCCAGATCGCTCACGTTGTCTGTGAGGAGTGCAGAGGGCGCGGGCTGGGCCCTGTTCGGGCCACGGTTGCTGTCACGATTCCGCCTGGCGTGGATACCGGGTCAGAAGTTCGTGTGAAAGGGGAGGGGCATGCGGGAGGCTTCGGAGCTCCGCCGGGTGACCTGGTGATTATCACGCGGATCAGGCCACATCCGGTTTTCTCCCGCAAGGGCGACAACCTTCATTGCGAGGTTCCGATCACGGTCACAGAGGCTGTGTTGGGAGCGAGAGTCGAGGTTCCGGCCCCAAATGGCGTAGCGTTTCTGATCCTCCCGCCGGGAACCCAGAGCGGCCAAGTCTTCCGTCTCCGAGGAAAGGGGAGTAGTCGGCTTCACGGTGAAGGTCGAGGGGACCTTTACGTCATGGTCCGCGTGGTCACTCCGAAAGAGGTGACCCCGAGGACCGAAGAGCTCTTCCGCGAGCTCGAGCGGCTCATGCCCGATAACCCACGGGCAACGCTCTTTGCTCAGGTCGGGATGACGAAGCCCAAAGCGTCATAGACATGGCTGATAAAGGAAGACCGCTCTACCAGATTAGCGTTGTGGCGGATCGGCTGAAGATCCACCCCCAGACACTCCGCCTATACGAACGGAAAGGGCTGATCTGCCCCAGCCGGACCATAGGCCAGACTCGACTCTATTCCGAAGAGGATGTCGAGGATCTGGCCCGGATTCTCCACCTGACACGAGACCTCGGCGTGAATCTCGCCGGGATAGAGATCATCTTAAAGATGCGGCGACAGATGCTCGACATGCACCGCCAGATCGAGGATCTCCTGGCGTATATTCGGCAAGAGGTCGCTGACGCTGGCCCCAAAAACCGGAGTGCCGGAGCGGCCCTGGTCCGAGTGGCCTCAAGCAGTCTCAAGAAAGTTGAAACCTTTTAGCGCAGAGGCCACTCGGAGAACAAAAAAGGCAGAGCAATGACAGAAAATCTTGATCCGGCCGATACTCCCGAGTCTGAAGAGCACAGCAGTGTTGTGCTGCCAGACGTGCTTTCGATTGTGCCTATTCGCGATACCGTGCTCTTTCCTAACGCGGTGCTGCCATTGGCGGTTGCGCGCGCGGCGTCGGTCCGTCTCATCGAGGATGCCGCCTCCGGCTCTCGCATCGTGGGGCTGGTCGCTCAGCGGGACGCCCATGTGGAGGATCCGACGCCATCTGACCTTCACCGGTATGGGACAGCCACGCTCATCCACCGGGTGCTCAAGTACCCTGATGGGACCATGCGTGTTGTGGTGCAAGGGCTTGGGAGAATCCGGGTCGTGGAGATCATCCAAGAGAAACCATTTCTCAGAGCGCGCGTTGAGGAGCTTCATGAAGTTGAGCCGGGGGAGAAGGATCTTGAGACTGAGGCGCTCGCGCGCCATGCCCTTGGACTCTTCCAGAAGATCGTCTCGCTTTCCCCGACGCTTCCCGATGACCTCGTCCCCATGGCCACGCAGACTGCCGGGGGCGGCCGGCTCGCTGATTTTATCGCCTCATCGCTGCCATCGCTGAGCACCGCAGCGAAGCAGGAGTTGCTCGAGACGCTGGACGTGAAACTCCGGCTTCAGAAGCTCACGGCTCACCTGTCCAAAGAAGCCGAGCTCGTGGAGCTCGGATCGAAGATCCAATCCCAGGTTCAGTCCGAAGTGTCGAAGTCCCAGCGCGAGTACTATCTCCGGGAGCAGATGAAGGCGATCCAGAAAGAGCTGGGTGAGAGTGACGAGCGGACCCAGGAGATCGAGGCGCTTCGCAAGAAGGTCGAGGACGCGGGCATGTCAGAGGAGGCGAAGACGGAGGCGCTTCGCGAGCTCGATCGCCTGGCCAAAATGCCTCCAGCGGCAGCAGAGTACACGGTGGTCCGAACGTACCTCGATTGGCTCATCGCCCTCCCATGGAGGAAGGAGACTGAGGACCAGATTGAGATTGCCCGCGCCCGCGAGATTCTCGACGAGGACCACTGGGGACTCGAGAAAGTCAAGGCGAGGATCCTGGAGTTTCTTGCTGTCAGGAAGATTCATCCCGGGGTCAAGGACCCCATCCTCTGCTTCGCCGGTCCTCCGGGGGTTGGCAAAACCTCTCTCGGCAAATCAATTGCCCGAGCGCTCGGCAGGAAGTTCGTTCGGATCTCCCTCGGCGGCATGAGAGACGAGGCGGAGATTCGCGGCCACCGGCGCACGTACATCGGCGCGTTGCCCGGACAGATCATCCAAGGGTTGCGGCGCGCGGAGTCGAAGAACCCGGTCTTCATGCTCGACGAGGTGGACAAGCTCGGGATGGACTTCCGGGGCGATCCGGCGTCCGCGTTGTTGGAGGTGTTGGATCCTGAGCAGAACTCGACGTTTCGCGATCACTATGTCGATGTCCCGTTCGATCTGTCCAAAGCGCTCTTCATCACGACCGCGAATGTTTTGGATCCGGTCCCGCCGGCGCTCAGAGATCGGATGGAGGTGTTGGAGCTTCCCGGGTATACCGAGGAGGAGAAGGTCGCGATTGCCGAGAAGCATCTCTTACCCAAGCAGACCCAGGCTCACGGGCTTGCGCTTGGCCGGGACGTGACGTTCACCCAAGAGACGGTCGTTCTTCTGATTCGGCATTACACCCGAGAGGCGGGATTACGGAACCTTGAGCGGGAGATCGCGACCCTCTGCCGGAAAGTGGCCAGGCGCCGGGCCGAAGGTGACGAATCACCCGTGACAATCACGGCGGAACTGGTGAATCAGTTCCTCGGAGCCCCGAAGTTCTTGCTTGAGGAGCTTGAGGAGCGAACACGCATTCCCGGTGTCGCACTGGGGCTTGCCTGGACCCCGGCGGGTGGGGACGTGCTCTTTATCGAGGCCACCCGGATGAAGGGAGGGAAGAATCTCACCCTCACCGGCCAACTCGGTGATGTCATGAAAGAGTCTGCTCAGGCCGCGCTCTCCTGGGTTCGGTCTCATACGCAAGAGCTTGGGATCGATCCGGAGTTCTGGGAGCAATCCGACATTCACGTCCATGTTCCCTCGGGCGCCATTCCCAAAGATGGGCCCTCTGCCGGCGTGACGATGGTGACCGGGATCGTCTCACTCCTCACCGGACAGTCGGTGCGCTCGGACGTGGCGATGACCGGAGAGATCACTCTCTCTGGTCGAGTGCTCCCAGTAGGCGGGATCAAGGAGAAGGTGCTGGCGGCCAGACGGGTGGGTGTCAAAGAAGTCATTCTGCCGAAGCGAAACGAGAAGAACCTCCTCGAGGATGTTCCGCCTCCCATGAGAGAGGGGCTCACCTTCCATCTGGTCTCGGCGATCGAAGAAGTGATCAAGCTCGCTTTTGCTCGACCGGTCTGGCGGAAGGCGGAGTTGGGGTCCGACCTCACAGGGTCTCTCCTGATCGAAGAGAAGCAGAGAGTCTAAGGCCGTTCGATCCAGTCGGTCCCCTTCGATTAAGATCCGGTGGCGATTGACTTCTTTTCGCGTGTTCCGGCGTGGCCGAATTCTGGCTTCCGTTTTGCAGCCTCAAGTGACGAAAGCTGGCCTTGACAGGGCCAAAGCTTAGTTCCTAGAATGAGCGCCACGGCAAATGATGAGCCTTTCGCTAACACTTCTTGTCATCGGGCTTCTCTTCTTTGTCCACACGGCTGAGGCGTCGGGCTTCCGCTTGATCGACGAAGATGGAGTGGTTCATTTCACCAACGCGCCGACAGATCCGCGATATCAGCGCCTCTCTGGGCAAACTGGAAGCTCAGCGGGATGGTTGAGGATCCCCGCCCGCGGGAAGTACCAGAAGGAGATCCAAGAGGCGTCGACGCGATATGGCGTGGACTCCGCGCTGGTCGAGGCGGTGATCCGAACGGAATCCGCGTTCGATCCTTGGGCGGTCTCTCGCAAGGGGGCGATGGGACTCATGCAGCTGATGCCGACCACCGCCTCCGTGTTGGGTGTCCGCGATGCGTTTAATCCCAAGCAGAACATCGATGGCGGCGTGCGCCACCTGCGCGGGCTGATTGACCGCTTTGCCGGGGACATCCCGCTTGCGCTGGCAGCGTATAACGCCGGCGAAGAGCCGGTGCGCTGGTACCGCGGGATCCCCCCGTTTCCGGAGACGCGGGCGTACGTGCGCCGAATCATGCAGCTCTATGGCGGGCGCGGCGCCGTTCTCGTGCCAGCTCAACTCATCTACCGTTACGAAGATTCTCAAGGGACTGTCACCTACACCAACATCCCGCCGCCCTCGAACCGCCGCTGATCTGTTGCGTAAAACCCCCGCGTCTGGGAATGCGCGCGTTGACTTTTGTGTGGCCAATCCGTATGATGGCGGAGAGTTCGTTGCGGCCTGGTTTTTTCTCCATCACTTCTCAACAAGACCTGCCGCCCTTGCCGGGCAATGGAGGTCACCATGGCGGAAGGACACGGGGATCGCCATCAAGCGTTAGAGCTGGCCATCTCCCAGATCGAGCGGCAGTTCGGCAAAGGGGCGGTCATGCGCCTCGGGGCCTCGGGGGCGCTCGATGAGGTGCCGATCATCCCGACAGGGCTCCTCACGCTCGATGTCGCGCTCGGGATTGGAGGGATTCCCCGCGGTCGAGTGACTGAAATCTTCGGCCCGGAGTCGTCAGGGAAAACGACCTTGGCGCTGCACGTGATCGCCGAGGCTCAACGGCTCGGTGGCGTGGCCGCGTTCATCGATGCGGAGCACGCGCTTGACGCCCAATACAGCAAGAAACTCGGAGTGAACATCGATGAGCTGCTGATCTCCCAGCCCGACACGGGAGAGCAGGCGCTCGAAATCACCGAGGTGCTGGTGCGCTCGAACGCGGTCGATGTGGTGGTGATCGACTCGGTGGCAGCACTGGTGCCGCGAGCAGAGCTGGATGGCGACATGGGCGATTCGCTTCCCGGTCTGCAGGCGCGGCTCATGTCTCAAGCGCTTCGAAAGCTGACCGCGGCGATCTCGCGGTCTGGAACCGCCGCGATCTTCATCAACCAGCTCCGGGAGAAGATCGGCGTGATGTTCGGGAGTCCCGAGACTACCCCAGGAGGCCGGGCGCTGAAGTTTTACGCTTCGGTGCGGCTGGACATCCGGCGGACCGACGCGATCAAGTCTGGACAAGACTCGATAGGGATCCGGGGACGTGTCAAGGTCGTCAAGAACAAGCTCGCGCCGCCGTTCCGCGAAGCCGAGTTCGACATGATCTACGGCGAGGGGATCTCCAAGGAGGGGAGCGTGCTCGACCTGGCTGCCCAGCACGAGATCGTCGAGAAGAGCGGGACGTGGTTCTCGTACCGAAACGAACGGATCGGTCAGGGAAGGGAGAACGCGAAAAAGTTTCTCAAAGAGAACCCGAAGCTCCTGGCCGAGCTCGATACTCAGGTGCGGCAGGCGGTCGGGCTCAAGCCGATTCCGACTGCCTCGTAAGGGTCACCCGCGACTCATGGAATTTCTAGAGACCTTCCAGGAGCTTCTCGAAGCGGCGGTTGATGCGAGGGCCTCAGACTTGCACCTGAAGCCGAACGCGCGCCCCATTTTTCGCATCAACGGCCGACTGGTTCCCCAGGAAGAGCGTGAGCCGTTGACCTGGGAGTTCATGGAGGGGCTGGTCAAGCGCGTGCTCGGTCCTCAGCGCCAGTCACTGTTGCAAGAAGGGCGCGAAGTTGACCGGTCCTACATGGTGCCCGGGCTCGGCCGTTTTCGCGTGAACGTCTTTCTCTCGAAGGCCGAAATCCGCGCGGTGCTCCGCATCATCCCGAATCGGATCCCTAACTTTGAGGAGCTTCATCTCCCCTCGGTGCTGGAGAAGCTCTCAACGGAGCGGCGGGGTCTGGTCCTGGTGACCGGGATCACCGGAAGCGGAAAGTCCACCACCCTGGCGTCGATGATCGACTACATGAATCGCCATCGGGAGGACCACATCATCACCATCGAGGATCCGATCGAGTTTCTCCATGAGGACAAGCGTTGTCTCGTCACGCAGCGTGAGATCGGTCAGGACTCCCAGACGTTCGCCCAGGCGCTGCGCGCCGCGCTCCGCCAGGACCCTGACATCATTCTGGTGGGTGAGATGCGCGATGAGGAGACAATGGCGACGGCCATCACCGCCGCCGAGACCGGGCACCTCGTGCTCTCCACGATGCACACCCTGAACGCCACCGAAACTGTGAACCGGATTCTTGCCACGTTTCCGCCTCACCAAGAGGGGCAGATCCGTCTCCAGCTCGCCGCGGTCCTTCAAGGGGTGGTCTCCCAACGCTTGGTGGAGCGGGCGGACGGCGCCGGTCGAGTGCCCGCGGTCGAGGTGATGCTCGGCACCGGCCTCATCAAGGACTGCATCCGCGAGCCCGAGAAGACAGCGACGATTCCAGCGGTCATCGCGGCGGGCCAGTCACAGTACGGAATGCAGGTGTTTGATCAGTCGCTCCTGACCCTGTACCGGCAAGAGTTCATCACGTATGAGACGGCGATGGCGGCGGCATCGAACCCGGATGACTTCGCCCTCAAGGTGCGCGGAATTCTCTCCGCTGGCGAGATGTCCTGGGAAGTGGGAGGAGCCGAGCCCGCCCAGCCCGACCCCAAGGCGGTGCCCAAGGGCGGAGGAAGCTCCTTCTTCAGGCGCTGACGGAGTGTTGAAAACACTCCGTCAGGTCAGGCTGGTCAAAAAGGCCCAGATGCAACGCGGCGAGGAAGCGAGGAGTGAGACGTACTGGGTCGTACGTTGCAACGACGAGCGACGAAGCCAACGCCGCAGATGGGCCTTTTTCAACACACTGATGAAGCCCTGAACCGTCACTCCCACTCTGGACGCCCACACACGAGCGGATCATGGGGGACGCTTGGGTGAATCCTTCCGCGCGGCCCCGTTCACGGGAACGTCGGGCGACGAACTCGCCGCGTCGAGGCCGGACCTCCGCGCCCCTGGATCGAACCGAGGCCCAGCGGGTGGCGTATGAGCTCCTCTCCCGGAAGGCGTGGACTCACCGAGAACTCCTGCTTCGGCTTCAACGCAGAGGCGCGCCCGCTCCAATCGCTGAGGATGTCATCAAGGATCTTGAGCAGCAAGGGTACGTCGACGATCAGGCGTTCGCGCTCGCCTGGGCTGAGACACGAGCGAGGCAGCGCCACCTGGGCGGTCGCCGGCTCCGACAAGAGCTCGTGAAGAAAGGCGTGGCGCCGTCTGCGGTCGAGAACGCCATCGAGCAGGCCTTTGGCCCATCGGGCGAGGAAGCGGAAGCATTGGTGGCCGCCAGACGTGAGTGGCCACGGCTCCTCAGGCGTGGGGCAGAGAAGGCGCCCCGCCGGTTGCGTGACCATCTCCTTCGTCGCGGCTTTTCCGCCGAGCTCGTTGAGCCCCTCGTCAAGCAGATGGCGCGGCTGGAGATGTGATTTCGATCCACTCCGCTCGGACAGTGTCATGACAGGCTCTGAGATCCGCCAACGCTTTCTCCGTTACTTTGGGGAGAGAGACCACACGGTGGTGCGCTCCTCGTCTCTCATTCCGCGCGACGACCCGACGCTTCTGTTCACCAATGCCGGCATGGTGCAATTCAAAGCGCTCTTCCTCGGCGAGGAGAGGCCGGAGTACCTCCGTGCGGCCTCGTGCCAGAAGTGCGTCAGGGCCGGCGGTAAGCACAATGACCTCGAAAATGTGGGACGAACCACGCGCCACCACACGTTCTTCGAAATGCTCGGGAACTTCAGCTTCGGCGACTACTTCAAGCGCGAGGCGATTCAGTTCGCATGGGAGTTTCTGGTGAAAGATATGGGGTTGCCCCCCGAGCGATTGTGGATGACGGTGTATAAGGACGACGACGAAGCCGCAGACATCTGGCTTCAGGGGATAAAAGTCGATCCCAAGCGCTTCGGGCGTCTGGGCGAGCAGTCGAACTTCTGGCAGATGGGCGACACTGGCCCCTGCGGTCCGTGCTCGGAAATCTTCTATGACCACGGCCCGGGTGTGGCTGGCGCCCCGCCCGGAAGTCCGGGCGAAGAGGGCGATCGCTATGTCGAGATCTGGAACCTGGTGTTCATGCAGTTTAATCGCGACGCGAGCGGCAACCTCACGCCGCTGCCGAAGCCTTCGGTGGATACCGGGATGGGGCTCGAGCGCGTGGCAGCGCTCCTGCAGGGGACGCGATCGAACTTCGACACGGATCTGATCCGTCCGCTCATCACTCACGTGGAGCGGCTCAGCCGAACACCTTACGGGGCCAGGGTCGAACACGATGTCTCGATGCGCGTGATCGCGGATCACGCCCGGGCCGCGACCTTTCTCATCGCTGATCGTGTGACCCCCTCCAATGAATGGCGCGGCTACGTGCTGAGACGAATCATGCGGCGAGCAATGCGCCACGGCCGCATGCTCGGTCTCAGCGCGCCATTTCTCTGGGAGGTGTCCGGCGGCGTGGTCGCCCTCATGGGGGACGCGTATCCCGAGCTGCGCGAGCAGGAGACGCGGGTCGCCGAGACGATCAAGCTCGAAGAGGAGCGCTTTTCGGAGACCCTGGACCTTGGAATGGCCAAGATCCGTGAGTACCTCGAGGCCCACGGCGCGGAGAGCGGGAAGGTTGTCGACGGTAAATTTCTCTTCACACTCTATGACACCTACGGCTTTCCGACGGACCTCGCTCAAGAGTTCTTCGAGGATGCTGGCTGGCGGCTCTCGCCCGAAAGCATCGAGTCATTTGAGGCTGAGATGACGGCTCAGCGCGAGCGCGCCCGGCGGAGCGCGACATTCGGCGTGGGGGAGGAGGCTGACGCCGTCGTCGTCTACCAGCGTCTTGGGGCGGAGATCCCGCGAATCGAGTTCGTCGGGTATGACAGCCTCACCTCACTCAGCCGCATCCTTGCCTTGGTGAGCGGCGCGGGCCGGACCCGTGAAGCAACGGCGGGAGAAGAGGTCGAGATCATTCTCGATCGGACGCCGGCCTACGCGGAGTCCGGCGGCCAGGTGGGGGATACGGGGACAATTGCGAGCGCCGCCGGCCGGGGAGAGATCGTGGACACGTACTATCGCGGCCCGCAATTGATCGTGCACCGAGTCAAGGTCGTCTCCGGGGGGTTCCGCGAAGGGGAAGAGGTTGCGGTGAGCATCGAGACGCCGAGGCGCCAGGGGCTCCGCCAACACCATACGGGAACCCATCTGCTCCACGCCGCGCTCCGCAAGCTTCTCGGGACGCACGTCGCGCAAGCCGGCTCGCTCGTGGCCCCTGACCACCTTCGACTCGACTTCTCTCACCCCACGTCCCTCAAGGACCGGGAGATCGAGCGGATCGAGGAGCTGGTCAACGAGCAGGTGCAGGCCAATCTGGTCGTGAATCGACTGGAGATGCCTCTCGAAGAAGCGCTCCGCTCGGGCGCGTTGGCGCTCTTTGGGGAAAAGTACGGGGATCGCGTGCGCGTCATCAAGATCGGCGAGTTTTCTGTCGAGCTGTGCGGCGGCACCCACCTGGATCAGACAGGCCAACTCGGGTTGGTCAAGATCACCACCGAGGGCGCGGTGGCCGCCGGGGTGCGCCGCATCGAGGCGGTTGCCGGTCCCATGGCGCTCGGGCATGTCGTGCGTGCTGAGGCGGCATTGCGCGAGGCGGCCGAGATGCTCAAGATCTCCCCCCTCGATGTCCCGCGGCGACTCCAGAAGCTCCTCGAAGAGCAGCATGCGCTCGAGAAGCAACTCAGCGAGCTTGAGCTGAGGCTGGCGCGCGCCCGCGCTCAAGAGCTCGTGGCGGCGGCGCGGCAGGTGAACGGAGTGGCGGTCATCGCCAGCCGCGTGGATGGCCTCGACCAGGAAGGGTTGCGCGCGGTGGCTGACACTCTTCGCGATCGGCTCGGGTCAGGGGTGATCTGCATCGGGAGCGTGGTCGGGGATCGGGTGAATCTGGTGGCGGCGGTGACGAAAGATCTCACCAAGCGGTTCCATGCCGGGAAGCTGATCCAGGAGGTGGCGCGCGCGGTGGGAGGAAGCGGAGGCGGGCGGCCTGATCTTGCCCAGGCGGGCGGAAAGGAGCCGGCCAAGCTCGATCAGGCGTTGGCCGGCGTCTTTGACTGGGTGGCTCGTGTTTGATTGCAACAGGCTCTAAAGCGCGCACGAGCACGGGCGTGGCGCAGCCTCGAGCAAAAGGCTTTGAAGGCACGCGAGCACGGGCGGGCGACAGGCCGGGCGCCCGTGGTGCAATAGGATCGGTATGAGCGCATTCAAAGCTGACATCCTTGTGATCGACGACGATCCGGAGGTCCAGGATGTCGTGAGCTCGGTGATGGAGCGCGACGGATACCGGGTGCGGACGGTATCATCAGGTGACGAGGGGATCGCCGCGTTAGAAGAACGCACGCCGGACGTTCTCATCCTTGACGTGGTGATGCCGGGGATCGACGGCCACGAGGTCTGCCGGAGACTCAGAGTTGATCCACGCTGGTCCGCGCTCCCAGTCATCATGATCACCGCCAAGATGAATCTTGAGGATGTCGTTGAAGGGCTCGAGCTGGGCGCTGACGATTACGTCACCAAGCCGTTTTTCTATGAGGAGCTCCTGGCGAGGGTGCGAGCCACGCTCCGCGCGACAGCGACGGAGCGGGCCCTCGCCAAGAAGCACCGGACTCTGGAGGCGCTCTACGCGATCACCCAGGCCACCACTCAATCCCTCCGGCTCGAGACGGTCCTCCAGGAAGCCTTGCGGGAGACTTGCGCCGTCCTGAAAATGGAGGCCGGAATGATCCGCCTTATCGATCCCGACACCAAAGAGATGGTGGCCGTGGCGAGCGAGGGGGTTCAGGTCGGGGTCTCATTGCCCGAGCGGATCCCCATTCGGGGCGTTCATGAAGAGGTCATCCAGAGCGGGGAGCCGCTTTCAATCTCAGACGCCCTGAAGGACCCGCGCACTCGCGACCTCGAATCGGTGAAGATTGAGGGGTTCCGAAGCTGGATCACGATTCCGCTCACCGTGCCGGGTCAGGCGATCGGGACGCTCACCGTCATCAGCCGAACGTCTCGGGTGGCCGAGCCGGAGGAGCTCGGGTTCCTCAAGGCGGTCGGGCTTCAAATTGGCGTGGCGGTCGAGCACGCGCGCTTCTTCGAAGCCACGAATCGGCAAGCTCAGGAGCTTTCGGTCCTGAACAGCGTGGCCTCGGCGGTCTCCAGCTCGATTGAGCTGGGGGCAGTGCTGCAAACCGCCCTGGATTACGGCGTCGAGCTGACTCGCGCAGAGTCTGGAGCGATCCGCCTCTTGGACGAGGCGCGGGGCGAGCTGGTTCTGGCCGCTCAAGCCGGCCGGCCGCTGAGCACGAGGAACAGCCGTCCCCGGTTTCCACTCTCTGAGCTTCTTGTCCCAAGCGAGATTTTGGCCCAGCGGGTTCACCGCCTAAAAATTTCTTCGCTGGTCGGTCCAGTGGCCGAGTCATTTGCCGAAGAGAATGTCGACGAGATGATCGTTGTGCCACTCCAAGCCAGGGATCGCGTGGTGGGCATCATGGGACTCGTTTCGGGATCGCACCAACCGTTCCGACCGTGCAGCGATCAGCTCCTCTATACGCTCGGTCACCAGATCGGGGTGGCGGTGGAGAACGCCCTGCTTCACTCCTCACTCAGGGAGTCCGAGACGAAGTACCGCCATTTGCTGGATGAGATCCCCGAGGTCGTCTACGAAGCCCCGCGTGGTCCGGCGGGCCAACTGAGCTTCGTGAGCCCGGGGGTCGAGGCGCTCACCGGGTATAGCGTTGAGGACTGGCGCGCCACGCCTGGTCTCTGGGCCAGCAGCATCGCGTCTGAAGATCGTGAGCAAGTCCTCTCGAAGTTTGACCGGCTCCTTGCGCACGGCGGCGAGTGCCAGATGGAGTATCGCCTCCTCACCAAAGACAGCCAGCTCCGCTGGGTGATGGACCGCGCGAAAGGGCTTCGCGATGAGTCGGGCGTCGTGGCCGCGGTGGAAGGGGTGCTCATCGACATTACGCATCAGAAGCAGAGCGAGGGCCGGATCACCCGCCAGAACCTCGAGCTCACGGTGTTGAACGCGGTGAGCCGGGCCGCGAGCCAGTCCCTGGACCTCGATGAAATTCTGCGCCAGGCGCTCTCGCTGACGGTGGACAGACTCGGGTTCGACGCGGGAACCATGCACCTCGCGAGTCATCGACCGGGTGAAATTTCTCTGCACGCGCACCACAACGTGCCATCCGACCTGCTTCCGGATTTGGCCTATCTCGGTCTTCACGTGTTTCGAATTGCCGGGCGCGCTCAAGAACATGGAGAAGTCGGCCAGTCTTCATTGGCCGAGCTGCCGGAGCTTCAGAGCCTGTGCAGTTCGGGCTTTTGCTTTCTCACCAGTATCCCCCTGATCGCCAAGGAGGAGGTGGTCGGCTATCTCTCCCTGCTGAGCCGGGCTCCCCGCGAGCTTGGCGAGGACGAGCGGCCATTCCTTCGATCGATCGGCCAGCAGATCGGGCTCGCGATCCAAAATGCTCAGCTCTATTGTGAGACCGACCAAACGCTCCTGACCCGAGTCCGCGAGCTCGTTACGCTCCAGGCGGTGGCCGACATCGTCAGCCGCTCCCTTGAGCCGAAAGAGATTCTCCAGGGGGCGCTCGAGCGAATCATCTCACTGACGAAGCTTCCCTTCGGCGTCGCGAATCTGGTGGACTCGAGCACAGGTCGGCTTATCTGCCAAGCGTCTTACCAGCTCTCCAACTTCGACACGGCCTGCTACCAGGGGCTTCCATTGGATACAACCGCAACTGGCCGGGCCGTGCTCTCTGGCAAGCCTGTGGTGGTGGAGGATCTTTGGAACTGCCCATGGCTGACTCCAATCCTCCAGTCACTCGCCCGCTCAGAAGGCCATCACTCCCTGATCGCGATTCCCGTGCGGACACGGGGACGAATCCTCGGGGCGTTTTCGCTTTGGAGTAGAGAGATCCGCCAGTTCCCGCATTCGGAGATCGAGCTGCTGGAGGCTGTGGGCCAGCAGATCGGCGTGGCGATCGAGAACGCCCGGCTCTTCGAGGAGACTCGCCATCTCCTTCAGGAAACACAGACGCTGTTGACGGTCAGCCAGATGATCAGCTCCACGCTCGACCCGGGTGAAGTGCTCCGTCTCGTCTCGAGAGAGACGGCTCGAAGTCTGGAGGCTGACATGGTCGGGGCCTACCTCGCTGATCCGGACGGGAGCGTGTTGAGACCCGCAGCGGGCTATCACGTGCCGAAGCAGCTCATCGAAGAATTCCTCGCGCACCCAATGCCGTTGAGGGGGCACCCGATCCTCGATGAAGGGTGGGCCACTGGACGACCGGTGTACGCGAGCGACTCGGCCCACGATGCGAGAATCGACCGGGAGTGGTACGAGCGCTTCCCCCATCGGGCGGTGGTCTTCATCCCCATGATGATTCGGAAGGAAAAGACCGGAGGGATCTTCGCGGTCTGGTGGGAGCAGGCGCCGCAATTGACTCCAGAAACGCTCCGCTTGGTAGAAGGCATCAGCCGGCAGGCCGCGATTGCGGTCGAAAACGCGCGTCTCTACCGGGCTGTCTCCGACCAGGTCGGGGAGCTTCAGCGATTGGCCAACGAGGTGATGGAGAAGAGCCGGGCGAAAGAGGAGTTTCTCATGGCCATCTCCCACGAGCTTGGGACGCCGCTGACCGCGGTCAAGGCGTATGTGGATACCCTCTTTCGCGAGCCGGCGCTTGACCTGGCCACGCGCCAGTCGTTCCTCTCGGTGGTGAAAAACGAGGTCGATCGGCTCGCTCGGTTGATCGGTCATGTCCTCGACGCGGCCCGGATGGAGTGGGGCCCGCTTCAGCTCAAGGTTGAAACGCTGAACCTGGCCACAGTGGCCCGCGAGGTCGCGCGGGAGTCCTCCGCCCGTCGGGACGTGACGGTTCAGGCAGAGTCCACGGCATTGGTGAGCGGCGACCGCGATCGGCTGAAGCAAGTGCTGGTCAACCTCGTGGATAACGCCATCAAGTACTCCCCGCTCGGCCGGCCCGTCGAGGTGACCGTTCAGCAGAAGGGCGGAGCGGCCGTCGTGAGCGTCCGCGATCATGGGATGGGCGTGCCCCCCGCGCTCCGGGGCGTGATCTTCGAGAAGTTCAAGCGCGGAGAAACCGGCACCACGCGCGAGACCTACGGGGCGGGCCTGGGGCTGTATATCTCACGCGCCATCGTCGAGGCCCATGGCGGGCGGATCTGGGTGAAAAGCACGCCCGGCCAGGGGAGTGTGTTTGCGTTTACGGTGCCAGCCACGGTTCCAGAACAAGGAGCAGCGCTCTCATGATGACAGCGATCGACGAAAGACTCACGTCGGCGAAGCGTATTCTCATCGTAGATGACGAGGCGAACATTTCCCGGATCATCAAGTTCAATTTGGAGCAGGAAGGGTTTGAGGTGGAGACCGCGGCGGATGGCTTTATCGCGCTCTCCCGCGTGAGGGCCGCGTCGCCGGACCTGATCGTGCTCGACCTCATCATGCCGAAGATGGACGGCTGGGAGGTGGCCCAGCAGCTCAAGCAGGACCCGGCCACCGCCAGGATCCCGATCCTCATGCTCTCGATCGTGCAAGATCGAGAAAAAGGACAACGGGCCGGGGCCGCGGGCTACCTCCTGAAGCCGTTCAGCATGGATGACCTCCTTCGAGAGGTCCGGGGGCTGCTCGGAATGGAGGTGCAATCCTGAATCGGCTCGCCGCGATTGAGCCCTTTGCCCGGCAGCTCCGGGCCGCGCTCGGCTCCGGGCTGGTCAGGGAGTTTTGCTGGCTCTACCTCTCCCACGAGAGCCTGATCGGCTCCGTGCGCGACTTCTCCGTGCTCATGGGGCGGTCCGTGGATGAGATTGTCGCGGCCATTCCCGTGATTCGAAAGCTCGGGCTCGCGCGGATCGAGCCCGACCCCGACCCTGCCTCGGTGGCGATCGTGCTCGAGCCGCTTCCCAAGCCTCACCTCGCGCTCTTGAGGAAAGCCCTTGAAGTCCCGCGCCGCTCGCTCCGGCTGGCGTCAGGGGCGTCGTTTGGGGATGAGGAGCTGATCGGTCTCGACGAGAAGATGCGTGAGGTCTACCGGCTGATCGAGCGGGTCAGCCGAACCAACGCCACGGTCCTGATTCAAGGGGAGTCCGGAACGGGAAAGGAGCTGGTGGCCCGCGCGATTCACCGGCAGTCGAATCGAGCCGACGGCCAGTTTGTGGTGATCGACTGCGCGGCCATCGCGCCCGCGCTGCTCGAGTCCGAGCTGTTTGGTCACGAGAAGGGCTCGTTCACAACGGCGCTCAAAAAGAAGATCGGAAAGTTCGAAGAGGCTGAAGGAGGGACCATCTTCCTGGACGAGATCGCTGAGCTCCCCATTGATCTTCAAGCGAAGCTGTTGCGGGTGGTCCAGACGCGCCAGTTCACGCGCGTGGGCGGGACTCAGCCGATCCGGATTGATGTGCGCTTCCTCACCGCGACCAATCGCGACCTGAAGGAGCAGATCCGGCTGGGGCGCTTCCGAGAGGATCTCTTCTATCGGCTCAATGTCATCACCATCACCCTTCCGCCCCTCAGGGAGCGGAAAGGGGACATTCCGCTCCTGGTGGACGGGCTGATCCGGCGCTTGTCTGAGAAAAACCAGACTCCGGCCCGTGGAGTCTCGAAGCTCACGCTCGAGCGGCTGATGAACTATCACTGGCCTGGCAATGTCCGAGAGTTGGAGAACGCGCTCGAACGGGCCCTCATCCTGGCCCAGTCCTCTCAGATTCAGCCTGAGGACCTGCCACTGGGCGAATCGGCCGCACCCCAGAATGACAACACGAAGGCGAGTGGCCCATTTAAGAGCCTCAAGGAGGTTGAGGCCGAGCAGATTCGGCGGGTGCTGGAAGCCCTGGGAGGGAACGAGAGCCAAGCCGCGCGAGTGCTGGGGATCCACCGCGACACCCTCTATCGGAAGATCCGCCGCTACCACATCGTTGCCAGGTAAGCCCCGATCCGAAAAAAGAAGTGGCCGATTGCACCGAGCCTCTCCAGAGGGCTCTGGCGGGGATCAAGATTTCGGATCGGGGTAAGCCGTGTCCGGGCGGTTAGGAACTGGCCAATCACGTGGAGGGCCCCGGCGTCCCGCATATTGTTCTGATGTCGTAAGAGCCTGAATCGCGGCCGTAGAATCCGGCGGCATGGCGGCCTGCCCCATCGGTTCATCTGAAGCCGTCGCCAACTAACCCCGCATGTTCTAGAGCGTAATTCCCTCGACCTCTCATGTGGCACACGCTCTGCACAGCACACGGGTGGCATCCGATGCGCACGATGAGCCGGGACGAGAAGAAGAGCAGTGCGGTGGCGGCCTCTCCGGCAGCCGCCTTCGGGGTGGTCCTCCATTGTCGCCGGCGAATCTCCCTCGCCAGGGTGCGAAGGCTCCTGGAGGAGTACGCGAAGGCACGCTGCCACGGCGTCACCCTCCCGCTCACGGAAGAGAGCGACTGGGGCTCGCTGGTGAGCCCGAGACCCGAGGCCTTCCACTTCTTGCAGGTCGCCACGGGGGACGCAATCTTCTCACTCTGCCGGTTTCGCGAGTGCGAGGGCGGCTACGAGTTCCTGTTCAACCTCTCAAACACCCGGGATTCCCCCTACGAGATTGAGCAGTTTCTCCTCGCGTCGCTCCCAGCGGAGATCGTGAAGCGAGAGATGTTTTGAGAGCGAACCCGTCGTCGCCCAAGACTCCGAAGGCTCGACGGACCCCGACCCTTCAGACCTCTCGATCTCCTGTTTCGAAGCTGGCATCCCATCGGTCCAAACGGGGACTGGTCGTCCCACCGATCGAACTCGACCGGCTGCGCGCCGAACTGCTTCGCGCAAAGAAGCTCGCTGCGGTCGGAGAGCTCGCTGCGAACGTGGCGCACGAGGTGAACAACGTGTTAACGGTGGTGATGGGTCAGGCCCAGCTCCTGCTGGTTGGCTCACTGCCTGAGGATGCGAGGGAGCGCGTCCAAAAGCTCTATAGTGAAGCGAGTCAAGCCGCCCGGATTGTGCAGAGCCTCCTCAACTTCTCGCGCTCCCACCCGGTCGCTTGGCGTCCTGTCGGGCTCTCCGAACTCATCAATCGGGTGTTGGACCTCATGCGCTACAGGCTGCAGTCCAATCAGATTCGACTGCACGTTGAGCTGGAGGCGGTCCCGTCGGTGGAAGGCGATGCGGCTCAGCTTCAGCAGGTATTGTTCAACCTGATCCAGAATGCGCAGCAGGTGATGACTCGAGCCTCTGGCCGCGGCGCACTGACCGTGCGGCTACGCGCGGTCCATCGCCCGGGGAGGCAGTCTGAAGGTCGCGAACACGGCCCGGATCTTGCGCGCATCGAGATCGAGGACAGTGGGCCTGGCATCCGACCCGAGCTGCTCAGACGGATCTTCAATCCCTTCTTCACAACCAAGCCTCCCGGAGAAGGCGCAGGCCTTGGCCTCTCGCTCTCCCGGGAAATCGTGGAGGCGCACGGCGGAAGGCTCTGGGCCGAGAACCGCCCTCACGGTGGTGCGCTCTTCTGCGTCGAACTCCCCCTCCGAGCTGGAACGCGAGGTTCTTGAACTGCCGATCTATTAAATGGCGCGGGCACCCGGGCTTGCGCCACGCCCGCGCCGACGTGATCTCCAAGCGCGCGCAGCGCGGGCACCCGGGCTTGCGGCTCGCTCACGCTCGCCGGTTTTATTGTGTTGCTCGCCTCGCCTTCGGCTGCAGCTCGCCAACCCACGCCCGCGCCGACGTGATCTCCAAGCGCGCGCAGCACGGGCGCCCGGGCTTTTCCCCGGAGAGGGGGACGCCCAACTGCCCCTGTCCCACTCGATCGGTCAAGCCGATCGAGGGAGGCCGAACCTCGGCCTGAACTTGCGCCGGCAGAGCCGGGGCTCGAACAACTCGCCCGCCCGTGCCCTCAACTTGGGCAAAGCCGCGCTCCCTGACCGCAGCGCTAGCTCGCTCGTTCAGCAAAAGTCTGCACGTTTCTGCCAAACTCTATTGCTGGCGTCCACTCGCGCCGTGCTGAGAAGCGAGCAGATCAAGGCCCGAGGGAGGAGGAACCCCGAGGCGCATGCAGTATACGTTGAGGGGTTCCAACGACCGAGAACGAAGAGCTGCGACGCTTATCGGCACGGCGCTAGCGTTTTTTTCGGAGCACGGGGATCATCATGATGGGCCGCCGGGAGCGGTCCAACAACTTCTTCACATCAAAGTTCGAGAACCACTGCACGAGCTCGAAGGCCGGGACCTGGGCCACCAGCGCGCGGAGCTCTTGAGGGAAGACGACCCGCGTCAGATGGTGCTGGCGGAGGAGGGACCGGGTGCCGTTCTCCTGGATCTCGAACAGGATCTCTTCCCGGCACACCTGGCTGACCAGATTGGCGTTGCGGAGCGTGGTGAAGGTGGTGCGGATCGTCAGGCCCCCGCGCCGCTTCGTCCACGCCCAGCGCCACGCGGGGTTTGCCCAGGAGTTCGGGATCATCCGGTCGAAGATATAGAGGCCGCCCGGGCGGAGCGCGCGGGCCACGGCTTTGAGGTGATCCAGAATCGCCTCACTGGTGAGCAGATGCCCTTGGGAGTCCTGCATGCAGATCACGGCGTCAAAGGGACGGGGGACCCGAAAGCGCGCCATGTCAGCGTGGATCAGCTCAACGGAGAGCGAGCGATTGGCAGCCTTCTGCCGCACGTAGTCGAGGTTCTCTTTAGAGAGATCGAGCCCCGCCACCTGATAGCCGCGCTGGGCCAGCCGGAAAAGGTGTGAGCCGGTGCCGCAGGCCACATCCAACAGTCGACGAACCGGACGACGCGCGTAACGCTTGAAGCAGGCTTCGAGGAAATCCGTCTCAGCCTTCCGGTTCTGGTCAAAGGCGATCTCGTAGAAGTGGGGAGCGCTGTAGAAGGTGGTCCGCGCAGGCATGGTCAGCTATTTTCCCCACCACGCAAGCATCGCTTCGCGAATCAGCCAGGCCGCCAGGATCGGCGTCCGTCCGCTCGGATCCCACGGCGGTGAGACCTCCGTCAGATCCATTCCGACAAGCTCACATCCGGCCAGGAGCCTCAGCGCTTCGGCCAGCTCGGTCGCTCGCAGTCCCCCCGGCTCGGGGGAACCGGTGCCCGGCGCCTCCGAGGGGTCCAGGACATCGATATCGATGGTCACGTAGACCGGGCACCCCGCGAGCTCCGGAAGAGTTCGGCGCAGGGCATCGAGGGGGTGGATCTCATGAGCCGGATAGAGGCGGGTGTGCCGGGACTCAAACTCTTCCCGGGTTCCGCTGCGCGGCCCGATCTGGTAAAGATGATCAGGAGGGAGCCACTCGAGCAGCCGCGCCATCGCCGAGGCATAGTTGAAGCGAGCGCCGAGAAATTCCGGCCTCAGGTCTGTGTGGGCGTCAAATTGCACGACACGGAGGGACGGGAATCGGCGAAGGTAGTGCTTGACGACAGGCACGGTCGCCGTGTGATCCCCCCCGAGCATGACCGTCGGGCGGCCGGCTGGCAGTTCGGCCTCGATCTGGGCCGCGACAGAGGCCAACTGAGTTTCGGGATCGCCGCCGGGGAGGTGGCAGTTCCCCAGGTCGGCGATCGGAAGATCTAAGAGATCACGGACCAAGACCGGTGAGTAGGTTTCGATCGAATCGGAGGCGACCCGGATGGCGTTGGGCCCTCGGTGGGCGCCCTTTCTCAGATTCACGTTCCCCTCGAAAGGGATGCCGAAGATGAGAACCGCAGCGTCCTCCGCAGGGGAAGTGGCAGCGATGAATGCCGGAGACTGAGGACGCATTCTCTGTACCGGGGCTAGGGGCCAGGGGTTCGCAAAGGCTGATCTCGCAAGCCCCTGA
>Ga0209342_10000639_pt1 | contig 40884 bp, 40 predicted proteins | sample RifCSP16_2_FD_184023 | JGI IMG/M metagenome (GOLD analysis project Ga0209342, IMG submission 184023) | Soil microbial communities from Rifle, Colorado - Rifle CSP2_sed 16_2 (SPAdes) (version 2) | ecosystem: Environmental > Terrestrial > Deep subsurface > Rock core/Sediment | place: Rifle...
TCCACCGCTCCCTCACGGTCGCGGCTCGGTTTTCTCATCGAAGCTCTGAGTAGGGTGGGCATCGCCCACCGGAAGCCAAGATGTTTGGTGGGCGGTGCCCACCCTACGTTACTCGATCCAGCCGCCGCCGAGCACGCGGTTGCCGGCGTAGCAGACGGCGGCTTGGCCGGGGGCCACGCCGTGGCGAGGCTCGTCGAAGGCCACGTGGAAGCGATTCGCCGGCAGCGGCCTGACGGTCGCGTCGACCGCGCGGCTGCGGTAGCGAATTTTCACGGCCGCGCGAAAGGACGCTTGCGGCGGGTCAATGAGCCAGTTCGCCTCGCCGGCCGTCAACGCGCGGCGCGCGAGATCCTCGCGCCGGCCAAGCACCACGCGACACGTCGCGGGCTCGATCCGCGCGACATAGTACGGCTCGCCCAGCGCGATGCCCAGGCCGTGACGCTGGCCGACCGTGAATCGTTCGTAGCCATCGTGCCGGCCGACGACCATTCCGTCGGTGGTGACCACCTCGCCGGCGGTGGCCAAGCCAGGGCAGCGACGGCGGATGAAACCGGCGTGGTCCTGATCGGGGACGAAGCAAATTTCCTGGCTGTCGCGTTTGTCGGCCACGTCCAATTCGAGTTCGGCCGCGATTCGGCGGATTTCGTCCTTGTGGTGCTCGCCCACCGGCAGCAAGACGCGCGGCAGCACGGCGCGGTCGATGCCGAACAGCACGTAGGACTGGTCCTTGGCCGGATCAAGACCGCGGAGCAACGCCGTTTGGCCGTCTTCTTGTCGGATGGTTCGCGCGTGGTGGCCGGTGGTGATGAATTCCGCGCCGGCGGCGTCGGCGTATTCGAGGAGCTTGCCGAATTTCAACCAGGTGTTGCAGAGAATGCACGGGTTGGGCGTGCGGCCGGCCAGGTATTGCTCGACGAAATGATCGACGAGCCGCGCGAAGGACGTTTCGAAATCGAGGACGTAGAACGGGATTTCAAGCCGCTGAGCCACGCGCCGGGCATCGGCCGCGTCGGAGGCCGAGCAGCAGACGGGCTTCGCGCCGGACGGGGCGCACGTCTCTTGCCCATGGCGCATGAACACGCCGGTCACGTCGTGGCCCGCCGCGCGCAACAGCCACGCCGCCACGCTGCTGTCCACTCCGCCCGACATGGCCAAAACGACACGCGACATAAAAACACCACTGCTATTGGGAACCACAGATGGACACAGATAAACACAGATAGTTTTTGTAGGTCAGGCTGTGCCTGACAAATACATCAAATAGACGTTGTTCATGTCAGGCACAGCCTGACCTACGGCTATATCCTTGTTCATCTGTGTTTATCTGTGTCCATCTGTGGTTCCTTATTTTTTCCCAAGGCTTCGCTGGTGGCGGAAGAAACGGGAGAGGATCGCTCCGCACTCGTCGGCAAGCACGTCGGACACGATGAGGCAGCGATGGTTGAGCCGGGGGTCGTCCAACAATCGGAAAAGCGTGCGGACCGCGCCCGCCTTCGGGTCGGCTGCCCCGTAGACCACCACCGGCAGACGTGCCTGGAGAATGGCCCCGGCGCACATGGGGCACGGTTCGAGCGTGACGTAGAGCACGCATTCGTCCAGACGCCAACTCCGCCGCGACTCGGCCGCCTGGGTAATGGCGATCATCTCGGCGTGGGCCGTCGGGTCGCGCAACTGCTCGCGTTGGTTGTGCGCGCGGGCCACGACGCGGCCCTCGTGAATGATCACCGCGCCGACCGGCACTTCATCCTCGGCCAGGGCCGCCTCGGCCTCGGCCAGGGCGATTCGCATGAATTCTTCGTGGATCAGCGCGGGTTCGGGCGTTAGCATGGTCGTCAGGAAAAACATGTAGGGTGCGTGCTTGCACACACCACCAGCGTCGTAGGCCGGGTCGCGACCCGGCATTTTTTAGAAAATCGCGGGAACGTCGCCGGGTCGCGACCCGGCCTACGGAGGCTACCCAAAGGGCAATCCTTCTGTTATCCTATCAGCCGACATTGCGGCGGGAAACCCTCGCCGCGCGAAACACGTCCGACCGCCAACCACCATCGCCCCTCGCATTGGGAGAACCATCATGCTCAAGACGAAGCTCCTCCAGCCTGAAATTCTGGCTATTCTCGGCATGGCCGGCCACGGCTCGCAAGTGCTCATCGCCGACGGGAATTACCCGTTTCTGACCGGTTCGCCCGAGACGGCCGAAAAGGTTTTTTTGAACCTGATGCCGGGCATGGTCAAGGTGACCGACGTGCTCGAGGCGTTGATCTCGGCCATTCCGATCGAAGCGGCCACGGTGATGGTGCCCGACGACGACTCGGAGCAGCCCATCTTCAACGAATTCCGCAAGCTGCTGCCCAACGGGCCGGAGCTGACGAAGATCGGCCGGTTTCCGTTCTACGAAAAGGCGTGCGAGTCGGACACGGCCCTGGTGATCGCCACGGGCGAACAGCGGATCTACGCCAATCTGCTTTTGACGATCGGCGTCGTCCCGCCAAAAAGCTGACGGATTTTCTCACCACGGAGACACGGAGGTCTTTTTAATGGAACCACAGATGGACACAGATAAACACAGATATAAAGAAACTTATCTGTGTTTATCTGTGTCCATCTGTGGTTCCCTTTTCTTTCCGTGTTCTCCGTGCCTCCGTGGTGAAGAAACCGTTTCGGAATCACGCGCCTTCGACGACGGCGAGGATTTCGGTTTCGCTCAGGATGAGGAGTTCCTCGCCGTTGATTTTGGCCACGACGCCGGCGTAGCTGTTGAAGAGCACCCGGTCGCCGTCGTGGACGGCCAATTTGACGCGAGTCCCGTTCTCCAAACGGCGTCCGTCGCCCACCGACAGGACGCGGCCTTGTTTGGGTTTCTCTCGGGCCTGTTCGGGCAGGACGATGCCGCCGGCGGTCGTCTCTTCCGATTCGAGACGCCGGACAATGACTTTGTCGCCCAAGGGCACTAGCTTCATTTTTTGCGAGCTCCACTTTCGGAATCTCGGCGGGGAGCCGTCCGGGCCCGTGTCCGGCCGTGCATGGATCGGGTCCGCCCCCGGTCGAGGTGATCCTAAAATTGTCGCATCTGGGATTGGTTGTTACAAGGGTCCACCCACACTAACCCGAAGCAGTCCACCCCTACTAACCCGAAGCGCAAGCGAGGAAAAACGAAAGGGGAAAATGGCTCTTGCCTTCACCCTCGCTTGCGCTTCGGGTTAGTATGGCGAGAACCCGTCCGGGCTTAGAACCGGACGGCCATGGTCACAAGAAAGGCGACCCAAGCGGCCAGCAAGACGATTGCCGCCCCCAGAAGAAGCTTCTGGCGCGTTGTAACCGCCGGCAACAGATTTTTGGCCGGTTTTGCACAGGCAGGCGGGTTCGGGCGTTTACCCATTGGCGGCTACGACTCTTTGGGGGGGGCGATTTTGAATCCTTGACGAAACGCCGTCTCGAAATCGTAGACGTTGTCAAAATCCTCGCGGCGGTCGTCCGGTGTTTTGCGCATTTGGCCGATTCGGATCAGGTTGAAAACGATCTCGCCGAAGTCGCCCGTGCCGTGGATCCCCCAGCTTGCCAGAACGTCCTTGGCCATGTAACCGTATTGCTCTAGCGCGAAATGGCGAATGGCCTCGCACAATTGCTGGCCGGTGACGTGCCGTTGGGGCGACTCGCTTTCGGGCGCTTCCGACGGCTCGGAAGCCGCCTCCTCGCCCATCCCTAAGTGGTTCTGCGCATAGCTGAGCGATTCGAACACGAACACGTACGCGTCGAACGTGTACCGGGTGTCTTCTTTCAGCAATTCAACAATCGGGTGGGAAGGATCGAGCATGTGATCTTCCTCCCAGGGTCAGGGCGTTTTCTTGGAGGTCTGTTCCGCCGTTTTCGGCGGGGCCGGGCGAACGTCGGCCACGTCGACCAGGCGACGCACCTTGTCTTCCTGCTCCACCAGAAGCTGCGACGCGAGAATCTCATGGGCCAGCACCCGCGCCGGGCCGCCGGGAGTGATCACCGTCGAGCCGATCGAGGGCAGCTCCTTCTGCAGCTTCTCGTAGACCGAATACTCATAGCGCAGGCAGCACTTCAGCCGGCCGCAGCGGCCCGAGATTTTCGTCGGGTCGAGCGTGGCCTTTTGCAGCTTGGCCATTTTCATCGAGACGGGCGGCATTTCGTTCAGGTGGGTGTTGCAGCAGACGGCTTTGCCGCAGTCGCCGTAGTCGGCCAAGAGCTTGGCTTCGTCGCGCACGCCGATCTGGCGCATCTCGATCCGCGTCTGAAACTCGCCGGCCAACATGCGGACCAACTCGCGGAAATCGACGCGGCCCTCGGCCAGGTAGTAGACCACGATCCGCTCGCCGCCGAAAATGTGCTCCATGTCGACCAACTGCATGGCTAGGCCCAGCTTGTCGATGCATCCCTGGCACGTGGCGAACTGCTCGGCCTGGCGCTCGCGGATTCGGGCGATGTCGCGGGCGTCGTCGGGCGTCATTTCGCGGAGGATTTTACCCTCGCTCGCCTCGCCCAAGTGCTCCACGTTTTGCTCGTTCGCCGCACAGAGCACTTCGCCCGCCTCGAGTCCCCGGGCCGTTCGGGCAATGACTTTCATTCCCCGCGCGCAGGCCAGTTCGTTTGGGGCATCAAGGGCCCCCAGCGTGCGCATCGAACCGTATCGGACGATGTACTTGGCCATGGAAAAACCGCGAGGAAACAAGAAGCAATTCGCCGCGGGGGGAAAACCGGGGCGTCTGGGTCGGCAAATCCGCCCAGGGAAGTATATCGGGCGAGAGCACTTTCAGGAAGAGGGACTGAATTTCCATCAAAAACCGAGCCGCGACCGTAAGGGAGCGGTTGCAGTGTTCTACGCCCCCAACCGCTCCCTTACGGTCGCGGCTCGGTTTGCACAATGGTTCGGCATGGATGAGGAACACCGTCTATTTGCGGAACACGTCGGCCTCGATTTTGTAGGGCATTCCGCCCAGGGGGCGCAGGGCCTCGTTGTGGTCGATCGTCAGCTTGCCGCCGATGCCCACCATGTGGGTCGTGTAGTCGGCCAGCTCGTCGCCGGTCATGGTCACGGTGATCATCTCGGTCGATTTTAGATCGCGTTGGCAGAATTTGCAGTGCCACTGGCTGGGCACCAGAACGAATTGTTGGATGCCCATGGTCCGCCGGCCCGGATACATGTAGCCCTTGACGAAAATAAACTTGTCCTGCAAATCGAGGGCTTTCTGGGGGACGACCTCGCCCAGTTCCTCATTGGGTTGCATGTCCTCGAACGTGAGCCACGCATAGCCGATCGGCACGCCGCGAGCGACGACCAGGCCGAAGAACGCCGTGCCGATCAGTCCGAGCACGATCGACAGAACGAGTCCGCCGATCGCGATCCCTCGCCCGGTCTTTTCGCCGAATGAATTTTCGATCCGTCGCAGGGCCAAGTATCCGAGGATTCCGCCGGCGACCGGCACGGGCAGCATGGGCCAGCCGAACATGGGCAACCAGGCAAGCAAGCCCAGCACAAGACTGGCGACGGCCAACGGCTCAATGCGCCGATAGGCGGCCCGGGTCGCCTCGCCCTGTCGCGCGATCCAAGCCTTGCCGCGATAATGCGATTGAGGCTGGGTCGGCGAAGGATCGGGGAGTTCTTTTGACGTCATGGGAACGCTTCTTAGGGAACCACGGAGGAACACAGAGGTAGGTCAGGCTGTGCCTGACAGCATGAGTATGAGTTGATGTCTTTTGTGTCAGGCACAGCCTGACCTACATCGACATCAATGTCAAATCTTATCTGTGTTCATCTGTGGTTCCATAATTTGGATTGTCTATTGATTGGCCGCCAGCGATTTGGCGACGTCGGTGCGGTAGGCGACGGCGGCGGGCAGGTAGCCCACCGCGGAGGCCAGCGCGATCAGGCCGGGAATCAGGATCAGTTCATTCCACTGGAATTGAAACGCGCTGACGATCACGCCCGTGTTTTCGGCGATGGTCGGGGCCAGCAGGCCGACCAGGCCGTGGCCCAGAAGTAGCCCGACCAGGCCGCCGCCGAGCGACAGGAGAATGGATTCCAACAGGATCACGGTGCCGACCAACATGCGGCTGGCGCCCAGCGCCCGCATCACGGCGATTTCGTGCCGCCGGTCGCTCATCGAGTTGTAGATGCTTACCAAAATGCCGATGCCCGCCACGACCACCACCAGCACGGCGAGGATCACGAGGATCAACTGCACGTTGCCGATGATGCCGTCGAAAAGCTCGGAAATGATTCGCGCGGGAGGGACGGCCTGGGCCTGGGGCTCCTCGTTGATCACATCGGGCAACTGCATGGCCAGGCCCAGTTTCGAGTGATCGGTGCAGACCAGGACGGCCGAAAGCTGTCGCTTGTCGAGAGGAACCGGCCCGTGGTCGTGGCCTTCGTGGCCGTGTTCTTCGTCGGCCGGCGCGGCGTGATCGGCTTCGGACGTCGCATGGTCGTGATCGTCGTGTTTTTCTTCGATGCCGGGCAACGTCGCGTCGTCGTCCGATTTCGGCGACGCGCCGGTTTTGTCCTCTTTCGCGCTGAGGAATTGCTTGAGCCGCGATGGGCCGGCCTGGTGGCATCCGAACTGGTAGAACCCTTCGAGGTTCATGAAAATGGCTCGATCGTTCGGTGTGCCCGTGTGGGCCAGGATGCCGACGATCTTGACCGGTTTGTGATTCGGGTCGTCCGTCGTTTTTTCGATGTCCTGGCCGGGATGGGTCGGCTGGAACGTGTCGCCCACCTTCATGTGGAGCTTCTTGGCGGCGGTTGCGCCGATCACGGCCTCAAACGGCTTGTCAACGTCGAAGTTGCGGCCCTCCGCGAATTCGTACTCGCGGTCGCCCAGGTACTTCAGTTGGTCGAACATGTCGGGCACGGTCGCGATGACCGGAAATCCTCGGTAGTCGTGGCCCATCGCCACCGGAATGGCCGTCTCGACGGCGGGCGAGAACCGGCCTTGGGTCAGCTCCTCGTAGTAGCTGTAGGGAATTGTCTCAGTGGCCTCGCCCAAGTGAAAGACCGTGTTGAGCACCAATTGGATCGACTCGCCCTTGGCGCCCACGATCAGGTCGTAGCCCTGCGCCCCGCGCCGGAACGACTGGTCGATCACGCCATGGATCACCAGCACGGCCACGACCAGGGCCACGCCGAGCCCCACGGCAAACGCCGTCAAGGCCGACGCCAAGGCCCGTTGTTGAACGCTTCGCCAAGCGATTTTCCAGAGACTCATACCACCACCGCGCGATTGAACTGTTCGAGATTATCAATACGATCAAACTGACGAGCCACCTCGGGCGTGTGAGTCACGACCAACAGCGACACGTTCTCCTCGCGGCAACCTTGGCGAAGCATGTCGATCACCTGCTGCTGGTGGCCCGCGTCGACGTTGGCCGTCGGTTCGTCGGCCAGCAAGAGACGCGGCTGGTTGGCCAGCGCCCGGGCGACGGAGACCCGCTGCTGTTCGCCGACGGACAATTGGGTCGGCTTGTGCGAGATGCGGTGGCCCAGTCCGACGTGCTCCAAGAGCCGTTTGGCCCTGGCCCGATCGACCCGGCCGCCGGCGAAACGCATGCCGAGCATGACGTTTTCCAACGCGGTGAAGCCGGGCAGGAGGTTGAACGTCTGGAAGACGTAGCCGATTTGCTCGGCGCGGAATCGGTCGCATTCGGCCTCGGTGAACAGGGTGATGTCCCAGTCGCCGATTTTCACGCGGCCCGAGTCGGGCCGGCTGATGCCCGCGATCACGTACAAAAGCGTGGTTTTTCCACACCCGCTGCGTCCGACCAGGGCCATTTGCTCGCCGGCGCCGAGCAGGAACTCCTCGATGTCGAGGATCGGCAGCTCCCCGCCGTCCGGCTCGGTGAACGATTTCTTGACGTCACGAAGCTCTAACATGGTTTTTCATTGCGAGAATGGACCGACCGTAGGTCAGGCTGTGCCTGACAATCCCGTGCCTGACCTACCAAATAGTATTTACGGCCGAAAAGTGGCAGCGGTTCAGCCGTGCTTCCGCGAATCCGCCTAACAGAATCTTACCAACAAATTCCCCCTAAGTGGGGCGATTTATTCCGCGTTTCCTCTCCGCGGGTCCGCAGGCTTCCGCCGGCGGCTATTATTAAAAACTGCCTACTGCCTGCTACGCCGCTGCATGTGCCGGGCCATTTCGCGCCGGGCCTCGGACTTTTTCATGGCTTCGCGTTTATCGTGACGTTGTTGACCTTTGCAGATGCCCATGAGAACCTTGGCCCGGCCTCGCTTGAAATACATCTTCAGGGGGATCAGTGTCAAGCCTTGCTGAAACGCCCGGCTGGCGAACCGCTCGACCTCGCGGCGGTGCATCAGCAGTTTTCGGGGGCGGCGTGGCTCGTGGTTGAACTGGTTGGCCTCGACGTATTCGGCGATGTCGCACCCGAGGAGCCAGACCTCATCCTCTTTCACGCGGCCGAAGGCCTCGGCCAACGACACTTTGCCCTGGCGCAGGCTTTTCACCTCGCTGCCGCGGAGCATGATGCCGCATTCGAGCGTTTCGAGCACGGCGTAATCGTGGCGAGCCTTGCGGTTCTCGGTGATGAGCCGCTCGTTCTCGCTGCCGGCGGACGGCTTCTTGGATTTGCTGGGTTTTTTGGCCGTGGGGACGCTCCTCGGGGGCAGCGGGCGGAAAACACGCATGCCCGGGCGAGTCTTTCCGAAAGGGGATGTTTGGACGATAATGGATTTCTCTACTTTTACTCTCAAAACCCCATTCACTCAAGCTCCCGCTGGATATTAACCCCTCGAAAGTAGGCCATAGGGTGCGTCTGGACGCACCATGACATGGCTGTATGACTGTATTCCTCACGCTCCGCGTGAGGTCGCGCTAATCGGTATCATTTCGCGTGATGACCTCACGCGGAGCGTGAGGAATACAAGGTGCGTCCAGACGCACCCTACGGAAAAACGGGCCGCGACGGTTAGGAAACGGTGAACTCCACGATGACGCCTTCCTGCCCTTCCGAATCGACTCCTCCGCACGGCCGCCTGCCGCGTTGGTTGAAACGCCGTGTACCGGCCGCGGGCGCGAATCGGACGACGGTCGACGTGGTTCGGCAGCTTGGGCTGGCCACAGTGTGCGATCACGCGCGGTGTCCCAACCGGATGGAGTGCTACGCGGCGAAGACGGCCACGTTCATGATCCTGGGCGACACATGCACTCGCAACTGCGCGTTTTGCAGCGTTGCGCACGGCGTGCCCCGCCCCGTCGATCCGGACGAACCGCGGCGCGTGGCGGAGGCGGTTGCGCGGCTCGGCCTGCGCCACGCGGTCATCACGTGCGTGTCGCGCGACGATCTGGCCGACGGCGGGGCGGAGCATTTTTGTCGAACGATCCGCGCGATTCGAGAAACCTGCCCGGAGGCAACGGTCGAGGTGCTTCCGTCGGACCTGGGCGGCAACCGCGCGGCGCTCGATCGGCTGATCGCCGCCGCGCCGGATGTTTATAATCACAACGTCGAAACGGTCCCCCGGCTGTTTTCCGTGGTCCGCGGGCCGAAGCCCAACTACCGCTGGGTGCTCGAAATGTTTCGACGAATCAAGCAGACCAATTCGGCCATTCGCACGAAGACGGGCATGATGCTGGGCCTGGGCGAGTCGCGCGGCGAGGTGCTCGATTGCCTGGCCGACCTGCACGAATGGAACTGCGAGTTGCTTACGCTGGGCCAGTATTTGCAGCCCTCGCCCGCGCAGACGCCCGTGGCTCGTTTCGTTCCGCCGGAGGAGTTCGATGAATTGGGCGAGTTGGCCCGGGCAATGGGTTTCGCCGCCGTGGCGTCGGGGCCGTTCGTGCGAAGCAGCTACCACGCGGGCGAGATGGTCCAAGAGGCGTGAACGCCCGTAGGTCAGGCTGTGCCTGACGGTATTGGGTTTTTCCGTGGTCTGCCTTGTCAGGCACAGCCTGACCTACGGAATTTCACGTTTTCGCGGACGTGGATTTAGCCGCCATTTTGATGACAATCCCCGGCCTGGGTGGTTATAATAAACGGCTCGGGCGAACCTTTCCCCGCCCGTCTTTTCGTGGCCCGTGAATGTCGTGAAAATGCGTGCCCTGAGATTTGCATCGTGCTTGGCCTTGCTCGCGCTGGCGGCAGTCGTCCAGCCATCGGAAGCGATCGTGCTGTCGCAGGATTTCGACAGCGGGTCGTTGAACGTGGCCGCCTCGACCATCTCGGGCAACACGGTCAATCTGGTGGGGCGCAAAACGTGGACCCAGTCGGGTTATTCGTCCTACTACCGCTGGGTTCACTTCAAGGCCTCGGACGTCGCCGGGCTTCAGCCGCAGTTCAAAATCTCCTCGACGCAGTTCTTGGGCAATCTCTCCGATCATCGCTATCTCTACAGCTACGATCAGTTGCAGTGGAACTATTTTGACCAGTGCTACGTCAGCGGAAGCTACTACTACTTCCGCAACAACCAGGCGTTCACGGGCAACGAGATTTACGTCGCCTATTCGGCGCCCTATCCGTTCAAACGAACGGTGCGGCACGTGGCGTCGGTGGCCGCCAGTCCGTTTGTCTGTCCGACCGCCAGCGGGGGCGGCGATTTGATCATCGGCTGCACGTCCGGCGGGACCGACGAGCTGGGCCGATCGATCGCGCCGAACGACCTCTATGGTTTCAAGATCACCGATCCGAGCTCGTCGCACGCGAAGGTCAAGATCCTCTTGGCCGGCGGCAATCATTCGTGCGAAACGCCCGGCAATCACGCCCTGGAAGGCATGATCGACTTCCTGTTGGGCGATTCGCCCGAGGCGGTGGGGCTGCGGCGCCGGGCCGATTTTTACGTCTATCCCCAGGTGAACCCCGACGGCCGCGTGGCGGGTTACTACCGGAGCTCGGTCGAAAATCCCGACAAGGACTACAACCGCTATTGGGACAATCCGACCGGGTTCACCGACATGTCAACAGTGCGCAACGCCATGATTCTCGACACGGGCGGCGATGTCGATTATCTGTTCGATTTCCACGGCATGTTCGGCCCTTGGTCGCGGCCGCCCTATTTCGAGACGCGGTCCTCCGACGCGAACAGCGCGTTCGCGCTGGCCTTGGCCGAACTCGAGCCCGGCATCGAACAGTCGATCTCCTCCGGCACCCCGGGAATGCTGCGGATTTGGGGACTCACCGGCCTCCATGCCGAACATTCGTTCACGCCCGAATTCGGCTGCCATCCCGGCACGCTCGAAGCGAGGCTCGACGAAATGGGCGAGAACTACGCCCGGGCACTCTATCGCGCGATCGCGCCCTATTGGAACTGGATTCCCGGCGACGCGACCGGCGACAACCGAGTGAACGAGGCGGACGCCGCCGTGCTGGCCGCAAACTGGGGGCAAGGCGGCGCGAATTGGGAAATGGGCGATTTCAACGAGGATGGGCTCATCGGCGCGGCGGACGCTTCGATCCTCGCGGCCAATTGGGGCGCAATCGCCGAAACGTCGCCAGTGGCCGAGCCCACGGCGATTGCGCTGTTGGCGACGTTGGCGATAATCGTGTTCCCGCGACGACGGTAGAGTGGCATGCTCTCGCTTGCGTGAGCATGTTTTGAGACCGAGCATGGCCACCCAAGCGAGGCCATGCCACCCAAGTCCTTGTCTCCCCGTGTCGCCTTCCCGGACACCCTCGCGCTCGTGGGGACGCCTCTATTCCCGGCCCACGAGCGCGGTCATCCAGGCCGGCGGGCGAATGGGGCGGCCCGTCGTGTCGACCACCGCGTGGACCGTGTAGCCGTGGCAGACCGCGGTGCCCGTCGCATCGTGCAAAATGCGGCTATCGAATCGCACCCGGGCCCGGGAGGGCATGACGAGCGTCGTCGCGAGCCGGAGCAGATCGTCGTACTGGGCCGGTCCGTCGAATTCGATATGAGCCTCGCAGACGGGCAGCCGGACGCCCTCGGCTTCCCACTGGCGGTACGGCTTGCCCAGCGCGCGGATCAATTCGTTGCGGCCCAGCTCGAACCATTCGAGTACCCGGGCGTTGTAGTAGGTCATCATCTGGTCGGTGTCGCTGTAGCGGACCCGAAACCGGACAACGTGTGAGAGCTCGCTCATGACGGCCGGCTCCTTGAAGGCACCCTCTTCTCCTCGGCAATGACGTTGCCGAGTGAAAGTAAAAGCCTTGCAAGTCGTTGACCTGCAAGGCTTTAGGAAGTGGGCGATACGGGACTCGAACCTGTGACCCCCAGCTTGTCGAGCTGGTGCTCTAACCAAACTGAGCTAATCGCCCTGACGTAAATACTTTTGCCACAAGGGGTTGCGTGAATCGGCGTCAGCCGTGGCGACCAAGCCGACACCGCTCGCGCCTTGCGGCAAGATCCAGCTTACCACGCGACCGGCACGAAGAAAAGCGGGGGCCGGCAAGATGCGGCATGGCGTATCCTATTGCCGAATCAACGCCGAAAAATCCGGCTGGTTCCGATGGAGATAGGCCGCGTAATTGACGCGGGATTTCGCCTTGAGTTCCTCGAACGACCCCTCCGGTGACAGCAACCCCAGATCGTACGCCAGCCGGTCCGAACGGCCGTTCAGCAAAATCCGCTGGTCGAAAGGCACCCGGCCCGGCGACAGACGATTGACGTGGGCAATGATGTTCGTCGTGCAGTTGTTGGTCAGGGTGTTGTAGAACTCAGGCTTTTTGGCCAGTTGATTGACCCGGTGCATTACGTCGAGGAAGAGTGTCCGGGCCTGTTCAGGCGAGGCCTGGGTGCGATAGAGGTAGACGTCGTCGAGCCAAACGTTCGTGCGCAATTGGATCAAGTCGCGTTCGTCCCCCACGACGTAGATCAACTCAAAGCGGTCCAGCAGGCCCAGGATCGAATCGTAGGTCTCGCCCTTCTCGCGGCGTGCCTCGACGCTGACGGTGACGTATTGGTCGCCCTCGAAGCCGAAGCTGAGCATCGTGTGGGCCATGTCGGGCGCGGAGGCGAACGGAACGACCAGAAAGTCGACCGAGCGGATATCGCTCAGTCGAAACGCGCGGTCGTAATAGCCCGCTTCATGCTGGTTCTCGCTCACGTGACGGAAGTTGCGGATGCGGCGGATCGTGACCCTGTCGCCGTCGAATTCGGCCCGGGCCAAGACGGCCTGCTCGGGCGACCAGTCGCGGTCGTTCGACGGACGCAGGGGTGAAACCAGCGGATGGGTCGCCGGCTCGGCCAGGGTCGAATCGAGCTCAAGCGACATCGGCTGATAGCCCGTTCCAAGGACGTCCTCCAGCCCAGGCCCGCCCGCGCAGCCGATCAGCCCGACCGCCATGGCGACAGCCGACGCGAAACGGATCCACGACGCAGCGCCGCCGTGTTCCCGACGGGTAAAAAGGAGGTCATTTCTGAACATGCCGGACCGATTCATGTCGCTTCAAGGCAAGGGACACCCTTCCCAGGACGAAAAAGGGGACAACTAGGAAAAACGCCGGCTAAGGAGTTGCCTCTTGGACGCATTCGCACGAAGCCTGGGGTTCATAGCCGAAACGGCCGTCCGAGGCAAGACAAGCTGGCGAAGCAGGGAGGTTTCGGCAGGTCGTGCCGGCACTGCTTGGCAAGCCGGGCGTGCCACCGGTTTATTTCTGGACGACCCCTTACGCCGCGCGGCGGGTTTCTTTGTGATCGACCCGATCGGGCTGGCGGGGGATCGCTCGGGCGGGCGAGAAACCCCATTTGTAGAGCCAGCGCATATAGGAACGCAGGTGGATCATCGCGTTGTTCGACAGCAACTTCGCGCTGGCGCGTTGCTCGACGTGGTAGCAGAACGTCTGGCCGTTGTACAGGACGCGCCAACCGGCCCGGGCCATGCGCAGACACATGTCGACGTCCTCGAAATATTTGAGAAACTTTTCGTCGAAACCGCCCACCTCCTCGAACGCCGCGCGGCGGACCATGAGGAAGCAACCGGAGAGCCAATCGGACTCCCAGGTCTCGTCCTCGGCGTGTTCGCGATAGAAATAGTCATTGAGCGTGCCCCGCAGGAACCGGCCCAGGTGGAGCCGCCGCGCGACGATGATGGGAAGCGTCTGGAATCGCCGGGCGGGAAAAGCGAAGGCACGGTCCTCGTGGTAGAGCCGGCAGCCGGCGATGCCGCAGCCGGGGTTGCGCTGCATGAAGTCAACCATCTTTTCGACGCAACGCTCGCCCTGCTCGAAATACATGTCGGCGTTGAGCAACAGCGAGTAGGGCCTGGTCGAGGCCCACAGTATCCGATTCAGATTGGCCGAGTAGTGCAGGCGTTGCGTGTTGCGAAGGACGGTTGTGTTCGGAAAATACTTCAACCAAGGCGTCACGCCGTTTTGCGAGGCGTTGTCGACCAGAATCAGGCGTGCGTCCAGAGGACCGCAGGCCTCGGCCAGCGACGAGAGCAACCGCGGCATGTAGCCGTCTTCATGAGTATAGATGACGCCGATGTCGACGCCCGCCGGCGCCGGCCGATCCGCCGCCGCGTCGGAGACCTGATTGGGATAGGCACGCATGTCGGTTCCTCGTCCTTCCTGGACGCTGGATTCATTCCGTTGTTTCTCGCCAAAACCGAGATCTTTTCCGTGGGCCGCAAGCGGAATGCGACGTCGCGTCAAGCGGCCCTGCGGCGCGGCGGTTCTTCTTTCTCCTTCGCGAGGCCCGTCCTCGATCCGTGCCGGATCCACGGTCGCGCAAACCACGGTCGGAACGCCTCAACGGCCAGTTCCCATTCGTGATGCCCGAACCATCGCGTCCGCGCCATCCAAATGACCAACGTCGCGGCGGCCGTCCAGCCGATTGCGCGGTAGCCGGACAAAATCGCGGCGGCGGCGGCCGTGCCCGTGACGATGAACAGACCGACTATCACCCCAAGCACTTGCCACGGGTTCAATCCACGTTCCACGAGCCGATGATGTATGTGTTGGCGATCCGGCTCGTCGAACGGCCGGCCGCTGAGCCCGCGGCGCAGCAACGCCAATAAACCGTCGAACACGGGCAGGCACATCAAAACGGCCGGGAAAACGACGACCGCGCCGCCCTGGGGCGTGGTTGCCGCTTCGACGCTGAGAATGCCTACCACAAATCCAATGACCATGCTGCCCGAGTCGCCGAGGAAAATTCTCGCGGGCGGGTGGTTATGGACGAGGAAGCCGGCGGCGGCTCCGGCCAGAACCACGGCCAGGACGCCCACTTCGCGGTGGCCCATCGCCAGTGCGACGATCGCAATCAGCAAACTGGCGGTCAAACCGACGGCGGCGGCGAGCCCATCGCCGCCGTCCAAGAGATTGAACGCATTGATGCAGGCCAAGAGCCAAACGACCGTGACGGGATAGCCGAGCCATCCCAGCGCCATCGAATGGCCGAACAGGTCAATGCGTTCGATGCGATAGCCCAGCCCGATCAACAATAACAACGCGGCCACTTGCAGCAGCAGCTTCTGGCGCGACGTCAACCCACGGCAGTCATCGACGACGCCAAACAGGCACAGGGCGGCTCCGGCAACCAGCATGACGCCGGTTGTGCCCCAAGCGTGGTCTGAAGGAACGAAGGCGTTTGTGCCAGCGACGGCCACGCCGGCAAGAATCGCGGAAAACAGGCTGACGCCACCCCAAAGGGGCATCGGCCTTGCGTGAAGCTTTCGTAGACCGTCAGGGTAGTCCATCACATTGAGACGCAACGCGATCCGCCTCACGCCAACCGTCAAGAAGGCGGAAGTCACCAAGGCGACCAAGCACGGAAGCATCAGATTAGACATGGAATGAGTCGTTGGGAGACCTCCCATCTCCTCTATTTTTACTCAGTCACCGAAGTTCCCCATTCCCGTAGGATGGTCGGAAATCTCAAGTACACCTGAATGTGTTAATAAAGGCGATTCGGAAGGGTGTGTCTTACGTTGCTGAGGGTGAGGCAAGACGGTATCCGCTTACTCGTCACGGTTTACCCAACCGAAACAGCAAAAACCACATTTTTGTCCCAACAGCACGACTCCGTTCGAAATCGCGGCCCGCTTTTCCAGCCATTCCCAAAAACAGCACGCACATTGCCTAAGCTGACACGTATTTCACGGACCGCTCAAGAGTCGCAACGCCCGGGTGAGCGTTTGTTGTCGGGCCGAAATCGCACTTTCCGGCAAGGGGTGAAATGGAGTATACAGGCAGTCTGTTTTGTGTTTCCCAGGCTTCTTCTCAAGCTGTCATGAATCTGGACCGCGGATCAACCGGCTCGACGACCTCCTCATCCCGACGTTTTGGGCGTGGAGCGTCGCGGGCGGCCTCGACCTCTTGCGACCCCCTTCCGGCTATCGGACCGATCACGCTGCCCGAAGTGGTCTACACGCCCGACTCCTCGCTACGGCAGCCGACGGTGCTGCTTTCGACGATGGTCCGGGACTTGCTGGCCTCGCGCGAGCTGGCTTGGCGCCTGTTCGTTCGCGACGTGCAAGCAATGTACCGAAAGTCGCTCTTGGGATATACATGGATTTTGTTAACCCCCTTGGTCATGACGCTGTGCTTCACGGTGCTTCGATCACGGAAAATCCTGAACCTGGGAGACACCGACATTCCCTATCCCGCCTATGTTCTTGTCGGGATGCTTCTTTGGGAGGCTTTTTCGGCCTCGCTCGTCGCGCCGTTGGGACGAATCAACACGGCTTCCAGTCTTTTAACCAAACTCCGCTTTCCGCACGAAGCGTTGATTTTGACGAGCTTCTATTACGTGGTTTTCGACCTGACCGTCAAGATGTTGTTGGTGGTGGGCGCTTGGGCCTGGTTCAGGATCGACGTCGGGCTGTCCGTGCTGTTGTTTCCCTTGGCCGTTCTGGCGTTGATCGGTCTTGGCTTTACGTTGGGGGTGATCCTGGTGCCGATCGGTCAGCTCTACCAGGACGTGGGACGCAGCCTTGGGGTGGTCACGCGGATCTGGTTTTTTGCCACTCCGGTGATTTATCCGTTGCCCGACGGCGGCATCATCCGTTGGATCAACCAATTCAATCCGGTCAGTCCGCTCCTGGTGACGGCCCGTGAACTGCTGACCGGCGAGCCTTTGACCCAACTGCCCGCGTTTCTGGCGATCACAGCGGCGAGCATCGTGGTGGGGCTGGCGGCCTGGGTCGTGTTTCGCATTTCCATGCCTCATTTGATTGCGCGGATGAGCGCGTAGGAGGGACGAGAAACATGGACAAGGACGTCCTCCTCCGCGTGGAAAACGTCTCGAAACGCTTCGCGCGGAGCCTGAAGCGCGCGCTGTGGTACGGCATGCGCGATCTGGCGGGCGAGTTGTCGGGCCGCGGCAACGGCCGGGCAAATTTGCGTCGTGACGAGTTTTGGGCCGTGGACGACGTGTCGTTCGAGGTGCGGCGGGGCGAGTGTCTCGGGCTGATCGGTCCCAACGGTTCCGGCAAGAGCACGCTGCTGAAAATGCTCAACGGCCTGCTCAAGCCCGACCGGGGACGCATCACGGCGCGCGGCCGCGTCGGAGCGTTGATCGAATTGGGTGCGGGCTTCAATCCCATTCTGACCGGCCGCGAGAACATCTACGTCACGGCGGCCGTCCGCGGGATCAGCCGTCGGGAAATCGCGCGGAAATTCGACGAGATCGTCGAATTCGCCGACGTCGGCGACTTCCTCGACATGCCCGTCCAATCGTACAGCAGCGGGATGAAGGTCCGGCTCGGTTTCGCGGTGGCCACGCGGATCGAGCCCGACGTTCTGTTGATCGACGAAGTTCTCGCGGTGGGCGACGCCGGTTTTCGGGCGAAATGCTACAACCGCATCGCGGAGATCGCCGAGCGGACGGCCGTCGTCTTTGTGTCTCATGGCATGGGGCACGTCGCGCGATTGGCTGAGCGAACGCTGGTCCTGGACCGGGCCAGAACGACGTATCTGGGAAACACGCCCGAGGCCGTCAACCGATACTACGCGCTGTTTGATCGCGGCGGCGCATCGGTCCGAGCCGGCAGCGGCGAAGCCCGCATCGAGGGGATTCGGGTCGTGGATCGGGACGGACGGGAGTCGTCGAAATTGGCCTATGGCGAGGCCGTGTCGGTTTGCGTCGACGTCATCGCGAATCGCGCCATGGGAGCCCTCGTCGTTGATCTCGTCTTTGCGACCATCGCCGGGGAAATGGTGGCCGAGTGCAACAACTTCGTCAGGCCCCACGACATTTCCCTCGCCGAAGGCCAGCGGGTGACCATCCTTGTCCAAATCGACCGCCTCGCGTTGAATCCGGGCGTGTACCAGATGGCCGCCTTGTTGATGTCGAGGGACATGACCCGGCATTATGACTGGATTCAGACGGCGTGTTCCATCGAGGTGGGCGGCGCCCGGCCGGCCGGAGCGCCCCACCAAATCGACGCGCGCTGGGACGTCGTCGACCGGGCCGCGTGAAAGCGTTATTGGAAACCGTGCAACCTCCGTCAAAGTTCCGGGGACAACGCCGTGAAAATCACATTATTTGGTCGGGCGTTTCTAAAAACGGCGCGAGACGCGTTTCGGAAATTCTTCGGGGCCATCTCGGAGCGCCGCCCGAGCCGACTCGCCGCGAAACTCCACAAGGAGCTCCGAAGCGACTTTCGGGCCGAATTGCGCGACGTGAAGAAATCGCTCCGCGGCGTGGAACGAAAACTCGATATCCTTTACGCGGATCTGCACGGCATGTCGTTCGGCGAACGTCAAATCGCGCCGTCGCTGCAGTTCATCCAGGGCGACCACGTCAATCGCTATCGCCTGGCGTGTCAATCCGTCCGACCCGCCGACGCGGTTTTGGATCTCGGCTGCGGCGTCGGGTATGGCTCCACCATGCTGGCCGAAAAGGCTGCGTCGGGAAAAGTCCTCGCGTTGGACGTCTGCCCCGACGCCATTCGCTACGCGAAACGACACTACACCATGCCGAATATCGAGTATCTCGTCGCCGACTGCCTATCCATCGATCTGCCCGACGACCAGTATGACGTGGTGACGTGCTTTGAATTGATCGAGCATCTTCGCGAGGCCGGACCATTATTGGCCCGCGCGAGCCGGTGGTTGAAATCCGAGGGAACGCTCGTTTGTTCCACGCCGAATGAAGAGGTCATGCCGTTCGATCCGAGCCGGTTCCCTTATCACTGCCGCCATTACGCCTCCGAGACGTTCGAGGCGTTGTTGCGGGAGGCTGGATTCCGCGTCGAGCGGTTGTTTTTTCAGAACCGGTTCGTCAATTTTGAATTCGACGACCAGGGAGAGCGTTGTTTTCTCGTCGCCGTCTGTCGCCGGGCGGCCGCGAGCGCGGCGGCCGCGTGAGACAAGGAATTCCGCTTCTTGCCCGGCGTTCCCGACGTGACCAAACGACGCGGCCAAGGGACAAAAGGAAGATCATGATTTTGAGACGATTCACCAGAGCGATCGTGAAAGCCCTCGGACTGACGGCGGTTGCGCGCAAGGCGCTGGAATCGGTGGGACTCCAGTACATGCCGGATCGCGCGATGGAACGTCTCCGGGATTACCTTGCTCCGACGGATCCCTCGTTGTTGGCCGACGCGACGACCGTCTGTTTTCCGCAAGCGGAGCGGCAGCCTCCTCCCTCGCTTTTTTACCCCTCGACTCGTACAAGCAGGGAAAATCTGCGGATGAAGCACGCTTTCCAGTCGCTCTGCGCAAGCATGAACGAGCTGGGGTGCCTGGTCAATCGCTGTCCGCCCGAGCAGGCCGACCTCACGATCGACTGGTCGGGAAAAAACATTCGATATCGGTCCCTCAAACCGCCGTTGATCATGGAGCACGGCTGGCTTCCGCGTTCCTCTTACCAAATCAGCGAATGGGGCGCGAACGCGCGAAGCCACGTGGCCAAGAACTATCGTTTTCACGCCTTGGACGCGCGGCGCGAGCAAATCGTCCGCCGTCATCTTGAACGGATGCGACGGCTGTTCCGCCTTCGGCTGGACGAAAGCCGGGTTGCCCGGGCGGCGAGGCGATTCGAGCAGCCGTTCATTCTTTTTCCCCTGCAATTGGCCACGGACTTCAATTTGCGATATTCCCATTCGCCGTTCGAGGACCTGTACAGTGACAAGCCGGCGGGCACGGTTCGTTTCGCGCAGGCGTGCGTCGACCACGTGGAGGCGGCCCGCTTGCCCTTGCCCGTCTTGTTCAAACAGCATCCCCGCGACGAAAACGACCTGGAATCCCTCTTGCATTTCCGCGATTGCCGCAACCGCTTGATCTCCAATGACCAGAAAATCGACACGAACGAACTGCTTGCCTCGGGCCGGTGCAAGCTGGTTGTCGGCGTCAACTCGAATACCCTGCACGAGGCGCTCGTTTGGGAGATTCCGGTGGTGGCGCTGGGCACGTTGCTCTGGGACGAATCGCGGCAGGATCGGCCGTTGGATAAGGATTTATCGGCCGCCGAAGGGCGCCTCGGCCGAGAGACGGCGCTGGACGCCACGCGGCTGTCCTACCTGTTTCACGTCGTCGCCAATCAGTGGAACCTGTCCGATTTTCAGAATCCGCTGATGGTCGATGAGTTGATTCGCGCTCGGGGACATTGCGTTCCCGGTGAATTGCGCGGCCGCTTCGGGCTGGCGCCGGAGAACGTCGACGAAATCGATCCCCCGGCGGAGTGCGTCCGCCGCGTCGGATAGCGTTTCCATCAAGATAGGCTCGGATGTTTTTTTCGAGCAAACGCGAAGGAGAAGAACATGCGGTCCGTCGCCAAGCATATCATCCGTCGCGTTCTTGGCGCGTTGGGTTGCGAGATATACCGTGTCCCTCGGCGATCCCGACGGCTGTTCCTCAAAAAGCCCGTCATGCCCGCGGGCGCGAAACTCAACGTGGGGTGCGGCCGAAAAACGCGCGAAGGCCATTTAGGCTGCGACGTCCGTCCGTTGGAGACGGTGGATCTCGTATGCCGGGCCTGGGAAGTGCCCGATCATTGCCGCAATCTTGCCGAGATCTACAGCCGTCACATGCTCGAACATCTGGCGCTGGCCGAGGCGGACTACACCCTGCATCAGTGGTTTCGCGCGCTGGCGGTGGGCGGCCGGGTCCATGTCATCGTGCCCTATTTGCCGTATCATATCGAGCAGTATCGGCGGGCCGTCTGGTCCGAAGACGAGTGGGCCGACGGCTTTTCAGACGCGCGAGCCGGAATTTGCGGTATTTTCGGCTGGCAGAGCGAGTGCGATCCGACGGCCGCCAATTACGGCGGAAACTACTGGGACGTTCACAAGACGGGATTCGACGAACGGCTGATGACGTTTCTGCTCGGCCGTGCCGGGTTCGAGGAAATCCAATGCACGGTCGAGGACCGCTGCCACCTCGTGGCCCGGGCCGTGCGGCGCCGCGAACGTTGCGAGCCGTTTGTCCCGCTGCCGAGACGCAAACAGGCCGCGTGAGTCGTGGATAGGTTGAGGACCATGAGCACTCCCCGCATATTATTGATCGACGGCGCCGAGCGCGAGCCGTGGTACGCGCCGTTGCGCGGACTGATCGACGCGCGGTGGGTGTGCGGATCGCCGACGAAGTGGATCGACCGCGCGGCGGACTCCATCGATCTGGCCGTCGTCAGCGACGAACGGGCCCTGCCCCACGCCGTCGACGCCGTCCGCCAACTGGGCTCGCGTGGCGTGCCCACGCTCCATTTGCTCGATGGAATCCTCGAATGGCGCAACACGTGGGAGAACCCGACGTTCGCGCTGGGCGACGAACCGGCCGCGCCGTTCCTGCAGCCCAGCTTGTGCCACAAAATCGCCTGCGCCGGCCGTTCGCAAGCCCGGATTCTCGAGTCGTGGGGCAACCTGGGCAAATGCGAAGTGGTCGGTCTGCCGCGGCTCGATGGGTTCATTGAAAACGGGCCTTGCCGCCGAACGGATCGCGGCGATTTTCGGCTGCTGGTCGTCACCGCGCGAACGGCCGGATTCACGCCCGAGCAGTCCGCCGCGGTCGAGCGGTCGCTGGCCGACTTGAAGGATTGGCTCAACCGGCATCCGACGCTTGCCGGCCGGCCGGTCCGCGTCGCGTGGCGGCTCACCGGAGATCTGGCCCGGCGAATCGGCGTGGAGAACCGCTTGGGCGACGTGTTCGGCAAGGAGATTGTCCACGTGCTCCGCTCGGTCGACGCGATGATTGCCACGCCGTCGACGGCCCAGTTGGAGGGCATGTTGGCCGGTCTGCCGGTCGCGCTGCTTGATTACCACAACCGGCCGCACTACGTCGAGGCGGCTTGGAGCATCACGGCCGCGGCCCATTTCGATCGGGTCATCGCCGAACTGGCCGACCCATCCGCCGCGCGAATGCTCCATCAAGACACGCTGTTGCACGACGCGCTAGAGTGCCGCGCGCCGGCCGGACCGAGGTTGGCGCGGCTCATCGACGAAATGGTCCGCCTCGGCCGGGCGTGCCGTGCGTCGGGCCGGCCGCTCGTGCTGCCGCGCCGCGTCTTGGCCGATCCGCAAGACGATCATCACCTGCCGGAAGAGCGGTTCGACTACCGCGCGCTCTATCCCGACCATCCCGTGTTCGGCCGGATGGAGCGGGCGGAATTGGCGATGGAAGTCGCCCAGTTGCGGCGGGAAATCGCCCGGCAAGGCGTTTTGGAATCGCATCCGCTCTGGGGTCCGGCGCTCCGCCTGCGGCGACGGCTGAAGCAACTCCTCGGACGGATTCGCTCTCCACGGAGGGCCGCATGAGCCGGCCGGAAACCTCGATTTCCGTCGCGCTGTGTACGTGCAACGGCGAGCGCTATCTGGCCGAGCAACTCGCCGGCATCGCCGCGCAGGAGCGTCTGCCCGACGAACTCGTGATCCACGACGACGCCTCGACCGACGGCACGGCGGGTTTAGTGGGCCGTTTTGCGGCTACCGCTCCGATGCAAGTTCGCTTGACCGTCAATCCGGCGCGGCTGGGCGTGACGCGGAATTTCGCCCGCGCGATTGCCGACTGCCGCGGCGAACTGATCGTGCTGGCCGACCAGGACGACCTCTGGGCGTTGCATAAAGTCCGCCGCCTGCACCAGACTTTGACGGAGCGGCCCGACGCGGGGCTGGTCTTCTCGAACGCGGAGCGGATCGACGCCGACGGCCGCCGGTTGGACCACGATCTTTGGCGGACCGTCGGCTTCGGGCACGGCGAGCGGCGGCGAATGGCCGCCGGCCGCGAACTCGACGTCCTGCTGCGGCACAACGTCGTGACGGGCGCCACCGTGGCGTTTCGGGCCCGATGGCGCGATCTTGTATTGCCGATTCCCGACGGCTGGATTCACGACGCTTGGATCGCGCTGGTGATCGCGGCCGTCGCGCCGCTGGCCGCGATCGACGAACCGTTGGTGCGTTATCGCCAGCACGCGGGCCAACAGATCGGCGAGCGGAAGCGAAGCCTCCTTGAGGACTATCTGCGCATCCGCGGCCGAGGACGCGACGACTTTGACCGGACGGCCGACAACCACGAGGCCGTCCTGCGCCGATTGTCGGAACACGCCGGGCTGCTCCGCGACGGCCGGGCCCTCGACCTGTTGCGGCAAAAAGTCTCGCATTTTCGAGCCAAGGCCCGAATGCGGCAGTCGATCCCTCGCCGCCTGGGACTGATCGCCGGCGAACTGTGCCGGGGACGCTACCGCCGCTGCTCCCTGGGGTGGAAGTCGCTTGCGCAAGACTTGTTTTCATAGACGGCATAGGGTAGTATCTACTGTCTACTCGAAAACGGGGACGGGCTCCCGGATATTTTCAACGGAGTGTGACGTTTTTTCTAGAGGTAGGGCGACTATCCTCGTTTTCGAATAGGCCCTTACCGTCTACCCTGGGAGCGAATCATCATGAACCATCGCGACCGCGTGACGACGGCGCTGCGGCATGAAACGCCCGATCATTGCCCGATGCAGATCAGTTTCACGCCTGAGTTTGCGGCGCGCCTGCGACAGACCTTGGGAAAAAGCGGCGGCACGGGACATAACCCGCACGGCGGCGGAAACCCTTACGACCTGGAACTGGCCCTGGACGAGGACATGCTGCTGACGAGCGTCGGCTGGGCCAATTCGTACTACCAGGGCAAACGCGAATACGTCGACGAATGGGGCGTCGCGTGGCGGCCTTCCGAGTACACCACGCCGTTCGGCGACGGTTATTACACCGAGTTCCACTCGCCGCCGCTGGCCAAGGACGAAGCCATTGCGAGTTATCGCCCGCCCGACCCCAACCGCCCGGAGTTGTACGCCGAAGCCGAGCGTCTGGTCCGCGACTACCAGTCGGAATACTGGATCGTCGGCGTCACGGTGACGACGATTTTCGAGACGGCATGGGCCCTGCGCGGCATGGACGCGCTCATGACGGATTTCGTGATGGATCCCGACCGGGCAAACGCCGTGTTGGACATTCCCTACCGCTATCACCTGGCCGCCGCCAAGCGACTCGTCGAGTTGGGCGTCGACATGATCTGGGTGGGCGACGACGTGGGAACCCAAAACAGCATGATGGTCTCGCCCGCCTTGTGGCGACGTTTTTTCAAGCCCCGCTGGGCCGAGTTTTTCGCCGCTCTGAAAGGAATCAACCCAAACGTCAAGATCGCCTACCACTCGGACGGGATGATCGAGCCGATCATTCCCGACATGATCGAGGTGGGTCTCGACGTGCTCAACCCCGTGCAGCCGGCCTCAATGGACCCCGCCGCGCTCAAAAAGAAATACGGCGACAAGCTCTGTTTCTGGGGATCGATCGACGAGCAGAAAACCCTGCCGTTCGACACGCCCGACGACGTCCGCCGCGAGGTTCTGCTACGGCTTCAAACCCTCGGAAAGGACGGCGGTCTGATCATCGGCCCGACCCATCACGTCCAGCTCGACACGCCGCTCGAGAACTTCTGGGCCATGGTCGAAACGATCCGCCAGACGCCTTATGGCCGGTAGATCGGTGCAAGGAAGGAGTGAGCTAATCCGCCTCCTTCTCTCTCAACTCAAAATCATCAATGTCTTCTGAAAGGGCTGGGAGTACCTGCTCTACAAGTTTCTTCGCGACGTTGTACACGTCATGTCTGTCAAATTCTTTGCGTATCCCGGCCACAACGAAAATCACCCTCAGGTGAAGGAGAACGTCGCCAGTGGCTAAGCGTTCTTCCGTGACAGTAAAAACGGCGCGGTATCTGCCGTAGGTTATACGGTAGTAACCTTCAAGTGGTCCAGTGAGCGGTTTGCAGTACTTCCTGGGGTCATCACATTGAGCAAGCTGGTCCGCCTTGTCAAGCAGGCCCTTGCTGACCTTCCGCGGAAGTTTTTTTAGCGACTCCTTCGCCGTCGTGGTCCATTGGATCGTGATCCGTGAAGCCATTTAGAATCTCACTTTTAACATCCCCGTGGTCATGTAGACGGCCGGCTCGGATGTCGCGCAAGCCTTCCTGGAACATTTGAAGCGCTTCGGGATCGGATAGTATCTCGATCGTTTCCAGGACCGTCTGAAGGAGATCGGTGTCAACAACCGCAAACGCTTTCTTGTTGTGGCGCGTGATCCAAATCACTCGATCCTCGCGCAGCCGCTTGTCCAGTTGTGAAAACTGCTTGCGGGCTTCCGAGATGTCGAGAGTGGAGCTTCCCATCATAGTCCTTTGTCCTTTTCTTGCATTACCGTCGGGCATCCTTGCGAATCACACTCAACCTCGCCCCCTAATGCGATCCTATGCCGGTCATCGACAAGATGCAAGAGTATTGTACATAATTTATTGAATTTATCAAGCGATATTTTGTACGATACTTGAATTCATATTGTACAATACACTTTCTAGAATTCAATGGTATATTGTACAAAACCGCTGCTATACATAACTTAATTTGTGTACATTGACGGTATGGACACACAAACCCACGAAGAACATTGTGCCGTCATCCGCTGCTTGGTAGACGGCTGGTTCACCGATTATTAGCCCGTTTGGGTGAAACCAAGAGCACCATCCAGATGCTCCAGATACTTTCTCGCGACCGAGCGCATAATCGCTCGCGCGGGAAGCGGCGCGATGTTCACTTGCCCAGTCATATCGGCTTGGCCTGATCGCTATCCCCGCGCCGCCAGGGCGCTCAGAGCCAAGGCGACCGGAAGGTAGAAGAGCAACGCACGCCACAAAGGCCGGGCCGTCGCGTCGGAGGGACTCTTGAAAAATCGGATCGCCAGAGCAAGAGGCACGAACGCCAGGATGACGGCTGATAGTCCATAGGACCATTCGGTCGCGGGCAGCCATGTCGAGGCCACGCCTGCAACCACGAGTCCCACGGCCCCAAGGACCGCCAGCCGGCCGCTCAACCGGCCCGTCGGATCGACCACGGCGGCGACTCGCGTGCCGCCGCGGGCGTACTGGTCGCGATGCAACCAGCCGATGGCCGCCGTGTGGGGAAACTGCCAGAAGAAGACAACGCCGAAGAGAACCAGCGGGGCCGGGGCGAAAATGTCTCCCGCGACCGCGGCGCCCAGCAGCACGGGCATTGCACCGGCCAGGGCACCGACCGGGATGTGCCATGCGGTCGAGCGTTTCAAAGGCGTATAAACCGCCACGTAAAGAATCCAGCTCGCGCCGGCCAGCAGGGCGACCGGTGGCGGCAAGAAGACGGCCAAATAGACCATTCCCGCGACCGAGAGGAACATGGCCCACGCGGTTACAGACCCCGTCGTCCACTGGCCTGATGGTAGCGGTCGCGATGCAGTTCGCGCCATTTGGGCGTCCGCTCGCCGTTCCAGAAGTTGGTTCACGGCCGACGCGCCGGCGATCACCAGGGCCGTGCCTAAAAGCGCATGCATCAACCGTGGCCAGGCCACCGGCCCGGGCGTTGCCACGGCGGCCGCGGCCATCGACAGAAGAACCGCGGCCAGCAGTCCCGGCCGGACCAGCCGCCGGCAACCCGCCAGAAAGCCGGGCCGAGACGAAATCTCTCGCGCATCTAACGAGCGTTCTGCTGTTGCCATTGTTGCACTTCAGGATTGTATTCCACGGAGTCGAGCATCGCGATTCCCAGGAAGAGGCCAAAAAACACGAGGGCCACGAAAAACAGAACGGAGTAAATCGGACTGTCGTAACGAAGGTGCATGAACCACAGGGCTACCAGGGACGCCTTGACCGTCGCCACGCCCAGGGCCACCACGAGGTTCCACTCGCCAAAGTCGAAGTAGGACACCGCCACCGTGACGGCCGTCAGCGCGATCAGGGCCGCGAACACCGCGACCAACACGCGGACCTCGACGACATGGGCCAGCGGGGCGCCGGCATGATCGCCTGAATCAGTTCCTGTTGACAAGTAGCTTGCGCTCACGACGACGCCTCCCGTTCGGACCCTTCAGATATCCATACCAACATCCATACCAACCCGAAGCGCAAGCGAGGGAAAAATGTTTAATTTCCCTCGCTTGCGCTTCGGGTTGGTATTTTGCTTGACGTTCACAATGATATTTAGTGAATCAGGTACAACAACGGAAACAGATATATCCAAATCAAATCGACCAGGTGCCAATAGAGGCCCACCATGTCGACGGGCGTGAAATTGGCCGAACCATAACGTCCTCGCGCCGAGCCGACGAGAATCCACAGGATCACGCCGAGGCCCGCCAGAACGTGTATCGCGTGGAGACCCGTCAGGGCGAAGTAGATCGCCATGAACGACCGGATGTTTCGCACCCGAGCGGCCAGTTCGTTGTCGGATAAATCGGGCGAGCCCGCCTCAGCCAGGTGTTCGCGAACGTACGGGAGGTCGGGACGAAATTCCTTGCGCGGCGCGGGGCCCGGCGCGTCGGTCCACCAGTGCTCGATCCGCTCCTGGCCCGGCACGAGACGATGGTCCCATTTGGCCTTGTACTCGATCGTTTTCACGCCCAAGAAGCCCACGCCGCAAGCGACCGTGATCGCCAGCAGCGCGACGAGCGGCCCGCGGCGTCCGAGCTGCGCCGCGCGGACGGCCAGCGCCATTGTCAGGCTGCTGAAAAGCAATACGACCGTGTTCGCCGCGCCCAGCGGTTTGTCGAGAAACCGGTGCCCGTCCACAAAATCGGCCGGATGATTCGCCCGATAGACGGCATAGAAGCAGAACAACCCGCTGAAAAAGAGAATTTCGGTAACGAGGAAGATCCACATCCCGAGCTTGGCCGAGTCGTACTGCTGCCGGGCCGAGTCGAAATGATGGGCCACGCGCGCGGGCCCGCCGCCGGCGTCGTTCGTGTGGGCGTCGGACTGGTGGGAATGGCTCATCGGACCTTCACATAGCCTTGGGTTTTTTCGTCGAACGCGAAATCGTCGAAGTCGTAGCAGTCGCCCACGTGATCCGGGGCGGGCGGATTTTCGTGCGGCGGGGGCGAGTCGCATTGCCATTCGAGCGTCGCCGCGCCCCACGGGTTGGCCGGCGCGCGGCGGCCCCCGGCCAGCGACCGCAGCAGTGTGAACGCCACGAGGGCCAAGCCGCTGACGAACAAATAGCCGCCCACCGTCGAGACAATCTGGTAGGACGTGAACTCGGGATGGTGCTCTAACAACCGCGTGTAGTCGAAGTACCGACGCGGCATTCCCCGCGACCCAATAATGAACTGCGGGAAGAACGTCAAGTTGAAACCGATGAAAATCCACAAGGCCGTCAACCGGCCGAGCCAAAGGCTGTACATCCGCCCGGTGATTTTCGGCCACCAGTAGTAAAGCGCCGCGATGAACCCCATCAACGCCCCGCCGGCCATCGTGTAGTGGAAATGGGCCACGACAAAGGCCGTGTCATGGACATGAACGTTCGTGGCCAACGCGCCGAGGAACAGGCCCGTTAACCCGCCGATGCCAAACAAAAAAATGAAGATCAGCACAAAGCACATGGGCGGCGACAGCCCGACCGATCCGCGATACATGGTGGCCAGCCAGTTGAACACCTTCACCGCCGAGGGAATCGCCACGGCGAACGTCATGGCGCTGAAAATCATGCCCACCAACGGCGACTGGCCGCTGACAAACATGTGATGGCCCCACACCAAAAAGCCGATCAACGCGATCCCCAGGCTGCTGTAGGCGATGAACTGATAGCCGAAAATATGCTTGCGCGAGAAGACCGACACCACCTCGGTCACCACGCCCATCGCCGGCAGAATCATGATGTACACGGCCGGATGGGAGTAGAACCAGAAAAAATGCTGGAACATGATCGGGTCGCCGCCCAGCTTGGGATCGAAAATGCCGATGCCCAGCATCCGTTCGACGCCCAACAGCAGGAGCGTAATGGCCAGCACGGGCGTGGCCAGCACCTGGATGATCGCCGTGCCGTACAACGCCCAAAGGAACAGCGGCATGCGAAACCACGTCATACCCGGCGGACGCATCGTGTGGATAGTGACCAGGAAGTTGATGCCCGTGAAGATCGAACTGAATCCCAGAATGAACGCGCCCACCACGGCCAGAATCACCGGCGCGGCGGTGTCCGTGCTATAGGGCGGATAGAAGGTCCAGCCCGTGTCGATGCCGCCGAGCACTAGGACGAGCAAAAAGAAGATCATCCCGCCGACGTACAAGTAGAAACTGGCCAGATTCAGCCGTGGAAAGGCCACGTCCCGCGCGCCGAGCATCATGGGCAGCACGAAATTGCCGAACGACGAGGGAATCGACGGCAGGATGAACAGGAAGATCATGATCGTGCCGTGCAGCGTGAAGAGCCGATTGTAAGCGTGGCCCGTCGAGACGACCGTCGGCCCGGGCAGCGTCAACTCCGTGCGAATCAACAGCGCGAACGTGGCCCCCAGCGCCAGCGCCGCCGAAATCACGACCAGAAACATCAGCCCGATCCGCTTGTGATCGCGCGTCAGCAGCCAGGAACGCAAGCCCTTTGGGTCGTTCAGATAGCTGCCATTCTTGGACATCTCTTTAGATCGCACGGCAACGTCCCTTGACCCAGACATTATTCTTGCCAAGATGTTCTTCCCTTGCCTATACCCGACGTTTTTCTTTAGCCCAGTTTTTCTTTAGCCCAGGCGTTTACGCCTGGGACAGTGAAGGACAATATTCGATTCTTTTCTTCCAAGCCCCTTCAGGGGCGTGCCGTGACCTCTCACGCCCCTAAAGGGGCTGGACAACTATATAAGGAATTTTCCGTCCCAGGCGTAAACGCCTGGGCTAGAGAAAGGTGTGTATGCACGATTGTTTGGTGGGCGGTGCCCACCCTACTCCTACTGATCCCTGACTCCTAATCCCTCATTTCAACGTCTTCATAAACTCAATAATCGCCGTGATCTCGTCGTCCGAGATCAGGCCCTTGTAGGTGTTCATGACGGGCTGGTATCCGGCGACGATCTTAGCCTGCGGGTCGAGGATCGACTCGCGGATGTAGTTGTCGTCGGCCGTGACGCTGCCGCCGTCGGTCATCCTCTGGCTCTTGCCGTAGATGCCCTTGAACGACGGACCCGTGCCGGCCTTGCCGTCGATCGAGTGGCACTGGGAGCATCCGCGGCGGCGGTAGAGCATCTTGCCCGCCTCGGCCGGCGGGAGCTTTTTGAGATAATCGGCCGCGTCCTTCAGCCAGGCGTCATAGTCCGCCCGCGGCAGCACCACGACGCTGGCCAGCATGTTCGAGTGGTCGTCGCCGCAGTATTCGGTGCAAAGCAGCGGATACGTGCCCGGCTGATCCGCCTGAAACCAGGCGCTCGTGTAGCGCCCCGGTACGACGTCCATCTTCACGCGCATCGACGGAATCCACAGCCCGTGGATCACGTCCTCCGACGTCATGGTCAATCGCACGGGCTCGCCGGCCGGCACGTGTAGATTCTCGTCGACGTGGCCGTTCGGGTAAATGAACTGCCACTTCCACTGCCGCGCCGAAACGCGAAGGTCGTAGCAGTTCGCCGGCGCCGTTTGCATGGTCAAGTAGGCGGTGAAACCCTGATAGAAAATCGCGCCGACCACAAGGATCGGCAGCCCGGTCCACGTCAATTCGAGCCAGAGATTTTGCGAGGCCGACTTGCCCGGCACGACGCCAGGCCGCCGCCGATAACGAACGACGAACCACCCCATCAGCCCCACCACCATCGCAAACAACACGCAGCAAATCACCAGGATGAAATAGAACACGCGATCCATCACCGGATCGGTCGTGGCCGGGTCGGGCAGCCAGAACCCGCCTGATTGGGCCAGTGGCGCCGCGAAAATCGAAATTGAATCGAGTGCGTCGAGCATCATGCGTCCTCGGCCTGGGGCTCGTGCGCCTTGCGCCGCTCGCGCCGTCGCAGCGTCCAAATCACTCCGCCGACGATCAGCACGGTCAGCCCGCCGCCCACTTGCATCAGCCGAAAAGCGGCCGGCCCATAACGTCCGCTCTGGGCATCGTAGTGATAGCAGAACAAAAGGATCCGGTCCACGGTGCTTCCGACCTTTCCCTCGCTCGCCTCGAACAGCGACAGGCGGATCGTCTGCGGATCGTATTGAACGCCGTACAAATAACGCGACACGCGCCCGTCCGGCGTCAAAATGAACGTGACGGCCACGTGAAGATACTGCCGGCTCTCGGGCGCGAAGCGATAGTGAAACCCGACCGTGTCGGCCAACTTCTTGATATTCTCCTCGCGGCCCGTCAGAAAATGCCAGCCTCCGGCCGCCCCGGCGCGGCGGTAGGTCTTGAGGTATTTCTGTTTGGTCATTCGGGCCCGCTCGGGCGTCTCCAGCGGATCGATGCCGACGGTGACCATCTCGAACTCCTCGCCGATGTTCCACTTCATCCGCCCTAGAGCCTCGAACAGACCAGTAAGCTGCAAGTCGCACAGCATGGGGCAATTCGAGTAGTTCATCGTCAGCACGACCGGCCGCTTGCGGTCGAAATACTGGCCGAGCGTCGCCGGTTTGCCGTCGTCGTCCATGAATTCAAGGTCCAACGGCACCTGGGCGTCCAGATGCTCCGTGACGCCCACGCCTTCGAGCTCCTTCGGCAACGGCTCCGTGCGCTGGGCCAAGGCGGTGGTGGCCACCAGCATCAGCGATGCAAAATTCACAAAGAGCCTCGTGACTATCCGAGCCGCGACCGTAAGGGAGCGGTTGCAGCCGTTGTGAGTCACAACCGCTCCCTCACGGTCGCGGCTCGGCTTTCCAGTCCGGAGCGAACAGTACGGATTACTCATGGGATTTATCCTCCCCTGTCTTGCCTTCCGCGTTGGACCGCGCAAGCTCGTCCACGACCATGTCCATTGCTCGGCGGATCGGAATGGCCATGGTTCCCTTTTTCGGATCGACGATCCAGTATTCGGCCAGTCGGGCCTGCTGTGTCTCGACCAGGCTCTCCAACTCGGCGTCCGGCGCGTAGAGCGTCTCGGAGCGCTCGGCGCTGCGCAATTGCCAAAAGTAAAGTGCCTGGAGCCCCACCACGGCGTCGACCGTCAGGATCGTGCCCAACAGGCCGACGAAAACAATCCGTCCGAGATGGATTCCGTATTCCGACATGATTACACGCTTACCTCATCACACGGGTCAAGAGTTGCCAAACGCGAGCGACTCTCCGAGACGGGGATCGCCCACCGGCGCCAACTCACCGCGGCCGGCCGCGCGGATCAGGCCGGCCACGAACAAACATCCGAGCCCGACGAGGCACGCCAGATCGGTCATCGTCAGTCCCGCGCGTTCCGGCGAAAACGTCGGCATAACCAGCCAGTAAATATCAATCCAATGAAACACGAGGATCCAGGCGGCCCAAAAACCCAGGAGCATTTTACGCCGTTTTACGAACCGGGGAAGCATTCCGAGGAAGGGAATCAGCAAATGCCCGAAAACAAGCCCCAGCGTGACCCAAGCCCAAAGCCCCGACTGTCGCGCGAGATACCAGACACTCTCCTCGGGAATGTTGGCGTACCAGATCAACATGTATTGCGAAAACGCCATGTAGCCCCAAAAAATGACGAAGCCGAACAGGAGTTTTCCGAGTTCGTGATAGTGTTCCACGGTGATCATCCGCCGTAGCAGGCCGACGCCTTGCAGCGTCATGGCCAACAGGATCAATGCGGCCAGTCCGGCGACCGCCGCGCCCGCGAACACGTAGAGCCCATAGATCGTGCTAAACCAGTCGGGCGTAAGCGACATAAGCCAATCGAACGAAGCAAAGGTGACGGTCAAACCAAAAAGGATCATCGCCGCCGGCGCGGCCTTCTCCATGCGCCGCGTCAACGCCGGATCGCGCGAGACGTCCTGTCGCGTCGAGCGCGTCAGAAAGAAATGGGCCGTCGTCCCCCATATCAGGAAGTACAGGAATGCCCGGACCGTGAAGAACCACTCGTTCAAATAGGGGGCTTTCGCTTGCAGCAGCGAGTCAGCTGCGACCACCTCGGGCCGTGACCAGACGTAGAGGTTTGACGTTCCAAGCACCACGGGCACAAGCATCGGCAGGAACAACAAGGCCCACCAGCCCGCGTTGATCGCCAGCATCTCGGCGAGCCGCCGCACGGCCACGCTCCATCCGGCGCGGACCAGATGTTGCAGCACGACGAAAAATAAGGCCCCAAGTGAGATGGTGAGGAAGAAAACATAGTTGACCAGATAGGCGGCCGAGAACCGCGTCAATGCCTCGGTCGATCCCGGTCGACTCGCCGCGCCCGCGACGCACAACACGACAATGCCCACCGCGACCAGCGCGGCCACGATCGCCCGGGGCGGCCGCCCCAATTGAGTCACGTCGTTGTTGTCGCTAGGTGTCAGTCGCATGGTCATTGGTCCGCCAGGCTCACGATTGTCTCCATCCCCGCCTCCCGTCCCCCGCCCCCCAACTCTACTCCCTCAAATGCTTCCTCAATTCCACCGGCACGTCACGGATCGTCGCATTGCGGCTCCGCTGCAACGCCCGAACGTAGAGCACGATGGCCCAGCGGTCGTCGACCGGAATCTGCGAGGCGTAGCTCGGCATCGTGCGGATTCCGTTCGAGATGGTCTGGAACAATTGGCCGACCGGCTGCTCGCGGACCGGCCGGCTCCACAGCGCCAGCGGCCGGACCCAGCCGGGCTCCTCGCGGTCGAAGGCCAGTTTCGAGGTCACTCCGTCGCCGTCGCCGGCCAGCCCGTGGCACGTCGCGCAGAACACGCCGAAACGCTCCTGCCCGCGGCGCATCATTTCACCCGACACTCGCATCGGAAACGTCGCGGCCGGCTTCCCATCGACCTGACCCAGAAGAAAATACGCGTCGTCGATCGCGTCGTCCACCGCGACCGCGCCGGCCACCGGCGGACGCATGTCGCGCGTGTCCTCGAACAACGGGCTGTATCCCTGAGGCAGATATTTTGGCTGGAAATCCATGTCCAACACCAAGTGGAGTCTCGGCGACGTTTTCCGCGCGTAACGGACCTTGGCGATCCACAGCGGCGGCAGCAAGGCCAGCGCGACCACCAGCGTCACGCCGCCGACCAGCAGGCCCGGCATGCGCCGCTCGGTCCGCGGCTCGTGATAGACCTCAACGTCGCGTGCGCCGAGTCGTCGCAGCAACTCTGTCGTCGCCGTTGGATCAAACGCGGGATCATCCGCCTCGATCGCGATGAAAAATCCATCGGTCGTTGCGCGTCGAAATGCCTCGGACCCAAACAACGGATGATACCACTGGAAAAAGCGTCCCAAGACGAGTACGCCGCCGAACGTGGCCAGCGCCGACAGCAGAATGATCAACTCGAACGTGATGGGAATATTCGCCGGCAGACTGAAAAGCGGCTTGCCGCTGATCCGGTAGGGGTAATCCACCGCGTTGGTCCACCACTGGAGCAGCAGCGCCGCCGCGCAACCGGCCGCGCCCCCGACCAGCACCAGCCGCGGCAACACGGTCCGCCGACGACCCATCGCCTCGTACAAACCGTGGACAGGAAACGGACTATAGGCCTCGAACCGCGAGTAACCCTCGCCGCGCAGCTCGGCCGCCGCCTGTTTCAACGCCGCCGGCCCGTCGAACTCGGCTAACAGACCAAGGACGGGCGGCGATTCGTTCTCGTGGGGCCGTGCGTGGCTCATTGTGCGTCGCCCCCCAACGCATGTTCTTGGTCGATCCGCTCGGACGACGCCGCGTGCCCGGCCGCGGCCACCACGCCTTTCACCTCCGCCATCGCCACCATCGGCAGGAATCGGCAGAACAGTAGAAACAGCGTGAAGAACAAGCCGAAACTGCCGACCAGCATCATCAGGTCAACCGGAGTGGGCCAAAACATGCCCCAACTCGACGGCAGAAAGTCGCGTCCCAACGACGCGACGATAATCACGAACCGCTCCATCCACATCCCGACGTTCACCGCCAATGCAATAATCCACATCATCCACGGCGTCGTGCGGACCCGTTGGAACCAGAAAAGCTGCGGGATCAGGACGTTGCACGCCACCATCACCCAGTAACCCCAGGCATACGGGCCCAGGGCGCGATTGGCGAACGCGAACGCTTCGTACGGATTGCCGCTATACCACGCCATGAACAGCTCGATCCCGTAGGCGTAGCCCACCAAGAGACTTGTCCCAAGGATCAGCCGATTCATGTTGTCCAGATGACGCGGCGTGATCAACGACTTAAGCCCAAAAAACGCCCGGGCCGGCACCGCCAGCGTGATGACCATCGCGCAGCCGCTGAAAATAGCCCCGGCCACGAAGTATGGCGGAAAGATCGTCGTGTGCCAGCCGGGCACCTGGGCGACGGCAAAATCAAAGCTCACCACCGAATGCACACTCAGTACCAACGGCGTGGCTAGCGCGGCCAACAGCAGATAGGCCCACTCGAACCGATGCCACTGCTCGGCCGACCCTCGCCACCCCAACGCCAGTAGCCCGTAGAACAGACGCCGCCACGTCGCGGTTGCTCGATCGCGCAGCGTCGCCAGGTCGGGAATCATGCCAAGGTACCAGAACAGCACGGACACGGTTCCATAGGTGCTGATCGCCACGACGTCCCAAAGCAGCGGGCTGCGAAAATTGGGCCAGACGGACATCTGGTTCGGGTAGGGCGCGAGCCAATAGACGAACCACACGCGGCCCACGTGGATCGTCGGGAAGAGGCCCGCGCAGGCCACGGCGAACACGGTCATCGCCTCGGCGAACCGGTTGATGCTCGTCCGCCACCGCTGGCGAAATAGGAACAGAATGGCCGAAATCAGCGTGCCGGCATGTCCGATGCCGATCCAGAAAACGAAGTTCGTGATGTCGAACGCCCAGAACACGGGACTATTGTTGCCCCAAACGCCGACGCCCGTGGCGATCAGATAAACGACGTTGGCCAGCAGCATGACCGTGAGAGCCGACGAGACGGCCAGCGCCGTATACCACGCCCGCGGCGGCCGACGTCGCTCGACGATCCCGCACACGGTGTCGGTGATCGACCCGTAGTCGGCCGGCCCGAGCACCAACGGCGCCCGTCGCGTTGGATCCTGCGTCAGGTTGTCGTCGATGGGAATGACGGTCATTGTCGGTAGTCGGTAGTCGGTAGTCGGTAGTCAGTAGTCAGTAGTCAGTAGTCAGTAGTCAGTAGTCAGTAGTCAGTAGTCAGTAGTCAGTAAAGCGGCATGTTTATCGAATGGACTCCAATCGCCGTTCGCGACGTCGCGCATGGGCCCAAGGACTGCGGGACATGCCTTTATCTGGAAGATGTACATGACATCGGCTCTGGGTAGGGGAGTATTTTCGAGCAAGGACACAGACATTATTGAACCTTCAACGATCGCATGAGGCCGTTCAATAACCGTCCCACGTGCGATGTCTGCTCCACAATCTCGCTTCGTATCTCCTGGTTCAGAAATCCCAATCGTTCACCAATGATGGTTTGTGTTTCAACTTCGTGTAATGATCCATAGGCGATTGCGAGAAAATGGTGAAAATCGCGGCGCGAGCGGCGTCCCTGGCCTTCGGCGATATTCGAGGGAATGGAGATAGCTGCCCGTCGAATCTGTGCCGTTAGACCATAAATTTCCTCTCGTGGAAACGACTGCGTGACCCTGTAGACGCTCTCGACCAATTCCATGGCTTTCTGCCACGCCAACAAATCTCGATAGTCCTTCCCACTCATGCTACCCTCCAAATGTGTGTGTTGTATACCGTCCTCTTCATCACCCAGTGCAAACTACCGACTACCGACTACTGACTACTGACTACTGACTACTGAGTTGGGATTTCGTATCTTCGCTAGATAAAACGTCCGTGGCCTGATGTTCAACTCGGCCAAAATGGCATAGGCTCGATTTGAGTCGCGCAAGCCGCGCACCTCGCTCGCCTTATCGCGCAAATCGCCGAACGTGATCGCGCCGGCCGGACACGCCTGCTGACAGGCCGTGTGAATCGTGCCGTCGGCGATTTCGCCGCCCGAGGCTTTGGCGGCAATCTTGGCCTCCTGGATCCGTTGCACGCAGTAAGTACACTTCTCCATGACGCCCCGGCTCCGCACCGTGACCTGGGGGTTATACTTCATCTTGGCCACTTCGTTCGCCGGATCTTCGAGATCCTTGTGAAAGTTGAAGTAGTTGAACCGCCGCACCTTGTAAGGGCAGTTGTTCGCGCAATACCGCGTGCCCACGCAACGATTGTAGACCATGTCGTTGAGCCCCTCGCCGCTGTGGACCGTCGCGGCCACCGGGCAGACCTGTTCGCAGGGAGCCAATTCGCACTGCTGGCATGGAAGCGGCTGAAACGCCACCTCGGGCCGGTTGGGGTCGCCGCGAAAATACCGATCCACCCGCAGCCAGTGCATCTCGCGGCCCTTGAGCACCTGGCGTCGGCCGACCACCGGGATGTTGTTCTCCGCCTGGCACGCCACCACGCACGCCCCGCAGCCGATGCATTTCGACAAATCGATCGACATGCCCCAGCGATGACCCTCGTATTCCGGATCCTTCCAAAGCGATTCGAGCGGCGGATGATGCACCACGTGCTGGGCAAAATCAGGATGCTCTTGATAATGCTCGACCGTGGCCTGGCGAATCAAGACGCCGACGCGCTCGTCGATGCCCGCGCGGCCCACCGCGTCGATCGCCCAGTGATCTTGCGTCGAAGCGAGCCGGAACGCCCGGCCGGTCGGCTCGACGGTCGCGCCCGTGGCCACGTCCATCGTCATGCTGGTCCGCAACGGATAGACGTCCACGCCGACCGGCTCGACGTCCGGCGCGTCGCCCCCGACCCGGCCCGCCGCCGTGCGACCGTAGCCCAACGCCAATGACACCGTCCCCGCGGCCTGGCCCGGCAGAATATAGGCCGGCAACGTCAACCGCCGCCCGCCAACCGTCACGATCACTAGCGTCTCGTTTTTTACGCCCAGTCGCTCGGCCGTCGCCGGTCCCAACAGTGCCGCGTTGCCCCAGGTAATCTTCGTCAACGGGTCGGGCCACTCCTGAAGCCAACTACTGTTGGCAAACCGCCCGTCGTGGACCGAGGTATCACGGCGAAAAACGACATCGAGCGGCCCGGTGTCCGACGTCGGCGTCCACGACTGGGCCGTGGTTGTTGGTTCGACGTTCGCCATCGTGTCTTCCATCGGCCACTGGCTGCCGTCGGCCAGCCCGTCACGCACGACCTGACGCCACGCCGGGCCCGAGTCGCCGGCGATCTGCTCGCGGTACGTGCGGCGTACTAGATCTTCCAGCCCGGCCACCGGCCGTTGCGGATCGTCCACGTCGGCGAGAATCATCGCCATCAGTTCGATCGGCGAGCGACCGCCGGTCAGCGGCGCGATCATCGGCTGAATCACGCTATAAGTCCCGTCGTACGCGCGGCCGTCACCCCATGTTTCCAGAAAATGCGCCCGCGGCAAGTGCCAAGTGCATCGTCGCGACGTTTCGTCGCGGTAGCCGCTCAGGTGGATCGTGGTGGCGACCTTCGCCATCGTCTCGCCAAACGCCAGGTCGACCGGCGCGTTGTAAACCGGATTGCCGCCCAGCATCACCAGCGTATCAACCCGGCCGGCGTTCATCTCGTCGACCAGCGCGGAAATCGCCTCGACGTAAGGAAGCCTGTCGGCGTCGAGCAACGGCGTGTACGTTATTGTTCCGTCTCGGCCCACATTGTCCAATAATTGGTTCATCCGATGCACGGCGGCGTGGGTCGCGGGCGGCTGTCCCCAACCGGCGCACACCACGCTCCGACCGCGATTCTCGGCCGCCAAGAGGTCGTCGGCCACCGCATCGAAGAACCGCCGCGATGCTTCCGACGCTTGAATCTCAACCGGCTTGCCCGCCAGCCGCCTCGCCAGCGCCGCCGCGAACCCCGGCACGTCGCTCGCCCGCAGGGCCAGCCGATGATCGGCCGCCGCTCCCGTGAGCGAAAGCCCGCTTTCGACCGCGTACAAGCGATTCATTCGTCCCGACTCGGGCCGCCGCCCGGCCGCGAAATCGCGAGCATGACGCACGGCCGCCGGGTGAGAACCCAACGGATCGGCGTCCAGACAGACGATCACCCTCGCGCGGTTCAGCACCCAATGCGTCCGAAGCGGCCGACCGAACGCCGTCCTCGCCCCGGCTCGCGCGTTGTCGTCGCCGGTCGGCTCGTATTCGAACCACTTGGCCCGCGGAAACACTTTGAGCAAATCCTCGCGCAACACGGCCAGCGTCGGCGAACTGGTCGCCTCGGCCAGCACGCAAAACCCGGCGCCGCCCGACTCGTGCAGTCGGCCGAACCTCTCGCGGCATACCTTGGCGAAATCATCCCACGTGCTTGGTTTGAATGAGCTGCCTTCTCGATAGACGACCTCCCGGCTCCGGTCAGGATCGTAAAGCTCCAAAAGCGCCGCCTGGGCCCACACGTCGCTCGCTCCGCTCGGGCTTTGCGGATGACGCGGGTTGCCGTCGATCTTGATCGGCCGCCCGTCGACCGTCGCCACTTCCAGCGGGAACACCGCGTCGCCCAGGGGCATCGCGGTCGCAAATCGTTTGAATTTACCCGGCGTACGGTCCGCCGGCCGCTTGGCGAACGGTAGTATCTCCTGTTTCTTCCATCGACACCCGCCGGCCGTCGCCAGGGCGAACGACGCCCCCATCAATTGCAGCCACCGGCGACGGTCGATGCCCTCGGGATCGGCTTCCGAGGGGAACTCGGCCTCAAGAAACGCGCGAAACCGTGGCGAGTCGGCCAGTTCATCCAAACTGCGCCACCACCGCTCGTCGTTGGATCGCGTTTCTAGCGATGACATGTCGAGCAATCCGTCGAAGGCGAGATATTCATCTCCTCCATCAGCCGCCGGCCCAACGCTCGAGCGTCTTCGTCCGGCGTCCAGCCCATGTTGGTCACGAACTCCACCGGACGCAAATAGGGCGCCGGGTCGCGGTGGCAATCCAGGCACCAGCCCATGCTGAGCGTCTTGGCTTGATAGACCCGCTCCATCCGGTCGACCCGGTCGTGACACGCGACGCAGCCCACGCCCCGGCCGACGTGTGCCCGATGGTCGAAATAAACGTAATCCGGCAGATCATGCACGCGTACCCAGCGGATGGGCCGGCCCGTCGCCTCGCTTTCGCGAACCGGCTTCATGGGCTCGGTGTCCGGCGTCACGCCCCGATGACAGTTCATGCAAACCGACGTCGGCGGGACCGCGGCGAACGCGGCCGTCTCGACCGTCGTGTGGCAGTAGCGGCAATCCAGACCCATCTTGCCCACGTGAACCTGATGGGAATAGGCCACCGGCTGCACGGGCATGTAGCCCACGTCGGTCGTCGTCGGCGATCCGCCGGCATAGAGAAGGAAAACAAAATAGACCGGAACGACAATCAAGGCCGAGCCGGCAAGAAACCCGGCTCGATTCACCCATTGCGGAAAAGGAGGTTTCATCGTCGCCAAGGGGACTCCGTCCCGGTGAGGGAAACCGTCGGATGCCATGGGGCGTTACCCATCATCGTCTATCGCCCCAGTCTAACAGACTCCGGGCAATCGGCCAACGGGTACCGCGGGGAAGATCTCTCAGTCCCACTCCGCCAGCAGCAAGTCGACGGCCGAAAGGGGCGGGGCGAGGCGGCGGCGCGGGGGTTGGGGGCCGTAGTGTTCGGCCAGGGCGAGGTCGGTCGCCG
>Ga0209342_10000640_pt1 | contig 40860 bp, 37 predicted proteins | sample RifCSP16_2_FD_184023 | JGI IMG/M metagenome (GOLD analysis project Ga0209342, IMG submission 184023) | Soil microbial communities from Rifle, Colorado - Rifle CSP2_sed 16_2 (SPAdes) (version 2) | ecosystem: Environmental > Terrestrial > Deep subsurface > Rock core/Sediment | place: Rifle...
AAGGTCTTCGCCGCCCCGTAAAATGCGACGGGAGTCGCCACGAAGACCTTTGGCGGTGGGTTCGCGATGGAGATGTCGAACCGGACTTGGGTCCCGACGCTGCCGTCGGAGACGCTTGCGATGCCGACGAACGCGCCCGATCGCTCGAATCGGTGAACGGTCTCGCGGCCCACCGCCAACCCCCCGTCTCCGAATTCCCATGAGACGGAGAGGTACGGGGTGTCGCTCGGGCTGTCGGCGACCGTGGCGGCAAACACGAGCGGCTCGTCCTGATCGCCATGGACCGGTCCCACGGCTATCGTCGGCGGGGCGTTCGCGACGTCGAGGGCCGTCGTCATCTCTCCCGTCTCACCGTTGTCGTCGTAGACCCGAAGCCGGACCCACGCAGGCCCGTCGTCTGTGAACGTATGGGAGGGGGACATCCCATTCGCCATCGCGCCGTCCGAGAAGGACCATTCATGCTCCAGCTGATCTGCGTCCGACGGCGTGTCTTCGGCCGTGCTCGTGAACGCCAGCAATTCATCCTCCACGCCGCCCAGGAGCGAGAAGGAGGCGATGGGCGCGAGGTTCTCCACGGTCGCGAGCACGCCGTCCGAGGCGACGCTGCCTTTGCGGTCCGTCACCGTGACGACCACCGTGTACGTCCCCGCCTTTGAAATCGCGTGGAAGACGGGATTCCCCGAGGCCGTCGCGCCGTCGCCGAAGGTCCACTCGTACTCATGGTCGGGGTCCGGGTGCACCGGGATCGCGGGGGGCCTGGGGTCGACGACCGCCTGGGAGTCCCGGTCCTCGAGGACCGCGTAGAATGGCATCGTGAGGTCCTCGGTCGCGGCGACGTCCAAGCCCGCGTTCACCCGCGGCCCGAGGTTGTCGACCATCTCCCGGTCCGGCGGGGGAAGGCGACAGGAGGTCGGGATGATCGGGGGAACTGCGCAGACAGGCCGGGCGGGGGCTCCCGCCTTCGCCGCCACAATTTGAATCGTGTCGGTGCCCGCGCCTCCGTCGTCGTCAAGGACCGTCAACGTGATCGGAGACACCGGAGGCGCCGCGGACCAAGGGAGGAACGCGTACGCCGTCACGCGGCGAGGGTGGTCGCCGCCCGACGGGGAGTACCACTCGTTCCTCGCATGCCCACCCTGCTCCCAGACGAACGTCAGGTCGTCCGCCCCGGGATCGAACACGCGTCCCTCGACGAGGATCCCGTCCGCGAACCACCAGAAGCCCGTGATCGTTGCGCGAGGTGGCACGTTCGAGACGGTCACGCTCACGAGGTCGAGGCTCTCCGCGCCATCGCCGTCCGTGACGCGCAGGACGACGTCGTGGGCGCCGTCGTCGAACCACGTGTGCGTCGCCCCCCATCCCGGAATCGCGGGGTAAGGGTTCGGCGCGACCGCGGGGCTCCGGATCCATTCGTACCGCAACGACGGCTCGTCGGACGGCGTGTCTTCGCTCCCGCTCCCGTCGAACATGCCGGGCTTCCCCTCCGAGACGACGACGTCCGGGCCGGCGCTGGCGGTTGGGGGGAGGTTCACAACGGTCACGCGGGTGGAATCGTAGGATTGGGCGCCATTATCGTCGGTCACGGTGAGGGTGACGACGTACGTCCCTTGGCGGGCATACGCATGGGTCACGACCGCACCCGCGCCGCGGCTCCCGTCCCCGAACTCCCATCCGTAGCGAAGGCGGGCGGCGTCCGAGGGCGTGTCCTTGGAGCTCGTGCCGTCGAAGGTGAGGGCTTCGTCCTCCCAGGCGGTGTCGGGCCCCCGCGCGACCGCGACCGGAGGCACATTCGCCACGTCCACGAGGACGTAGTCGCGGGCGTACATGCCCTGGTCGTCGTACGCGGTCAGGGCGACGGGGTAGGAGCCGGCGCGCGCGAACGCATGGCCCGCGCGGACCCCGTTCGCGGTCGAACCGTCCCCGAACTCCCACGCGTACGTGAGCCGAGGGGCATCGTCCCCCGTATCCGAGGACGACGACCCGTCGAACCCGACGATCTCGTCCTCCGCCGCCGTGCGGTCCGCGCCCGCACGCGCCACAGGGACGTCGTTTCGAACGGTGACGTCGACCGTGTCGAGGTCGTACCAGCCGTTCGCGTCGCGGACGACGAGCGTGACCTGGTACACCCCAAGGGTTCCGTACGGGTGTGTCGTGACCGCGCCGTGGCCTTGAGCCCCGTCCCCGAAGAACCACGTGTGGTTCAGGGGGAGAGCGACCCGGGATCGCGAACCGTCGAACCGTACCGCGATTCCGACATCGACCACGGCGTCGGCGCCAGCGTCTGCGCTCGAAGCGGAACCCCCGAGGAGACTCTCAAACCCCGGGGCGAGCAACACGATGGTTGCGACAAGGGCGCCCCAAACAATCCACGACTCTTTGTGACCGCCGCCCGTGGGGCGGGGCGTGGCATCGGTTCCCGTTCTTCCCGCGCCCGCAGTGCTCGACTGTCCTGCTCGCCTCATGCATCTGCTACGAGGCGGGCAAGGCCTTCTTAGCTCGTGTTACATGCAGCAGGAACCGCGTCCATAACGAGGACCGCACGGGACGGGAGGGCTTCCGAGCCATCGGTTGCGCCGAGGACGACCACGTCTCGGGAAACGGCTGGCGAGGTCGGGTTGAAGTTCCTTTATGTTGCATCTCAACGTCGCCGCGTCCCGAAGTCCTTCCGCCCGTTCCCGAACCGGTTCCGGCTCGCGCTTTCCGGAGGCTGGAGGGCGTTGTACACGGTGGGCGGGGCTCCAACGGAGCATCTGGAGGTGAGGATTCTCTGGATCGGGGACCACAAACGTTGCGAGCGCCTTTTCGGCTATTGATGGTTAGGCGATGGGCGTCCCGCACGCGGGGGCACGCCCTCCAGTCCGCCGCCATACCAGCGCCGCACTTCGCGGACGCAGCCGCCATGGGCTGGGACGGCGTCACCGCGTATGGGGTCCCGAAGGGCGGGGCCCTCGGGCAACGATCGGACCGTATGAACAGCTCGCTCAGGGTCCGAGGGGCCGAAAAGCCCATATGAGCCCACAGAATCGCTCCAACCTCGCGATGCGCCCCTCAGGGAAAGACGACGCTTGGAACTGGGATGCGTATTGGGCTGCGAATCCCCCGCCGAGAGACCAAGTCCTCGCAGGACGGCGGATGGCGCGCAGGATCGCTCGCTTCATCAAGGCCAAGGGCCTCGACGTCCACCGCTTCGCCGACGTCGGCTGCGGTCCCGCGATCACCCTGTTCGCGCTCGCGGCACGCATGCCGGGGTGCGAGTTCGACGGGTTCGACTCGTCACGGAAGGTGCTGAACCTCTGCCGCCGGAAAGCACGCAGGGAAGGTGTGCGCAACCTCCGTTTCCATCACGCGCAACTGCCCCACGTACGAACCGATGGCAACTACGACATCGTGACCTGCATCGCCACGCTCCACTACGTCGAGGACATCGGGAGGGGCGTCGAGCAGCTCCATCGGATGGTGAGGCCCGGCGGCTATCTGGTCTTCAACTACCCAAACCGTGTCCAGCAGGCGGCGACCCGGAGGGAAGCGCGTACGGATCCCGTGGTGTCCAAGCGATTCGAGCTCGTCCTGTCCGGGGCGAACCTCCTCACGCAGGGCGGCATTGCCGACGTCCTGCACGAACGTCCCCGCAGTTTCTGGCGGGAAGTCGGGGAACCTCCGAGACCGCTGAATCCGTGCGCTGTCGTCGTCAAACGGTGATCCGTCGGTCCAGGCGGACGGTCTAGCCCTCCGAGACGAACGTCGTCTGGGCCGACTGAGGAGCGAGGATCGCGAGCACGGTGTGGGTGCCCGCGTAGAAGTTGTAGGCCACGAGCACGCCCGTGTCCGGCGTGAGCCCGTAGAAGACGCCGCCGACGTAGACGTGCCGCGTATCGGTCGTCCCCGCCCTCTCGAACAACGGGTCCATGCCCAGGCCGTACACGAAGAACGTCGTCGTCCCGGACTCCGTCGCCTTCACGCGGCGACCGAGGCCGTCGTAGAAGTACTGCGCCCGGACGGTGGGGCCCTCCTTCACCTCCCGCAGGAGCCCCGCGGCGGTGTACGCGTACGTCCACGTGACGCCCTCCGTCCGCGTCGCGACCTCCCCGTTGTCCGTGTATGTGAACGTGACGGACTCGCCGCCGGAGATCGACAGGAGCTCGTTCATCCCCATCGGCCCGTCGTCGTGCGCGTACGTCGTCCCGTCCTGGAACGTGACCGTCACGTACAGCGTGGTGACGCGGGTCTCGGAGTCCCCGCCCGGGTTGTAGTCGTACTTCCGCATGCCCGCCTCGAGGGCGTTCACCTGCGCGACCGTCCACGGCTGGCCCGTGGCGGGGTTCGTGGTCCATGTGTGGCTGTACGCCGTCCATATGGAGAAAATCGATACCGGAAGATCGAGGGCACCGGCGGGCGGGTCCGGGATCTCGTCAAAGAGTTCGCGGCCTTCCGACGATGGTTCCCTCCCGTCGGCGTCGGGTTCGCCGCCCACCACGTGTTCCTCCCGGCCGCGCCCCACGCCACCATCGAGGACATCACCTTCAGCGGCGGGTTTGCCGATCGCGGGGTGCGCCGCCACGAGAAGGAGAAGGGAGACGCAGGCGACCGCCGCCAACTTCAGGGGAGTGCGCGCATCCGCCTCCAGACCGCTCGTGTCCATCCTCGGAGGCGCATTCCACGCTGGCGGTTAGTACCTTTTGGCGACGCGGCCGCCAGAGAACTGGTCCGACCCGGTGTCCTCTTCCAAGGACCACTTTTCGCCGGCGGGCGCACTTTCACCTTCTTCGAGGCCGTCTTGAGTCGTGGCGTTGACAAAGGGTGAACCGTCCGTCTCGCCGAACGCCGGAGGAGTGGCTCTAGCCCTCCGAGACGAACGTCGTCTGGTCGGACTGAGGGGCGAGGATCGCGAGCACGGTGTGGGTGCCCGCGTAGAAGTTGTAGGCCACGAGCAGGCCGGTGTCCGGCGTGAGCCCGTAGAAGACGCCGTCGACGTACACGGACGCGCCCTCGACCGCGCGGCCTGCGGAGTCGTACACGAGGATCACGACGTCGTCATACCGTCCGTCGTTGTCGTTGTCGAACGTGACCGCTTCGACGAAGATCGAGGTTCCCGCACCAGGTCCCACGAAGACCGTCCGGAAACCGGCGTTGTTCGTCTCGTCGGTCTCCTCGATGAAGTCGCCCCAGTCCGCGTCGACCACAATCGTGTGATTCCCTGGTGGGGTCGCCACCCATGCGGCGGACACGTTCGCAACGCCCCCCGCGGTCAAATTGAGGATGTACTCGAACCCGACGGGGGAGCACGGTGGATAAGACATGTTGTAGCAGTCCGCGAAGCGCACGCTCACGTTGTAGGCGTCCTGGGTCCCGAGGTTCCGAACGAGGGCGGTGATGACGATCGTCTGACCCGCCTCCGGGGTATCGTCGGAGAAGAACACCTCGGACGACGCGATCGCGAGATCGACCCCCGGCGCGCCGCCCACGAACACCCATCGGCTCGCGAAATTGTTGCCCTCGTTCGTCTCCGGGATCGTGTCGAACGGGTCGACAATCACGTCGATCTCGTGGCCGCCCGGCGGGGTGGCGTTCCAGTACGCGGTTCCCTGGTCGGACGTGTGCGCGGGCAGGTCGGGGATCACGACGTCGGCGATCGGGATGCACGGGGGCATGCCGCCCGGGCAGTCCACGAACCGAACGATCACGTCGGAGGCATTCTGGCCGCCCACGTTGTGGACGAACGCCGTGATCATGACCACCTCGCCCTCCTGGGGCGTGTCGTCCGAGAGGAAGATGTCCGACGGGGCGATCGCAAGGTCCATTCCCGTCTGGTTGCCGCCCTCGCACGGGGTGTTCGACACGTAGATGTGCCGGACCGCCCGATTGTTCCCCTCGTCCGACTCGGGAATCGTCGACCACGCGTCCGCCACCGCGGCGATGTAGTCCCATCCATCCGCGCTCGCCGTCGTGTCCCAGACGACGGACGCCACGGCGGAGCCGCCCGCGGGGACGTGCGGCAGGACGTCGATGCCGATGTCGTAGATGACGTCGGCCCAGCAGATCGCGTTGTCGTAGAACGACACGGACACGTTGTGCGCGTCCTCCGTTCCGACGTTGTGGACGTTCGCGTAGATCGTGACCTGGTCCCCGTACGTGGGGTTCGCGGGCACGGACCCGATGTCCGCCTCCGAGAGCGTGAGGTCCGGGAGGGTGCCGTTGCCGCCGCCCGCCGTGACGAACTGGGAGGAGCGCGGGCAGCCCTCGAGGGCGTTCCCCGGGTCGCTCGCGTCCCTCGCCTGGCACGTGAAGCCCCACGTGTAGAGCGTGCCGTTCGCGAGCGGACTGTGCCCGACCGTCACCATGGTGTCGCCGCTGGACCAGGCGACGACGATCCCGCCAGGGGAGGGCGAGATCCAGAACGCCGCCTCCGCGGAGGGGACGTTCATCCGCTCGTTGAACTGCGCGATGAGCGGCGCGCCGACGGGGACGCCCGTCGCACCGTTCGCGGGGACCGTGGCCACGAGGACGGGTCGCGTGGAGTCGATCGCGAATGCGCCGGACTCGTCGCAGCCCGTCATCCCGTCGCTGTCCGTCGCGCACACGCGGAATGCCGCATCCCCCGTGTCCACGCTTGGAAGCGTCCAGGAAAACGTCATGTTCGTCCCGGTGGGATAGCTCCCCGAGAGGACGAGGGTCCAGCTGGCGTTCACGTGGAGCCGGAAGAAGACCTCGACCTGGAGGATCGGGTCCGCGTCGTCCGTCATCTGCCACACGAGGGCGTGCGCCGTCCCGCCCGTCCACCGCTCGCCGCCAACGGGGGTCCACAGGGAGACGCTGGGCGGTTGCGTTCCCAGGGGGCCGCCGCCCGACGCTTTGCGGTCCCGGAGGAGCGCATCGGACAGGACAACGGTGGCGGCGATGAGGAGGAACGCCGTCGCGACCGCCAACGTGATCTGGACCGACCGCCGCCACACGGGAGAGAACTCTCGCATCCGGTCACCCTGACCCTCCCTAACTCCCCCGGTGGCTTGAATCCTTTGGCACGTTGTTTGGATTGCTCCTAAACCTGTCGGTGCGGTGCCCACAATCCTGCTTGCGAGCAACGGGACTTCACGGAGCATATGAGGGTCTCGGACGGTCGTGATGAACGCGCGGATCCAACGCGCTCTCAGAGCGCGCCTCCTCACAGGCTCAGCCTTCCGAGACGAACGTCGTCTGTGCGGCCTGCGAGCCGAGGACCGCGAGCACGGTGTGGGTGCCCGCGCGGAAGTTGTAGGCCACGAGCAGGCCGGTGTCCGGCGTGAGCCCGTAGAAGACGCCGTCGACGTACACGGACGCGCCGTCGACCGCGCGGCCCGCGGAATCGTGCACGAGGATCACGACGTCGTCGTACCGTTGGTCGTGGTCGTTGTCGAACGTCCAGGCCTGGACGAACAGGGATGGCGGGGGCGGCTCGCCGACGAAGATGTCGCGGGAGGCGGCGTTGTTCCCCTCGTCCGACTCCGGGATCGCGTTATCCGGGTCGACGACGACTTCGATCGTGTTCCCCCCGGGCTGCCCCGTGGTGTCCCACTCCACCGAGACCGTCTCCGTCCCGCCCGGCGGGACGATCGGGATCACGTCCGTGCCGATCAGGTAGGACCAGTCGATGTCGTCGTGCCAAATCTCCACGGTCACGTTGCTCGCCACCGTGCCCCCGATGTTGTGCACGTCCGCGGAGATGGTGACGACCTCCCCCTCGAGCGGCGTCCCGTCCGAGGAGCGGATCCCGCTGGAGGTGATCGACAGGTCCGCCAGGGTCTCGTTCCCCCGAGGGCCAGGGCCTCCCGACGACGTCACCCCCGATCGCAGGAGCTGGTTCACGACGAACAGGGCGGCCCCCGCCAGGAGGAGTGCGAGGGACGCGGCGAGCAACCTCCGGTTCCACGACGAGGGCTTCGACGGCTCCGTCATCCCCGCTACTCCATGGGCCGCGCGGAGGGCGCACTGCTCGGACCGCTGGTCCCCTCCGCCTTCGGGGCGACGAAGTACTGCACGGACATCCCGCGCCGTCGCGCCTCCACGACGCCCGCGGCGGCGAGCTTCTGCAGGTGGTAACTCACCGCGGACGACGTCACCTTCAGGAGGCCGGCGATGTCCTTCTGCCGGATCCCGGGCGTCTCCCGGATCGCGTTGAGGATCGCGCGTTGCATCGGGCTGAGTTCGACGACCGCTTCGACGTTCACGCCCCGCGGGAAAAACCGCCTCTTAAGGCCGTCCTTCCGCGAGGTGACGTGCCCCTCCCTCAGGAGGACGCGAAGGTGGTAGGCGAGATTTCCGCTCGAGATCCCGAGCGCCCTTCCAATCGCGGTGAAGTACTCCCCCGGGTTCGCGAGCAGGTACCCATGAATCTTCCCGCGCGTGTACTGGTCGAGCACCCCCTCCCGGTTCAGTCGCGCGTACAGGGGGAGGAGGATGCCGAGGAACTTGTACCGCCCGAGGTCGACGGCGTTGACCGCCGCCAAGAGGACGCCGAGGGCGCCGAGGATCGCGGCCGTCAGGGTGGTCGGCGTCCACCACTGCCCCGAGACGGGCGGATGGATGGAGAGCAAGACCGCGCCCACGTTGCCGCGCGCGTTCGCCGCGACCGCCTGGATGAGGAGCCTCCTCTCCACCGGGCCGTTGGCGCTGGGGACGTCCGGGGCAGTGATCCGGAGGTACACGCGGACCGTCTCCCCTTCCGGCGCGTCGAACGGCGGTGTCGCGGGATCGGCGGACGTGCCTGCGGAATCGAAGACCCGGAGGGAGATGCCCAGGGCGTCCCCGCCGAGGACGGTGACGTCGATGGGGATCGAGCGGGTCGTGCCGCCCTGGATCGTGGCCTTCGTCCCGTTCAGCAGCAAAGTCGGCGAGGTGATCGAGACGGTGCCGCGCGAGGCGAAGACCCGCACGGTCGTCGTGTTCGCGTCGTTCGTGGTGATCCCGTCCCCGGAGACGCCGAGCAGCGTAACGGTCAGGTTGTGGAGGCCCGCCGGGAGGGAGAGCGGTGCGGAGGCGACGGCGGAGCCGCCCGGGGCGACGGTGATCGTTGGATCGGCCAACACCGTGGCGCCCACGGAGAACCGCGCGGTCCCGGTACCGGCGGCGTTCCCGAGGTTGCGGACCAGGGCGTAAGCGAGGAACGATTCGGAGGCCACCGGGTCCACCCGGGAGAAGGCGATGTCGTCCGCGACGATGGCCAGGTCCGGAGTGTCCGCCGCCGCCGTGGGCGGTGGCTGCAGGACGAGGGCGGCGAGGACGAGGGCGACCCACGCCGCGAGCGCGAGCGCGGTCCCCGAACGCCGTCGGTCCCGCGATCCCCTCACGACCTCACCCGACGACGGATCGCCCAGTACGCGACGGCGCAGGCGCCGAAGGTGGCCGCAATTCCCCCGATCTCCGCAAACGCGCGGGGCCCGAGGAGGTCCTCCCGGACCATGACGTCGAGCCGCTCCACCTCGCTCGTGACGCCGGAGTCGGAGACGACGCGCACCAGGACGGTGGCGCCCCGCGAACGGGGCGCGCTCTCGGGCGCCCGCAACTCGATTGTGACCGTGGCGGACTGCCCGGGCTCCACGCAATCTGGCAGCGGACGCGAGGAGACCGTGAAGCCCCCGTCGTCGAGAACCTCGAGCCGCAGGCCGCACGCGCGGCGGTCGTACGCGACGAGCTCCAGCACGACCTCTGCGGTCCCGCGGGCCGGCATCTCCACGAGGTTGTTGGACCCCGCCGAAAGGATCAGGATCGGGCCGGGGACCACGGGGAGGACCTCGATGGGCACGCGGGCGACGGACTCGCGACCCCGGTCGTCCGTGACCGTCAGGACCGCCACGAGGAGGCCGGGCGTAGGGAACCGCACGACGATTTCGGAACGGGAGACGCTCCGGTCGCCGAGCGTCCACCGGCTCGACACGATGCGGCCGTCCGGGTCATACGACGAGGAGGCGGACAGGGTCAGCCGGTCTCCGACCGCGACCGAGGCGGCGCCCGGGGTCGCGACGGCGACCGGGGGCGAGTTCGGGACGAGGACCGTTCGCGCCTCCGGAGCCGCGGGCTCTCCCGATGCGTCGGGCGCGACCGCCAGAAACGCGAGGATGCCGGACACCGCGAGGAGGAGCGCCTTCGCCCGCCCACGCTCCCTCACGCCCCCGTCCTCCCTCGCCGCCATGGGCTATGGGCGGCCGAAGGCCGCACCCGCGATAAATAGACTCTGGCACAGCGCTTTGAAAGCTCTTGAACGAACGCCGACCGCGCGTCAACATTCCGAGGTGAACGTCGTCGGTGCGGCTTGCGAGCCCGCGCAGCGCGTTCACCGTCTCCCCAACCGTCGCATGACCCGGACGAGGAGTTCGTGGTCCACGCGGAATCCGAGGGCAGGAAGCCTCTCCAGGCACGCTTGGGCCTCGCCCGCGGTGAGGAGGTCCTGCTCGACCCCGCGGAGGAGGACGCCCAGCGTCCCGACCGGCCGCAGGCCGAACCCGATCGCCGCCCGCCGGGCCAACGCGTCATCGAGGAGAACAACTCGAACGGTGCGCCGCCGGGCGAGCGCGAGGACCTGCACTTCGGCCGCGCTCAGTCTGCGCGACAAGGTTCCGGGCGCCGGGACCGCCGGGCCCTTTTCCACGCGGATCCAACCCTCCTGGACCGCCTCCTCCAGGACACGGACTTCGGGGTGGCCCTCGGGGGAACCGGAGAGCACCTCCTGCCAAACCGCCTCCGGAACCCGCACCTCCCCGAACAGATCCCGGAGCAACGAGAGGTGGCCGAGCTTTGCGAGGACCACGAGGGGGCTCGTGTCCGCGAGGATCAACCGAGCTCCCCCAGCGTCCGGAGGTCCTCCTCCAGGTCCTCCGCCGAGTAGCTCAGCGGGATGCGGCGGTCCCGGAGCACGTCGAGCATCTCCCACAGGGAGAGGTCGGCGAGTTCGGCAGCCTTCCCCAGCGAGACCTTGCGCGCCTGGTAGGCCTCCAGGGCGAGCTCGACCTTCCGGGACGCGACGGCCCTCCGCAGGAACTCCCGGATCAGCTCGGACTTGTCCTTGCCCTCGCGCTTCGCGAGGCGTTCGATCTCTCGACGGAGATCCCCCGGCAGGCGGAGGGAGACCATGGACGCCATTGTGTCATACATTGTACATCTTACGTATTACTTAATCCTTGGCTTGCTGTGCGGTCGACCCACACCGCCTTGAACCGCGTGAGGCGGCTCCCGGGCGACGGTGCCGGCCTGAAAACCGCTATTAGGTAGAAAGTTCTACAATGGGGCATGGCGTCCTCCGTCAAGATGAAGGAGCGGGACAAGCGGCGCCTCGACCGGCTCCAGGGCGAGCTGACGCTGCGCCGCGGGCGGAAGATGTCCCAGCAGGAGATCCTCGCCTGGCTCCTGAGCCTGGGGGAGGCTGCAAAGGCCCGTTTCACCGAGGACGCGGAGCGGCCCATGACCGGCCGCGAGATCGCGTCCATGGAGCGCCTTACCGTCAACACGAGGATCCGGACGCGGGAGGGGGAGATCGACCGCGTTGTGGCCGAGGAGTCCCGATGAGCGTCCTCCTCGACACCGGCGTGATCCGATCGACGTTGTCCGCGAACTCGGACGGGACCCACTCCTGTCAACCTCTACGGTAGCTACCTTTAAGGTTACCTACACGTTCGTGTCCCCGATGGCGCTCGTCGCGGTTCCCATGCCGCCAAGGCTCGAGGGCCGCGGCCCCACGCTGGCGACCCTGCATGCGATCGAACGCATCCTCCGGGATGCGGAGGGTCCCCTCAGCCTGAACGAGATCAAACGGAGGCTGTCCGCGAAGGCCGTGCGGCACGCCATGGTTCGTCAGGCGGTGGACGAGTTCAAGCGACTGGGCTTCGCGGTCGAGGGCGCGAAGGGGGTCGTCTGGGTGCTGAACGTGTCGCCCAAGGTGTGGTCCGGGAAGTGGCGGGACCTGTAGGCGGGGGACGATGGGCGCGTACGCCGTCCTCATCTCAGGGGCCGCCACGCTCGACCGTCGACGGCTCGATCCCGTGCAGGGCAAGAAGCTCCTCTGGTGGCGGGACCGGCTTAGCGAAGACCCTACAGCGGGGGACCACGTTCAAAAGGATCTGATCCCCCGGCAGCTGAAGCGCCAGTTCGGGGTCGAGAACCTGTGGAGGGCGGAACTTCCTGGCGGTTGGCGCTTGCTCTACACGATCGCGGCGAGGGTCGACGTCCGCCCCCAGGTGCGGATCCTTCGGATCCTCACCCACAAGGAGTACGACCGCCTCTTCGGCTACGGCACCACATAGATACGCCGGAACTTCGAAGCGCCGATGAATCGCGGGTCCTGCGTTCCGGGGTGCGGCGAGCCCCCTCCTTCAGGCGGCGTTCTCTGGAGGAGGGCAAGGTCAAGGAGGAGCGAGACTCCTTCGATCTGTCCTCGATGGCGTCCCAGCTCGGCCTCGTCCCGGAGAGCAAGTTGCTCAAGGGCGTGGTCGAGGGCCTCGAGGCCCGGTCCGGTTTCGCGAGCCAGGCTTCACCGGTACCGGATCACGGTCAATCCGGGGACTCGGTCGAAGTCGGGGTCCGAACAGAGGAGGGGCTCCCCGTGCGCAAGCGCGGTGCCGGCCACTAGCGTGTCGATGGGTCCGATGCCGGCGCCGCGGGCCGACAGGTGCACTCCGACGTCCGCCGCCCGGGCGGCGGAGGGGTCGTCCAGCGGGGCCCGGGGCATCCGGGCAAGCACCCGCTCCGCCTTCGCGAGCTTCCGTCGCGCGCCCCGCAGCCCGAGGACGAGCCGGGTTTCGTAGAGGACCACGGTGGGCACCGTGATCCGGTCCTTCCGCTGCTCCAGGTCCCGATATGCCGCCACGGCGGTCGGGATCCCCGCCAGGAGGTCCAGAACGGCGGACGTGTCGAGCATCGTCATGACCGTCGTCCCCTCGTGGCCTTGGCGAGTTCCTGCTCCGCGCGATGGTCGAGGGACTCCGCCAGGGCTTGCAGATCCTCCGCCTCATCCGCGTCGAGGATCGCCTCAAACTCGTCCGCGGTCGGCGGCCCCGCGAGGCGGCGGACGACCTCCGTGAAGCTCTCGCCCTTCCGCTTCCGAGCCCGGAGCAGGCGGTACGCATCCTCGGAGAGGCTGATGGTCTTGAACGCCATCACTCTGTGTATACACACAGACATAGATAAGGTCTGCCCTCACGTCCGACCTCTCGAGGTCGTCCGACGCCGTCGGCGGACGCGTCTGGGGCGAACCCACACGCTCACGGGCCGAGCCAAGTCGGAGGCACTTCGGTGTGGACTCGGTAGAACTTTCACCGCGGTCGCGAGGATCACGAGGCTCGCGGCGGTATCGCGTGTCGGGGTCTTGGCGGTGTCGCGCCCTGGCGGCTTCGAGGCTGCTTTCTGCGGCGTTACCCTTATTGGGTGCCGCGCCCGTAGGGATTCCGTGAAGTACCGCGTCGTCCTCGAACGCGACCCGGAATCCGGTCACACCGTCGCCACGGTCCCCGGACTGCCCGGCCTCTTCGTCGACGCGGAGACCGAGGAGGAGGCGCTGAAGCTCGCGAAGGAGGGCATCGTCTTCTACTTGGAAGAGCTCGGGAAGGCCGCCCCGAAGGGGCGTGCCAGGGCCGCGCCCGCGAAGGTCGTGACGGTGGACGTCTGAAGGGCCCGGCTGCCCGGGAGATCGACGGGCGACGGTTCCTCCGGGCGATGGCGCGCTTCGGTTGGCATGTGGAGACGCAGCGCGGGAGCCACCGCAAGCTCGTCCACGCAGACCGCCACGATTTCCTCGTCGTGGCCTTCCACGCGACGCTGAGCGGGTCGGGCTCCCTAGCAACTTCATGGCTAACTAAAAGGTGTGGACTCTCGGGCAGCCGCCCGTCAACGACCGGCGGTGGCGGTAGCTCCGGGCACCCCTCGAAAGGATATTCCCCCCGCCGGTACTCCTCCAGGCACAAGCCCGACGGCCTGATGATGAACCCGCCTCCATGGAAGTCCGAAGGAGAGTTCCTGAGCCACGCGCTTCTGCAGCCGAACGTCGTGGAAGCCCGCGACTTTCAGGTCGGGATCGCGGACGAGTGCCTCGATCGGAACACGTTGGTCGTGATCCCCACCGGCCTCGGCAAGACAGTGATCGCGGCCCTCGTCATCGCGGAGACGTTGAACCGGATCGGCGGCCGGGCCCTGTTCCTCGCCCCGTCCCGCCCCCTCGCGGACCAGCACGCGGGGACGCTGGACTCCGTGCTCCGCCTCGGGGGCACGGCCTGCTTGACCGGGACGGAGGCACAGCCAAGGCGAGCCCGGCGGTGGGCGACCCGCCGCCTGCTCGCGGCGACCCCCCAGGTCGCCCTGAACGACCTGCGGAAGGGGCTCCTCTCCAAGGACCTGTCCATCGTGGTCTTCGACGAGGCCCATCGCGCCGTCGGTGACTACGCGTACGTGCCCCTCGCCCGCGAATTGCGGGCGTGGTGCCCCTCCGTCCTCTTCCTGGGGCTCACGGCGTCCCCCGGGCACGAGGAAGAGCACATCGAGGAGGTGCGGAGGAACCTGTTCATCGAGACGATCGTGCTCCGGACGAAGGACGATCCCGACGTCGCCCCGTACGTGCAGGAGACGGACCTGAGCTGGATCGAAGTAGAACCCTCGGAGGTGATCACGAAGGTCTCCGGCTACCTGACGAAGTACGTCCACGCGCGGTTCAACCAGATCCGCAAGTACGGCTTCCTCCGGAAACGGAAGAACTCGCAGGCGCGCATCCAGGACTTGAACGAGGCGTACGCGCAGGTGTTCGCCCGGCGGAAGGGGAAGTGGGCTCCGTACCTGTTCCAGGCATCCCGGCAGATCAATCTCGCACGGATGGGGATGCACGCGGTGCTGTGCATCGAGCGCCAGGGCGTGGACGCGTTCCGGAAGTTCCTGGAACCGAAGATGCGGCCCGGGAGGTCGAAGGTGGACGCGAGCCTCGTGAACGACCCGTTGGTTCAGCGGGCGTACAAGGCGGCCCGGCGCTGGAAAGGGCCGTCCCACCCCAAGCTCGAGCCCCTCGTCCACGTTGTGTCCGAGCAGCTCGCCGCGAAGGCGAACGCGAAGGTCATCGTGTTCGCGGAGCTGCGGGACACCGTGGAGTTCCTCGTCGAGCTGTTCCGCGGGACGGGCGCCCGGGTCGAGCGGTTCACGGGACAGGGCGCGCGAGGAGGGCGCAAGGGGATGACGCAGAAGCAGCAGCACGAGGCCCTGTCGCGGTTCGCCGCGGTCGCGTTCCCCGTCCTGTGCGCGACGAGCATCGCGGAGGAGGGCTTGGACGTGCCCCAGGTCGACCTCGTCGTGTTCTACGAGCCGGTCGCGAGCGACGTCCGCCTGATCCAGCGAAAGGGGCGGACGGGCCGTGACGCCCCGGGAAAGGTCGTGATTCTGACCACGAACCGTACCGCGGACGAGGCGTACATGTGGGCGGGGATGAGGCGGGAACGGAAGATGAAGCGCCTGGTGAAACGGATGGCGCAATCCTCATCCGAACGGGCCACCGCAGCCCGCCAGACCGCGGCAAGCGCTGTGGTCCCCGGCCCGGTGAGTCCTCTCGCCCTTCAAAAGACATTGACCGATTACACGACATCGTCTGCTGAGAGGCCTGGGGGTTAGAGCCGCGGGTAACGGCCGACCCGTGGGTCCGGCTGGAGCACTACCGCTTCGACTTGCTTGGTACGCGGGTGTGAATGGCCCTCTCCGAAAAGCAGCTCTTCGGCTTCTTGGCGGTGCTGGCGGAGCTCCTGTCGAAGGAGAGCCAGGCCCTCGAGAGGGCGGGCGGAACGTCGCGGAGATCGTCGCGACGGTCCGGGGCCTGTACGAGGCGCTGGTCGCGGCGAACGAGACCCAGGAGGCGGCGAAGCGGAACGCGAAGGCGTCGACGGACACGTTCGTGGCGCTGAAGCGCCAGGCGTACGTGACCGCGTCGGGGTACCTCGACATGGCGATCGCGGCGGTGGGGAAGGACACGGAGGCGGCGAAGAACTTGCGCCGGTACCGGAGCCGGATCGCGCGGCCGGGCGCCGGCGGCGCGGAGACGATGCCGGTGCCCACCCCCTCGCCGCAGTGAGGCGTTCAGGATTCGCCCATTGTTCCGTCTGGGCCCCGGCGGTGTCGTTCCCGCCGGGGTTCTTTTTTTGTCTGCCTTTTCGGGTACTTTTGGCGGCGGTCCCGTTTCTGATCCGCCGTCCGCGCGCTTGGCGCCCGAGGATGCGTCCCACCCTTGGGAGGCCTCGAATGCAGGGTTTCCGCATGCGGCGGCGGTCCCTCTACGTGTGGACCGGGTTCGGGAACGTTGGCGGTGGGTCCGGGAACATGCCGCGTGGCCTCGGGAGCATGCGGACCGGTCCCCTTCGCATGTCGAAGGGGCCCGGGAACATGTGGGCGGGTGGGGTCCACACGTGGACGGGGGTGGGACGCATGTGGAAGGATGTGCGCGACGCGCAGCGCGCCTTCGGCGCGTGTAGCAGGAGTCCCTCTACATGCAGACGGGGTGCGTTCGCATGTTGCGGAGGTCTGTTCCGGATCCCCCAGACGACGGGCTCATCCTGAGAACCGCACGGAATCGGGCAGGGACGGGCGTGGACGACTGCGACAGGCTTCAGTTTGCTGGCGGCCGATACAGTCGAGGCATCTTCATGTTCTGTCCGACGGTTTGACTCGTACATCATGCCGATGAGCGCGGCGGTCATGAACCCTTTTCCACGGCTCCAGGCGATAGGACACGACCATGACTAGGGTCATGGCCAGAAGCGACCAATCCACTACGACGCCCATGGAAGCGTCTCTTGCAGACGCAAGTTTCCTCAGAGGAAGGTAGCCTGTCGCGACGATAAAGGCAGCCACGAAATAGGGGATCCTTCGAATGTATCGACGAATCTCCCCAGCGTACTCGACTGACTTCAAGATCCCCCATAGCCAATAGAGCGCGAACATGAGGGCGTACGTCCAGAGAATTAGAGAGAAGTCGTTGTAGAACGTCACTAACATCAGGTACACCGGGAGAATCGCCAAGTCGATAACGAAACGATACCAGTTCCGATGGGGTTGGGCTCTCACGGACTTGTGATAACCGACCCAACTCATCACCACTGCCACATAGGAGACGAGAAGGACCGCCGCAGGGAACGGCGGGATACTCGTGCCCAAGTCCACGAGCCGCAGGAAGCTCTCCGCAACAATGATGGCGAAGATGATGTCGACCAGGTCGACGTACGTCCGAGAGGTTTCCCTCAGATCCGCCTCATTCTTCCGTGTTTCTCGAACCTGGAGCCATGTCCGACGTAGTTTTGCGAGGAGATTCATCCTGCAGAGTCCCCCATTGCCCTATCGTGTCAAGGACGTCCTTCCATCCCCGGCACCGCACAACTTGGTACTGACCGGGTTGGGAGGCAAAGACCTGCCCCCGGCGGTTCCAAGGCTGATCGAACAGGATCGCGCTACCCCTCCTTTCCGCGAATAAGGTGACACTACCCAAGTAGTCGTCGATCAGAACATCAATGTTTGGGAGACTCTTGTCGGTGCCGACGTGCAGGTGGTAGAGGGAGCCGAAGTGGTGGGTGAGCCATTGCGCAGTTGAACCTTGCAGGTACTTGGGTCTCGAAGTGAGGGCGAGTAACGCGTGTTTCCTGCGGAGCCTGTTCACCGCTCCGTCCGCACCTTGGACCGGAGGTAGGGAGAGGACAAACTTCTCATCGCGGTACGCTTCGTCCAGCGCACGCGAGATCGAGCTGGGTCCGAATGGAAAGTCCCATTCTGTTACCGCTTCCTTCGGCACACGAATGCCATACCTGGCCGCAATCCACTTCGACAGACCCCTCACGTGGTCGCACAGGACGCCGTCGATGTCGACGCCGATGCGCACACACCGTTAATGCAGAAGGATGCATAAGTCTTAGCAGGAGCATCCGCGCTGCATAGCACGGTGGTCAGGCATGGCCTAAGGGGGTGCCCGGCGACGCTCTGGTTAGCGGTTCTCTGGGCTTTGATTCCCGAGCGAGGCCCAGAGGACGCGCAGGGCCAAATAGGTAAAATGCCGTCAGGGTGTCGGTTCCAGGGTATCAGGTCATGGGAGGAATGTGGCTTTACAGTCGAGAGCTGACAATCTGACCCGCACGAACAACGGTCAATCCCGGCGTGACCCTCGGCTGTACTACTCTACGAAGAAAGGGAGATTCTACCTAGGCCATGCCGAGGACACATTGCGCCTCCCAGAAGTCAGGCGGCTTCGAGGCAAGGTTCAGCTTGTGTTCACGTCGCCGCCTTTCCCCCTAAACCGGAAGAAGAAGTACGGCAACCTTCAGCGAAGGCAGTACGTGCTCTGGCTGTCCACTTTCGCGGAGGAGTTGAGTGAACTCCTTGCTCCGAAGGGATCCGTTGTTATTGAGCTAGGAAACGCGTGGGAGCCCGGGTTGCCCGTCTTTTCTACCCTCCCGCTCGAGGCCCTCTTAGAGTTCAAGTCGGCCGGCCAATTCTACCTGTGTCAGGAGTTCATCTGCTACAATCCCGCCAAACTACCTACGCCTGCGCAGTGGGTCACCGTGAAACGAGTTCGCGCAAAGGACGCCTTCACGCGCCTCTGGTGGATGTCCCGAACACCGTCTCCGGACGCTCGAAACACGAGGGTGCCCAAGAAGTACAGCGAGGACATGAAGACCCTGCTGCGGACGAAGCAGTACAACGCGGGGAAGCGTCCATCCGAGCACGTGATCGGATCGACGTCGTTCCTGCATCGGCACCGTGGGGCGATTCCGCCCAACGTACTTCGGGTCGCGAACACAGCATCTAACGACCCGTACCTGAAGTACTGCAAAGCACACGATCTCGAACCTCATCCCGCAAGAATGCCTCCCGACATTGCAGAGTTCTTTATCCGATTTCTCACTCGTGAGGGTGATCTTGTGTTGGACCCTTTCGCAGGGAGTAACGTCACAGGCGCCGTGTCAGAGAGACTCGGCAGACGGTGGCTATCCATTGAGCCGAATCGTACCTATGTGCGCGGCTCGGCGGGGAGGTTCCGCGATGACGAAGGGAGGGTGAGGGTAGCCTTCTCACGAAAGCGAAAGCCGGGAAGAACCAAGAACTGAGGCTCAGGGGATGTCCGAGAATCATGCCGCCGGTGAAGAGGTCTTGGCGGAAAGCGACAGGCGTGGCCTCCGCGCCCTGGATCTAGCCCCGGACTACAACACTGAGGACAACGACATCGTGAGAGAGCTCTACGCCCCGTGTCTGGAACGTGCAGAGAGATACGACAGGGCGGTTGGCTACTTTCGAGCGAATGTCTATAGGGAGCTCGGCGAACAACTCCTCAATTTTGCCATTGGGGGGGGTAGGGCGAGGATCGTTTGCTCCCCAGATCTCCCTGAGCCCGACGAGGACGCGGCCCGAGAGGGATACGAACTTCGGGGAACCCGATCAGGGCCTGACCTAGATGCGTCCCTAGCTGAATCACTCTTGGCAATGTCGCGAACCCCTGACGAAGCGGATTGCCTCAACATGCTGAGGCTCTTGATCGAAAAGGGATCGCTCGACTTGTTTGTGGCAGTAAGGAGTGGCGGAATCTATCACCGGAAACTCGGGACGTTCTCCGACTCGTATGGGGACATGGTCGTGTTCTGCGGATCGGGGAACGAGACCGAAAGGGCGGTCAGCGCGATTGAGGACTGGTCAAACGATGAGGAATTCGACGTCTTCCGCAGTTGGGGAGGTGAATTTGAGCGTGCGAAGGCGCTCCGCAAGGCCTCCTATCTCCAACGGCTGCTATCGTGCGGAACCCAACACACCAAGGTCCGGCCATTGAACGAGGTCGAGCGTTCCGTCATGGCACGATTTCGTTCCTACCAGAGTTTCGAGGATTGCAGACCGGGTGCGCGGAAGAGGTCAGGGGTCCAGCGTGGAAAAGCGCCGATCGTCCCCTACGCCTACCAGATGGATGCTGTCCGAGCTTGGGCGAATAGCGGGAGCATTGGAGTCCTCTCCATGGCTACGGGGACCGGAAAGACCGTCACGGCGCTCCTCGCCTTGCGTCCTCACATCGATGCAGGAAATCCAGTGGTCGTGGTCGTCCCCACTCGGATTCTCTTCGAGCAGTGGCTGGAAGAGCTCCAGAATTTCTATCAAGGCGTACCCGTCCTGCTCGCGGGGGCTGGACACGACTGGAAATCGGATCAGACGAAGCGACTCTACGTGTCCGAGTTGAGGCTCCCCCGCATTATCCTTGCCACGATGCGGACTGCGGCTACAGACGACTTCATGGAGTTTCTGGGTCAGGCTAAGGATCCCATTCTAGTTGCAGATGAGGTGCATAGACTCGGCAGTCCGATATATCGAAGGCTCTTGCAGATTCCTTTCAAGGCGAAACTCGGCCTGTCCGCGACCCCCGAACGCCTCTTCGATATCGAGGGCATGGAGGCTTTGTCCAAGGCTTTCGGAACCCAGCCCGTCTTTCGCCTCGAGCTTGGCGATCGCGTGAGGCTGTCTGATTCAAATCGCATCGAGGTTCCAATCATTGGGCACTTCCTTGCCCCCTACGAATACGATTTCGAGTGTGTCGAACTAACCGCGGCTGAGCAAGAAGAGTGGGATGACGTGACCGCCCAAGTGCAGTTGCAGATTGCGCGGGACCCGTCGCTCGTGCGGAATGGGCTGGTTCATTCCGGCAACGAGAAGCTGAAATTACTGTTGATCAGACGAGCAAGAATCGTCAAGAAAGCTGCAGCGAAGATCGATACGGCTCGCCGGATCGTCTCCGCTCGGTATCCGCCGAACGGCCGGTGGATAGTTTACTGCGACGATGAGGAGCAGATGAACCTGGTTGTCGACAGTCTTCGGTCGAGAACGGAACACCTCACGGTTCTGAAGTATCATTCGAAGATGCCACCGATTGAACGCCAAATGGCACTGACGCACTTTGAGAGCAATCCCGGGGTCATTGTAAGCATTAGATGCCTGGATGAAGGGGTCGACATCCCTTCAGCAGATGGTGGACTCATCCTGGCCTCTTCAACGAATCCCCGAGAGTATGTCCAACGGAGAGGACGACTGTTGAGGAAGGCCATCGGCAAGAAGTCCGCCAGGATTTTCGATGTGCTCGTGCTGCCCAAGCCCGCCTCGGAAGAAGGCGAATTCCCGATGTCCATCGTGAGGAATGAACTCGCGAGGGCATACAAGTTCGCTCAACACGCACAAAATGTGGAGGTAACCCATCGGCTTTGGAAGGTCTGTCAGGCGTATGGGGTGAGCCTCGAGAAGGACTCGGAACAAGGACTCGAAGAGGACGACGAGGAGGGATAGGGGTGGACATCGATGAGATGTTTGAGGTCCTCCGCAGGACAAATCGCCAGCGTCGAAATCCGGTGGACAACGCGCTTCTGGAACAGGTCATGGCACTCGTGGTGAAGAACCCGTTAGACGAGGACCGGGCCCGTTGTCAAGACGCGATCGAGATGATTCTCCGGCAGCAAGCGGGAGGGAAAAGACTTGCTCATTGAGAGGATTCGCCTTCTTAACTTCGGACCTTTCTACGGCGAACACGATCTAGTCTTCCCAGGAGACGGATCGGGCGTCCATCTGATCAGGGGCGATAACGGTCAAGGTAAGACCTCAATCCAGCGAGCGGTTCTCTGGAATCTCTATGGCAAGGTGCTCGACAGAAAAGGACAGGTCATTCGCCCGACGTCTCTTCTGAATCGGTCCGCAGCATCCGAAGACCTATACCAATTCGGCGTCGTTGTCTACCTCAGTCACGAGGGGGAGGAATGGGTCATCTCTCGTAAGACTGTCGCCCGCAGTCACTCGGATCGGATGTACGATACGGGAATGAAAGTTGACGTGGTGAAGGATGGCGAGCCCCAACCCAACCCCGAGCACACGATTCAGAGGATCATTCCCCACGATGTCAGTCGGTTCTTCTTCTTTGACGGGGAAATGCTTCGAGACTACGAGGAGTTACTGGACCAGACTAGCCGAGCAATGGGCCTCTTGCGCGATTCGATTGAGCATGTCCTCGGAATACCCCTCCTCCGGATCGCCCGAGACGACCTGTACGAGGTTCAGAGGCGAAACGAGAATGAACATGCGAAGCTCACCAGACGTTTGGGGGGGAAAGAGTACGAGAAGCTTGTCGACGACTTTCAAGTCATCTCCCAAGAGATCGACACAAGGAACAAGCAGGTCAAGGAGATTGAGAAGCAGATCTCACAGCTCGAAACCGAAACCGCGGACAAGAAACGCCATCTTACGGACATGTCGACAGTTCGGGAGCTCGCCAGGGAAAGAATCAGGTTGGAGGAGGAGGTCGCACAACTGGCCGCCGCACGGGACCGCGAAATGGACCTGTCAAAGGGCTTCGCAGCGCAGCTCTACAAGACCATTCTCGTCCGGAGCTCCGAGGACATCATCGCCCGCCTTCAGGCAAAACATGAGGCGGCGATGGAGAGATACAATGCGAAGCAGCGACTCCTCGGCCAGGCTGAGCAGATCCAGAGTGCCATGCAGTCGCAGCAGTGCAAGGTTTGCAGGACGGTACTCAACAAGGAGAAGCTAGAGGCTTTGAAGGGGGACCTCCGGGACATCAAGCTCAAGATTAGGGAGCTTACCGAAGTGCCCGAGCCCAATCTCGAATACGAGGACCACGTGAATCGGCTCAAACACCTTTCGAGTCAGATGATTACCGGCAAGACAGTCAAAGAGGTTGATGAGAGGATCATGGGCATTGACCATAGAATTTCGGCGCTCAAGTCGACGCTGAGAGGGTTGAGAGAGAAGCTCGCGGGAGTGGACGAGGACGAGCCCCGGAAACTGGAGCTTGAAATTGAAGCCGCTACTCGAGAGTCGGGTAGACTACAAGGACTCAAGACCGCCGAGGAACACCGTAACCTGGAAGACTTAGAAGCGAAAGCTGAGCTCGATCAACAGATTCGGAGCATCGACCGCGAGGAATTGTCGATACTGGCGAAGAGAGTGGACCTGGTCAAGTCCGTTCAGGAAGTGTTCGATCAGTCCGTTTCGGTGTACAGAGATGAGCGACGCGAATATGTGGGGTCCGTTGCGTCTGACGTTTTCCGGGAACTTCGAACGAAGCCGAGTTTCTCCGAACTCTCGATCAACCAGCAATTCGGCCTCAACATTGTTACCGAGTCCGGTGGCATCCTCGATCGTGCGGAGTGGAGATCATCAGGAGAAGAGCAAGTTGTCGCCCTCGCATTGATTGGCGCACTGAACCGCTGCGCCCACATCAAGGCGCCTCTGTTCATGGACACTCCCTTCGGCCGCCTCGACACAAAGCATGGGAAGAGGGTTCTAACGTTCCTGCCGAAACTCGCAGAGCAAGTCGTCCTGCTCGTTACGGATCGCGAGTTCAGGAAGGAAGACGAGCAGTATCTCTCGGGATACATCAAGAGCGACCATACCGTGATTCATCGCGGAGAGCGGGAGGGCTCGCGCATCGTGACCACAGGGGGCTAGGAGAGGATTCAGTTGAGTACCACGTTTGGCGATTCGAGGACTGTTCCAGCTAGTACTGAAGTGAAGACAATCATGAAGCAGCTAGTGGCTAGTGGGGTTTTCCAAGAGCAGCGCGATGCATGGCGGCTCGGAGCCGCATTAGGGATAGCTACAGGCAATACCCACGAACGGGGAACCCGAGGAACCTTTCAAAACATCAACAGTCTCGATTCTGAAGAGGTATTCGCCGCCGTAATGATGGGTCGTTACCCCGATCTTCCACCGGAGGAACGCCTCAAGAAGCTTGTTGATTATGCTGAATGGGGGGTGCGGGAGATTTTCCGAAAGCATCAGAACGGCACCCTCGACTGGGCGCAATACGCCTCGACCGGGAAGGAGTAGGACGAAATTGCTCCCAATGCACCCCCCTGGGGTTACCGTGCGAATCCCAGGATCCTCATACCGTGACAATTGCTAGGGCGATCGGCACCGGTTCCTCAACCAGCGGGGAGTAGAGCCCCCCACAAGGATCCTCTCGCCCTACATGCCCCCGACACGTTTAAGCCAAGGAACTCGGATGGACCCCGGCCCCAGCGGCGTGGGGAGGGGCATCGGGCAATAGGGGGACGTCGGCCTCCCGGCGGAGGCCCCCGAGGCACACACGAGATGAACGGTCCGAGGCGAGCGATCCCCGCGGTCCTCACGGTCCTCCTCACCGCCTATCTCCTGCTGCCCGCCCCCGCGCGCGCGGACCCCACGTTCGTGAACGAGGGCGGCGGCTTCGGTCGGGCGACGTGGGACTTCGCGACGCCCTCCGACTACACCGCCACGAACGCGACGTTGGCGGCGGGGAACGCATCCCTCACCCGGTCCTCCTTCTCGAAACCCTATGATGGCTCGAACTTCGCCGCCGAGAACGAGTCCTCCCCGAACGTGACCGTCGGCCCCGACGTGCGCCTGGCGGGGGATCCGAACAACCGGATCGCGAATGGGGGGTTCAACACGCCGGCGAACTGGACGTACACGCCGTCGGGGAACGTGTCCGCAGCGTGGGACCCCGTGGGGCGGCGGGCGCGGATGAACCACTCCTCGAACGACGCCAACCCGTTCCAGTTCGACTCGATGGACGATGTCGCCACCACGGGATGGCCCGGAGGGCCTGGATCCTGCGATATCGGGGCTTCGATCACCCTGAATCAGGAGGTCGTTCCTGGCACTGTCCGGGAAGGCCTAGGCTCACTTCTGGCCGATTTGGATTTTGGCGGCTTCCCAACGCGCGTTTGCTCTGCGGGGCGAAACAACGCGGGCACGTGGGACTGGTCGGCCTACACGCATTTGGCGGTGTGGATCGAGGGCACGGCGGCGGTCGGTCTGGAGGCCTACGTGCATCTCGAGAATGGCTTCGGCGGCAATCCGTGGGACTCGAACCGCACGACCCTATCCTCCGGCTGGACCCGGATCTTCTTCGACCTCGCCCCCTTCACCATCGGCGGCGGCGATTCCGCTGCCATTGACCTCCTCCAGATGCGTTTCACGGGAGTCGCAACTACCGCGACCGTGTACGTCGACGACCTCGTCCTCTTCGCCGCCTTCGACGAGACCGCGAGCGTCGCGTCCCAGTCCTTCACGAAGCCTGCCACGATCGGCAACCCGGGCGGCGTCCTCCTCACGTTCAACCTCACCGCCGGCGTCAGGACGAACCTCTTCGCGGAGCTCCGCGTCGACGTCGGACCCTTCAACTGGTCCTTCCTGAACCCGACGAACATCTCATGGACGTTCACCTTGGATCCGAGCGCCGCCCTCACCGCCAACGGGACGTTCACGCTCCGGTTCGCCCTCCGCCTCGCACGCCTCGCGGACGGGCTCGCCCAGTACGAGCTGAGCATCGACAACGTGAACCTCTCCGCGCCGGACTACGTGGACGGCTCGTACGTGGCGGTGCCGCTCGACGCGGGTTCGGCGGCGATCTGGACGGACGCGACGATCACGAAATCGGAGGTGCCGCCGATCACGCAGGTCTTCGTCGACACCCGGACCGGGAACACAACGGACACGTCCGACGGCACGTGGACGGGGTGGGCTTTCGTCTCGGGCACCGCGATCCCGAGCCCTCCGAACCGCTACCTCCAGTGGCGCCTCCGGCTCACGACGACGAACGGGAGCTGGACCCCGATCGTCACCCGCGTCGAGATCGCGTACGAGAAACATGCCGCCGGCGGCGTCGTCCGGACGAACGCCTCGTTCCTCCCGCCGGAGCCCCTCGTCGCGTGGCGGACGTTCCTCGCGAGCGATGCGCGGCCGAACGGGACGAACGTGTCCTACGAGGTCTCGGACGACAGCTTCACGTGGGTCCCCGTCGTCGACAATCAGAACGTGACCGCCATCCTCGGGAACCGCACGGCGTGGGTCCGGGCCTTCCTCACCGCCGCCGCGAACACGAGCCGCACCCCGGCGGTCGCGTGGTTCGCCCTGCGGTACGAGTTCTTCGACATCGTGGACCGGATCGACGTGGACCCCTCGTCCGTGAACCTGAGGGCGAACGAGAGCCAGGTGTTCACCGCCACCGCGTACGACCAGTGGGGCCACGTCCTGACGACCTTCGGCTGCGACTGGGAGACCTCGGACCTCGCCGGGAACGTCGGCCCGGACGGCGGCCTCGTCGGTACCTACCAGGCGGGCGTCGTCACCGTCGGCGCTCCCCACCGCGTCTACTGCTTCAACTCCGATCAGTCTGAAAGGGGAATCGCGTTCGTGAACGTCACCGCCCCCGGCCCCTTGGTGGCGATCGAGGTGTGCCCCGACCCGCGCGGCGCCTGCCTCCCGCCCGCGATCCCCGTGGCCAGGACGCAGCCGCTCCTCGCAGAGGGGTTCGACGCGGACGGGAATTCCGTCCCGCTCTCGGGGACCGAGTGGGCAACGACGATCGGACAGCTCACGCCGCCGATGGACGCGGAGCGGGCGACCTTGCGAGCGCCGACCACGAATGGGACCGGGCGCGTCACGGCCTGCGTCGGCGCCCTCTGCGGCGGCCTCGACGTCACCGTCACGCGGATCGGCATGCCCCGGATCAACGGCACCGTCCAGGACGTCGTGCGACCGGAGGACTCCCTCCCGTACGTGTGGGACCTGACTCGATTCGCGGGGAACCAGCCGGACCCGACGAACGACACGCTGGACAACCTGAAATGGTACCTGACCGGGGTGGACGACACGCTGTACTCCGTCTTCGGTCAGGATGAATTCAACCGCCCCGACCTCGTGGTCACGCCCGTCGCGAACGCCTCCGGGGACGACGACGTCGTCCTTTGGCTCGAGGACCGCGACGGCGTGCGGGCGTCGCAGGCTCTCGTGGTCCGCATCACGTCCGTGAACGACTCGCCCACGGTTGATGCGATCCCCCGGCAGGCCGGCATCGCGGGCCGCCCGTGGACCCTCGACCTCGCCCCGTACGTTGCGGACGTGGATGACCCGATCGCGAACCTCACCGCCGCCACGGACTCCCCATCCGTGACCGCGGAGGGCCTCACCCTGACATTCGCCTTCGACGCGGCGTGGACGGGGACCGTGCGGATCACGGTCACGGACGGCTCGGGCGCCGGGTCCGGACCCGTCTCCGTGCGCGTCGACCCCGTCGCTGGTGCCACCCCGGAAGCGTGGCCGTGGATCGCCGCCCTCCTCGCGGTCGCCGCCGTCGCGGGCGTCGTCGGCGTGGCCCTCGTGCTCCGCCGCCGGCGGAAGGCGGATGAGGCGGGGGTCCATCCGGAGGGGGAAGGATGAACAGTCCGAGGCGAGCGATCCCCGCGGTCCTCACGGTCCTCCTCACCGCCTATCTCCTCCTGCCCGCCCCCGCGCGCGCGGACCCGACGGAGGGCGCGGAATTCGGCCCGCAGTTCCGCACCGCCACGTGGTCGTTCGACAACGCCGCCAACTACACGACGGTGAATGCGGCGGTCTCCGGCGGCGCCGCCACCCTCCAGCCGACCGGGAGCCAGCTCGTGTGGACGACCGGCACAGACTTCCTTCTCAACCGGTCATCCTCGACGAACGTCACGTTCGAGCCGGGCCACCTGCGCCTGGCGGGGAATCCGAACGAACTCGTGGCGAACGGGGACTTCAACGGCCCCGCGAGCTGGTCGTTCGTCTCCTCGCCGAACTTCACCGCCAGCAATCCGCTAACGTACGGGCGGTTCGACGGCACCGTGGGTCGGGCGGCACAGACGTTCGATCGGATGGAGAGCACGGCGGACTGGGTCGAAAACGGGCCCGGAGCCTCCATCTCGGCGGACAGCGACCGCTACGAGGGCTCCGCCTCCGTCAACGTGACGTGGAACCCGGTTCTCCCCACGCAGTTCGGAGGAGCCCTGCGGACTATTGGGGGCCCTTGGGCTTTCACGGGATGGACCGGTCTTAGATTGTGGACCAACACGTCCGAGTCCGGGGCGGAGGTGTACGTGGAGTTAGCGGACGTGCTCTTCGCAACCTGGGACAGCCCCCCTCAGCCGGTCGCGAACGGATGGGGCCCGCACGAATTCGATTTCACCGCCGCCACCATCGATTTGTCGCAGGTCCTCTCCGTCGAGGTCCGGTTCACGAACCTCTCGGGTGGGACCCGGTCCGCGAAGGTCGACTTCATCGAGTGGTACAAGCGGACGCCGTTGAACGAGACGGCCGCGATCCACCAGACCGTGTCGAAGCCGAATCCGACGCGGCCCGAGCCTTCCCAGTCCGAGCTCCGTTTCGATCTCAACGCGCTCGCGACGGGGAACGTCACCGCGAGACTCGACGTGGCGGTGGCGAACGTCTCCGACATGTACCGGACGTCGATCCCCCTCGTCGCCCCCTTCTCGGGCACGATCGTCCGGGACCCGAGCCTGAACCTCACCGCCGCCGGGGACTACAATGTATCCTTCGCCGTCCACGTCGACGCGGACACGACGGGCGTGGCGCAGGTCTTCGTGGGCATCGACGGCGTGAGCCTCGTCGCCCCCGGCTACGCGAACGGGTCGTTCCTGTCCACGGTCGTGGACCTCCTCGGGGAGGTCTCCTTCGACACCGTGGCGGCGAACGCGACCCTCGGCCCCGGCCTCGACCTCGCGATCCTGGCGCGCAGCGGACCGACCCCGGCGGTCGATGGTTCGTGGTCGAGCTGGTCCGCGCACGCCCCGGGGGCGGAGCCCGCGTCGATGCCGCCGAATCGGTACGCGCAGTTCGTGCTCTGGCTGAACACGTCGGACGGTCTCACCACGCCGACCCTCGAAGACCTCACGCTCACGTTCAAGACCTACGCCCTGTCCGGGACCGTGACGACAGAGGCGTACGCGCCCGCAGAGGCCGTCTTCCTCTGGCATAACCTAACGTGGGCCGCGTCCACGCCGGGCGGCACGACCGCCGCGTTCGAGTACTCCCTGAACGGGATCGTATGGATTCCGACCTTGGGAGGGATCGGCGCAACGGGCACCCCATCGATCTGGATCCGCGCGCTCCTCGGCTCCCCGAGTTCGGGCCGGACGCCCGTGGTGTTCGACGTCACCCTCCACTTCGAGGTATACGGCGCCCTGGACCTCATCGTCGTCTCCCCGCCGTCCGTGAATCTGACCGCGGACCAGACGTTCGAGTTCACCGCCACCGCGTACGACCAATGGGGCCACGAGCTCACCACGTTCGGCTGCGACTGGGACGAAAACGACCCCGCCCCCACCGGCACCGTTACGGGGGACGGAACGCGGACCGGCAACTACAGCGCGGGCGCGGTCGGTGGCCCGTACCGCGTGTACTGCTTCGGCGCGAATCGGACCAAGTGGGACTTCGCGTTCGTCAACGTCACCGCCCCCGGCCCGTTGGCGGCGATCGAGGTGTGCCCCGACCCGCGCGGCGGCTGCCTCCCACCGGCGATCCCCGTGGCCACGACGCAGCCCCTGCTCGCGGAGGGGAAGGACGCGGACGGGAACGGCGTGTCCCTCGCGGGCACCGTGTGGTCGACCACGATCGGTCAGCTGAGGGCCCCCTTGGACGCGACGCACGCGACGTTGGCGGCGCCGACCACGACGGGCACCGGGCGCGTCACCGCCTGCGCGGGGGCGATCTGCGGCGGCCTCGACGTCGCGATCACATCGTTCGGGACCCCCCGGATCAACGGCACCGTCCTTGACGTCGTCCGCCCGGAGGACTCCGGCCCGTACGTGTGGGACCTAAGGCGGCACGCGGAGAACCAGCCCGACCCCGCGAACGACACGCTCGCGAACCTGAAGTGGTACCTCACGGGCAAAGACGACACCCTGTACCGGGTCTGGGGGGAGGACACGTTCGGCCGCCACGACCTCGTGATCACGCCCCGCGCGAACGCCTCCGGCGACGACAACGTGGTCCTCTGGTTGGAGGACCGGAACCGCGTGCGCACGTCGCAGTCCTCCCTTCGAATCCGCATCACGCCGATCAACGACCCGCCGTACTGGTTCCAGCGCCCGCAGGTCTTCGTGCGAGCGGGCGCGGCGTATACGCTCGACCTCGGGCCCTACGTGGCGGACGTGGACGACCCGGACACGAGCCTCACAATCACGACGGACGACCCGGCGCACGTCTCCGTCTCCGGGCTCCTCGCCACGTACCGGTACCCGGCCGGCTCGCCGCCGGACCTCTACGTGCGCCACTGGGTCCGCGACGCGTCCCGCTCCGCGCTGGAGTACGTGCGGATCCGCGTGGCGAGCAACCCTCCCCCGTTCGGGGTCGAGCCGCTTCCCGACCTCGACGACCTCACCGAGGACGTTCCGAGATCCAACGCCTTCCCGCTGTCCCTCGACGCCTACTTCGACGACCTCGAGGGGGAGCTGTTCTTCCTGGCGTGGAACTTCGCGGACCTGGTCGTGGACGTCTGGACCCGCGCCAACGGCTACGTCCAGGTGAACGTGACCGGGAGGCCGGACTTCTGCGGGATCGACCGAATCACGTTCCGCGCGACGGACGCGCGGGGGGCGTGGATCGAGTCGACGGTGCCCGTCACGGTCGCGTGCGTGAACGATCCCCCCGTGCTCTCGTGGACGGAGGACGTCCCGGTCCGGTTCGACGCCCCGTACCGCCTCGACCTCTCGCCGTTCGTCGACGACGTGGACTCGCCCCGGGAGTCCCTCGTCCTTGCGACGGACGACCCGGCCGCCGCCGCCGAGCGGTTGGCGGTGACGTTCCTGTACGCGCGGTACGACCTGGAGCAGCGGTTCCCCCCGCCAAAGCCCTCGTACGTCGTCCCCGTGAACCTGACCGCCTCGGACGGCGCGAACCAGACCACGGTCGCGATCAACGTCGTCGTGGGCGACAACCGCCCGCCCGAGCTCATCGTCCCGTTCGACGACCTGGAGATCGATGAGGACAGCCGACCGCCGCCGATCGACCTGGACGGGCACTTCTCGGACCTCCCGGTCGAGCCGCTCGCCTTCAACGCCTCCGCGGTCGGGGGCCGGATCGTCCCGAGGGTCGCCGCCGGCGACCTCACGCTCGTCCCGGAGGAGAACTGGTCCGGCCCCGAGGTCATCGTCGTGCGCGCGACGGACTCGGACGGCGCGTTCGCGATCACCTCCTTCCTCGTCGCCGTGCGCCCCGTGAACGATCCCCCCGTGCTCCGCGCGATCCCCGCGCAGGTCCGCGACGGCGGCGGGACGTGGTTCCTGGACCTGCGCCCGTACGTGTCGGACGTGGACAACATCTTCGCGGAGCTCGCGCTCTCCGCGAACTCGGGGAGCGTGCGCATCGTGGGCTCCGTGGCGGTGTTCTCGTACCCGAACGTCGACTTCGCCGGTCGCATCCTGATCACCGTGCGGGACCCGGGGAACCTCACCGCCAGCGCGTCCGTGACCGTCGACGTGAACGGCCCGTCGATCTGGTCCGCGCTGTGGTGGCCCTGGTCCGGCTTCGGGATCCTCGCGATCGCGGCGCTCGCATACGTGGCGTGGGGGCGGCTCGCGGAGCGCCGGTACTCCTTCGAGGACCTGTTCCTCGTCGGCCGCGAGGGGCGCCTGATCATGCACACGACCCGCCGGCTCCGGGCGGACCAGGACCCGGACATCCTCACGGGCATGCTCACCGCGATCATGCTGTTCGTGCGCGACTCGTTCAAGGAGGAGAAGGAGGACCTGAAGCGGTTCGAGTTCGGGGACCGCCTGGTGACCCTGGAGCGCTCCGAGCACACGGTCGCGGCGGCGATCTTCTCGGGCGAGGTGCCCCACGGCGTCTCGCTCCACCTCCGCCAGTTCCTCACGGACGTGGAGGACCGGTACGAGGTCCCGCTCGCGAAGTGGTCCGGGGACGCGGACGACCTTCCGGGGTTGCGCGCGATGATGCAGGACTTCGGGCGGCGCGGGAAGTGGCGCGTCGGCGACTGGAAGCGGCTATCGTCCTGACGGAAGTCCCCTTCTTTACGCGCATCCCGTTATGCCCTGTGGGCGACCTCTCCCGCGCATCGGGCTGACGGCTACCGCCCGAGATCTCGCCCTCGTCGAATCTCCATCGCCCCGTTCCAGTGGCCCGACATCTTCGCTCGGATCGCATCCATGCCCCGTGCGGCTCGACGGGCGCGCCTCTGATCGATGCCTTTGCGCGGATCGTCCTCGAGGTGTGAACGGATTTCGTCGAGGGAGCGGGCCTGCCGAAACGGGCCCTTCCGAATTCGCCGGACCTCCGCCACGAACTCGGGGCGGAGCCCCGTGTCGAAAACTCTCTCCTCATACTCCTGGACGATCCTCTCGATCGCGGCAGACTTGCCCCGGAGCCCTTCACGGGCCTTCACCACGAGAACGACGCGATTCGCGCGCTCCGAGAGTGTCACGACAACCTTCGGCATGGCTCGACGCATCCCGACTGTTGTCCTGAGTATAAGGGCTCCGCCTCGCGTGTCAGGGGCGGACGGATCGCGCGAGGTGAGGACTTGCCGGCCTTCCTCCGCGAGCCCGCCTCGGTTCCCGCCACCCAACCAAAGGCGATTGCTGCCGGAACGACCGCGGATGTCGCGCTGCTAGGCCGCGCGAATTGCCGCCAAGGCCCGGCGGACCGTCCGGACGGGGACCGCCCCTCCGAGCCGTCTCAGGTCCGGATCGTCGCTCACGAGGAGATCCGCGTCGACGGAGGCCGCCGCGGCGGCCACGACGGCGTCCGGTAGCTTCAAACGGGAACGCGCGCGGAGGTGTGCGGCGGCGTCCGCCACGTCCAAGTCCAGGGAGATCGTCCGGTATCTCCGTCCCTGCCTCAGGACGGCCAAGAAGGCCGCCCACTCCGCGGTGGCGTCCGCTTGGAGGAATGCGACCCCGAGTTCCGCCACGACGACGGTCGGGAGGTACACCTCATGGCCCTCCCCATCCAAGGCGCTGAGGAGACCCAACGCGGCCTCCCGCGACGGATCGCCTTCAATGAGGGCGGAACCTAGGACGTTCGTATCGAGGACGACCCTCATCGTCGCCACTCCTCCCTCAGCTCTCGCAGGAGGCGCCCAAGCCCCGACCCGCGGAGGGGATGGTCTCGACAGAATGCGGAAAGACTTCGAGAGGCCACCTTGCGGAGCCGGACCTCGCGGCCGTTATCCTCGAAGAACAGGAGGTCGCCGGGTCGCAGTTTGAGTCGATTCCGGATCTGTATCGGAACCGTCACTTGGCCCTTCTGTGTGATGGCGGAGGCCGAGGCGGGCATGGTCCCTTACCACTAGGTAAGGAATCTATTTGAGCCTTTCCCGTCCAAGTACGCTCCGCGGAACGAGGGATCGTCCTCCAGGGCGAACGAAGGACGTCCCGATCGACGACCCGGAGCGCTGCGGGAAGTGGCGGGTCGCGAACGGGAAGCGGCGGGACGACGGATCACGTGGATCCGAACGCGAACTCCAGGTGCGGGGTGATCCACGAGTACCGCCCGATCGAGGTCCCGAGCGCCCGGTACCCCGCCTCGCCCGGGTCGAGGACGAGCTTCGCGCGGAACCCGAGGCATCGTCCCTGCGACCCGCGGACGAGTCCCGTGACGTCGAACGACCAGACGTTGTTCGCGTCCTGCATGTCGTCCTGGAACCCCCCCACGAACGTCGTCGGCCGGTCGAAGTCGGCCACGTCGACCTTCCCGTCCGCCGAATACCAGGAGAGTTCGTGGTCGACGTCGGGCGCGCCCGGGGCGATCGTCCCGGGGCCCTCCGCGAAGATCAACGTGACCCGGTCGGGTGCAACGCGGAACTGGGGGATCGCGAACTCCATGAACCCCCGTCGGAACTCGCGGTTCGTCCCCGTCGTGCGGAAGTAGCCTGAATGGATGTCCTCGCCGACGGGGGCGCGGTCGCGGATCCTCATCTCCGGGTAGTCCAGGATCGTGCCCGTGGCGAGGGGGTCCAGCTCCTGCAGGGGCACCAGCGCCGAGGGCCCGCCACATCCTTCGAGGGCGTTGGCGGTCCGCGGATCCGGCGGGGACGTGACGCCGCCGAAGTCGAACCACACGGGTCCGATCAGCGCGAATGGGATCAAGATGCGAAGCGCCACGGAGCGAACCATCAACGGAAGGGACATCGTCCGGCACCCTCGCCGGGTACTGGCTCCCGTCCACTTAAGCCTTGCGAACCCGTGTCAGGCCTTCCGATCTCCCCGCTCGTCGTCCTCGAGCGTGCGCTCCACCGCCTTCGGCCGCGCGAGCCTCCCGAGGATCCGGCCGACGTGCTTGCGATGGTCGTGCCCCGGCCGCTTGCGCCACGGGAGCTCGAACACCCCGTTGATGTTCAGGTACAGCTCCGGGAGGAGCCAGAACGCGACGAGCATGAGCACGACGAGCACGAGGAAGCTCAGCCCCTTCCCGACCCCGTTGTGGACGAACTCCCACGCGTCCCCGCCCGCGTACAGGTGGATCACGACGACGTTGCGCACGAGGTTCATCGCGTACGTCGTGGGCACGAGGATCCCGAGGACGAGCGCCTTCCGCCTCGGCGGGTCCGTCGTCCCGGGGACGAGCGCGGCGGTGATCGCGATTCCCTGGAGCGCGGTGCACGCGAGGATGATGTTCACGAGGTCCGCGCCGCCGTTCGTGATCGGCGCGTAGATCTCCGCCTCGTTCACCCGCCAGGGGCCCGTGTTCCCGCCGAAGTTCAGGGCGCCCACCGCGTATCCGGGGTCGACGGCGTTCAGGAGGCCGGCGGTGTGGTTCGCGACGAGCTCGATGAGCCCGCCGGAAAGCGCGGGGATCCGGTCGACGACGAAGTAGATGCCCGCGGCCCAGAACGCGCCCACCGCCAGGAAGCGGAGGGGCGCGTACTCCTCGTCCCATCGGTACGAGAGGCGCTCGTGGTGCGCGAGGAAGAGGAAGGCGGGGAGCGAGGCGGCGGTCCCGAGCGCGTTCAGCGGATCGCCCTTCTCCACGTACCCGGGGAACTGCGCGAACCAGAAGAGGCCGAACAGGGCCCACGCGGCCGCCCGCGCGAGGTGCACGCGCCGGTCCTTCCAGAACGCGCCGATGCCGAACAGGACGATGCCCGCGAACAAGAGGAGGTCGAGGGCGACGGTCACGGACGCCTGCTCAGGGTCCCGGACCTAATGAATCTGAGGGCGCCGGCTTGCGCGGCACCCGGCCGATGCCTGGCAACATCGATTCGATCAATGTTTCGGCGGCGGCGAGGGCAGGACCGGCGGCAACCTCTGTTGACTTGTTCCCCGGGTCAGACCCAGAAGGTAGTTGAAGCCATGAACTGTGACCTGCCTTCTGGCGGATTCCTCCCACCTACCTTCCTCCGGCGAGGGCGGCTTCAGGAGAGGCAGCGAGACAAAACTTAGGTCGGCTCGAGCACCACGAGCAGATCGAGGATGGGGCAGGCGGGGCCGGGTGCAGGAATTGAAATGTTAAACGTCAATTAGATTGGAACCGCTCCTCGACCGATACCAACCAGCGTAATTACGACGCTTTGTTCGGACGCGTTGGGCGGAAGGACCGTTGCGAACGGAATCTCCCGCTCGACGAGCATCTGGAATCCCGATAGAGCTTCCCTAGGCCAAACCGTGACGTCATACCCGCGCTCGCGAGCCAGTTCCACCAGCCGCCGGACGACCTTCTCGGGCAACCCCTCCCGCCGGCTGGATCTCGCGAACTCCGATAGCTCCCTTTCCATGTCGCGACGTCCCTCCCGCTTCAAGCGGGAACGCCTCAGGGTCGAAAGGAATGGTTCTTCGTCCAGTTCGAAATACAGCGGAACGTCTTCTGGCACGAACGGGCGAATGCCCGCCTCGATCAACATTCGATGCAGTTGCCACACCCCATCTTCTGCGATCCAGGAGAGCCACCCGGACCCCATTCCCTCCCCTCCGAACTCCGCCATCTCCAGAAACGCGAAAACCGCCTCCTCGGATGTCGCTTCCCGCTTGCGACACCGCAAGCCGAGAACTAGGCTCCGACACCACCTAATGCATGTCTCCCAGAGTGGTCGATTTCCATCCGAGAGCGATTCCCGCGATCCGAGGAGGGAATGGAAGCGATCTTCCGCGCGGCATAGATCGCGGATCGCCGAATCCCATTCCCCAAGGGACTCGTGGCAGAACGCGAGGCCCAGGTAGGGTTCGAGGCGGAACACGTTCGGGTCCCATGAGCGGAAGTATGCTTCCCCGAGTGCATCATGATCCGATGATTCCAGCCGGTACCTTTGGATGAGTCCCTCGGCCAAGCTCGCCGCCTCTCGGCTCCGCCCGGAAGCAACGTAGACGCGGCGCAAGCACTCCCCCCAATAGCTCCACCCGCCCGCTTCGTTGCCGGTGTACAACTCCTCAAGGCCTTCGATCGCGGGAGGCGCAACGTTCTCTAGTGATTCCGTGGCAGCCGCCCGACCGTACAGGACTGCGGCCCGCGCGAGGGAAACCACCATGTTCCGACCGTCCTGCTTCTTCGCTCTGGCGTGTAACGCGTGGCCGGCTTCCTCGACGAAAGTCCTTGCCTTCTCAACCTCGCCGCGGAAGGAGGAAAGCATCCCAAGACGTCCAAGGCACAGGGCCTGAATCCCCTCGGAGAATGCGCTGGCCTTCGTCAACATCCAGAGAAAGAACTGCCGAAGGTGCTCGCCCCACCGGAGCCGGAGGTATAGGTCGTGCAGGACGCCCGGGTAAGCCTCCCATACATTGTACGTGTATGGTTCCAGAATGCGAGCCGCGCGTGTGTAGCACTGCTTTGCGACGAACTCGTCACCGAAATCGCGCGCGAGACCGCCAAGCGAGACCATTCGTTCGGCGAACCGTTGCCGGTGGTACAGGGGGATCTCCCCCTTCGCAAGGAATTCTTGTTCCATCACCCGAATCTTCAATTCGTAGCCGGGCGTGTTCTTCGGTGGCGTGGAGAAATCCCACCGGGCGGCCATCCTTTCGACGTCGGTGTAAGGTCCAAACGCGCGGATTTCACCATACCATCGGTTCGCGCGTTCCTTATCATCGAACCCGAGGCAGTAGCCGATCAGACGATGGTGCAGTCTGAAGGCCCGGTCATTCGTCTGGAGGGCGTCCTCTCCCACAGAAGTCCGGAGGGTTTGAATCGCGCCTTCTACTTCCTCGATTAGCCTTCTCCAGGCCTTCGCCTGCTCCAGGTGGAAGTAGTAGTCTTCGTCACCGTATTCCTGGTGGCCCTCATTCATCAGCGTCCGCACCTCCGCGGCCCGCGCCAGATGGAAAAGTTCGTCCCAGGGGCCCCTCATGACCTACCTCCGCTGTTTCTTGACCAGCGGCAGAATGGTGCCTTTTGAAACTGGCGTGTCATGGCCAACCTCAGGACCGTCGATCGCGTTTGCCGTGTTAACGTTCCCTCGGCCGTGAAGACTGCCCGAGATTCGGACACGATCGGATCGCATGCCATCCGCCTGAAGGGAGGACTCTCGCAGGGCTTGAGGGCAATCTCGCCGCATGGAGAAGATTGACCAGGGGCCATACACTTCGCGCGGGCGGATCACGGTTGTCACCCTTATGTCTTTGTCCCTGGCTGAAAAGCTGACCATGCTTCACACCTCCCAGATTCGCGCGAAACGACCCTCGACGACCGAGAGGAACTCCGGCTCGTCGGGTCGGCCACTAGGTCCCGCGCGAGGATGGTGAGCGTTCCCGCGCTGGAGGATCGGCGTTGGCGCTTCATGACGGGCCACCGCGGCGCGCCCGTCGCCCTATCTTAGGAACTGCACGCCGCGCATGCCCCGGAAATGCGGATTGCCGGTCAGCACGGTGGCGTCGAGCCTCCTCGCGAACGCGAGCACGACGGCATCCGTCATGGCGAAATCGCGCGTCCGCCTCCTGTGCTGCGCGTACAACGCACCGGCAGCCCGGGCCGCGTCGGCGTCCAAGGGAAGGACCTGGGACCACGAACGGATGACCTGCCACGCGACCGTGGGGTCCTTCCCCGTGCGGATCGCCTTGCTCGTGACCTCCGCGACGACGGGGGTCGGGGTCCAGGAGGCCTGAGCCGCCTCGAGGAACCGCTCGACCGCCGCTCCCTTCGCGGACCCATCGAGGTATTCGACCCAGGCATACGAGTCGACAACGTACCGGGTCATGCGTGGTCCGCCCGATCCTCTTCGGCGAACGAGCCGATCCCGCGGAGGATCCCGAAGTAGCTCCGGCGGGGGATGCGGACCTCGATCTCGACGGGCTCATCCTCCCGGATTCCGAGGGCGTCGACGGCCTCCTTGGGGAGCGTGACCATGATCGAGCCTCCCACGCGGCGCGTCTTCGCGAGGATGGTTACCATGTAATCTAGGTTATACGAAGTGTAACTTGAGTTATATATATCTTGCGTCCCGGGCGTGACGAACGGCGGCCCTCAGTCGGTTGCAATGGCCGATAGAAGACCAGGACGGCTCCGAAGGAACGATTCCTAACCGAGCTCAGGTCGAGGGACGCTCGCTGAACCGTGCCCACAGCCCGCCTCTCGCGCCAGCGCTCCCGAGTCCGTAGCGGCGTCGGACACATTCGCTGCCTGGAACGCGCGGTGGGCCCGGAAGGTGCCGAGAACTCCCCGGGCGCTCTTGAGAACCCGCCCAGGCGATGCTGAGCTACCAGTACTCGCAGAACAGGAGGGAGCCTACGGTCGGCCCTGGCCCGGTCGGAGCCAGGAAGGTCGGAGGTAGGGTCACGCCCGATACAACCTCAGAGAGTTCCTCCCACCGTAGGACACGAATGCCGGTCGGAATCGCCGTAAGTATGCGCTCGTGCGCCTCCAGCAATCCTTGTGGTGGATCGTCCTTCTCTTCCCGATTGGAGTGGCCTTCGATGTCAGGCGCGGAATATGCCCACGCGAGGCGTACGAATGGGCCGACCCAGCTCACAAACACCGTGACGGCCCCCAGCCGTTGGTCAGCCGGCGTCTCATGCGTCGTCGGAGTCGCCCACCTAGCGTAGTTGGGCAGGTCCTTCCGAGGAAAGGCAACCTTGAACGAGAAGAGGTAGTCTTCCGTCCACCAGAACACGCGACTCCGAAACTCGTCCGCGAGTCTTGAGGCAACCTCCTTCGCGATGCTTTCCCCTTTCTCGCGACTCCCCGCCCAATGGCGTCGGCCGTGGTAGTCTTCAATGTAGTTTCGGATCACCGGGTCCATGATTCACCCTAGGGTCTCAACACGACGACACGTGGCCCATCAACGGGCCAAGCCGATCGGATTGTCCCATCGGCGTTCACGACGACCTGCATTGTGTTGATGCCATTCCGACCGTTCAGATTATGCGTATATAGCCACCGACCGTTTGCCTGGTGGAGAGGATTCGCATCGCCTGCGACGACCTCCGCGATGAGTGCTTGAACCTGAGGGTCCGTCAGCTCCGAAGGGAACAAAGTCCACCTACCACTCCCCGGATCATACGTGCCACGGATATGCCTTGCCCCAATGTGAACCCATCCGCTCTGGAGGTCTCCCTCCAGGAGCACCACGACGTCCGGGATTCTCGTTCCATCCGGTGCGACGAGCGTCCGTTGCGGTGCATGCACGAATCGGTGGACCCGGTTGGCTCCCAGCCCCGGATCGAACACGTCGTCTACGTTCGCGGCCCGGATGTATGCCCACGCCCGCCGGCCGATGGCTACGGACCCGAGGAGCGCGTCGCCTCCGTCCAATCCGCCAACGACCCGGAAGAACCGCGGCCCGGGAATCGCGCCCGCATGATAGCCGTCGACGAGGGACCGCATACGGCGGACGGAACTCGGTCCGTCCAGCCCGCCCGGGCTCACCATGCTCCCGAGGACGAACGCGGGGAACGCGGCGGACATGTACTGCGAGAACGCGGACTGGAACAGCTCGGGCCACACATACGAGGCGAGGGCGAACCCGGCCGTCACCGATCCCGCCACGAGCATGAACCTCGTCGTCGGGCTGAACCGAGCCCATAGCCCCACCTTGCGCGTCAGCGATCCCGCGTCCGTGGCGGCGTCGAACACGTCCGCCGCATGGAAGGCGCGGTGGACCCGGAATGATCCGAGCACGCCCCGCGCGATGTGCGACCCCGTCCAGGCGAGCAACATGCCTCCCGCGACGTACCCCAGGTACCATGAGAAACGGAACATCTCGTGGTCATTCGTGCCGTTCGCGTACGGGTTCGCCGTCCACTGCGTGGTGTCGAGGTAGCTCAACATCTGGAGCAGGATCGTCCATGCGGTGCCCGTGGGATCCTTGCCGAACTCGGACCCGACCTTCACGAGCGCCTCGAGCACCTTCGGGAAGTTCGTGATCAGGTCGACCATGTCGACGAAGGTGTCCTTGAACGCGTAGTAGATCCCGTTCAGGATGCCTCCGGCGGCGGGTCCCGCGAAATGCTTCGTCAGCTCCTTCATCCAGACTTCGACGACATCCGTGAGAAGCGTGGGCTGCCGCAGGGACATCACGGTGAGGCTTCCCGTTTCATCGACGGCGAACACGAAGAAATTCGCGCCCCAGACGAGGCCCTCCGCGAGATTGATCGACAGCCTTGCGTAGAACTCGAGGCACTTCTTGGAGCGCGGCAGCTCGTAGGATCGCAGCACTTGGTCGTTCTTCTGGACCTGGACCGCCGTTACCCCGAGGGGATCGCAGATTGAGAAGGTCACATGGTACGTCTTGATGTCACTGAGGCCGAACTCGACGAGGATGTCGGAGACCGCGACCGTCGGTCCGTAGGGATCGATGACGGAGGGATCCGGATCGAAGCCGTCGACTTCCCCGTCCCGATCCGTGTCGGGGTTCCCCGGGTCGAGGGAGGACGCGAACTCCTCGGCATCGGACATGTAGTCGAAGTCGGCATCCACCGCAATGGGCGACGACGCGACAGCCCGTACGGTGAAGTGACTTAACAGGTCCGAGGCGGCCGCCCCCACCTTGATCCCTTCAAGGAACCCGGTCCCTGCCACAAGCGCGCCCGTGGACGACTCCCGCATCGAAAGGAAGACTGGGTACGACCTGGAGGGTTGGCTTGGGGCAAGCGAATTCGCGTCCTGGGGCAGCGGCGG
>Ga0209342_10000641_pt1 | contig 40800 bp, 74 predicted proteins | sample RifCSP16_2_FD_184023 | JGI IMG/M metagenome (GOLD analysis project Ga0209342, IMG submission 184023) | Soil microbial communities from Rifle, Colorado - Rifle CSP2_sed 16_2 (SPAdes) (version 2) | ecosystem: Environmental > Terrestrial > Deep subsurface > Rock core/Sediment | place: Rifle...
TATATTCTTTTAATTTTATTGATTTAATATTATATATTATATTGATCGTATTTATATTCTATCCAGTATTATATTTACTTACTGGTATTCTTACATTAATCAAGTTTATTTATTGGTAAAATAAAAAATGATTGGAGTTGGTTTTGTATAGATATATTTTTGATATCCCTTACGCTACTACTAAAAAATTTGAATCAAATATTTTATTTGATAAAATAAAAAAAGAGTTTACCACACAAAAATTATTCAATGAATTGATCAAGGTAATTAAATCTGGCCCTATAGTTAATATCACAAAATGTGGGGGGGTTCTTGGTAGGAATAATGAAGGACATAGAAAACCTGATGAGATTTTGATTGATCCAAGAATTAGATTGGCAGAATTACCAGGAGTTTTAATCCATGAATTACTTCATAGCTTGTTCCCACAACTGGATGAAAGAGAAATACTTGGGTTAGAATTTTTTTTCACAAAGAAAGCTAAGAAATGGCAAATAACCAAGATTGTAAACCTAACAGCAGAATATTGTAAACTTGATTTTAAATTTTATATTAAAAGAGTTCATGTAAAAAATATTTTGAAGAGGAAATAATGGGCGGGTTTAATAATCCAGAGACAAGAAAAAAAGCTATGGAAGCGAGTCTTAACACTCGTAATAGAAATAGAGAAACAAAGTTTGGAAACATCTTGAAAGACAATCCTGATAATCTTCCTGTTCTTGTTAGTGAAAAAGATGTTGAAAGTTTAAAAGATATTCATCCTGGTTTTATACCTTCTGTATCACAATTACAAATCTTGGCCATAGCACTCAGCCTAGATCATGGTGATTCTATCAGGGAATGGTTCAGGGCTGCTGGACTGAATAGAAATAGTTGGTATTATTGGCTCAGTAATCCTGGGTTTGTAGTATGGTGGAATAAGGCTTTTCTTAGAGGGATAGAGCAGTACCGGAGCGAATGGATATCAATAGGGCTTAAACGGATGAATAGTAATGATCCTGATAGATTTAATTATTGGAAAAATGTAGGAGAAAAGATTTTTGGATTTATAGCTGAATTGAAAGTTAAAACTGATAAAAGTCCAGAAGAAGAAGAATTGACTAAAGAATTACTTGAATTAGTCAGTGGAATAAATCAAGATAAAAATATGAAACAGATTGATGGACAGGTTATTGATGTTGAACAATTGAGTAAAGATGTTGAAGGAGTTGAAGAAATAAATGAGACGAAAAAGTAATCCAGAAGCAGCCGATAGTGGCGAGATAGTTAGAAATATTCCTTCTGGCACACAAGATGTAAATATTGTTGGTGGAATAGCAACATTATCTGTAGATTTAGATAATGCTGATGATGATGTTTTAGTTTATGGTTTTGATGGAACAATTAATAGAAAAATTAAAACAGATACAAATGGCAATTTGATAGTTGATACAGAACTTCCTGTTGCTGTTGCATTAGCTGATGGTACAGCCAATCCTACTATACCAAGTGTAGGTAGTTTTTTACTGGGATGGAATGGCGCAACATGGGATAGAGTTAGTGTTGCTAATGCTGGTAGACTTCAAGTAGATGTTATTACTGGTGGCGGGGGTGGTGGAGGAACAGAATTTGACGATGGGGATGTGATAGATACAACTAGTCAGGGGACACTTCTGATGGTTACTGATACTATCCCAGGTACAGCATTCGCAATGAGAGGAAATGCAAGCGGTATTTTTATACAAGATGGTGGGAATAGTATCACAATTGATGCTGCAAGTTTACCGCTCCCAACAGGTGCTTCTACAGAAACAACATTAGCTCTTATTAAAACTAATACAGATAATCTTAATGTAGCACTATCTACGATATCAACAGAAGCGACACTTGCTTTGATAAAAGCTAAAACAGACAATATTGATGTAGCTTTATCTACAAGAACTAAACCCGCAGATACTCAAATCGTAGGAGATGGCGGAGGCAGTCTTACAGTAGACAACTCTACTCTTTCAGTAGTCGGGGGAGGGGTGGAAGCTACTGCTCTACGAGTTACTATAGCCAATGATAGCACAGGGGTTTTATCAGTTGATGATAATGGGGGAAGTCTTACAATTGATGGGACTGTTACCGCAACAGGAGCAAATACTCCCTCAGACAATTTTGCTAATCCTGTGAATGCAGTTCCTTCACAATCATTCTTGATGGGATGGGATGGAGCTACTTGGGACAGATTAAAGACAACTGATGTAGGGGCTACTGCTACTAACGGAATTTTAGCAGAAGGTCTTTACGCATGGGCAGGTGGGCCAGAATCAGTAGGATCAACATGGGTTAGATTACACGCAGGCAATTTTGGAGCAGATGGTAATAGCAACAATTTTGTTCAATTATCTACAGCCGATTTTCTTTTAGTATTCAATGGAACTACGTGGGATAGAATCAGATCAGGGGCTTTTGGTGATGATATTTCTACTGCCACTTTTGCTCTTGGATCAACAAAAACCCAAACAGCTATGTATGCTTATGACCAGGTAGCGGGTAATTATAATAACGTAAGATTTGCTAGAACAGATGGGGCAGCGTTAGGTGTAGGCACTGGCAATGATGGAGTATTAGCTGATGGCGTTCATTATAGTGATGGCGCAGGGTCTTGGAGACCTGCAAGACTTGCTTCAGGCGATGGTTTTGTAGGTTCTACTGATATTCCTGCTACTGCAATGTATGGATTTGATGGCACAAATTTCGATAGATTAAGAACGGTGGAAGTAGGGGATAACGCTTTAGTAGGATTATTAGGGACTGGAGTTTATGGTTATGACGGGGCTACATGGGATAGAGTAAGAATAAGTTCAAATGGAAGTTTAAGAGTAACAGGTGCAGATGATACCCCAAGTGATACCTTTGCGAATACTAATTTTGCAATAAGTATTAATACCATATCAGCACTTATGCTTTTTGATAGTTCTGGATCACAATGGCAAAGACTTCAAGGATTTAGTTCTGATAATCCAAACGGAAATAGAGTAATAGGTTCTTATGAAATAGATAATACTGATGGATCAACTACAATAAATAGAGTAAGAATGTCATTCAGTCAGTCTACTACTGGTATCACAACTAATGCTGCTGGAACAGCAGTTAATATGACTACAACTCCAATGAGTAAACTTGCGATGATTGTAGATAGAACAGCAGGAGCAACTAACACAGTGGATGTTCGGGTTGAAGCATCATTCGATGGAACAATCTTTGTTCAGGTTGCACAGATAACCGATCTTACAACTGAACCAGTATATATTAGCACAAGCGATGTTCCTTCAAAGTATATGCGATATAATGTAGTAACTGTTGGGGCAGGAAATACTCTTACTATTCAACTATTAGCGGTGAGATAATTATGGCAGGGATTTTGTCAAAATCAGGGAGTACCATAAGACACCCGCAGGATTTAAGTCAGATCGGGTGCAGAGTTAGAGATACTGCCGACCAAAGTGTTGCTAATAATACAAACACAGTTATAACTTTTAATACTGAACGGTATGATACTGATGGAATACATAGTACATCTGTTAATACTTCAAGATTAACTGCACAAAGAGCAGGGAAATATCTTATTTTTAGTAATTTACGGTATGCTTCAAATGCAACTGGTCTGCGAGACAATTTTATTCAGCTTAATGGATCGACTATTATAGGTTATAATCGAGACCAAGCTGTTACGAGTAATGTTACGATTCTTACTACAACTATAATTTATCAATTAGATGTGGGAGATTATGTTGAGTGTATTGCTAGACAGTCAAGTGGTGGAGCTTTGAATGTAGAAACTATAGGAAATTATAGTCCTGAATTTGGAATGACTTTAATGCAAGAATAAGGAGAGGAAGATCAAATGGCCGGTATAAGATCATTTGCAGGGAGTACCATAAGACACCCGCAGGATTTAAGTCAGATTGGGGCCAGGGTTTTTAATTCAGCTAATGAATCTATCTCTAACGCAACTTTAACTGCCATAACTTTTGATTCTGAAAGATATGATACTGATAATATACACAGTACATCCTCAAACACGTCAAGATTAACTGCTAATCATGCTGGAAAATATATTATCTCTGGTGGTATGGCTTATGCCTCCAATTCTACAGGGCAAAGATTTATAGGTGTTAGGTTAAACGGAGCCACCTATATTGATGTACATGAAGTTTTGAATATAGGTGCTAATAATCATAGCGTAAGTATTTCAACAATTTATCACCTTGTTATCAATGATTATGTTGAATTAATAGCTTACCAAACTAGCGGTGGAGCATTAAATGTTCTAACTTCAGCTAATGATTCACCTGAATTTGAAATGACATTAATTCAGGAATAAAGGAGAGATTATGGCATATTCATTATATGAATATTCACAAGATAAAGCTACTGAAAAAGTGGTTTTACAAAAAAATAATGGTAAGTATGAATTACATTATTCTAAACCAGAAGGTAATTTTATCCAAACTATTGATGGAGAAGTGTTAACAAAAGTTTTGAATAACGAAATTCCAGATGGAAATATATTTGGTGATCCAGATGTACAACTAGTTTTTGATGAACTTAAAGCAGACATACTTGCTTTAGGATAATAGGAGATTAAAATGATAAAAGTTACAATAGAAGAATTAGTAACATTGATTGGTCGTCAACAAATAACTATTGAACAAATTACTGGTGAAAATATAAAATTACAAACACGATTGAGTGAAATGTTGGAAGGCAAAGTACCAAACAATTAAAATAAAGTAAGGGGAGATTAAATTGGCAAGTTATTTTAAAATATTTAAAACACTTAATGATAGAATATCAGGCAAAAAAGCAGATAAATATGAAGATGAAAATTCTCACCAAACAGTCGCAACCGATTTGGAAGTAAGTTCTGGTGTTGGTACTTCTACCAGTGGAGACACTTCTCATATTGGTGTAATTATGGGAAATCTTCTTGGTGATGTTTTAACCAAAACTCGTAATTATCTTTTTGGTGTTGCTGGTAAATTTTCTATAACTGGGAGTAAGTCTACCACATATCCTGCTGGTGGAGTTTTAGGAATTGTAGCAGATGGAGTAACAGATGTTGATGGGGCTGTAGTTGCTGTTCTCGATGGAGATAGTTCACAAACAATCGCCAATGCAGCATTTAAAGCAAAAGGATTAAATTCTACACCTGGGTCTGGATTTACTTACGGTGTTGATTTATTCGATGATGGGGGTTCAGAATATCCTGATTTACCTATACTTAACGCAGATGTTCGTTTAAGTAAAGAAGTATGTGTTTTCCAGGGTGCAGGTGTACCAACAGATGCAGTAACGGGTGCTGGATTTGCTGAAATTGGATCACTTTATTTGGATCGTACAAATGGCAATGCCTATCTTAATGCTAACACAAAAGCCTCACCAACTTGGAAACTTATTACTAGGGCTGCATAATAATTTTAGCTTATCTACCATGTGTAGAAAAAGTAACGATAATGTTCAACAACAATATCAGTTCACGGAAGATGAACAATGGAAATTACTGAACAAAGAATAAAAGAATTGTCAGCCGAATCTAAGATTGGAACATTACGACAGATATACGCACAAGACTTTAGATTGTTCAGAAAGAATTTAGTTTATACTCTTGATGAACACGATACAACAGGGAATGCTATTAAGAAATTTCCAGCATGGCCCTACTTGGATGAATTAGATGATGCCCTTCTTTCTCATCATTGGGTGTTTATTCTAAAGTCAAGACAGATGATGGCCACATGGGAACTAGTATCGTACCTTCTTTGGACTATATTATTTCATAAAGGAAAGAAGGTAGCATTCCAAAGTAAAAAAGGTGATGATGCTGATGCTCTTGTACAACGGGCGAAGGTAATATATGATCACCTCCCAAAATGGAAACCATTGGCAGAATTTAGTTATTCCAGAATTAAAGTGCCTGAAATGTACTCTGACGGATATGGCATTCCACAAGGGCCAGATCAGATTAGATCGTATACGTTTTCAGTAATATTTTCTGATGAATTTGGGTATCAAGAACAGTTACAAGATACATTTGGTGCTTCTAAACCTTCCGTCGATGGTGGTGGACAATTTGTTGCTGTAACAACATGGCCAAAAGGTAGAGCCAACTTTAGGAAACACTGGTTACATAATCCTGTATTTCAAGAGCCAAAAGGGAAATTGATTAAAATTCATTACAGCAAACGACCTGATAAAAACGAGATTTGGAAGGCAGAAGCTAGGAAGGGATATACTGAAGAAGCCTGGAATCGTGAACAAGAAATGATTGAATTAGAAGCGGGAAAGAGAAGGATATTTGAGCCTTTTAGTGAACTCCGCCACGTTAATCCTGGGTTGATGTATCAAAAAGAAAAACCTGTATTACGCTCCTGGGATTTTGGGTTTCATCGTCCAGCGTGTTCTTGGAATCAGATAGACGATCAAGATAGATGGAATGATCTTTATGAAGTATTAGGAAATGATGAAATTTTAGAGAATTTTGCGCCCAGAATTATTGCAGAAAGCAATATAAGATATCCTAATGCTACCTTTATAGACTATTGTGATTATGCTGGAGAACAGAAATCAGATAAAAATAAGAAAACTTCTGTACAAATTTTACTAGATTTTATTAAACAATATCCTATTAGTCGTCCTAATTTTAATATTGAAGATGGGCATGAAATGATTAGGAAGAAAATGGTAATGTGGATTGGTGATAGACCAGCATATCAGATTCACCCATCTTGTGTGAATAGTATTGATGGGTTTTTATCAGGATATGTTTATGGCAGAGATGGAGTAACTCCTGTAGGCGATTTGAAAGACGAAGATGATAAAGAAAATAATGAAAAAGATTATTACAAACATCTTCAAGATTGTCGAAGATATAAATTTCAGAATATTTATACGAATAAGGGAGATAGAATGAATACCGGTACAAAACTTAATGCCAGACAACCCAATTCTTATAATTCAGTAAATATAAGAATGAATGCAAGGAAGGGAATGTAATGCCAGCAGAATATGAAGCAGAAGAATCTAGCCAAGAATTTATGATTGATAATAAAAATTATGCTGCTGATGCAGATAAGGCTGCTGATGCGCTAGACTTTCTTAAAAAAGTATTCTCCGAATTAGAGATGTATAGATCATCTTTAAATTCTAAATATTTGGAATATTATAATATATATCGCACAGTACATGATATTAGATTTTATAATGGTGAAGCACAAGTTTATATTCCTGTCCTAAGAAAAGCAGCCGAACAATTTGTTTCCAGAGTTAAAAGAGCATTATTCCCTACTGATGATGTGTTCGATGTTGAACCTTTAGATCAAGATACGGATGATGAATCCGATGTAATTTATGATTACATGAAGTGGCAAATAGAAAAGAGAGTTAAACTAAAGCAAAAAATTGATAGATTTTTAAGACAACTTGCTATGTTTGGGTGGGCGGTAGTCGAGTGCGGATGGGAAGAAGATATTAAAAAGATTGTAGGATTGAGAAAAAAGAGAGTGCCAGCAAAAGAAAAAAGAGTTGATCCCATAACTGGAAATGAATATTATGAAGAAACTGGTGAAATAGATATTGTTATTGAGGAAGCTGTAAAGGAAATTGTAAAGAAACGCAATCCGACATTTGATGTACAGGATAATTTTGCCACATATTTGTGGCCCCATACAGCTAATGATATGGATGAAGTTCATGGTGTCATTACATTAAGTAAACAAACTAAAAATTGGTTATTATCTCAAAAGAAAAAAGGTGTTTATGTTAATATAGAATCTTCAGAAATGTCATCGGGGGATTTAGATGACCAGTGGAATTGGTCAATGGAGGCAAGATTAGCCACTGACGGTTTGACCAACGCAAATGAATTAGATAAAACTTTTCCTAGAGTAACTCTTGTCAAATATCATGGTCTTTATAATTGGGGAACAGAAGAAGAACCAGATGAACATGAAACAGTAATCACTACTATTAGTAGCAGAATTTGTATCGAATTAAGAAAATGCCAATATTTTGATAATGAAAAACCATATGTTCTTGGGCGTATTAATGAATTGATGAATGAGATTTATTCATCTGGTCTTTACGAACCATTAGCCAAATTACAATATTATTTGAATGATACAGCAAATCAGACATTTGATAGCAATTATTATTCTCTTAACCCTATTGTTAAGTATGATCCAGGTCGTGTGGTAAATATAGCTTCTATTGCTTTTGCTCCTGGTGCTATGTGGGCATTGGCCGACCCTTCTGCTGCTGATATTATCAGACCCCCAGAGGTAGCCAGTATCGGATTTAGTATCATGGCTCAAGTTAAAGCAATGATCGAAGAATATCCTGGTTTACAGAATATCCCAATGACAGGAAGAAAAGCTGCATTGCATATTCAAGCATTACAGCAAGAGTATTCCTTGCCTGTACAACAAGTTGTTGAGAATTTAGAAGATACCGTAATGTCCCCTTGGTTGAAAAAAGCATATTCCAGAATACAACAGTTTTTAAATAAAAAAGATGTTGTTCGAGTAACTGGTAGAAAGGGACTTAAATATTGGAGAACAATTGATCCTACAAATCTAGCAGGAGATTATAATTTTTATTGGAGAGGGGCCAATCAAACTACAAATATACATATTAAATCTCAACAGATAGCACAATTCTTAAATACAATGTCTCCGTGGGTACAATTGATGATGCAACAACAGAAATTGCCAAATATTGAATGGTTATTAAAAGAATATTGGTCAGATGGTCTTGCTATGGATGGTGAAGATAAACTATTCATCAGTATGCAGGATGAAAGAACATTGCCTCCTGATACAGAAAATATGATTATGGCATTAGGCAAACCGTTGCCAACTAGCAGGGGAGATAATCATGAGGAACACGTACAGATACACCAAGCACTATTAAAATCAGAAATGCCCGAAATTGTGGAAATAGCTCAAATGCACATGGAGAAACATCAAAAGGATTTTGAAGCTATGCAGAAATTGATGCAACAACAAGTCGCTGCTCCTGCACCAGAACAGACAGAGGGAGCAGGACAAGAAGTAGAAGGCGAAAGAATGATGGAAGGTAATCAAGAAGCAGGGAATTATAGGGGGTAGAGAATAATGCTACATGGAACACCAGAACACAAGAAAGAAATGAAAAAGAAAATGAAAAAAATGATGCCCAAGATGCTTGGTAAGGGTATGGCAAGGAAAGCAGGAGAAGCATTACTTAAACGTAAAAGTAGAATGGAACAATTAGAAGAAAACTTGGAAGGGAAGTCATTTTAATGGCTAAAAAGAATGGTAAGAAAAGGGGAGTTAAATTTCTCCAAAAAATTGGTTTTTTACCACGTCCAGCAACCGGCCCTGGTGGAAGCAAAGAATATATGGATAGGTATGAAGAAGAACAAAAAGTTACTGAGGAAGAAAGTAAAAAGAGAGAAAAACGATTAAGAGGGAAGAAATTTTAAGATGGGCAAAACGTGGAAAGATTCTGAATGTAAGAAACCGATATACACTTCTAAAAAGAAAATAAGTAAATAAGGAGATGATAGATGGACTTTCAAAATCTTAGTGCAGAATATGAAAAATTAACAATAGCTTTAAAAGACGCTGAGGAATTTGATAAATTATGTAGAGAGAATCCAGAGCATGTAAAACAAATATTCATGGATGGAATGAAAACAGAATTTTGGAGATATTTTAAAGGTTGTATGACTAGAACAAAGTTTTCTATGGAACAGAATTTGAAGGGGAAACCCATCAATACCTTCGATGATTGTATTACATTGAGTAAATTTAATACAATGTATAAACAGATTGATGAATTAATAAATTTTCCTGATAATTTCTTAAAGACATTTTTGAAATTACATGAAAAAACGAGTGCCATAAAATCGTAGAACACTACGTTAAAAGGATAAGGAGATAAAAATGGCTGATGAAGAAGCGTCTGATCAGATAGACGTTAAAGATACTGAGGAACAAGTAGAAGAAACAGAGGAAGCAGTAGAAGAAGTTGAAGAAGAAGCAGTAGAAGAACCAAAACACGAAAATGATGTTCCTTATGAGCGTTTCAAGGAAGTAGTTGATGAAAAGAATACACTCAGAGGATTAACAGAAACATTATCTAATCTAGTTTCTCAAAATAGAGGATTAACACCACAAGATAAGGCTTTTGAATGGCCCGAAGATGTGGATGTTAATACTAGGAATGCTGTTGAAAAGTATTATCAACAGAATATTGGTAAAGAAAAAGCTGTCTTAGATCAAGTTCTAGGAGCAGTTTTAGAGAAGTTAGATGAAGTGAAGGCTACTTCTGCCAATCCCCAAATAAAAAAGTTTGCTAAAGAAGTAGATGGTATTCGTAAAGAATACTCTAATTCAGGAGCATATTTGACTAGGGAACAGGCATTTGAAATTGCTGTTACTAGAGGGCTTGTCAAGAAAACTTCAACTGGGAAAATTATTGTTAGTAAGTCTAATCCAATAATTAGTAAGGAAAAGACTAATAACAATCTTAATTCTACTAAGAATAAAGTAAAGAAATCCGTGCAAGATATGTCTGACACAGAGTTGGAAACAAGCATGGATAATGTAAAATTTTAAGGAGAGTGATTTTTAATGTTTAAGTGGTTATCAAACAAGCTATCTTCATGGTTTATGCCTAAGATGGCTGGTGGAGCAGATACCACATCTACTATTCTCGGTAATTACTCCGTACAAAGTGGATCAGATGCTATCCAGTATATTGCAGAGAAAACTCTTAGGGTTGCTCACAAAATTCTAAGGTTTTATGAGATGGCTGATAAGGCAATGTTGCCTTCACAATCATCCAAGACATTCCAATATACTCGGTATGAGCGTTTGCCATTACCTTTTACTACAATTAGTGAAGGTAATGAAGGTAGCTCTACTACAATGAGTATTTCAACTGTTACTGCGACTGCGGAACAGTGGGGAGCATACGTTACAATTACAGACGTTGCTGAATTGACAATTAAGCACAAGCCTCTACAAAAGGCTTTACAACTATTAGGGTTTCAGAGTGGTGAAACAGTTGAACGAGAATGTTTTAATGTTGTCGTAACTGGAACATCTCTCTTTTATCCTGGTACTGTAGCAAATAGATTTTCACTAACATCTACCGATGTAGTTACTTCTGATACATGGCGTAGGATGGTAGCAAATCTACGATTTAATGGTGCTATGGGAATGGAAAGGGCGAAAGGGGTTGCCGATCCCGAATTAGGGGATCATTATGTGGCAATTCTCGATTCTTTCATGGAATTCGATGTGTCATCTGATCCTGATTTTATTGACTCAGTTAAGTATGCTGCTGCAAAAAGGCTATGGAATGGGGAGATCGGGGAATTCTTAGGGGTTCGTTTCTTACGGTCTAACTCACTTCCAACCTTGACATCTGCTGCTGCACCTACCACAAATATTAATGAGGGTGGGGGAGATTTGGCACTACGTTATCATAGGATTCTAGTTGTAGGTTTCGATACTACATTCAATTATCCTAGTGTGATATACCAAGTTTCAACTGAGGATGTTGGGGCTGCTGATACTGATGACTCTATTACCGTAGTGTTACCTTCAACAAGTACATTACGATATAAGATTTACTGGGCAACATCCGCAGCAGATATTACTGCTGCTACTGCTGCAAACGCAGCTATTACTAAATATGTTCAAGGTTCAGATCAATATTTTGCTGCATCAGCAAGTATTGAAATTGGAGACAGCGTTAATGCTAATGGTACTACTATTTTCGCAATAGCTACTTCTGGTACAACTGCTGGTAGTTTACTTGATGAATTGGCATCAGCTAGTTCCAAGGTTCACCTTGGATTCTTATTCGGCAAGGAAGCATACACTGTTGTTGATCTACAAAACTTAATGTCTACACTAACTCCTCCAGGGGCAAGTGATAGTAACCCTCTAGCACTAAGACGTAAAGCTGGATGGAAATTAATGTTCAAATGCGTAATCAATAACAACAACTTCTTCAGTCGAGTTGAAGCAGAATCAGCATTTGATTAAAATTAGCCTATGAACCATCTACGGTTCTAAATAGTAGAATAGGCTAAAAGGGTGGAGTAGACAATCAGCAATCTGATAGTCGAGGATGATCCTGGGAGCAGGATGAGGGTTATTACTCAAAAGAGAGGATAAAATGTCCGACCAATTAGATTTAGATTTTACGCAACATCCAATAATAGAAATTAAGTCTGGGGAAGTTAAAGCAGGATATATAGCCCCTATCAAGAAACGTGGTAGGCCCCCAGGATCGAAAAATAAAAAGAATCAAGCCGGAGTAGCTCCAATAGTAGAGCAGGAGTTTTGTAAACTTCAGGATGCTGGTGCAAATCCAGTTTCCGGCTCCATTTCAGAAGATAGATTTTCTAAACTAGAAAGATCAATTAATCTTCTTGCTCAGATAGTATCTGGACTGGTAGATCAAAAGAAATTAGACGCAGAGGCACTAGCAGATACAGCCAAAACGGTGCAAGAGAAATTAGAAAATACTGATGAAAGAAAAGTTAGGATAAATGTAAGACCAGAAATAACGATTAATGGGGTAAGATACTGTGGGCAGGTATTAGTGCCTGAAAGTCTAGCGAGCAGATTAAAAGGAATGATGCAAACGAGGGAAGATGCTAAATTAAAAGAAACACAATATATAGAACATCCAATATTAGAATTGGCTGTGTTGAAAGGAAATTAAAATGTTTAAATTTTTCAGTAAGAAGCCCGTGGCTATAATCCAGATCAGTCGTTTAACAGCAACAGAGGAAAATACAACTGTAACAGTTAATGCTTATAAATTAAATAGAAATGATATTTTCAAAGCCATGTCCGAGGCAGGAGAAGCATTAAGAATGAGACTTATTGATAATAATTTGGTAGCACAGCGTTGCATGACAGAAGAAATAAAAGAAGATAATGTTCAAGATACATCTGAATTTAGAAAAATGAAGAAAATTAAGTAAAGGAAGTGTTAAAAGATGGCAGTAAGAATAGCTAAAACAGCTATAATCAGTATTGCCCAACAGACTGTAGGCAGAGGATCAGAATTAAATACTATATGTGATGATAAATTAAATCTGATTGTCGGTCAATTATATGAAAATTTCTCTTGGCCTAGCAATCAAAAATCTGGTTCTATTACTTTGACTGCTGGTCTCAATACATGGACTGTTCCTACAGATTATGTTAAAGGGCTGTTTGGTAAATTAATAGTGCCTAATTCTTCTCCACAAACTGAACTTACTTTACCAATATTATCTTTTATTAATTATGGAATGATAGGAGATATAAACCAGCAAGGGCAACCACAAGTATTAAATATTAATAGACAAGTGGACACTACTGGGGAAATACAATTAATTGGTACGGTATGGCCCGTTCCAAATCAAACATATTCTGGTAAACTATATTATCACGCTATTCAAATATATGATGTGGCGGATGGTAATGCCCCTGCCTTCCTTGATATAAAAACATTGGTGGAATTACTTGTTAATGAATTAAGAGGTATGGGATATGGTTCTGATATAGCAATCCCATATGATCCAGCAATGTTAGAAAAAATAACAGGCAGGATGCGTAGAAATATATCTGATGAAGGTATATTCCCACAAAGAGCTAAATTGGATGGTAGAATGTTCGGGCGTGGAAACAAATCATATCCTTGGCTCTCAGGAGGTTAATATGGATTTAATTATAAGTATAATTACTATATTGGTTGGGGTTTCAGCACAATTATATGTTTACCATCGTGTTCAATGTAAATCTATTAAAGAAGTAAAAGAAGAATTATTACTATTAAGAACGAATGATCTCAAACATATTAATTCTATGTTGGGGCAAATAACCGACCATGTATTTCAATTAGCAAAGAAGGATTAATATGCCAGATAGAACAATAACGACATTAGTTGGCGGTTTAAATCTTTTTCTCCATCCCACAAAGATAGCAGATAATGAATGTCAGGTATTGGAGAATATGGAAGTCAGGCCCACTAATGTCGGGGATAACAAATCTTTTTTAGCATTGACAGCTAGGTTTTCATACAAGAGATTAAATTCATCTGATTTAGGACTAACTCCTAAAAGTCTTGTAGAATTTGTTCAGGCAAATACCGGAGTAGGAACAACTGCTTTTACTGGAGCAGGATTAAATGATGCTACATTTGGGGGGACATATGCCGGAACAACTGTATTATCTACTTATGAAGTAGAAATTGACAGTTCTGCTGCCAGTCCTGATACATTTAAATGGAGAAAAGATGCAGGGGGATACACTACAGGAGTTTCTATTACTGCGGGAGTAGCACAAACATTAGCAGAAGGTGTTACAATCACGTTTGTTGCTGGAGATGGGCATACATTGGGAGATAAATGGATAGTCAATGTATCTCCATCGGGCACTAAATGGTTAGTAACTGGCGGATGGGATGGTTCAGCCAATTTTGTAGTTAAAGCACTTCGAGATGGGCAAACATCTCCCATAACAATTAAGTCCCAGGCATCTAGTGATACCGGAATATGTTCATTCTTACTGTTTGGACAATATTTATATTTTACTAATGGTGCTTTAGCTTGGAGGCGATGGAATGGGTTAGATGAAGTTGTTAGTGGTTTTACTACTATTACCAAGTATGCAGTACAACATAAAAATAAAGCGATATACCTGAATGATGTTACTAATAAAGCCCCCAATCAAATATGGGTAAGTAGCACAGGGAATGCGGAAACGGTTCCTGCGGTTAATAATTTTCTTTGTGGGGATCATGGCGATGCTATATCATCGGCAGTAGATCAGTTAGAAAGATTGGTGGTAATAAAAGAAAAAAGTATATGGGGATTTTACTTAGCTCCAGCATTGGCAGATTCTTCAATGTTAAGAGGGGATCAGTATAAAGGATCAATCTCTCCTCTAGGGCATATTTGGGGATCATTCGGTACATATCTTTATAGTACAAGTGCTGGCATACAAGCTATATCTGGATTATATGTTACCCCCACTGTTTTTCAAATAATGAATCAATTACGAGGATTTCAAAATACTGGAGCAGTTTTAGCATTTAAAGAAGATCAAGTATTAATCAGTACATTTTCTGATTCTACCCAAGTAAGAAATAATAGAGTATATTCTGTAGACGTGGCTACCGAAGAAGCTAATGTAGTTTTTCAAGCCAATCTTTCAATTGGATGCTTTTGTTTAAATCAAGGAACACTCACATTTGCTAAAAAAATAAAAGCTATGGAAGATGATGGTACTAATAGATATTTTATTGAATTAGATCAGGTATCTGGTGCTGCTGAAACTAACATTGCGTGTGTAGCACAAACTAAAGATTTTATGGATATAGAAAATAAAGTAGCAAGAATACAGAATGTTAATTTTATAACAGTTGAATTTCTTGCTCCTAATACTACGAATGCTTTAACATTAAAAATATTTGGGGATGGGGTGTTAGTAGAAACATTAACATTCACTCCTACTGCTACTGGATTTAATAGAAAGAAATTTTTAGCATTAAGACATTTATCGAGAGGACTTATTATATCATACAGGCTTGAATACACTCAGCCATCATCTAATGCTACAAGATTTGCCATATTAAATATTAGTGATAATTACAATATACAACCAAGGGTAGACTAATGAAACTTTACGAATACTCTAAAAGAATAAATAGAAAATTAAAAGATAAACAGTGGGACTGGGCAGATGAGGAATTTAGACGGTTATGGGATGCTCTTTATAATAAAAGAGAGCAATATTCTGGTCAGATTGGTGGTGGAGAATCACCATTTGAAAGTAGGTATGGAGCTACTGGGGGGCCAGGAGGTATGATAGGGCATATTCCATCACCGGAAATTTTTGCAAGAATGGGAATAGGATATAAGATAAATCCAGATAATGCTCCATATGTTTTAAGTCCATCATATTCTAGTTGGTTTTACAATGCTGAATTATGGGATGGTATTTCCCCGTTTGTTACAGGGACTACAGGATCATTTACTTTAGGAGGCCCCGTTCCAAAAAATTATTATGGACGTATATATGGACAAAGGCAAGAGACTAATGCTCTACATTTAACAGCAACATATTTATTAGATGCTAATTCAGCAGAAACTCCTTCTACTGGAAATACAATTGCTAATCTTAGTGCAACAGGCGGCCAAACTAAATTAAATTTATTAATGAATGAAGGAGAAGTAATTAAAGCTGAAGTAACAGATAATGCAACTCATCCCCCCGATTCTCTTAGTCTTAATTTTGGTTGTTGGGTTTCATGTTTATTTTTTGCTCGTTGGCCTTACGGTGAAACTACTCCTGGTATGTCTGCAACAAATCCTTATCTTGGAACTACAGGGCCAGGGATAAATAATATTAGATTTATTCGATTGAAAAATGTTGCCATAACGGTTGGTGTGGATTTATTAGTATATACTGTTCCAGCAGGAAAAGTAGCTTGGGTTGATCCTACTTTTTTTGGGGTATATGGAATTGGGCCAACAACTGGGCCATCATTAATGTATAAAAGAGTTGGACTAAATGCTAAAACTTTGACTGGACTAGGACTCCTTGGAAGTTCTAAATTTATGTATAGTCCTTGGGCAGATTATACTAATTCAATAACAAATCCTTCTCCTTCACCCATTATGGAAGCAGGAGATCAAATACTTCTAGATCACAATACCGCTTCAGGGAATATGAATATATTTTTTCATGTTTATGAAAGAGATAGGGAAACATTAACACTTGCAAGCGATCCACTGTTAGGTCTGTATGCCACAGGTGGAACTGATCCATTTTAAACGGAGAAAAAGATGATACTTCGTAAACCTAATTTTCAAGATATTTACAAGGCAACACAAGTATTAAGTGATGACGAGGAAGAACAGAAACAGATACTTCAGGAATGGCTATACTTGAATAAAAATAATCCTTCATTCTTCAGTTATGTTATAGTAAAAGATCATGAAGTTTTAGCTGTTGTTACAGGATGGGCTGATAATAAAGCTGTAACAATACATAAAATAACAGGAGCAGATAAATTAAAACAAACATTATTTAATAAAGTATTGAAAGAGTTTGATCCTGAATATATATTATTCATGACAAATGAAATAGATAATTTTGTTTCAGAAAACAATTTTAAAATTCAGAGATATAGTTTGGGGTGGACTAAACCTAAAGAAGAAAATGACATAGAGGTTACAGATGAAATTTCTGGAAATTAAAAAATTGGAAACTTTAAAAAAATTAGAAGAATGGTTATTAAAAACTGCATATTCTAAACTTAATATGTTGACCCAATCTAAGAATGGAAGCGAAACATGGAAAAAATTGATTGACTCAAGGAGAGGGGTAATCTACGTTGCTGAAGATGAAGACAATTTTGTTGGGATGATTGCAGGGTGTATGGCCCCAAATATTTATAATGTTGAAGAAACAGATAGTTATATTGCAGCACTTTATGTTGATGATAATTATAAAGAAAAAGGAGTGGGGAAAAAATTGTACAATCTGTTTGAAAAATGGAGTAAAGATAACAAAGTTGTAAAAATTCTTGCTGGTGTTTTCCTTGATTCTGGCAAGATATTTTTCGAGAAACAAGGATTTAAAGAATTACAAATAACGTTATATAAGGAGTTGATTTAAATGCCACAAGCAATATTACCACTGGCAATGATAGGAATGCAAATACCAGGAATGATATCTGCACGTAAACAAGAGAAACGAATGTCTCAAATGCAAGACGCACAGTTGGCCAGAATAGGAGAAGCAGAACAAATGGCAAAAGGTGGGCCTCTATCAGAAGCAAATCTGGCTGAATTAGGCAAGTACAAAGAACAATTTAGAGCAGGACAAGCAGAAAGAGGTCTTTTTTCTTCTGGTGTTTCAGCAGCACAAGAAGGAGAGGTTATGCCACAGATGGAACAAAGATTAAGAGATGCTCAGGTTCGCCAATTATTAGATGTTGCCCAAGGATACGACCCAATATTATCCAGTCAAGCGGCAAGGATGGCTGGCGGAGGCGGAGGAATGGGCGGAGAAATGATGGGTATGGGAATGGAAAAATTAGTAGCAGGAAAGGGCGAGGACTGGTGGGGGTTAAAAAAACCTAAACCTACAAGTTTTAATGTCTAAGAAAGGGGTGAATAAGAATGGCTGATTACTTATCGAACATGCTTGCTGGTATTTCAAGAGGATATGTTGAATCTATGAGAGCCAAACAAGAAGAAGAAAGAACTATCCGATTACAGACCAAAATGTCTGAAATGCAATTTGAGAATGAGAGAAAAATGCGCCAGTTGGCCATAGAAGAAACTGCTAAAGCAGAAGAAGAAAAAAGAGAAAGAGAAATCCAGGGTTATAAAAAATTGGGGGTCAGTGTTCAAAAACATGCTGATTTACTGGGAGATTCTCCTGAACAAGTACAACGCTCTTTGGCAATAGGGAAGTTAATGGAAGAAGAAGGGATATCTCCTGAAGTTGCAAATATTATTTATAAGACAAAAGCCACTGGAACAGGAGAGTTTGCAGAGGAAAGATTAAAATTACAACAAGAGAAACTTCAATTTGAGCAAGAAAAATTTAAACAATTACAAGAATTTAAAAAAGACTTGCAAAATAAAAAGGCTCCATCAGAAGTTATAAAAGCGCAAGAAGCATATAATAGATCAATAGCAGCAATGAGAAGTGAAATGGCCAAGCCAAAACGGAGAGGCGTAACCAAAGAACAAACTATGTTGGAATATTCAGAACAAATTAATAATAGTGCTGCAACAGTAGAAAGATGGAGAGAAGAAGCAGAATTACCTCCACTTGGTTTAGCTACTATCGAAGAAGAAGATACTCCTGCTGCATGGTATCAAAAATTATTTGGTACTGAAACTGTTAAAAAGCCAGTATTGAAAGGTAAAAAAATTGAGGCTAAAAAAGAAACTCCCATTAAACCTACTAAAGATTGGAAAACCAGAATAGATGAAATAAAGAAAGAAAACCCTAAAATTACTCCAAAAGAGATTGCAGCTAAATTAAAAAATGAAGGGATAGAGATTAAATAATGGTTACGCCTAGAGCATCTGAGATCGCCAAAGTAGTAAAATATTTAAAAAGTATTGGAGAAACTGGTGTTTCTGCTGAAACTCCTAAGTTGGGATTACAGTATGAAATAGGATTAGCTAAAACAGCACCCGAAGCTGTAAGTAAGAAAGTTCGTACACCACATTGGATAAATTCTGATACGGGGGAGATTATTACTTCTGGAAAACCAGGTCAGGCACATGATGAAATATTAAAAGAAGCAAAAGGGGAAGTATTAAAAAAATTCCAACGGACTCCTAATATTGGTAGAATATCTGAATTTCCTGATTATGTATCATTTGAATTTGGTACAATAGGAGAGGCTGGTGTTAAACAATTTGGTGATCCTGAAAAAGTAATACCTATGTTACAAGGGAAATTTAGTAAGCCTATTGTAATCCCTGATGAGAAAGTGTATGGTAATTTAGCAGGGAAGGTGTTTGGTGTAGGAGCTATTCCTGCTGCTGGTATTGCAGCACAGGATAATCAGGAAGATATTTATGCTCAAGTACAAAAAGCTAGTAAGGAAGATATTTTTTATGAACAAGTCCGCTATGCTGCTGGTAGAGAAGATTTGAATGAAAATTTACCTGGAGATGTAAGAGATGAAATAAAAATGGCAGATGATTCACTTGAAAATAGTTTGCCTAAACGATGGAAGGATTACAAAGAAAGTATAAAAACAAAATTAGCAGAAGAAATGCCTTATTCTGTTCCTGGGGGATTGCTTTATACAGCTATCGGTACATTATCTGAATTTGATCCAATCGAATCTATTTATGATTTAAGAAAAAATTATTTAAATCCTAAACCAACGATAGAAGGGGAATGGACTATAGAAAAACAAAGACAGGCTTTTAAAGAAGAATTGTTTGCTAATTTTGAGGCTTTGGGGGAGATGGCTAATTTCATACCAGTTGCAGCTTTACTTACTAAGGCTGGAAAAATCGCCAAAGTATTTAAAAGAACACCTATCCCTAATAAAGTCATATTACCGGAGGGACTGCATCCTATTATGCAACAATCTGATGCTATAAATATAGTTAAGGCAGATGAAATTGAGAAAATATTTATAGAACCTACTGGATTTGCTGAGACTGGGATTGAACCTTTTAAACCAGCACCATTGACAAGGTTAGATCAGTTTGAACTTACTGCTAAAGATTTTGGTATGATAGAACCTACTGCTTATGCTCCCACAAAGATCATTAAGCATAGTGAAATAAAAGATGTCAAAAGAATGATTACTAAAAAGAATAGGCTTGATACTCCTGAAAATCCAAATCCAAAAGTAAGAGAAAAAATACAAGAGATAGAATCTAAATATCCTGATCCATTTAAAACAAAACCCCACCCCGCTATTCAATTGGCTGATGAGGCTGACGCTCGTTTAAGTACATTACATAATGCAGATGACATGGTTGATGTGCCTAAAGAAACATTCATGAAGGGTAATCAAAGAGCAATAACAGAAGCAGAAAAAGAATTTACTGCTAGTGTTAATACTGTTTTAGCCAGGAGCGGGAATCCATACTTAGAGGAAATTTTACAACGTATGTATCAATTTTCTGATGATGCAGAAAAGATGGCAACCCATTATGCAGGGAAATTAACAGAAAATATATTGGCCAAATTGAGTAAAAAAGAGTGGATTAATTATATAGATTCTTTGCTTAATCGTTATAATACCACACACCCTAATGCCAAATTCAAAGCACTGGCGACTGGTATTAAACCCGTGAATGCAAAAGTACAGAAAGCTATTGATGAAACATACGATAGAACCAAAAATATCTTTGATAAACTTCAGACCGAGGGATTGCCTATAGCTAAAGATTCAAGAGAATTTTATCCTTTACAACCATTGAGGGATTTTCATAGTGAAAAAGAAGTAAATAAATTGGCTGAATTTCTTGTTAAAACAAAACAAGAAAAAGATATTGTATCTGCCAAAACAATGTTAGCGGAACGATATGCTGCAAAAAATGTTGATAGACAATACGCTGGTATAGAAAAAGCAAGAGAATTTACTGCAAGAAATCATCAAGATTTAGTGGATCATGGATTTAATACTGATCGAAATGTGTGGCAGAATTATTTTGATAAAGCAAGCCATAGATTGAGTGAAGTCAAACAATGGGGAAGAAATGGAGAAAAGTTTGAATATTTAAGAAAAGCTGCTGCTTTATCACATCCCCATGAAGCTCGAATTGCTGAAAAAGCATATTTGAGATTAACTCGCAGAGAACCTATGAATGCTGTTGCTAAAAAATGGGCTGATAGAGCAGTTAATTATACCTACATGACATTTGGAGCTAAAATAGCATTGATGCAGGTGTTATCTCTAGCTGATGTTGGGGCAAGATTTGGTTATGTTAGATCACTCTTACAGATACCCAAAACATTAAAATCTACTATAACTGCTGCAACAAAATTAGGAATGACAGAGAGAGAATTTATTCAAGATACTGGTACAATATATACCAATTTTGTGAATGAAGTTAGAGAAGTAATGTCTCGAACAAATAGATTATCAGATAAATATACTCGTTTTGCTGGTATATCTAAAATGGATGAATTAACTAGGATTCATGCTACATGGACAGCTAAAAGTTATCTTGATCGAGGATTAAAACAACTTCAAGCAGGAAAGGGAGAAAAGTATTGGGAGAAAGCTCTTAGAGAAGTTTTTGTCGATATCAAAAAATTAAAAGCTAAAGGATATAAATTAGATAGAGATGAATATACAACTATAATTAAGAGACTTGTTGATCCTACTATTGGTCGTACTAGACCATTTGAATTGCCTATATGGATGTCTAGTCCTTATATGAACACAGTTTTGTTATTTAAGAAATTCGGTACTGTTCATACCAAGTTTTTAAAAGATCAGGTATTAAAGAAACCTTCAAGATGGCTTCCTGCGTTAGCTGGACAATATCCATTGGGGATGGCGGTAGGAGAAATAAAAAGTAAATGGACAGGAAAAGAAAGACCCGAAGGATTAATGTGGCATATTGATAATCTTGCTATAGCTCAATTTATGGGTATTTTAGGAGATTTTATTATGATGGCTGACAGAGGGAAAGATATGTTATTAAGATCGGTAATGGGGCCAGTGATAGGGAATTTAGTGGATTGGGCAGCAATAAATGTTCAAACGGTACATAAATTAACTAATGGTGATCCACAACCATTCAAACAATGGAACAATAAATTTATCGACCAGTGGATAGCTCCTATCCCCCATATTGGGCCTTATTTACAGACAGAACTAAAAGATGTATTATATCCAGAAATGAGAATTAAAGAACGACAAAAGTATGGGTAATAAAGGGGGCTAACTGCCACTAGGGGGCGATTTTTTAATGCAAATACAGATTAGTGTTAAAAGAATCTTTAAATTACTAGGATATTGTGTGTTAGTAGCATATATTGGGCTAATACCTTACATTCTATACCAGGTATTGTGGTCTGTTAATGCTAATAGGGTTGAAAACTTTCAAAATCATGTTGAATTATATAAACAACAGCAGCAACTTTGTCAAAAAGACAGTTCTATCTAGTAAAGAGACTATTTAAAAATTCCTGATATTTTTCAGTTTCTTTTTTTATAGTTTCTATGGTAGCAATACACCAACTGCCTTCTCTATCTCTGTAATTAACAAAATTATCAAAGATCAATATATCTGGTATCTTCATTTATTGATTTCCTTTATAGTTACAGAACATTTTGCCAGTTCCATCTCTGTTTGTAGAACGTAAGCAAACAGCGTTCTCATTTCTTCCAGTGAGAGACAGATATATTTATCCGTACTGACTCGAATTATTTGGCAATCATTAAATGTAAGATTGGGGCGTACTGGTATTATAGGCTCTGTATACTTTACTTGAACACCAGAACATCCAATTAAAAGTACCAGCAATGCAAGTGCGAATCCAGTTAAAACACAACTTATTATAAAATTTTTCATTTTAATCCCACAAGCTCCTATAATATTTACCAAACAACTCTAAACCTTCTTGTATTCTATTATTTTCTTCTATTGTATCTACACCCTCTTTTTCATCCAATACAGCTTCAAAACTCCATATCATTTTATTTAGGACATCATCCCATTGCTTTTCTGATAAATCACCAGGATACCCATGAAGTTTTTTCTTAAACTGTTTCAATGCAGGAAGAATAATTAATGCTAATGTATGATCTAAATTCCATGTATCATACTTATCTATCCTGACGTTGACTGCTCTGTTTTTTCTGTGTGGCCCAATATATACTTTCATTTACTTCTCCATTGTTTTTGCATATTCATTCCAAAATTCATCGTGGCATGGACAAATACAACCTCCTAAACATAATTCATCTTTATCTTCATCCCCACACTTTAAACAATATGCTCCAGGCCATCCGCTCCACCAATGTTCATCGGCATTTTCACCATGCAAAGATTTATTAGTAGGGCAAGATTTTTTTTCTAATTGAAAACAAGTTAAAATGTGTTTATCCATGTCTACACTCTTGGCTACAATATAATATTCTGGGTAGTCCTAACCCTGCTACAGTTAAATTCTCAAGATCAAGAAACTTTCCTTTCCTTAATCTCTTGGCAATAATTTCTTTCACATGGTAGCTTCTGTAATGTACTTTTTTGCAAGTTCTACAAATATAAGCTATTTCTATAGGCTTATTTAAATTTACATTACTCATTTTTTACCCCAATTCATATCTATCCCATGAATTTTCTTCTGCTAATCGTCTTACATAATCCATAAATAATCTAATTTCCAATCTATGTGGGAGATAATTAACAACAGCAAATTCAGGTGTAAGACTACCATTATAGGTAAACAATAAACCCTTTTCCGTATCATAATATTGAATACTAATTTTTTCCATTAAGAGTGATCTCCACGATTTTTCCATTCATCATTAAAATCCTTGGATTCTTTTGCTCCTTCTACAGATTTAAATTTCTCGGTGTAATCCTTCTCAATCTCCTGGTGTTTCTCTTGTATCTTCTCCTTGTTCCTCCTGATTCCCAACTCCCTTTCCATCTTCCTTGTTTGTGATTTCAGATAAATCAATCGCAACCAGATTAAAAGTAGTCCCAGTCCCACTATAATCTTTTTCCAATACTTCCTCAGAAAGACCAAAAGTTCTAAAAAACTTAACATATTTTCTAATCACCCCCCTTTGATTTTCAGCAATAGTGTTTAATGTCAGTTCGTTTCTTTCTAACCTTTCCACCAATGTTAATATTGAAGATATTTGATGGATATAATCTTTTCTATTCTGGCAACCTTCCTCAAATGATTTAGAAAGATCATAATTATATTCCCATGTGTGTAAAATAGTATACCTAAAGTAATGTTCTACAATCCACTTGATCCTGAATTTTAACAAATCCCATATATTCATATTTTCCCCTTCTCAGATAAGATATATCCTAACTGAAATCCTTCCATGAAGATGCCCTCCATACATACCACACGATCCCTTAAACATTGAAACATATCTTTCATATCAGGGGGTGTGTTAAGACTATATTTAAACCATAACATACCAGTAATCTTACTTTCAAGATCATTCAATATATTTATGGTAATTTTCTTATCAAACGGTATAGCTGGTGAATGATGTTCTCCAACAGGTATATTTACACTCATTCAATATCTCCCTCACACCAAGGGCAGTCAATGTATGGGCAAGGCTTCATTATTTTATGGTAGTTGGCTTCTGGTTTACTTACAAAATTTGTATATTCTTTCATATCAGAAAACAAACTATAGAAACTTTGTTCAGGGTCATCTCTATATTTTTTAAAATACATCAGATATTTTTTAGCTGGCTTTCCCATTACCCCTCCATGCTATCAAACATTCTTTCAACTCCCTAGCCCCCAACACGAATGCAGCGAATGTAACAAAGGGCCATGAATCTAACCCATCAATTAAATACAATGTAGTAACCCCAATCAACATAAGATTCTTGAATGATGTTAAACTTATCAATAGATATTTAAATCTATTGTTAATTAATTCCCCCAACGGTATTACATAATAATTTTTCATTCATACACTCCCGTTATTCTAAAATTACCATGATGCCCGTAAACGAACGGACATATCAGATGTTCTCCCTTTATAGTAACAAAATCATCATATCTGAGGTCTTTTGCCATTTCTACAGCACCTGATAAAGATTCTGCATCTATGACAATACTACAAGTTATTGTTACTTCCGCCATAACATTAAATGAGCTTATTTTTTTCATAATTTGAACTCCCGAATTTTAATATTCTAAATGTTACGTGCCCAAGATAGAATGTTAACATCCACCTATTAATTTTATGGTAGGAAAATTCAAATCCAAAATTCACATAGTCGGTCTTCTTATATCTGTAAGTATGAGTAGTCAAATATTTGAAATTTTTTACTCTTAACATTACCTGACCTCCACACAAACATAGACATTCAATACTTTTTCTGCCCTTATTTTAACACACTCTCGTCTCATCTTCATCAGGTCTGGTTTGTGGGCACAGCTAAGAATAAATATACTTCCTACGACCACGCCAATCAACTTGTAGTATAGTTTTCTTTGCATTTTTTATAGATACCCTTTGTTCCTCTGCCATTAATTTAGGACTGCTTTTATGTAATGCCTTAATTATTTGACTGAGTTTCCTATGATCTGATTTCTTTTTATCACGATTGCTCATTTACTTCTTTGAATGCCTCCAATAATTGTGATGCCTTCCCTTTTGTTGGCCTATCATCAATCAAATTACCATTCGCAATAGCATCTAATACAATCCCGCATCCTGCTCTAATATGTGCTAAGTGATGAATCCCACTATCAGATGCCAAATCTTCCCCATCAAGATAAGCAAGCCAATGCCTCATTATAGCAGCTAGATAGATAGATAATTGTATCTGTCCTTCTCTCCAATTATAAGGGCCATATCCAGTAGTGCCATCCGCTCTTTTGGTCAGATATGCTCCAAATTTCATAGCCATAGCTTCTTGAATGATGGCTACAGGGGGAATTAAATTAACAGGTACTTTTTTAACCCCCAATAAATCTTTTGGGTTTGTTTTATCTGGATTAAACATAATGTCCCCCCGGCTCTCTGGAAGGTTCCTTTTCATCTAATGCCCCAGGGAAAAATTTATCTATCTTCTCAAACAGTTTATCTATATTTAACATAAATTTTTGTTCATAAATTATTGGGTCTTTCTGTAGCCCACCGGACTTTTGAAGTATATTAATCAGTGTATCTAAGGCAGACAATTCTTCAAAATCAAGAACAAAAACTGTAGGAGCCTGATCTGATTTGTGAAACACGAAAGCATATTTTTGATCTTGTAAAATCAATTCTAATTGTCTCATTTCATTCCCCACCTTATCTATTTATAATCTTTTGCATCTTTTAATTCTTGTGTAGTAAATTTTTGCTCTAACTTTTTGTAACAACTTTCCCAATCAGGGAGTATTTCATCCACTAAATGATGAAAGATATGTTGTGGATCACCAACAATCCATACTAATTTAAGATGAAATTGTCCTAGAGCCAATCCTAATTCTACTGCTTTGCCTGTACTTATTCCTTCTGCATCCATTATAAATAAATCGCAAGATAATACTTCGGCTCTATCTTTATCAGCTAATTTTCTGCCCCATTCACATGCTGTCAAAAAATCAGGCTTGACAGTTTCATCAATCCAAGAAGAAACTATAGTATGTCCCATAGACCATAATTTATCTCTGATAGGACGCATCTTTAATCTATTAGTAAAACTAGCTGAAAGATATACTTTCATTTCGCATACCTTTCTTCTAATTTCTTTAAATTATTTTTGGCAACATCATCCAAACGTAAATTAAACCTCTCAGCAAGTTGAGCAATATACCACAATACATCACCTAATTCGCCCTCTATCTTCTTCCTATCTTCTTCTGTTACTGTTCTTCTATCTCTAACTATCTTTTTTATAATTTCCAATACCTCTCCAGTTTCTCCTGACAAACCCAAAGCTGGATATAAAAATGTATATACTGGAAAAAATTGAAAGTCATGACTATGTTCATACTGTTGTTGTACGATAGCAAAATCAGGATATTGAGCAGTATCTTCTGTCTTATCTTGATAATCATTAAAGTTCATTAGAATGATTTCCTTAAACTAAACTTGCTATTTGCCTCTTTCAATTCCCACCCTTCTTCTAGCCATTCCTTGATTATGATTAAATTATTTTCATTCATTTAATCATCCCTTCTTTTCTTGTCATCTTTATCGTCTTTGTCCCCTTTTTCACACTTTACCATAACCGGCAGAACAAATTCTTCTTGGTGTCCATCGGGGTAAATCAAAAGAACGGACTCCGGTGTTATGATGATTTCAGTTGCTCCTGGTACTACAATTGTGGTATCAACATCCCCACAACCCATCATAATAAACACAGCTAATAGCAATAATTTTTTCATTCAAGTACCTCTCGTCTCAATTTTTCAAGTCTGTTTAACCATCCTTGTAGAAAAACTTTCTGACTTGGATTTGTTTTGACTATCGCTTTATAAAACTCATATCGTTTTTGTAAATACGTCATTACTAATGGTTTTTCCCCTCGGTGTTTTATATCATGTTGTACAGCAAATATTGTTTTAGGGCCTATAATTCCATCAGGGAAAACACCAACTATAGATTGAAGAAACTTTACTGCCCTGGGAACTCCATGATTAATTGCTGAGTCAAAGTGAACCAACGAGAGTTTATCGGGCAAAAGGTTAGCACCTGACGGTTCCCAGTAATCTCTAAGATAAATGGTTCTTGCATCTTCTTTCGTGAGAGAGGGAATATCGAGATTTGGGTATTGATTCTTAGATATACCCCATTTCGTTTCGCCTCCCTTGTCTTTAGGGTGATTTGCATACCCACCTTCCTCTCCTATTGTGAATGCAAAGCATTTTTCAAAACTCATTATTATTAATACTCCTATGATTAATATTAATATCTTAATTTTCACCGATCAACTCATCTATTTCTGCCACAATCTTTTCAAAATCATGGTGAGGAACTGTGCCCTCATAATCCAAGAAATTCTGTATTGTGTCTCGCCATTCTTGTAGTAACTCAGAGTCCATCAATATATCCATGTTATAACCCCAATGCTCTCTCTCTTTTTAGATATTCTACCACACTTAAAGCTGTTTCTAAAGTATTTCCTGCCACTCTAAAATTGTTACAGTGATAACAAAGTAACCCTCTTACTCTTTTGTTTTTATGATCGTGGTCTACGTTCACCCTTCTATGTTCAAACAATATTCCACAGACTGCACAACAATTTTTCTGAGCAGATAACATTTTTTTAAACTGCACTAAATTTATAGCATACCTTTTTTTTAATGTCCAGTTTTTTTTCTTGTCTGCATTATTGTATGGCATCTTTTTTTGTTCCCCACTCTAATTCTTTTATATTTTCTTCCATTTCAATTGGGTCGCCAAAACAATATTTATCTCTAAAAGTACAACTCTTACAAAACTTCTTGTACTCGGCTGATCCTGTATCTAGTGGTGGGGGTAATTCTTTTCTATTAAAAAGTCTTCTTATTTCATCCCACCAATCATTTACTTCTTTCAATAATTCTTCTGTTACAGCTACTCTAAACACTTTCAAGATGGCAGATTCTTTAGAGATATATGCTATCACTAATTTATCTACTCTGTACTTCTTATTTTTAATCCAATATGTTATTGCCTGAAATACATGGTGATGATCGGGTTTCTTTGATTTCAATATCTTGCTCCATATCCCACCATCCGTAACAGTTTTCAATTCGTTTAATTCATTAAGACCATTATCATCCCTTAATATAAAATCAAACTTTGCCCCTATATCATCATCATATTTACTTACATATTCTTCTGCTGCAACTAACCTACCACTTACTGTCCTTAAAAGAGTTACTATAGCGTTATGGAAAATTTCTCCAATCCAGAAAACACGCTTAGTTCTTGGGTCAATATCATCTTCCTTAGCATTAATCCGGTTTAGTATGGTAGCTCTTTTACAAAATCCAGCATTAGAAGCAGCAAACTTTACTTTATCTTTTCTTCTGGCTTTTCTTTCTTCATATCTTAAATTAATAGCTTCATCAAGTATCTGTTCTAGGAGACTCCAAAATTTTTGTTTGGCCATTAATCATCCCATTCCTTCTTTTAGTGTCGGCACATACAACTAAGTGCCTACATTTTCTGTTATTACCTTGTTGACATATTGAGACAGGTGGCTGTATCTTTAGAGGCTTACGACAGCATTTCCTCTGTCTGCTCCAGCTATATACCCTACAGCTAGGTAGGTGTCTATTCGACCCCTTTTTAGCAGCACCCGTCATCTTTGTTTAGTCCGTTGCTTCTGGATTTGGATTTAATACTTCTTCTACCTTAGCAGCATCTTCCTGGTTTACTACCTCTACATTCCCAGTAGAGATATATCTGAATAGATGATCTGCCAATGATACAGTTTTGTTCAGAAGAACATCCAGACTTGTAACCTTTTTGGAAGCAGGATGATTATAATACCCTAGAACAAGATCGCCAGAGACCTTTAAAGCCTCACGCCTATCAACTGAGCTATAATCAGCACTACTAAATGATTTGGTTGTGGGAGTACCAGCCGGAGCAGCCGGAGCAGGAGGCGCAGAAGCAATCTTGGTTAAACTATCTATGTTGTTGTACCCTTTTTCATTCTTGTGGGATGCAAATTCTACTGTGTCCTTCTCCACTACCCCTGAATCCGTGAGCAGCTTATTGGTAAAGCCTAAAGAATACCAAGCTCCTGAGATTAATAGTGAGTGGGCTGTCCTCGCCCCGTTCGCTGTATTTACCACCTTCTGATTAATCTTCTCTACTATTCCTTGCATTGATTTTCCCTCTCTTTGTGATTTTATTAACCGCATTCCATTAATAAAAACATTCCAATTGTACATATACCCGTTTGCATGGTATGGAATGTATTCTCTGACCTTCATATATTAATTATATCATATCCAAAAGGCCAAAGTCAAGTTTTTCGATATAATTCTGAAAATATTTTAGTCATCTGCCAGGTCGCATTTAAAATCAGAATCTTCTGTACTCAAAAATCTTTCTATTTGAGATTCCGTCATATAAACAGTATAAACATTTGTATAATCATCATATCCCACTGGTACTACAAAGAGACATTTTAATCTCGGCTCTCTATTCTTCATCATATTTTCTCCATTTCGTACAAGTTTCTCCCTATTTTGTGTTCAGTATTGTACTTAACTTTCAATTCTACCCCAAAAAACCTATGAAAATGTTCAGCAAAGTTACCATACTCCTTCTTAACTATCTGAATAACCTCATCTTTTTCTTCTGGATGTATGTCAATAGTGAGATCGTCATGGCAATCTAAACATACATGACTGTGATATCCTTCTAATTTTTCCGATAGCACGATTGTCATAATCTTGTTATAATCTGTGCCTATTCCTTGTATCGGAGCATTCAGCCCTTCATTGTAATTATCTGTGTGTCTACCTCTATGGGTATAAGGATGCTCTACATACCTTTCATTCATAATTCTTGCTCCAATTATACTAAATAACTCAGATAATTCGGGATATCTAACAACTGTTAGGTCGTGTACAAATTCCTTCGCCTGGGGCCAAGTAAACCCATACTCTTGTACTAAGGTATACCCCCGGCCCCCAAATATCGTACTAAAATTAGCATTCTTGGCTCTAGTTCTGTCCGGTAAGAATTTAAATTTCTTTAGCGTAGCATCATGAATGTCATATCCCGACATAAGATCATCTGCTAACTTGTGCTTCCCTGTTACAATCCATACCAATTCCGCTTGTAGTAATGCTTCTAACCTTGACCAATCGTTTGATAATAAATATCCATCAGGAAATTTAGAAATAATGCACTTCTTAAATTCACTCGTTTCTTTCCTCGGCATCACCTGAATAAAATGCTCAGATAATCTCCCAGTAACAGTAGAGATAAAAGAATAATTAGGATAATAATATCCCTCAGTGAGCCTCGATCTGAACCCTTCATTATATGTCCCTATCTGTTTTGTACATGCTCTTAGTATTAATAATAACGCTGCCTCTTTCGATTCTTGATTCTCTGCTAAATCTTTTAACACAAGTTCATTCAGTTTTATATTCTTCTTTTCGGTCAATGGTACTTTAAAATATTTTTGGAAATATTCCTTAACAGACTTCGATGTATCACTATCCCAATCTAACTTGCTAGAATAATTTCTTAATTCTTCAAGTGTCTTGCTTCTCTTAGCTGTCCACATAGCTCCTTGTCTATCTAATTCATCGACATCTATCTTTATTCCTCTCATTTCGAGTGGGGTTAAATGTTTTACATACCCCATCATCATTTGAAATAGAGTCCACTTCCCAGTTCTTTTTAACGCCGACTCTGTTAAATCTTTTAACTGTTTAGTGAATATTAAGTCGTGTTTGTTATAAAGTTTCAGCCAATCTTCGTCATTCCAATATTCTTCTCTTTCAAAGTCTATCATCTTCTTGTAATTAGGATATTGATATAGTAACTTTGCCAAATTTTCCAGTTTATAACCATGACTGTCTAAATCTTCTCGAAGAATATGGACAGCTATTTGAGTATCATATAAATTCTCAGGCCATTCATCCCATAGGAAATTGTTTTAACAAACATTTCAGATCATACTTGATATTATGCCCTATTAAAAAATCATACCCTTTTAAAGTAGGGTATTCCAAGTCTTGAGATATTCCTTCTTCGTCTAAAAAACCATTGAATAGCACTTTAAACTTTGGCGAGTGGTGGTCTAGCCCTATGGTTTCGCAATCGAGTGTTATTTCCATACTAATCCGTGTAAGCCTCGACAATTTTCAGTTTATATGTTCTGTAATCTATTTCTTTAAATTCTTTCAACTGTGGCCCCGACCAACAAGTAGCATTTTTTACAAAACTATGTCCAAATCTTTGCACTAATTCTTTAATATCTTCTTCCTTTGGTTTATAATTCCCTTCTTGTAATCCTGTTGTGCTATCCCAATAATTTTTTACCGTAACGAGATATTCATATACACTATCAGCATACGCTCTTGGCTGTCCTGATCTTATTGTTTCTATTTCTATAATTATTTTACTCATTTCCAATAAAATCTCCCTTTCAGCGTTTCACAGTAAACTGCACCAAGTTCTTTTTCGACTGAAAACCAACAATCTTCATGAGATTCTGTTTTACTATTAGGTATTAGAAAACTTCTCCCAATCCAATACCCGTACCTACTATCCAGAAATAATCTATACAGACTTTTCTTGGTTTTGTAATAAAATTTATCTGGCTCTAGTATATCCGATGTAAATTCCCAACAATATAATCCTCTTTCCCATACCCCACTATATATCATATTATAACCAATTTTTTTATGTTTATTCGATAAGTGAACTTTTATACTATCCATTATTTTTTTAACCTCTTAATATATTCTGTAATAGTTTTATGATTTTCTTCGCTATTGCTGTCATACCCTCCAAAACCTACAGAAAATTTATCGGATTGGAGATATTCAAGAGAAGTTTCTTCGGGTTCAAATTGGTCTTCAAATCCATTGCAAGAACAATGACTGCCATGAACTTCATACAATTTTTTATCCTTCTTTCCTCTCAGTAAAAAGAAACCAGTAGAATCACATCCCCAACTGCCCACAGACTCATACGCTATTAGAATATCATATTTTCCTCTTATATCTGCATCAAAATTCTTATCTGAATACCATTGATCCCGAATGTGATCGTATATTTCTTTCAAATCTAAATCTTTCAAATCTTCTAAAAATAATCTATCCATTAAATACCCCCTTCGCCCAATCAACAGTTAGCTGTTTGAATAATTTTCTAGCCCTTCTTTTATTCTTCATTCCGGTGAACCAAACAGTCATTTCATCCTTATCTTTTATCATCCCGATACAGAGATTAATCACCATCAATTTAAACATCTTCGCCTCTGATAATCTATACTCCCGCATTTTATAGCACCAAGGTTCCTTGCTATCAGAATAATCTTTGAAGGTGATAGTAACGTGATCTAAAACCATAACATGACAGTTATTCTGCCTTGCAAGATTCCCAAGTTTCATCATCGTGTCCCTTAACTCAAATCTATTTTCATTCAATCCTCTTGATGATGGTATCCTGGCAAAATAATCCACAATTACTAGCCCTGGGTTTATTTCTTTGATCTTTTTTTCTATACTTTCTACGGTAGCAGGATGATATGTAGCATCGAGCAAGAAAACATCTGTCAAGGATTCTTCTGGATCAATGTTATGCCCATCATATCTTTCTTTCACCGATTTCAGTTCATCTTCATAAAAAACGTGTAGAACATTGTACCCGTTCTTAACTGCATTAGCTCCTATCTGGCAAGCAATAGTCGACTTCCCTGTTTCCTGCTCTGCTACAAACAGACTCAGTTCTTTTAATCCTAACCCACCATCAAGGTACTGATCTAAACTTTTTATGCCTGTGGGTATAACTTCCACCGGGGGAAAATCTATCTTTTTAATCTCAGAATATTTGTGAATATTGGTAGCGGGGGGAGGAATCGAACCTCCATCTGTCAGCTTATGAGACTGATCGTCTACCATTGACTGTGCCCCGCTAGGTTCATATCTTGAAACACTTTTTGCTATACTTTCTACTTCTTTCTCTGATAATGGTGGATTGCAACTCATAAAATTTTCTTCTTTCAACGCTGCAAGTATAACAGGATACTCGAACCCTTTATTTCTCATTATTCCTGCTCTGGATGTTAGGTAAGCATTTCTCTTTCCTTCTCCAATCATTTGTATATCATAAGTTTTAGGAGAGTGAATAATAGGTTCTTCTAACTTCCACATTAATTCTTTAGGAAATTCTGCCAAAGGACATTCCCACGGTGCTATACTCCATGAGTAAGGTTTACCAGTATCAGGATGGATAGATGGGGGAGCAACTACATACCCATTATCTGACCTGACATCCACACCATCTGCTATTTTTCCTACAGAATTTTTAATTCCTTCCTGGTATTTAAAATAATAGTGCAATCCTTTTCCCGTCCTAGCTATAGGTGTATGAAAAGTGGGATCATGGGAAGTATAAAACCAATTATCAAATTTGTCTACATCCACTACAATTATTCCAGATACCTTGCCTGTTTGAATCCCTATATTCACACCTTCATTGGGAGTATATCCGAAACCAGGAATATATGCGATTGCATTATTCCAATTTTTTTCTATAGGTATTTTACCTCTTAATGCAATTAATTTCCATCCGAAGTTTTTGTATCTTTCGATATAGTTTTCTGACAATTATTTTTCTCCAAGTAATCTTTATCCTGTGTTATATATTCATTATACTTAATTATACCATATTCAAACCCTCAATGTCAAGTTTTTGAGGCTATTTTCAATATTTATTTTTGAACAACTTTCGCCATAACTCTTTCTTGACCATGATAAAGAATCTATCTATCATGTAACACTGTAATAATATTACATATAATAATATTATAACTAATACTGTATTAATATATATATATATACATATATGTTCTTTTATACTGTTATACATATTATTTATGTTTCCTTATCAAGTAGTATATACTAGTATAATATACTATACAGAATACCCCTATTATTAGTAATGTGATTATCATATGAATATATATTTATCAATATCCACTGTAGCATCTTCTTTCTTTATAAGTGGTGCTACGATTTTTTTCAGTAAGCTATCATATCCCCTATCTTGTAATTCTTCTTTGTCTTGTTTGTATATCACCAGTAAAGTAGGGTGATGTAAAAACCACCCACAATTTACACACTCTATGGTGTATATTTTCCCTTGTCTAGTTTTAAGCCAATATGGAGGTTTTAAAAACCCATTACATTTAGGACAATTCATTACAATCCTCCTTAAAAACATACCGAGCTTCATCTTCAACTGGTGATAAGATTAAACTCCACGAATGGTCATTTATCAAAAATCTCCAGATTCTTCCATACTGATCTATTGCAAACAAGTCATTACTGTTAGCAGTTATTTGAGTAAATTTGATTATCATTACTGTCCCCCAATCTTTAAATAAAAACTGTTTTGATACCTTTCCCTTACTTCTTTAAAATAATCGATCCTGGGGCAACGTACCCACGTAGAAATACCATTCTTAATGTATATCCACATCTACATCTACCAGATAGAGTTTTCCTTTCGAGTAAATTGTATTAGTCGGGTATTTATCATGAACAAAATCTAATTGCATATCTACTATGATGTTTTTCGCAAAATTAGTATCTTCCAGTTCCTTTATAATTTCTTCCATCTCTTTCGGCACAGGCTCCGATTTTATGTATTCATGATACGTTGTTACTTTATAATTTGACATTTTATCAAATCCTACAAATTCTGGTGTAGTTACATATTTTTTAAATCTCCTGGGAGTTTTTTGCTTAACTACCTTTTCCACTGTCTTTATTCTCATAATTATTCCTTCCTCTGAAAAATCCGTAAAGGCATCTTTGTGCCATATCTTTTTTACAAGATGTTCCCCTACACGGTATACTGCGCCTTCCTCCCCACAACCTATATATCTTGCTCTTTTATACAGCTTACCTTTTTTCATTTCTCAATATCCCACCAAAAGCAGTCAATATCTTCCTATTTTCTCTCAAGTCTGTTTCCACTCTTTTCTTAATCTTGCTTACCATGCTAAGATTAGTTTTTAATTTCTTCTCTAGTATAACTATTTTTTTCAATTGAGAGTTATAACTAGATATGATAGGATTTTTTCTCTTTTGTTCTTTTCTCTTAGGCAATTCTTTTGGTATCTCTACGGGCACGATGTCTACGGGTACGATGGGAGCTATCGTTATTTCTTCCGGGGAGAATGTTATCAATTGTAATGGTGGTGTAGGAGTATTATCTTTACTTAGTGTGTTACTATTCATAGTATCAGAAGTTAACTCAAAAACCTCGATGGGATTAAGTGTTGTTTCAGTAAGTGTCTTAGGGTTTGAGTTTTCTTCTGTGAGTTTATTCCACGGGTGTACAACACCATTCAGGTGGCAACACTCCCCACCCTCCCCGAAATTATGCTCACAACACCGTTTCCCATGAATACCCATATGAAAGTGTGGTTTGCCTTTTGGCTTTTTTATATTAAAACTATCTAATCTTTCCATTTTTTAAATATACACTCCTATATTGTCTTTAACGTAGAACATACTCTCTTGATTAAGCCACGATTTAAAATATTTCAATGTCAATTCCAACATATCCGTTAAATTATTATCTGTTACTATCTCAAACACCTTGACAGGTTCACTAAATTCTTTTCCCTCAGAGTTTACCCAAAACCCACTCCCATCATATTCTGTCCACCCCATAGCAAATCTTTTTAACTCTGCCCTGATATGATTGAAGTTAGTATCTTCTACCATGCTAGGGCATACTCTATTCCCTTTAAATTGTTTTGGTATATAGAGTTTATATATCATTTTTTATCTTTACCTTTCTGGAAAAATCCATTCCACAATTTGCACACCTAAACCATAACAGTTTTCCGAGTTGGCCTAAAAAGTTTAATGTCCCGTTACACAGTTGGCAATGTTTCATTCTCATTTTATTTTTCTTTCCCATTCTGTGCTGTCTAGAGAGTTATCCTTCCTTATACGCTTTAAAGTGTCCATTGGTTTAATATTAGCATCCTTCACCACTTTTGTCAAGATGTTCCGGTACGTTTCCATCTTTTGTCTATTGTTCTTTTTTGTCATGCCATGCCCTCACTAATTCTACGATACATTTTTCACATATATTTCTACATCCTATCCCTATATTGAATTGATATACAAACTTCTCACACCCGCACTTGATACAAAAATCTTTTTTCAGTTTGATATCCATTTTGTACCCTTATTGTGATCCTTTGCTCTTAATATCATCCCCAAGTCCTAAATCATCTATCCCATCTAATCCAATTGAATATAGAGTGTACTGAGTTTTTGACAGTCTGGTAAACTCAAAATCCTGTTCCCAGGCATCGGTTGGAACCGAACTGATAAAACCAGGTACAAGTACACTCAATGTTGTGGGAGTGTTCCTTTTATCCCCGTAATATTCTGCTAGCGTCATGTCAAGCGAAAGTAATGTCAATCTTGTTTCCGCTTTCACAAAACCTTGTAAGGCCGGGAGTACAAGTAGAACAAATATCAGCCCGAACCCGGCAATCACTACCAGTAATTCTACCATTGTGAATCCTTTCTTGTCGTCCTTCACAATTTTACCTACAGCTTTCCCGTGTTGTTTAATCATACCTATTATCTTTTTCATAGTTTTCCCCTTTTATTATTGTGTCTTTTCACAATAATTGATTTAACTTATTAAATCTTGCTTTGCCTTAGTCCACAGACTCAAGAATGTTTCATCATGATCCGGTTTTAACTCAAGAAGTGATTCAATAACTCTGCTCAATATACTGTGGTATTGATTGATCCTTTCTACTATATCCTTAGTATTATCCCCCGTTTCCGGTATGCTCATTGAGGGGTTCGGTGTCTTAAATACATCATCCACCGTTATCTTATCAGGGTTAGTCGGAAAAGTCTCAACTGAGGGTAACTTGGTGGCCTTTACTGGCCCATCCTGATCGACTACCTTACCCTTTTTCTTTAATTTACTACAATACCCACAAAGTTTTAAACCAAAATTGACTTTCACCCCTAACCTATAGACCGGTTCATTACACTTCACACAAACAAACTGCACAGTTTTACTTTTCATATTATCCTTTCCTTATCGTATCTTGTTTAACCTTGACATCATCTATCAAAGTCTGAAGTGATTTTAACGCTGACACTAGATCACTTTCCATCCCACTATCTATCACTGTTTGCTTCAATGCTCGATTCAATATCTCTTGTGCCTGTTTAAGTCTGAATAACTCGATGTGTGTGAATGTCATTTTTATTCCCCTTAATTGGTTAACACTTGTTAACCTTCTATTAGTTTATTATACACTATCCTTGACAATCTGTCAAGGGGAGTGATCTTAGGTGATAACTTGATCTTCGACTCCACTAACTTGAATGCTTCTTTTTTTGATAGAGCTTGAAAATCTGTTAGCTTCATTTTTCACCTATCTTTCTAAGTTTTTTACTTCGTGTTTATTTCTAAGGTGATCTTCAAAGTCTGTTACATAATCAAAGTTGAGCAAACACAATCTGCATACGAATACTTCCATGATGAAATACAAATCAGATACTTTCATTTTATCCTAACCTCCCAGTTTTAAAACATAGATCGCATATCGTGTGTAACTGTTTAAAATACTCGAAAGTGTACCACGTTCCACAATAGGGACATTTTAATTCCCAGTCAAGAAAATCTATCACTCTTGTGAAAAAACTGCTGTCGCATAAAAACGACCAAGTAACAAAAACTTTAAAGTTACCTTTCTTTTGATGTTCTAATAGAAAATCCCCTGGCTTGCTCCATCTTTCCCTTGCTGTTCCTTGAAATACTCTGCACTCTTCCGCAGTTTTTTTGTTGAATACTTTTAATCCTATTTCCTTATACATCTTATTCTCTTTCTATCAGATTAGCTCTGACCAGTCTGTTTAATTCTTTACTTTGGATTATATCATGAGAGTTATGTCTTGTCAAGGTGAATGTCAAGGATTGATATTTAACCATGACATGCGAACCTTTACAATATCTAATCTCACACCCACGATTGACAAGCAATTTTTCGAGATCACGGTATCGCATTAGTTTTCCTTAAGGTTCCCTTATGGTTTCCTTTGAATATCTTTTACAAGCCATCGTCTCCCCATTCTTCTTGAATGCGTCATGAACTCTTTCCAGGTGCAAGGTTTGTCTTGATTTGGATTGTATATTAACCCATTTTCAAAGGCTATAGCGTGGTTTCCGAACCTATCACCAACTATTATTATACCCTTCCCTGATAAATCTATAGGACTATCATCCGATGGAGTATTACCATATTTCCCTCTAAATTTTTCGGTATCATACCATACCGCAAGGGATGATAGCAGTTTATGTTGCCACTCGACAGTATAGATATTACCTCTTTTTGTAGGATAGTATCTCGACCAATGTTTGTAGTCAAGATTTTCGACCATACAAATTGATGCCAACCAGCATTGGTTAGGTTTTTGTTTGATATGTCGCATTAGCTTACCTTGTCTATCAATCCGTTTTTAACTATGATTGTGGCATACCATGTCCTTTTAGTATAAGGACAAGGCCCCACTACAGCGTATTTACCATCACCTTTAAATTCAGGCCCAAATAGACTGGTTTCTATAAAACTAGGTTCCTTCCCGATTGCTTGTTTCAATTCTTTTTTTGTTTTAAACCCGTATATTCCCATCATGATTTTATCCCTCTCTTTCCTTGTAAAAGATACATTGACAGATTAAACATATTCCTTTTAATGTTATTTCTGAAAAGTGATACCATGTTATTTTGTGCTTATGCATAGTTTTATCCTTTTATATTGTTCTAACCACAAAACCGCTAATATCCTTCCGTGCCTTGCCTTTGGGTTTTAATCCGATGATAGTCCCTGCCTTATCTAAAAACCTTAAATCGCTATCATCACCACTAACCACGTCATATCCATGCCATTCTTTAGGCATACTTTCAAATAAGACTGCTACATTCCCATGCCTTTTTAGAATGTCTAGGGACTGGATTTCATTAGTTTCAGATCGTGAAAAGGTTAGGTGATAGTTTTCAGGCAGTCCCCCATCAAGAAATTTAACCATCCTTTGATAGTTTTTCGTATAGTCATAGAATTGTATCTCAGGGAATGTTTCTATAACCCCATACGTTTCTATTGTTAGGTCAGAGGTTCCATTCAATCTTACCACAGGGATAAATCCCTTTTTGTGTGCGTACTTCTCAAAGTTTTTAATCTCATGTTTCAATTGACTGATAAAACCTACCCGGTCTTTAAAGAAGTATTCAGTTTTTCGCTTACGGGCCTCTTGAATACTGTTAAATTGTCCACGTCCGGCAGTATTCAAGCACGTATCAATACACCCGGGACTAGCGAACGGGCATACTTGATGTCCGCTCGTGTTAGCAGGGGATAGGTAAAGGATTGCTGTCATATATCCCTTTGCTTGTCCCTTGACAGTCTTATAATTACTGTCAATGTTTAATAGCTTCATTATATTCCCTTTTCTTTTAACTGTTTACTAACATATTCCCTAAATTCATTTTCATTAAATCTTGCGTTATCATTCGCAAGGCAAGTTAGCAGTTTATCATAAACAGACGCCACTCCATCTAATTCCCCATGAATTTTGACATCGAAAATACTATCTGCGATAACATCCGCCAATTTCATGTAGTCTTTTTTTGTCATTTTATATTCTCCTATCGTTTAGGTTAGCTGCTATTTCACTATCACGACTTTCAATCAAGTCTATACAACCTTGACACAGTAGGTCTGATTCTGAAAATTGTACGTTGAAATCTTCACCACAACGTTCGCATGTTAGGATATACATATTCATTTTATCCTCCGATTCTTTTATAGTGATTCGA